>OLGE01000041.1_pt1 | contig 130732 bp, 100 predicted proteins | sample 1605151 | NCBI WGS metagenome assembly OLGE01 (sample SAMEA3888912, study PRJEB22519) | human gut metagenome | biome: human gut; feature: human-associated habitat; material: faeces | place: Denmark | collected 2010
GGCCGCGCATTCGCTGGTAACGGACCCAGACATCAGCCTGGATGTGCTCCAGCATGTGGCCGAGGTGGATGGAGCCGTTGGCGTACGGCAGGGCGCACGTTACCAGAATTTTCTTCGCGACTTGAGTCATAGTGAGCATTACATCTTCTGTTGTAAAAAGGGCTTCCGATATTACCAAAAGGGCTGTGGGTGCGCCATAAATGGCTGCCCATATATGGATAATCCTTACCTGTGATAAACTCTGTGATTACTGAAAGCATCTCAAAACAACAAAGGAGTCGGGATGAATTCGCAATCCCAGGCCAAATCCCCCGAGCGCCTACGTGCGATGGTCGCCGGGACGCTGGCCAATTTCCAGCACCCAACCCTGAAGCATAACCTCACCACCCTCAAGGCGCTGCACCATGTCGCCTGGCTGGATGATACCATTCATATTGAGCTGCAGATGCCGTTCGTCTGGAGCAGCGCCTTCGAAGCGCTGAAAGAGCAGTGTAGCGCCGAGCTGCTGCGCATCACTGGCGCGAAGGCTATCGACTGGAAGCTGACCCACAGCATCGCCACCCTCAAGCGCGTGAAAAACCAGCCCGGGATCAACGGCGTGAAGAACATTATCGCCATCAGCTCCGGGAAAGGCGGCGTCGGTAAATCCTCCACGGCGGTAAACCTGGCGCTGGCTCTCGCCGCGGAAGGGGCAAAGGTGGGCATTCTGGATGCCGATATCTACGGCCCGTCGATTCCGACCATGCTTGGCGCGGAGGACAGCCGCCCGACCTCGCCGGACGGCACCCATATGGCGCCGATCATGAAGTACGGGCTGGCCACCAATTCCATCGGCTACCTGGTGACTGACGACAACGCCATGGTCTGGCGCGGCCCGATGGCCAGCAAGGCGCTGATGCAGATGCTGCAGGAGACCCTGTGGCCGGATCTGGATTACCTGGTGCTGGATATGCCGCCGGGGACTGGCGACATTCAGCTGACGCTGGCGCAGAACATTCCGGTGACCGGCGCGGTGGTGGTCACCACGCCGCAGGACATCGCGCTGATCGACGCCAAAAAGGGCATCGTGATGTTCGAGAAAGTGGAAGTGCCAGTGCTGGGGATCGTGGAAAACATGAGTATGCATATCTGCAGCAACTGCGGGCACCACGAGCCGATCTTCGGCACCGGCGGCGCGCAAAAACTGGCCGAGAAATACCACACCCAGCTGCTGGGCCAGCTGCCGCTGCATATTACGCTGCGGGAAGATCTGGATAACGGCACGCCGACGGTGGTGGCGCGTCCGGAAAGCGAATTTACCGACATTTACCGCCAGCTGGCGGGCCGGGTGGCGGCCCAGATGTACTGGCAGGGAGAAGTGATCCCGGGTGAGATTGCCTTCCGCGCCGTTTAAGGCCGCGGCGAGCGCATCAGCCAGTATCCGCCCTCGGGCGAGGCGCCCTGTGCTTCGATGGTCCAGCCGTGACGCTGGTAGAAGCGCAGGGCGTTTTTATTTTCCATCAGGCACTTCAGCGTCCCGCTGGCGGTAAAGGTCCGTTCGACCTGCGCCAGCAGCGCGCTGCCGATATGTTTGCCCTGCCAGTCCGGGTCGACGAACAGATGGTGAAGGAAATTATCGGCGGTCCATACGGCGGCAAAGCCCACCGGCAGGCCGTCGCATTCCGCGACCCACAGCTGTTCATCCGCGGTGGCGGCATCGAAATCTTCCAGCCGCCAGGTCGTGGAGGGAAGCCAGGTCCACGACACACTGCGCGCCCGCAGGAAGAGCTGGCGCAGCGCCGGAGAGTCCGCTGGTTCGCCGGGGCGGATGCGGATATTGAGCGGATCAGCGATGATAGAAGATCTCGCCGTCGTACACCTTGAGGATTTTGCCTTCGGTGTCGGTGATCAGCACGTAGTTACCGCCCATATAGGTCCAGTGGCTGCCGGCGTCCGGCGCGGGCAGATTACGCTGCTGCCAGCCTTTGATGTTGTATTCCGGGGTGAGGTACATCGCCGGAACGGTGTCGCCAATGTGAAACTGGGTGAAGTCGGCGGTGAACTCTTTCAGCGCATACTGATCGATCCCCGCGGCAGAAGCCGTCCAGCTGGCGCCAGCGGTGGCAAGGAGTACGCCCAGAAGCATCATTTTTGTTTTACGCATAATTTCCTCAATATTACCTGGACTCAAAATAGCAGCCTCGTATCATTCCTGATGCGTTGCTGAAATGGCAAGCACTGGATTTTTAAAAAGTGTAAGCAAAACACGGCGCAAGTCCTGCGCCGCTTGCGTTGCAGCGACGGTGATGCGTATTTTGGGAGCAATCTGAAGCAGGGGAGAATCGGCATGTTCAGGCTGGAAGATCTGACCTTATTTGTCCGCGCCGCGGCACTGGGCAGTTTTAGCGACGCCGCGCGCGAGGCGGGGCAGCAGCCGGCGCAGGTGAGCGCGGCGATTAAACGTCTGGAGACGATCCTCAATATTCGCCTGTTCGCCCGCTCGACCCGCAGCCTGCGCCTGACGCCGGAGGGGGAGACCTGGCTGCCGTATGCCACCCAGATGCTCGATACCCTCGAGGCCGGCCTGCAGAAGATCCAGACCCCGGATGATGAAATTCGCGGCATGCTGCAGATTGCCGTGCCGTCAGACCTCGGGCGTAACCTGCTCCTGACCTTGTTCCGCGACTTTCGGCAACGCCATCCGGCGCTGCGCCTGCGGCTGCTCTTTTCCGACCAGCTGACCGACGTGTTTAAAGATCCGGTGGACGTCGCGTTTCGCTATGGAAATAACGATGACGCCTCGTTTATTTCGCTGCCGGTGGCGCCGGAAAATCGTCGGGTGCTGGTGGCCTCCCCAGAGTGGATCGCCCGCCACGGCGAGCCGCAGACCCTTCAGGAGCTCGGCCAGCACAATGCGTTGATCTACATTTTGCGCGGCCGCCCGTTCGACCGCTGGTCACTGAGCCTCGACGGAGAAGTTCAGCAGCAGAAGGTCTCCGGCACGGTGATGAGCGACGACGCGGAGGTGATCCGGCGGCTGGCGGTGGCCGGGGAGGGCATTGCCTATAAATCGATGCTCGACGTCAGCGACGATCTGCGGGCGGGCCGCCTGCGGCGCCTGCTACCGCGTTACCAGGGGGATATGGTGCCGTTGAACCTGATTTGTCCGCACCGCAAGCAGCTCTCTGCCGCGGTGCGTTTGTTATATGAAGAGGTGAAAGCACATTGTGAAGGGCTTAATGTCTAACTAAGGTCGCGAAGTAGTAGACCAGAGGGACGGCCAGCACCCACAGGCCAATCGGGATTTCCCGCCACTTGCCGGCGATGGCCTTGATCACAATGTAAAACAGCAGCCCGCCGGCGATACCGGTGCCGAAGCTGTTGGCGATGAGGGTGATCATCACCATCATCAGTACCGGCAGGCCGTCGGTGAAGTTGCCGAGATCCACTTTGCGCAGGCCGCTGAACATGTTCAGGCCGATCAGGATCAGCGCCGGGGCGGTGGCCTCCTTCGGGATCATCAGCGCCACCGGCGTGAACAGCAGCATCAGCAGGAACATCACCGCCGCCGACAGCGCGGTGAGGCCGGTTTTGCCGCCGGCTTCCGCTGCCGCCGAGGACTCGATCAGCGCCGTTGCCGCCGGAATCCCCACCCACGGGCCGAGCGCCGCGGCAATCGAATCGACCATAAACGGGCGATTAATCTGCGGCATGTTGCCTTCTTCATCCAGCAGACCTGCCTCGCCGCCCACCGCCAGCGTCGTCCCCATGGTGGAGAAAAACTCAGAAGCGAAAAAGACGAACAGGAACGGCAGGAAGGCGATGTTTAACGCCCCCAGCAGGTCAACCTGTCCCAGCACCGGCGCCAGCGAGTGGGGGACATCGATAAAATGCGTCGGCAGTTTGGTCACGCCGAACGGGATCCCCACCAGGGTAGCGCACAGAATGGCCCACAAAATGGCGCCCGGCACCTTACGCGCCTGCAGGGCTATCGCCAGGAACAGGCCGCACAGCGCCACCAGCGCGCCGGGGGCGAGAAAGTCGCCGAGCATCAGGGCGTTGGTTTTCGCATTGGCGAGCACCAGCCCGGCGTTGCGAAAGCCGAGGACGGCGACAAACAGGCCGATGGAGGCCGTCAGCCCCAGCTTGATCGACTGCGGCACCGAGCGGGTGACCACTTCGCGCAGGCCAAAGCGGGTCAGCAGGAAGAAGAGAACCCCTGACCAGCAGGCGATCCCGAGGCCTGTCTGCCAGCCAATCCCCTCGCTACCGGCCAGCGTAACCCCTACCAGCACCGAGCCGCCAATGCCCGGGCCGACGATAAACGGCAGGTTGGCGTAAAACGCCATCAGCAGCGAACCGACGACGAAGACCAGAATGGTGCCGGTGGTGGCGGCGCCTTTGTCCATCCCGCCGATCGCCAGCAGTCCCGGGATGACCACCAGTAAATAGGCGGCGGCGAGGAAACCGGTGATCCCGGCCAGGCATTCAGTGCGTAGCGTGCCGCCGCGCGAGCGCAGCGCAAAGCGGCGCTCCAGCCAGTTATCGCGGGCGGAAGAGTGAAGTGTGTTATCGGCCATGCTCAGGCTCCCTGAGGATTATTGTTGTGAGGCGTTGGCGCCGGGGTCTCCCGGCAGGCTATCAACGGGTCGACTATCTGGCGGCTGCCGCCGTCGGTGAGACCCAAATCGGTTAAATGCGGCCCGGCGTTACAGGCAAGACAGGTGCCTTCAATAGCCTTGAAGACCCGGTACGGCGGCTCCCAGTCAGCGACTCTGCTGCTCAGATCGCGCAGCTCGCGGAACTGACGCGCCAGCTCGACGGCCGGCAGATCCGACAGCATGCCGGCAATCGGCATCGCCACATGGGCGAGGATCTCGCCCTGTTGCGCCAGCGCCATCCCGCCGCCGGAGGCGATAAGCTGGTTGGCCGCCAGCGCCATATCCTCAGCATCGCGCCCGAGCACCACCAGATTGTGTGAGTCGTGGGAGTAGCTGGTGGCGATGGCGCCGCGCAGCTCGCCCCAGCCTTCAAGCAGGGCGATTTGCGGCGTCGCCTGATGGCGGCCGTGGCGGTGCTTGACCCAGATCAGGCTGAAGCCGGCGGGCAGCTGGACCTGGCCGTCGCGGATCTGCACCTCGACCTCACCCCACTGGGTGAAGCGCGCGCCGCGGATATGGCGCAGGCGGGCGACGCCGTGGCGAATGCCCTTGATGCGCAGGATAAAGTCATCGGCGGCGAGGGGGGCTATCTGTAAGGTATCGCGCGGCGGCGTCACGCCCGGCGCCGGGGCGATCGGCTTCAGCAGGCGGCCGGCATGGGCCAGCCGTTCCCCGCCAACATAGACTTCGCGGGCTGCTAGTTTTTCCAGTGAGTCAAACACCACCAGGTCGGCGCGTCGCCCGGCGGCAATCAGCCCGAGATCGTGGCGCTGCAGACGAATAGCGGCGTTGAGGGTGGCGAAACGCAGCGCGTCGACCGCCGGTAAACCGTGCTCGATCAGCAGGTTGAGCAGGGCAATGATCCCGCCTTTCTCCAGCAGCATATCCGGCGGCACGTCATCGGTGCAGACGGTGATCTGCGAGGAGAGGTGCGGCAGCGTTTTCAACGCCGCGACGATATCCGGCAGCAGATAGGGGTGCGAGCCGCGGATCTCGATCGTCAGTCCGGCGCGCAGTTTTTCCAGCGCGTCGTCCGCCGAGGTCAGTTCATGATCGGAGGTGACGCCGGCGGCGAGGTAGGCCTGCAGGTCGGCGCCGCTCAGGCCGCGGGCATGGCCTTCAATCAGTTTGCCGCTGTTGAGACCGGCCTGGACAATCTCCTGCATCCGCTCGCTGCCGTGCAGCACGCCGTGCATATCCATCACTTCCGCCACGCCGCGCACTTCCGGCCAGCCGAGCATGGTCTCCATTTCCGCGCCGGCGAAATCGGCGCCGGACATTTCGAGGCCGGGGGTGGAGGGGACGCTCGACGGCGCGGCGACCATCACCTGCAGCGGCAGGTGGCGGCTGGCGTCTATCGCGTAGCGCACGCCCTCGACGCCGAGGACATTCGCCAGCTCATGCGGATCCCAGAACACCGCGGTGGTGCCCTGGGTGAGGACGATTTCGGCGTAGCGCTCGGGTGGCAGATGCGAGCTTTCGAGGTGCACGTGGGTGTCCATCAGGCCGGGCGACAGGTAGCTACCGGCCAGGGAACGCACTTTATGGGCGTCGGCGCGGCTGCCGCGGGGGTGGACGCTGGCGATCATCTCGCCGACGATACCGACGTCAGCGGGGCGAATTTCGCCCGTGGCCATATCGACGATCTGCGCATCGACCAGCAGCAGATCAAACGGGGATTCGCCGCGCGCGGCCTGCACGGCGCGACGGCGGACTTGAGCATTGCTGGACATAACCACTCCGGCACAAGGATAATGCGGATACTCTAGAGGCACAGCAAACGTTTGCCCAGATGAATAAATTTATCACCCGATAAGCTCGGGTTATTGTGCAGGACCACCGTAGCGAACCCGATAATGAAAGAACCCTGGCAGCGACTGCCCGCGCTCTCACTTAAACAGCTTCAGTATTTCGTCACCCTGGCCCAGCTGCGCCATTTTACCGATACCGCCAGTCGGCTGGCGATTAGCCAGCCGGCGCTGAGCAGCGCCCTGCGGCAGATTGAAACGGTGCTCGGCGGCAAGCTGGTCAACCGCACCGCTTCGGCGGTCACCCTGACTGAGCTGGGGGCGGCGATTTTACCCCACGCCCAGCGGATCCTCAGCGTGGCGCAGGCGGCCTTTTTCGATATGCAGCAGATCGTCGAGGCGGGCGGCGACGGGACGGTGCGAATCGGCCTGGTGCCGTCGGTCAGTTCGCTGCTGTTTCCGCTGCTGCCGCAGACCCTGGCCCAGGCCTTTCCCCGCCTGCGCATTGAATTTCACGATCAAACCAACGATGCGCTTATCCTGGCGCTGCAGCGTGGCGAGATTGATTTCGGCATCGGGGCGATCGACAGCTCACTGCCCGCGGAATTGCTGGTCTATCCGCTGCGCGACGATCCCTTCGTGGCGGTGCTGCACCGCGACGATCCGCTGGCCGCGCAGGCGCATCTGCCGTGGAAACAGCTGGTGGGGCGGGACATTGCCGTGTTCTCGAAGGGCAATATCCAGCGGCTGGTGGCGGCATTAGTGGAGAGCCATCGCCTGACGCTAACCACCCGCTACCAGGTGGACTATATCGAAACCTTGTATGGCCTGGTACGCTCGCGCTTAGCGGTGGCGATTCTGCCGGAGCTGTACACCACCCATCTGCAGGACCCGGCGCTCAAGGTCGCCCAGCTGCAGCAGCCGGCGTTGACCCGCACGGTGGCCCTGATGCGCGGGCCGCAGGCGCTGCCGCCGCTTATCGAAGACTGTTTTTCCCTGCTACAGGCCGCCTTGCGCTAGGGCAGGTGCTTGATCAGCACGTCTATGGTTAAGTGGTTGATGTACTCCAGCGAGTGTGAGGAGAGGACGCCCAGCAGCCTGTTATGGTGCCCGGCAATAATTAAATCGATCTGCCGCTGTCGAATGCAGGCTTCGACATCTTCAAACCGGCGAGTGGTCACCAGCGAGAGAGTATCCACCGGCAGGGAGACGGTGCAGGCCAGCTCGTTGAGCAGGGCTTTGGCCTGGATCACCTCCTGCGAGACCTGATCGTCGCGCAGGCTGTCGGAAACATAGTTCAGCGCCCGGTAGTCGGTGCTGATGTGGGCGATGGTGATGCGCATGCCGTTCTCTTCTGCCATTCTGGCGGCATGCTCGAGCAGCGGGACGCCGTCCTGACTGCTGTTAATCAGTACCAGCGCATGGTGATAAAGCGCCATAAATACCTCCGCGCATAAAGTTGTCCTCAGCGTATTTTGAGCCGCTGGCGGGGGGATGGCAAACCCTCGGGCGCGTTTGCCTGAAGATAACGCCCCCCCGCGGCCTGACGGGCGGCGGGGGAGCGTTCGGCGCGTTGCGCTTACGGGGTGACGATGTTGAACCAGAAGGCAAAGGTGTCCATGTAGCTCAGCATTTCGTCGAGCTTAGCGCCATTGCCGCTAATGTTAACCTCGCCGTTAGCCTGAGCTTGCTGCAGCGTCTCCTGTTTCAGGATGATCTTATTCAGGGTGTCGCGGCTGAGCGAGATGCTGGCGTCAGCGTTGTCGGCTACCGCATTGGCGGTATGGTTAAGCACGCCGTTTTCCAGCTCCAGTTTGTACTTGCCGCCGTCTTTACCCAGGTCGATGTTAAAGACCGCTTTAGCCGCCCCGGCTTTTTCGCCGTTGAGATGCACCCCGAGGTAATCGAAGAACATTTCCGGCGTCATGGCGCGGACGGTATCCGGGCTGGCGGTGTTCGGCGTCGGCAGTTTCTGCACGCCGTTACGCAGCTCCTGAGCGCCGGTGAGGTAGAAGTTGCGCCAGGTCCCGGCTTCCGCCTGATACCCAAGCTGCTCCAGGGCGTCGGCTTCCAGATGACGCGCCTGCTGATTGTTAGGATCGGCGAAGACGATTTTGCTGGTCACCTGCGCCACCCAGCGGTAGTTCCCCTGCTGGTAGTCGGCTTTGGCTTTCTGCATGATGGCATCGGCGCCGCCCATATATTCCACGAACTTCTTCGCCGCCTGCTCTGGCGGCAGCTCGTCGAGGGTGGCCGGGTTGCCATCGAACCAGCCGAGGTAGAAGACGTAGGTCGCTTTCACATCGTGGCTAACGGAACCGTAATAGCCGCGGCTGGACCACTGTTTCTCGAGTGAATCCGGCAGCTTGAAGTTGGCGGCGATCTCATCGCGGGTCATGCCCAAATTCGCCATCCGCAGAGTCTGGTCGTTGATATAGCGATACATATCGCGCTGACCTTTCATCAGCTTAACGATATTGTCGTTCCCCCAGGTCGGCCAGTGGTGCTGAGCGATAATCACTTCCGCATCGCTGCCCCAGCGGTCGATGGCGGCGTTGATGTATTTCGACCACGCCAGCGGATCGCGGATTTTGGCGCCGCGCAGCGAGTAAGTGTTGTGCAGGGTATGGGTCACATCCTCTGCCGCCTCGATCATTTTCTTCTCTTTGACATACCACAGCATCTCAGACGGCGCTTCTGAGCCCGGCGCCATCATAAAGTCATAGGTCAGACCGTCGATCACTTCCTGCTGACCGGTATGGGTAATGTAGTTGGTCGGCGGGATCAGCGTGACGGTACCCGCCGAGGTGGTGGTGCCGAGACCGGCGCCAACCTGACCTTTGGCGTCCGGCTTCAGCAGGTTGCCATACATATAGCTGGCGCGGCGGCTCATCGCGGTCCCGGCCATGATATTTTCGGAAACCGCTTCTTCCATAAAGCCGGCCGGGGCGTAAATTTTCACTTTACCGGCTTTGACATCGGCTTCATCCACCACGCCGCGGATACCGCCGTAGTGGTCCACATGGCTGTGGGTAAACAGTACCGCCACCACCGGTTTTTTCGGCCGGTGGGCAAAATAGAGCGCCAGAGCCTCTTTGGCCGGTTCGGCGCTTAGCAGCGGGTCGATGATGGTGATCCCGGTTTTGCCTTCAATAATGGTCATATTGGAAAGATCGAGATTACGGATCTGGTAAACGCCGTCGGTGACTTTGAACAGACCGCCGATATTAAGCAACTGTGACTGTCGCCACAGGCTGGGATTGACGGTGTCCGGCGCCTTTTCTCCCTCTTTGACGAAATGATATTTGGCCGGGTCCCAGATAATATTTCCCTGGTCACCTTTGAGCATCCCCGGCGGCAGGGGCGCGATAAATCCCTGATGGGCGTTGTTAAAATCGGTTTTATCCGCAAACGGCAGTTTGCGGTATAGCGCCTGGTTCGCCTCCCGCGTGGCCGGTGTGGCATCTTGTTGTTGCGCGGCGGCAAAGGCGGTTATCGACAAAGACGATAACATTCCGGCCAGCGCCAGATTTTTGGCTATCTGATTTAATTTCATCACTACCTCTCAGGTAATTTATTACGTGGGAATAAAAGCAATATTTCCCGCTTAAAAAGTGAATGGCTTGCGGTTTATTCTAAAGACTAATATTCCGCTGAATAGTCCCATATGGGACTGGCGCGGCGCCGCCAAAGGATCCTCTCGTCTTTAGCAGGCGAGGACTGCTATACTGTCGCTAACGGCGCAGGTGAGGGCAGAGGATGAATTTCCAGGAAATACATAGTTATTATAAAACGTTAGCCATAGCCGACTTTTTTGCCGATATCCTCGTGGAAGGTGAAGAGGTTATTCTCGCCGCCAGTAAAAAATGGCGTCCGGAGTCAGGGTATATTTATTTTTGTACCGAGGGTTCGTTATCAATATTAATGCCGGATAATGGATTGAGTATTGGTAATTCTATTGAGCATATGCCGATTGGCCTGATGGAGCGATATTGCCCGCTGGCGAAATTTGAATATATCGGTAGCGCTCCGGTGACGCTGCGTAAAATTACCTACGCGACCTTCGATCGTCTGTTCATTGATAATCACCCGCAGCGCGTTGAAGCGCTGGCGAAAGTGCTGGTGTTCATGAGTATCTTTACCATCGACCTGCACAATGAACGCCGTCAGGTGACCAGCTATCAGACGATTCGCCCGATGCTGTATCGCTATCTGTATCGGCAGCATACGCATGAGGGTGAAAATGAGGGACTGGCGTTATTTATCATCAGGCGTACCAATCTTTCGCGCACCCATGTTTTTCGCGTGCTGGCGGACTTAAAGGCGGGGGGATATATCACCATGAAACGTGGCAAGCTTATCTCTATCGATCGACCGCTGCCCGCAGAGTACTAAACGTCGCTGAGAAGGTAACAAGGCGGCATTCACTACCCTGCTACCCACGACGCCCGTCAGCGAATCATTACGGCGTCACGATGTTAAACCAGAAGTCAAACGGGTCCATATAGCCAAGCATTTCATCGAGTTTAGCCCCGTTACCGCTGATTTTCACCTCGCCCTTATCTTCCGCCTGCTTCAGGGTCTCTTCTTTGAGGATGATTTTATTCAGGGTGGCGCGATCCAGCGTCAGGGTGGCATCCGCCTCTTTGGCTTGCGCATTCGCGGTGTGGTTCAGCACGCCGTTTTCCAGCTCCAGCTTATACTGGCCGCCATCACTGCCGAGATCGATATTGAACACCGACTTCGCGTTACCCGCTTTTTCGCCATTGATATGGACCGCCAGATAATCAAAGAACATTTCCGGGGTCATGGCGCGGACGGTGTCCGGGCTGGCGGTGTTCGGGGTCGGGCCTTTTACCACACCGTTACGCAGCTCCTGGGCGCCGGTGAGATAGAAGTTACGCCACGGGCCGGACTCCGCCTGATAGCCTAACTGCTCCAGGGCATCGGCTTCCAGATTACGCGCCTGCTGGTTGTTAGGATCGGCGAAGACGACTTTGCTCACCACCTGGGCCACCCAGCGGTAGTTACCCTGGTCGTAATCCTCTTTCGCTTTCTTCAGGATGGCATCCGCGCCGCCCATGTACTCGACGAACTTCTTCGCCGCTTCTTCCGGCGGCAGTTCGTCAAGGGTGGCCGGGTTGCCGTCGAACCAGCCGAGATACAGCACGTAGGTGGCCTTCACATCGTGGCTGACCGAGCCGTAGTAGCCGCGGTTAGCCCAGGTATTGGCGAGGCCGTCCGGCAGCTTAAAGTTAGCGGCGATTTCATCGCGGGTCAGGCCTTCGTTAGCCATCCGCAGGGTCTGGTCGTTGATGTAACGATAAAGGTCACGCTGACTCTTCAGCAGGTTAACCACGTTCTCGTTGCCCCAGGTCGGCCAGTGGTGCTGGGCCATTATGATCTCAGCCTTATCGCCCCAGCGAACGATCGCCTGGTTGATATATTTCGACCATGGCAGCGGCTCACGGATCTTCGCCCCGCGCAGCGAGTAGGTGTTATGCAGAGTGTGGGTGACATCCTCTGCGGATTCGATCAATTTCTTCTCTTCGATATACCACAGCATTTCTGATGGCGCTTCGGAGCCCGGCGCCAGCATAAAGTCGTAGGTCAGGCCGTCGATCACCTCTTTCTGGCCGTCCTTGTCAATAATATTGGTTGGCGCAATCAGGGTGACAGTGCCCGCGGAGGTCGTGGTGCCCAGACCGGCGCCCACCTGGCCTTTGGCGTCCGGTTTCAGCAGGTTGCCGTACATATAGCTGGCGCGGCGGCTCATGACGTTCCCGGCCATGATATTTTCCGCCACTGCGGCTTCCATAAAGCCGGACGGCGCGTAAATTTTCACTTTACCCGCTTTGACGTCGGCTTCGTCAATCACGCCGCGCACGCCGCCGTAGTGGTCAACATGGCTGTGGGTGTAGATCACCGCGACGACCGGTTTTTTACCCCGGTTTTTATAGTAGAGATCCATGCCGACTTTGGCGGTTTCAGCCGAGACCAGCGGGTCTACGACGGTGATCCCTTCTTTGCCCTCAATGATTGTCATATTGGAGAGATCAAGATTGCGGATCTGGTAGACCCCGTCGGTGACTTCAAACAGGCCGCTGATGTTGATCAGCTGCGACTGGCGCCACAGGCTCGGGTTCACCGTCTCCGGCGCTTTTTCCCCTTCTTTAATGAAGGCGTATTGGCCCGGATCCCAGATGACATTGCCCTGTTCGCCTTTGATGACCTCTGGCGGCAGGGAGGCAATAAAGCCTTTATGCGCATTGGTGAAATCGGTGTTATCGGAGAAGGGGAGCTGGTTGTAGAGGGCATCGTTTGCTTTTTTGGTCGCTTCGGTCGCCTCTTTGGCTGACGTATCTGCCCAGGCAGCAAAAGCGAGACTACTTAACATACCCGCTAACGCTAACCCTTTCACTATCGGGGTTAATTTCATTGGAATCCTCATTAATGGCATGGTTCGTTCGGTTTTACCGATATAACGCAGGTGACTGTTTGTTACGGATTTTTTAAATATAACCATGCATTAACATTCATCCAGTTTTGCTTACAAAAAATGCGCGTTTTACTTCTTTTGTATTACTGACGCTGGCGGGAAAAGAAATCAGCCTGGCTTGTGTTACACCGCCACATCTCGTACCCTGCCTCAGGAAAATGTTGTACCGCTTTTATGACTCGGGGTGCCCTTCTTCGTTGAAGGCTGAGAAATACCCGTACCACCTGATCTGGATAATGCCAGCGTAGGGAAGTCAGAGACCGCAGGGTCATTGCTTCTACCTCGTCTGGCGGGAGCAAACCATGCCTGAGCTGCTGAATCCCGCGCCTGTCGCGCACCTGCGCCATCTGCTGCGCGCCCATTCCCCCCTTGTGCACTGCATGACCAATGACGTGGTGCAGACCTTTACCGCCAATGTTCTGCTGGCCGTCGGCGCCTCGCCGGCGATGGTGATCGATCCCCGCGAAGCGGCGCAGTTCGCCGCCATCGCCGATGCGCTGTTAATCAACGTCGGCACCCTGACCGCAGACCGCGCCGTGGCCATGCGCGCCGCAGTGGAGCAGGCCCGCCAGGCCGGCAAGCCCTGGACGCTGGATCCGGTAGCGGTCGGCGCCCTGACCGTGCGCACGGCCTTTTGTCACGAGCTGCTGGCCCTGCAGCCGGCGGCCATTCGCGGCAATGCCTCTGAAATTCTGGCGCTGGCCGGGATGAGCGGTGGCGGGCGCGGGGTGGATACCACCGATACGGCCGCCGCAGCGCTGCCGGCGGCCCAGGCGCTGGCTCGTCAGCTGAGTACCGTAGTGGCGGTCACCGGCGAGGTGGACTACGTCACCGACGGCGAGCGGGTGCTCAGCGTGGCGGGCGGCAGTGCGCTGATGACCCGGGTGGTGGGCACCGGCTGCGCGCTGTCGGCGGTGGTGGCGGCGAGCGCGGCGCTGCCGGGCGATCGGCTGGAAAACGTGGCCGCCGCTTGCGGGCTAATGAAGCAGGCCGGGGAAATCGCCGCCCGTCAGGGAGGCCCAGGCAGCTTTATTCCGGCGTTTCTCGACGCGCTGTATCAGGAGGTGCAGGGATGAAACGCATCAACGCCCTGACCATCGCCGGCACCGATCCCAGCGGCGGGGCCGGTATCCAGGCCGATCTGAAAACCTTCTCCGCGCTGGGAGCCTATGGCTGCTCGGCGATCACCGCCCTGGTGGCGCAGAATACCCGCGGCGTGCAGTCGGTCTATCGTATTGAACCGGACTTTGTGGCGGCGCAGCTCGATTCGGTATTCAGCGATGTGCGCATCGATACCACCAAAATCGGCATGCTGGCGGAGACCGATATTGTGGAAGCCGTGGCCGAGCGGCTGGCGCGCTACCGGGTGGCCAATGTGGTGCTGGATACCGTCATGCTGGCGAAAAGCGGCGATCCGCTGCTGTCGGCCTCGGCGGTGGAGACCCTGCGTCAACGATTGTTGCCGCAGGTGTCGCTGATCACTCCAAACCTGCCGGAAGCGGCCGCTCTGCTTGACGCCCCCCATGCGCGCAACGAGCGCGAAATGCTGGAGCAGGGGCGGGCGTTGCTGGCGCTGGGCTGCGGCGCAGTATTAATGAAAGGCGGCCATCTCGACGATGCCGAAAGCCCGGACTGGCTCTTCACCCGCGAAGGGGAACAGCGATTTACCGCGCCGCGAGTGCAGACCAAAAACACCCACGGCACCGGCTGCACGCTCTCCGCCGCGCTGGCGGCGCTTCGCCCGCGTCACGCTGACTGGGCGGCCACCGTTACCGAGGCCAAGGCCTGGCTGTCGGCGGCCCTGGCCCAGGCCGACTCCCTGGAGGTGGGCCACGGCATCGGACCGGTACACCATTTCCACGCCTGGTGGTAAATGGCAGCGTAACGGGACAGCAGAATCTCCTGAAAAAATGCCCTCCCGGCTGGAAAATAGGCTAAGTCGGTACCAGGCTTAACCTGCCCAAAATAATTGGGTTGGGATAATGCATGCCGGCTCCGGCCGGCCTTACGGGAGATTGCTATGACTGATATTACGCAGTTGCTGGGCAAAGATGCCGAGAGCCTTTTGCAGCACCGTTGTATAACCATTCCGGCCGACCAGCTGTATCTGCCTGGCGCAGATTATGTTGATCGGGTTATGGTGGATAACAACCGGCCACCGGCGGTGCTACGCAATATGCAAACCCTGTACAACACCGGACGTCTGGGGGGGACCGGCTACCTTTCCATTCTGCCGGTCGACCAGGGCGTGGAGCACTCGGCGGGGGCCTCCTTCGCCGCCAACCCGCTGTACTTCGATCCGAAAAATATCGTCGAGCTGGCGATCGAAGCCGGCTGTAACTGCGTGGCGTCGACCTACGGCGTGCTGGCCTCGGTGTCGCGCCGTTACGCGCATCGCATTCCTTTCCTGGTGAAGCTCAACCATAACGAAACGCTGAGCTACCCCACCGAGTACGACCAGACCCTCTACGCCAGCGTTGAGCAGGCGTTCAATATGGGGGCGGTGGCCGTGGGCGCGACGATCTATTTCGGCTCGGAACAATCGCGTCGTCAGATAGAAGAGATCTCCGCTGCCTTTGAGCGGGCGCATGAGCTGGGCCTGGTCACCGTGCTGTGGGCCTATCTGCGCAATTCGGCTTTCAAGAAAGACGGTGTCGACTATCATGTTTCCGCTGACCTGACCGGTCAGGCCAACCACCTGGCGGCCACCATCGGCGCCGATATCGTTAAGCAGAAAATGGCGGAGAATAACGGCGGCTACAAAGCGGTTAACTTCGGCTATACCGACGACCGGGTGTACAGCAAACTGACCAGCGATAACCCTATCGATCTGGTGCGCTACCAGCTGGCCAACTGCTATATGGGCCGCGCCGGGCTGATTAACTCCGGCGGCGCGGCGGGCGGGGAGACCGACCTTGCCGACGCGGTGCGCACGGCGGTGATCAATAAACGCGCCGGCGGCATGGGGCTGATCCTTGGCCGTAAAGCGTTTAAGAAATCGATGGCCGACGGCGTGAAGCTGATCAATGCCGTGCAGGATGTCTACCTCGACGGCAAAGTCACCATCGCCTAAGGCGAAAATCCGGGCGTTACCGCCCGGATTGCTCGTTGTTCCTACCTGATGCCGGGTTTATTAAGACTCCGCCGCGTTGGCGGTAAACGGTTTTGCACTCTGAGCACTGGCAAAGCCAGGCTGTTCAACGCGGATTAACGGGCACAGGAAGAAGGCCAGAATATATAAGGCGGTATAGGCAATCACCACCCCGATGGTGCTGAAATAGGGCAGCAGCACCACGGCGATCGCCGGCGCCAGAAAGTTCGACAGCCCGGCTGACAGGTTATAGACCGAAATCGCCGCGCCTTTATGGTTCGGCTCCAGCGCCGGGAACACCGCCGCCATCGGCACGAATGCGGCGACGAAAATACCCAGGGCAATAGCCGGCACCAGCGCCATCGCAAAGCTGTGGCCAAAGTGCTGAGGGATGTAGTAAAACGCCAGGCTGGAGAACGCCATCCCGATGCAGCCGAACCAGCGAATCACCTTCATCCAGCCCATTTTCTCCGCCACGATCCCCCAGAAAACGTTCGAAAAGATAGTGGTGAAGAAGAAGGCCGCCCACACCTGGAGCCACTCCGAGGTGGTAAAGCCCAGCTCATCAACGAACATCATCGGCATAATCACCGCAAAACCAAACAGCGACAGGGTGTTAATAATGCGCACAATGCTCGAGAACAGGATGCTGCGGTTGGTATAGAGCAGCGTCGCGGCGCGCCCCAGTTCGGCGAGTTTTTCGCGAGTGGTCAGGTTCTGCATATGGCGCGGCGTTTCGGTATGACGCATCGACACCAGCGCAATGATGCCGCCGGTGGCGCAAAAGACCAGCGCCAGCCACAGGGTCCCCATTTCGCCAATGTGGGGAATGGTGAAGCTCGGAATATAGCTGCCGAACACGCCGATGCCCACGGAGTAGACCGCCCAGAACCAGCCCAGCGCAGAGCTGGAACTGTCGCTGCGAACGTTGTGGATAATGGCGACGATAAATGAGTAGAGGAACAGCGGGTAGGCCAGGCCGCGGATGCCATAAAACAGCAGGATCAGCGCATAGTTGGCGCGACCGAGGCCGAAGACGAGGAACAGTACATGGAATACGCACCACAGCACGAAGCCGATCATCATGGCCTTGCGTGGGGTGATGATCTCCGCCACCACGCCGGAGACCCACGCCGACAGGGCGGCGGCCAGACCGTATAGCGTAAAGGCAAAGGAAGCCTGCGCCGGGGTGAATCCGAGTGCTTTGATGTAGTGCGACAGAAAAGCCAGCTCAAAGCCGTCGCCGGTCATAAACACGGCGATGGCGACATATCCCCAGATGAGGTTGAGCGGTAGACCGTACCACTGTTTGTTATTAACGGACATGTTGACCTCGATTTCAGAGTGCAGATGAGTGTCTCCGCTGCACAGCAGCGGAGCATTATTGTTATTAAAAATGAGGGTTGTTATTCGCGAATCAGCCTGCCGGCCTGTTGTAGCGCCTTATAGGCCTCATACCTGCGCTGATGTAGCGAGCTAAACGCAGTCTCGCTGTGATAGGTGGCATCCACCTGAGTAAATTGCTTCATGGCCTCCGGCAGTGAAGCCGCGATTCCGCCCGCGACGGCGCCGAGGATTGCGGAGCCTAACAGCACCGGCTCGCTGCAGGCGGTGCTCACGACGCTAACGCCGCAGGCGTCGGCCAGCAGCTGCCGCACCAGCGGATGCTGTCCGGCCCCGCCGCTGATGACGATATTTTCACTCTCAATTCCGCAGGCGCGCTGGGCGTCGAGGATCTGTCGCAGGCCATAGCCAATCCCGCATAACCCGGCAACGTACAGCGCGGTCAGGTTATCCAGGTCCCGCTCCATCCCCAGCCCGGCAATCAGCGCTTTCGCGTGGGGGTCGGCAAGCGGCGCGCGGTTACCGAGAAACTCGGGCACCACGTGTAGACCGGCGGCCAGCTTGACCGCCTCAGAAGGCGAGGCAGCCTGCGCCAGTACGCGATCTGCCAGCCAGACCGGCAGAGGGACGCCCGCGGCTTTAGCCTGCTCGCAAGCCGCCGCCGCCGCCGGATGGAAGCTCAGCAGCTGGTCGATTGCTGCGCCGGCGGCGCTTTGTCCGCCTTCAATCAGCCAGTAGCCCGGGACCATCGCCGAATAGTAGGGGCCCCAGACGCCGGGGACGAACACCGCTTCCTCAGTGGTGGTCATGGTGCAGGAAGAAGTGCCGAAGACGTAGGCCATATTGTTGACCGCGCCGTTAAGCACCCCAACGGTGCCGATGCCGCCCGCGTGGGCGTCAATCATCCCCACCGCCACCGGCGTGCCGATCGGCAGGCCCATCTCTTCTGCCGCCGTGGCGCAAAGACCGTCGCCGCAGGGGGTTCCAGGGGCGACAATCCGCTGGCCGATGCGGACAAAATCTTCATCCGCCAGCTCGTCGAGGCCAATCTGGCGGAAGTAGCCGGCATCCCAGCGTTGTTCATGCGCCAGGTAGGTCCATTTACAGGTCACCGTGCAGACCGAGCGGGCGTCATCGCCGGTTGAGCGCCAGGTAAGGTAATCGGCGAGGTCGAAGAAGTGGCGCGCCTGCTGATAGATGTGCGGGCGATTCTCCTTCAGCCACAGAATTTTCGGCGTTTCCATCTCCGGCGAGATTTTTCCGCCAACGTACTGCAGTACCGGGTGGCCCGTCGCGTTGATCTTTTCCGCCTGCGCGGTGGCGCGATGATCCATCCAGACAATAATATTGCGGTCCGGATCGTCCGAAGGCCCGACCGCCAGCGGCGCGTCGTTATCGCCAATCACCACCAGCGAGCAGGTGGCATCGAAGCCGAGCCCGGCGATCGACGACGGCGGGACGCCGGCGCTGGCCACCGCGGTTTTAATGCAGTAGCACACCGCCTGCCAGATTTCACGGCTCGACTGCTCAACCCGATTCGCGGCGCTGCGAAACAGGGTAATTTCCCGGGTCGCGTGGGCGAGAAGCTCGCCCCGCAGATTGAATACCCCGGCGCGCACGCTGCCCGAACCGACATCCACACCAATCATGTTTTGCGTATCGTTTTGCATCACATCCTCTCACAGGCTGGTTACGGGTCAGAGATCCACGCTGTTCGGCAGGATCACAATGTCGCGTACGGTGACGTTTTTCGAACGCGTCACCATAAACAGCACTGACTCTGCCACTTCAATCGGCTGCATCAGACTGCCGTTGGCCAGCGCTTCATCCATTTTGGCTTTTGGCCAGTCGTCCAGCAGCGCGGTCACCACCGGGCCCGGCAGTACGGCGCCGACGCGCACGCCATACTGCGCCACCTGACGACGAGTGGTGTGGACAAACGCCTGCACAGCGAATTTCGACGCGGTATAGACAGGCTCCCAGATCACTGGCACCACGCCCGCGATGGAGCTGGTGAAAATAATATCCCCGGATTGTTGCGCGATCAGATGCGGCAGGACGCTGCGCACGCAGCGGAAGGCGGCGTTGATGTTGAGGTGCAGCACGCGGTCCCAGACGTCCGGGTCGCCCTCGGCCACCGGCCCGCCGATATAGGCGCCGGCGTTGGCGTGGAAGATATCGAGACGCCCGGTAAGCTGCAAAATGCCCTGCAGAAGATTATCGACCTGCTCCGCCTGCATCAGATCCACCTGCAGAGCGAAGGCGTTTTCGCCAAGTTCGGCGACCAGTTTGTTGAGCTTTTCGCCTTCGCGATCGATTAGCACTACTTTTGCGCCAGCCCCCAGCAGGGTCTTCGCGCACTCGAGGCCGATACCGGACGCCGCGCCAGTGATCGCGGCGACTTTACCGCTGAGGGAAGTATTCATAGAGGAGACAGAGTGGTTCATTTTATAATCCTTTGCCGTGTCTGGTTAAAACTATCGAACCCGAGGGCATCGCGTTCGAGGTTATGGACAAAAACCTGGTAACATATTGAATATCAGCATCATTATTCATGCTTGCTGGCATGTTAAGGCAGTATGCGCGCGTACTTCCTGGCGTGAAATGGATGCTCAATCGATGAAGCTATGTTGCGCTCGCTTCATCGATTGAGCAAGTGGGGAAATTAACAGCGACATGATTTTGTGACGCAAGTTGGAAAAATGAAGAAGATAACGATTTACGACCTGGCGGAGCTTTCCGGCGTTTCGGCGAGCGCGGTGAGCGCTATCCTCAACGGTAACTGGAAAAAACGCCGCATCAGCGCAAAGCTTGCCGAAAAGGTGACCCGGATTGCTGAGGAGCAGGGCTATGCGATTAACCGCCAGGCCAGCATGCTGCGCAGTAAAAAATCACACGTCATTGGCATGATTATCCCCAAATACGATAACCGCTACTTCGGTTCCGTCGCCGAACGCTTTGAGGAGATGGCCCGCGAGCGTGGCCTGCTGCCGATTATCACCTGTACGCGCCGAAGCCCGGAGCTGGAGCTCGAAGCGGTAAAAGCGATGCTCTCCTGGCAGGTTGACTGGGTGATCGCGACCGGGGCGACCAATCCGGATAAAATTTCCGCGCTCTGCCAGCAGGCGGGCGTGCCTACGGTCAATCTCGACCTGCCGGGGTCTCTCTCTCCGTCGGTGATTTCGGATAACTACGGCGGTGCGAAAGCGCTGACCCACAAGATCCTCGCTAACAGCGCCCGCCGTCGGGGATCGCTGGCGCCGCTGACCTTCATCGGCGGGCGCAGCAGCGACCATAACACCAGCGAGCGTTTACGCGGTTTCCACGATGCGCATCACGAGCAGGGGCTGAGCGTGCCGCAGGCGAATATTCTGGCTCCCGGCTATTCGAAAGGTCACGTTGAGGAATGCCTGCAGGAGCGGTTTGGCAGCGCGAAGACGCTATTGCAGGGGATATTTGTTAACTCGACGATATCCCTTGAAGGGGTTGTGCGCTGGCTGTCGCAGGTGGGGCTGACCGGCAGCGAGCAGCCGCCGATGGGCTGCTTCGACTGGGATCCGTTTGTCTATCTGCTGGGGCACGATATCGACATGGTGCAGCAGGACGTGCCGGCGATGCTGGACGCTGTTTTTTCGATTATTGACGCCGGCGAAGCCAGCCAGCAGCGGATTGAAATTCCGCCGCGACTGATGAGCAGCAGCTGAGTCGCTGTTTGCCGTTAGCGCGTCAGCAGCCAGCGAGCGGTATGTTCATCGGTCACCAGGCCGTTGATCCAGCCGCCTTTAAGGGCGGCCAGGATCGCCGGTCGTTTGTATTCTCCACAGGCCGCGGCAATCCGCGGGCAGTGGTTCTGGCGGATATCATAGCTGGTGATCATGCGGTTGATCTCGCTGTCGACCACCTCGCCTTCTGCATCAATAAACCGCCCGAGGATCTCCCCGATGCCGCCGCGGGCGGTCAGCTCATCCATCTGCGCCTGATTGATAAATCCGTCTTTAAAGATCGGGCTTTGCGTGCCCAGCGGACCAATACCGACAAAAATCACGTCCGCCTCCCGGGCGACGCCAGAGACGCTGCGGAATAAGCGATTGGTGCACCACATCTCATACTCATCCGTGGTCTGGGCGTAGCGCGGCGCCGGCCACTGATAGTACTTGGCTTTTATTTTGCTCGTCAGCAGCAGGGGCACGTCATCGTAATAGTTGCACTGCCCGTCGGCGTCCATGGCGCTGATCAGCGCCACGCAGCGGGTATTCAGGCTGTCGAAATCGATGCGCTGCAGCGCTTTTTTCAGGGTCAGGCCCGAGCCCAGACCGATGATTTTCTCTTTATCATCCTGCAGGTAGCGAGCCATCAGCTGATAGCAGCCAAACGATACGCTGTCGAGGGTGCTTTCTTCGCTAAAGGCGGGGACCACATTGCACTCGAGAAGCCGATACTTTTCCTGCAACAACTGCGCATAATCGAGGCAGTTCGCCACTGGATGGTGCAGATTAATCGACACAATCCCTTCTTCTTTCGCGGCGGCGATCAGCCGTTGCACCACCGGTCTGGAGGTGCCCAGCTGGCTGGCAATCTCGCTCTGATTCTGGCCGGCGATGTAGTACATCCATGCGGCACGCACCTTCTGATCCAACCGGATATCGTCTTCTTTACTCATGGTTTCCCGCCCTAAGTTGCTGGCCTGGGCACGCAATTGGCCCGGCGAATACCCGCATTCTCGCCGTGGTTGGCATAACTGGCAAGCTTTTGCTCTCGACTGGTCATTTGTAATTTAATTGGGTAATTGTTCTTTTGTGATCTGTGGCTCTTATTTTGGTCAAATGATCAATTACAGTGGCGCCATCAACTCAAGGAGAGCAGAACATGAACAATCAATTCACATGGCTTCACATTGGTCTGGGTTCTTTTCATCGCGCGCATCAGGCGTGGTATCTGCATCGTCTGATGGCTTCCGGGGATAAGCGCTGGCGCATCGCGGCGGGCAATATCCGCAACGACGCCGAGCAGGTGGTGCAGGCGCTGGCGGCGCAGGGAGGACGTTACGTGCTGGAGACCGTCAGCCCGGAAGGGGAGCGCGAATATGAAGAAATCACCTCTATTCAGAAACTGCTGCCGTGGCAGGCAGGGCTGCAGCCGCTGATTAACGAAGGGGCCAATCCGCAAACAAAAGTTATCGCCTTTACCGTGACGGAAGGGGGGTACTACCTGAACACCCGCCATCAGCTGGAAACCAGCAACCCCGATCTGCAGGCCGACCTGAAAGGCGAATGCAAAACCATTTACGGCACCCTCGCACGAGTTCTGGAAAAGCGCATGGCGGACAACGCCGGGCCGCTGACCCTGCTCAACTGCGACAACGTGCGGCATAACGGTGAGCGCTTCCACGACGGGATGGTGGAGTTCCTGCAGCTTACCGGCAAACAGGCGGTGATTGACTGGATGGCCGCGAATACCACCTGTCCGAATACCATGGTGGACCGCATCACCCCGCGTCCGGCGGCCGATCTGCCGGCCCGTATCAAAGCGCAAACCGGCATTGACGATAAGGCGCCGGTAATGGGCGAGACCTTTATCCAGTGGGTGGTGGAGAACAACTTCCGCGATGCCCGCCCAAATCTGGAAGCGGTCGGCGTGGAGATGGTCGAGTCGGTTATCCCCTATGAAGAGGCGAAAATCCGCATCCTGAACGCGTCGCACAGCTGCATTGCCTGGGCGGGGACCTTAATCGGCCAGCAGTATATTCACGAAAGCACGCTCACCGATGCTATCTACGCCATTGCCGACCGCTACGTCACGGAGGATGTCATTCCTTGCCTCCGCGATAACGGCATTGATCTGCCGACCTACCGCGATGTGGTGCTCAAGCGCTTTACCAACCCGCATATCCAGGACACCAACCAGCGCGTTGCCGCCGATGGCTTCTCAAAGATTCCGGCGATGATCGCGCCAACCTTGCAGGAGTGCTATCAGCGCGGCGTCCGTCCGGAAGCGACCGCCATGCTGCCGGCGCTGTTCTTCGTCTTTATGGAGCAGTGGCATAAGGGAACCCTGCCGTATCAGTACCAGGACGGCATCCTGGATGAGCAGGCGGTGCATGAGATGTATGAGGCTCAGGATCCGCTGGCTGTCTTCGCCCGTGATAAAGCCCTGTTTGGTGACCTGGCCGACAACGCGGATTTCCTGGCGCTGATGCGCGAGAAAGTCGCCGCTGTTTACACGCTGATTAAATAAGAGGTGGCTATGTATCTGGGTATCGATCTTGGCACATCGGAAGTCAAAGCGCTGGTCATTGATGAGAACAATCAGGTTATCGCCAGCCATAGCGCGCCGCTGAGCATTCAGCGGCCTCATCCGCACTGGTCAGAACAATCGCCGGAGTTATGGTGGGAGGCGACGGAGTACCTGATGGCCACCCTACGGGAAAAATGCGCTCAGCACTGGTCGGCCGTCAAGGCGATAGGCCTCTCCGGACAGATGCACGGTGCGGTGCTGCTGGATGAAAAGGGGGAGACGATCCGTCCGGCCATTTTGTGGAACGACACCCGCTGCGCCGCAGAGTGCGCAGAGCTGGAGGAGATGGCGCCGGAGCTGCATCAGGTGGCGGGCAACCTGGCGATGCCGGGCTTTACCGCGCCGAAGCTGCTGTGGGTGCGTCGTCACGAGCCGCAAAACTTTCAGCGCACCGCCACGGTGCTGCTGCCGAAGGATTATCTGCGCTACCGGATGACCGGGAAGAAAGTCTCCGATATGTCGGACGCCGCCGGAACGCTGTGGCTGGACGTGGCGAAGCGCGACTGGTCCGACTCGCTGCTGGATAAATGCGGCCTGTCGCGCAGCCAGATGCCGACGCTGGTGGAAGGCTGTGAGGTTTCCGCCACCCTTGACCCGCAGGTGGCGGCGCGCTGGGGGCTGAACGCCTCGGTGGTGGTGGCCGGGGGCGGCGGCGATAACGCGGTCAGCGCCATTGGCGTCGGCGCGGTCTCGCCGGGGGACGCGTTTATTTCGCTCGGTACCTCCGGGGTGCTGTTTGTGGTGACCGACGCCTATCGTCCGGCGCCGCAGTCGGCGGTCCATGCGTTTTGTCACGTTCTGCCGAACCTGTGGCATCAGATGAGCGTGATGCTTAGCGCCGCCAGCTGTTTGCAGTGGTTCTGCCGCCTCACCGGTACCACGGAAGTGGCGCTGCTGGCGGAGATTGCCGAGCTAAGCGAGGAGGATAAAGCCAACGCGCCGTTCTTCCTGCCTTATCTCTCCGGGGAAAGAACCCCGCATAACGATCCTGACGCCCGCGGCATCTTCTGGGGCATGACCCACTCCAGCCTGCGTGCCCAGCTCGGCTACGCGGTGCTGGAGGGGGTGAGCTTTGGCATCAACGACGGCCTGCAGGTATTGAAAGAGAGCGGGACGCCGATCGCGCAGTGCTCGCTGGTGGGCGGGGGCGCCCGCAGTCCGTTCTGGGCCCAGCTGCTGGCCGATATTCTCGCTATGCCGGTGGTGACCCACAAAGGAGGAGAGACCGGCGGCGCGCTGGGCGCGGCGCGGCTAGCCTGCCTGGCGGCGGGCAAACCGATTGCCGCGGTGTGTGAAAAACCGGAAGTCTGGCAGACCTGGCGTGCGGATCCTGTTCGCCACCACACCCTGATGCAACGCTACGCGCAGTTTAAGGCCCTGTATTTAAACGATCTGCACTATCGGCAGCACTAATTTTCATCACCACAGCCGCTTCGTTGCACATCGCGGAGCGGCCACCCTGTACCCTGAAAACGAGGTCATTATGTCTATCAATAATAAACAGTGGCTCGGTTTACCCCTGAACCTGCTCTGGGGATACATCGCCATTGCCGTATTTATGACCGGCGACGGTTTTGAATTAGCGTTTCTCTCACACTATATCAAAGCGCTCGGCTTCTCTCCGGCGGAGGCCTCCTTTGCCTTTACCCTCTACGGCCTGGCCGCCGCGCTGTCGGCGTGGATTTCCGGCGTGGTGGCGGAAATTATCACCCCGCTGAAAACGATGATGATTGGCTTCGTACTGTGGTGCGTGTTCCACGTGCTGTTCCTCGTTTTCGGCCTCGGTCACGCCAACTATGCGCTGATCCTGCTTTTCTACGGCATCCGCGGCTTCGCCTATCCGCTGTTCCTCTACTCGTTTATCGTGGCGATTGTCCATAACGTCAAAAGCGACAACGCCAGCTCGGCCATCGGTTGGTTCTGGGCGGTCTATTCCATCGGCATCGGGGTCTTCGGCAGCTATATTCCGAGTTTCACCATTCCGCATATTGGCGAAATGGGCACCCTGTGGCTGGCGCTGGCCTTCTGCCTTACCGGGGGGGTGATTGCTCTGGCTTCCCTGCGCCATATTCAAACGCCGCAGCATATGCAGAATCTCACCACCCGTGAGAAGTTTGCCGAGCTGGGACGCGCCGCGACGCTGCTCTATACCAACCGCAATATTCTGCTGTCGAGCATGGTCAGGATCATCAATACCCTCTCGCTGTTCGGGTTTGCGGTGATTATGCCGATGATGTTCGTTGATGAGCTGGGCTTTACCACTTCAGAATGGCTTCAGGTGTGGGCGGTCTTCTTCTTCACCACCATTTTCTCTAACGTGCTGTGGGGCATTTTGGGTGAAAAACTGGGCTGGATGAAGGTGGTGCGCTGGTTCGGCTGCATCGGGATGGCGCTTTCCAGCCTGGCGTTTTACTACATCCCTCAGCACTTTGGCCACAGCTTTGCGATGGCGCTGATCCCGGCCATCGCCCTGGGGATCTTTGTCGCCGCCTTTGTGCCGCTGGCCGCCGTGTTCCCGGCGCTGGAGCCGAAGCACAAAGGCGCGGCGATTTCGGTGTATAACCTGTCGGCGGGGATGTCTAACTTTCTCGCTCCGGCGATTGCCGTGGTGCTGCTGCCGTTCTTCAGCACCATTGGGGTAGTCATCGCCTATACCGCATTGTACGTGGTGGCCTTTTTCCTCTGTGCGTTTATCCGCGTGGAGCAGCCGGGATTTTCCCACAAGGAAGCGACTGCCCGTGAGCAGGTTGAATTCTCTTAAGGTGATGTGGCTGGCATGGGCTCCATGCCAGCCTTAATGAGGTGAACGAATGAGTATGCAGGCGGTTATTTTTGACATGGATGGCGTGATTATTGATTCCGAGGCGCTGTGGCGCCAGGCGCAGATTGACGCCCTCGCGCAGTGGGGAGCAACGGCGAGCGTGGCTGAGTGTGAAACCCTGACCAAGGGCAAGCGTCTCGACGAAATCGCCGGCACCTGGTGCCGCTATTTTCAGCTTAACCTTGCCCCATCGCTGCTGGAAGAGGCCATATTGCAGCGCATCACCGGCCTGATTGCCGCCGATGGCGAGCCGATGCGTGGGGTGCAGGAGGCGTTAGGCTATTTTCGCGCTGCCGGCTATAAAATTGCGCTCGCCACGTCATCATCCCGCCAGGTTATCGCCGCCGTGCTGAACAAGCTTTCGCTCTGGCACTTTTTTGACGCGATCTCCAGCGCGGATGATGAACCACGCGGCAAACCGCACCCGGCGGTGTACCTCACGACGCTGCGGAAGCTCAATCTCAACGCCAGCCAGTGTCTGGTGATTGAGGATAGCTTTACCGGCTTTTGCGCGGCCCAGTCGGCGGGGATTGCCACGATAGTGATTGCAGAAGATAGCCAGCACGCGCGTTTCCAGGCCGCCGCTGGCCGCTATCAAACCTTACCTGAACTGCTGGAAGCGCTTACCGCCGCGCCAGAGGTGGCGGTTTAAGTCGCCATTTGTGGGCGCAGACATTCCCGGGATGTAGCTGGTCGGTTAATCTCTTCTCTGCGCTCACGCCCTTTTTTCTCCTGGTCGATCTGCCTCACATTTCGCTCATCTTTTGTGAAAACAGTCACGTCTTGTTGTGCCAATGCCCAAATTTATGGCCTTGCTTAGCGGTGTTTGTCCGAGGCACTACTACGAAGTTGTGCTTAGATTATATATTGAAACGTATTTTCAATAATGTGAAACCGCCTTGCCGATTTGATTATGTCGATCGGATTTGGCCGTGATAAGGACCGAGCATGAAAATTGAATCTGTGAATGTCACCGTTTTCCAATATCCCACTCGTCGGGTTTCCGACAGCGCCGGGCACTCCCATCCGGGGGGTGAAAGCATGGCCAAAATGGCGATGCTGACCATCACCGCTGATGATGGGGCGCAGGGCTTTTCGTTTGCGCCTCCGGAAGTCGTGCGCCCGTTCGTGGTGAATACTTTTTTTCGCAAAGTGCTGGTGGGACAGGACCCGTTTTACCGTGAGCGTATCTGGCAGGATCTTAACCACTGGCAGCGCGGCAGCGCACATCAGCTAACGGAGCGCGCGCTGTCGTTTGTTGAACAGGCGCTGTGGGACCTGATCGGCCGCAGCCTTAAGATGCCGGTTTATAAGCTGCTCGGCGGCTATCGCGACACTGTCCCGGCTTACGGTAGCACCATGTGCGGCGACGATCTGCCGGGCGGCCTGTCGACCCCGGAAGAGTATGCCGCTTTTGCTGAGAAGCTGGTCGCCCGCGGCTACAAGGCCATCAAGCTGCACACCTGGATGCCGCCAATCTCTTTTGCGCCCAATCCCAAAATGGACATTAAAGCCTGCGCGGCGGTGCGCGAAGCCGTAGGGCCGGATATTGACCTGATGATTGATGGCTATCACTGGTACAGCCGCGCCGAGGCGCTGTGGATCGGCAAAGAGCTGGAAAAACTCAATTTCGCCTGGTTTGAAGAGCCGATGGAGGAGGATTCGATGTCCTCCTATGCGTGGCTGGCGGAAAACCTGTCGATTCCCATCGTCGGGCCGGAGAGCTTCGGCGGCAAGCACCACATGCGCGCCGAATGGGTGAAAGCCGGGGCCTGCGACATTCTGCGCGCCGGCGCTAACGGCGTGGGGGGGATTACACCGACCATGAAGGTGGCGGCGCTGGCGGAATCTTTCGGCATGGATTGCGAAGTCCACGGCAACGGAGCGGCAAGCCTGGCGGTGGTGGGCGCGATCCGCAACTGCCGCTGGTACGAGCGCGGCCTGCTGCATCCGTTCCTCGACTACGATGAACCGGCGGCCTATCTCAACAGCATTGTCGACCCGATGGATGACCAGGGATTTGTGCATTTGTCACAACGTCCGGGTCTCGGTGAAGACATTAATTTTGCGTATATCGAAGCCAATACCGTTAGCCACGACTGATTTAAAAAAATAAATACCCGATGGCGCTGCGCTTATCGAGCCTGCGGCCCGGTAGACCGGATAAGCCGAAAATGCCGCCATCCGGCAACATGTACCCTACAGTACAGGCAAACAGAGATATGAAAAAAACCTCCTTACTGGGAGCGTGTATTCTCGCGCTCGCCATGTCGATGGGGAGCGGGGAGGCGGTGGCGAAAACGCCGCCCGACCAGCTGATCATCGGCATGAATATGAATAACCTGCTCACCCTTGACCCGGCGGCGATGACCGGTAACGAAGTGGTGGGGATCGTGGTCAACCTCTACGACTCGCTGGTGGAGCTTGACCCTGAGCAGCTCACCACCGTCAGGCCCGCGCTGGCGAAATCCTGGGATATCAGCCCCGATGGCAAAACCCTGACCTTTCATCTGCGCGATGACGTTAAGTTTCACTCCGGCAACCCGCTGACCGCCGCCGACGTCGTGTGGTCAATGCGGCGCATCCTGCACCTCAACCTGGCCCAGGCCTCAGTATGGAAATCCTATGGCTTCAGTAAGAAAAATATCGACAGCCAGGTCAGCGCGCCGGACCGCTTCACGGTGCAAATCGTATTACCCAAAGATAACGATCCGCAGCTGGTGATTTACTCGCTGGCGGCGCTGGGCAACCTCGGAGTGCTGGACAGTAAAACGGTGCAAAGCCACCAGCAGGATAACGACTGGGGTAACCGCTGGCTAACCACCCATGAAGCCGGTTCCGGGCCGTTTATCCTCGAAACCTGGCAGGCGAAAGATGTGCTGCGCATGAAGCGCAACCCTGACTACTGGCGCGGCGAGGCGAAAATGAGCCGCGTGGTACTGCGTCATTTCCAGGAGTCGCAAACTCTGCGCCTGATGATCGAAAAAGGCGACCTTGATATTGCCAACAATATGGCGGTTTCCGATATCAACGCCCTGCGCAGCGATCCGCAGCTGACCGTCGATGCGGTGCAGCGCGGCACCATGTACTACGTGGCGATGAGCATGAAAGAGGCGCACTTCGCCAATCCGAAAGTGCGCGAGGCGGTGCGCTATCTGATTGATTACCAGGGTATCAATAAAGCGCTGATGCCGGGCTACGGCGTGCTGCACCAGCGGCCTATCAAAGCGGGAATGCCGTCCACGCTACCCGATCCCGGCTACAGGCTGGATGTGGCGCGGGCGAAAAAGCTGCTGGCGGAAGCGGGATATCCCAACGGCTTTGATACCACGCTGCGGGTACTCTCCGATCAGCCATTTCTTAACATCGCTATCGCCGTGCAGTCGACGCTGATGCAGGCGGGGATTAACGCCAAAATCATCACCGGCACTGGTAACCAGATCTACGGCGCAATGCGCGAGCGTAAATTTGACCTGCTGGTAGGTCGCGGCGGCAGCGGGATGGAGCCGCATCCGCACTCCAGCCTGCGCGCGCTGGTCTATAACCCGGATAACAGCGATAAGGCGCGCCTGACCAACTTCCAGGGCTGGCGTACCGGTTTTTACGACCCGCAACTGAATACGATGATTGACCAGGCCCTGCTGGAACGCGATCCGCAAAAACAGGTGGCTGACTACCAGGCCATCCAGACACGCTACGACCAGCTGGTTCCGGCTTTAATTCCGCTTTCGCAGATGGTTGATTCGGTCGTCGTGCGCAACGAGGTACGGGAGTATCAGCCGCACCCCTCCGCCACCACTTTTCTGCGTGACGTCTATAAAGTCCGCGAAGGAGAGAAAGGATGAGTACCGCAATCCTTGCGCCCGGCTCACGCGGCCGGCGCTTATCAAAACGGCTACTGCAGGTGGTGATTACACTGTTCGGCCTGCTGCTGCTGACCTTTACCATTGGCCGCGTCATGCCCATCGACCCGGTGCTGGCGATTGTCGGCCCGGATGCTGACCAGAGTACCTATCAGCAGGTTTACCAGCAGTTGGGGTTTGATAAATCGCTGACCACCCAGTTTGGCATCTATTTCGTCAACCTGTTGCACGGCGATCTGGGCAACGCGCTGCTGACCGGGAAACCGGTGGTGGACGATATTATCCGCGTCTTCCCGGCCACCATGGAGCTGGCAACGATGGCGATTATTGTCGGCGCGGGTCTTGGTATTCCGCTGGGCGTGTTGGCGGCGGCGCGGCGCAATAGCGTCTCCGATTATGTGGTACGCATTATCAGCCTGGCGGGCTACTCGATGCCGATCTTTTGGGTCGGGATGATGGGGCTGCTGGTGTTCTATGCCTGGCTTGGCTGGGTAGGCGGCGCCGGGAGGGTAGATCTCGGGCTGGATGGTGTGGTGCCGCGCTGCACCGGGCTGATGACCGTTGATGCGCTGCTGGCCGGCAACGGCCAGGTGTTCTGGAACGCCATTAATCATCTGATTCTTCCCGCCTCGCTGCTGGGTTTTCACTCGCTGGCTTATATCAGCCGTATGACCCGCAGCTTTATGCTGGCCCAGCTGTCGCAGGAGTTCATTATTACCGCCCGGGTGAAAGGGCTGACCGAGCGCCAGGTTATCTGGAACCATGCGTTTCGTAACATCCTCGTGCAACTGCTGACGGTGGTGGCGCTGGCCTACGGCGCGCTGCTGGAAGGCGCGGTGCTGATTGAAACCGTCTTCTCATGGCCGGGGTTTGGCTCCTACCTTACCGGAAGCTTGCTGCTGGGCGATATGAATGCGGTGATGGGCTGCGTGCTGCTGGTGGGGGTGATCTTCGTGATGCTCAACCTGCTCTCCGACATGCTGTATCAATTCTTTGACCCGAGGACAAAATCATGACCGTTTCTCTGGATTCGCCGCTTTCGGGTGGTGCGGGCGAAGGCCGTCAGCGGCTGCAACGCGCGGCGGCGCGGGCCGTCGGGTTTATCGGCAAAATGGCGCGCAATCCGCTCACGGCCATCGGCGGAGGAATTATCTTTATGCTGCTGGTGGTGGCGATTTTCGCGCCGCTGATTGCGCCTTATAACCCGCTGGTACAGGACCTGAATAGTGCGCTGGTCGCGCCGAATGCGCGGCACTGGTTCGGCACCGATGAGTTTGGCCGAGATATCTTTAGTCGCCTGGTGTACGGCTCCCGCATCACGCTCTATATCGTGCTGCTGGTCTCAGTGACCGTCGGTCCGCTCGGACTGCTGCTGGGCGTCAGTGCCGGCTATTTCGGCGGTAAAGTCGATATGGTGCTGATGCGCGTCACCGATATTTTCATCTCCTTCCCGAGTCTGGTCCTGGCGCTGGCGTTTGTCGCCGCTTTAGGACCGGGGCTGGAGCACGTGGTTATCGCCATCACGCTGACCGCCTGGCCGCCGATTGCCCGTCTGGCGCGCGCCGAAACGCTCTCTCTGCGCCAGGCTGATTTTATCTCCGCCGTGCGTCTGCAGGGCGCTTCATCGGCCCGCGTCCTCTGGCGCCATATCGTGCCGCTGTGTCTGCCCTCGGTCATTATCCGTATCACCATGAATATGGCCGGGATCATTCTGACCGCGGCCGGCCTAGGCTTTCTCGGCCTCGGCGCGCAGCCGCCAGAGCCGGAGTGGGGAGCGATGATCTCCAGCGGGCGCACTTATATGATGGAGTGCTGGTGGGTCGTAACCATTCCGGGGCTGGCGATTTTGATCAATAGCTTAGCGTTCAACTTCTTAGGAGATGGCCTACGTGACATCCTCGATCCCCGTAGTGAATAATGCACCGCTGCTCGACGTGCGCGATTTGTGCGTCGACTTTGTTAACGGTAGCGCGGTGACCCACGCCGTGCGCGGCGTCTCCTTCCAGCTGGGGCATGAGAAGCTGGCTATTGTCGGCGAGTCCGGTTCGGGTAAGTCCACCGTTGGGCGCGCGCTGCTGCAGCTGCATCCGAAAAAGGCCCGCGTCAGCGCCAGCCGGATGCAGTTTGCCGACCTCGATCTGCAGCATCTTAGCGAAGCGCAGATGCGCGGCGTACGCGGCAAACGTATCTCTATGATTATGCAGGACCCGAAATATTCGCTTAATCCGGTGGTCTGCGTGGGTAAGCAAATCGCCGAGGCCTGGCTTACTCATCATCCCGGGCGCAAAGATGAGGCGAAAGCCAGGGCGCTGGAGATGCTGGAGGTGGTGCGTATTCGCCAGCCGGAGCGCGTTTATCAGCTTTATCCGCATGAAATATCCGGCGGACAGGGGCAGCGCATCATGATCGCCATGATGCTGATTACCGACCCGGAGCTGATCATTGCCGATGAGCCCACCTCCGCGCTGGACGTGTCGGTGCGCCTGCAGGTGCTGGGCCTGCTGGATGACCTGGTTCAGTCGCGCGGGCTGGGGCTGATTTTTATCAGCCACGATATCAACCTGGTGCGCAGCTTCTGCGACCGGGTGCTGGTGATGTACGCCGGACGGGTAGTGGAGTCCATCGCCGCTAAAGATCTCGATCACGCCCGTCACCCCTACACTCAGGGATTGATTAACTCGCTGCCGGATATGCAGCATCGTCGCCCGATACTGCCGGTGCTGCAGCGTCAGGCCAGCTGGTTAACGGATTAAGGAGCGGATAATGATTGAAGTTCAACATCTCAACCTCGCGTTTGGCGAGGGGGAGAAGCGTAACCAGGTGCTGTATGACGTCAGTTTCCACGTTAAGCCCGGCGAGATCTACGGTCTGGTAGGAGAGTCCGGTTCCGGTAAAACGACGGTGCTCAAGTGCCTGGCGGGGCTGTTTACCCACTGGCAGGGGGAACTGACCATCGATGCTCAGCCCTTAGGGCATGAAATTAGCCGCGAGCGCTGCCGTCAGGTGCAGATGGTATTTCAGGACCCCTACGGATCGCTGCATCCCCGTCACACCATTGGCGATATCCTCGAAGAGCCGCTGCAGATCCATCGTATCAACGACCGCGACCGGCGGATCAATGTGCTGCTGGATAAAGTTGGCCTCAACCGCGCCTTTCGCGAGCGCTATCCGCATCAGCTCTCCGGCGGGCAGCGGCAGCGCGTGGCGATAGCCAGAGCGCTGATTCTTGAGCCTCAGGTGCTGCTGCTGGATGAGCCGACGTCGGCGCTGGATGTGTCGGTGCAGGCTGAGATCCTTAACCTGCTGGCAGAATTGCAGCGGGAGGCTAAGCTCACTTACCTGATGGTCACCCACGATCTTGGGGTTATTGCCCACTTATGCCAGAAAGTGGCGGTGATGCAGTACGGGAAGATCCTCGAAACCCTGACGGTCGATGCGCTGGTCAGCGGCCAGGCGCAGACGGCCTATACGCAGATGCTGGTTAACGCCAGTCGGCAATATACGCGCGAAATGGCGCGTGAGGTGGCGAAATACTAAGCTTTATGGCGCATTGTCTCACGGCAGATGCGCCCATTTTAATAGGTAACTATTTGATGTTATAGGTTTTTTGTGGTTGTGGGTATCGTCTATTAATGTAAGCGCGTTGTTTGGATCGATATCCTGCCTAGGTTTTTCCTGCAGCCGCAGGTGCCGTTTTACCTTAACATTCTGAGGCTCAATCAACGAACCCGGCTGCTGTATACCAGCCGGGCACCGTCTTTGCTTTGCGAAGCCTGATCAGCGTAGCAGCGGGCAGTCGGGCGGCAGCCGGCAGCGCAGGGCCGCCGGTAACAGCTCCATACGGAAGGTTTTTCCGCTGAGCGGCTCGCCGTCGAGGTTAAACGTCATCTCATGGGGGGCGGTGATCTCAAACCAGGAGGAGACGCCGTCGACAATATTCGGCGAGTTTTCCGGATTCGCCAGGGTGCTGAAGAGGGCAGGGATCAGCTCTTCGCCGGTGAAAATGCGCAGATGCAGCAGACCATCGTTAATCAACGCCTCCGGACATAGCTGCTGGCCGCCGCCCGCCTGGCGGCCGTTGCCGATGCCGATGACCAGCGCATCGCCCTGCCAGTGAAAGTTCTCCCCGCGGATCTCGCAGCGGTCCGGCTTCAGGGTATCCATGCGCATCAGGCCGTGGATTAAATAAGAGACACCGCCGAGCGCGGCTTTGAGCTTTTCCGGCGTTTCGGTGGTGATCCGGGTGCCGAACCCGCCGGTCGCCATATTAATAAAGCCGGTCTTATCATTAACCCGGGCGATATCTATCGGCACATCGCGACCGACGATCGCCAGCTTGAGGGCGCTGGCCAGATCCTGTGGAATACCGACGCTGGTGGCGAAGTCGTTGGCCGTGCCCAGCGGTAAAATCCCCAGCGCCATGTTGCTGCCGCGCTCCACCAGCGCGGTCGCCACTTCATTAATCGTGCCGTCGCCGCCGCCGGCGATCACCGTTTCAACGTTCAGCTGCAGGGCTTCATCGATAAACCGCGCGGCATCGCCCTTTTCCCAGGTCACGCGGACGTGAATATCAATCCCTTCATCGCGTAACAGGTTAACCGCTTCGCGTAGCTGCGGTTCATTGGCACCTTTGCCGTTAAGGATCAGTAAGCTGGCAGGAAACGTAGACATCATCAAGGGAACCTTTATTGCTCAATGTTGCATAAAGTGTACCGCATGACGCAAGCGAAGGCCGGAAGAGAGGCAAAAAAATAAGCCCGCGTAAGGGAGATTACGCAGGCTAAGGAGGTGGTTCCTGGTACAACTAGCATTTATGGGTTATGTTTTTCAGCGAAATGGATGATACCTGTTTCGATCGAAACGGTATGTGATCCGATTCTAATATCCTTACATCGTGAAAAAATAACGCAAATTAACTAGTTACCGTGCGGGTTTCTGGTTGTCTGACCAGTAAAGTTGCGCATCAGCAGCGCATACTGCAGGGGCAGGTCGTCCGGCACAGGCAACCATACGGTATAGCCGTCGCCCGGGGCCACCGGCATGGCTTCGCCTTTGCCATTTTCCATGTGCTCGAGGGTGAAGTTGACGTTACCCTGCGGAGTCATCAGTTCAAGGCTGTCGCCAACGCTGAACTTATTTTTGACCGCCACTGCCGCCAGCGGGCCGTTCCGCTCCCCGGTGAATTCGCCGACAAACTGCTGGCGTTCGGAGAGGGAGTAGCCATATTCGTAGTTCTGGTAATCGTCATGGGTATGGCGGCGCAGGAAGCCTTCGGTGTACCCGCGATGGGCCAGCCCCTCAAGGGTTTCCAGCAGGCTGGTATCGAACGGTTTGCCGGCGGCGGCATCATCGATCGCCTTGCGGTAAACCTGGGCGGTGCGCGCGCAGTAGTAGAAGGATTTGGTGCGGCCTTCGATCTTCAGCGAGTGAACGCCCATCTGGGTCAGACGCTCAACGTGGGCGATAGCCCGCAGATCTTTCGAGTTCATGATGTAGGTGCCGTGCTCATCTTCGAAGGCGGTCATGTACTCGCCCGGACGTTTGGCTTCCTCGATCATAAAGACTTTATCGGTCGGCGCGCCAATGCCGAGGGTTGGCTCCACGGTCTGCACCGGAATCGGCTCATATTTGTGAACGATGTTGCCGACGTCGTCCTCTTTACCTTCCGCCACGTTGTATTCCCAGCGGCAGGCGTTGGTGCAGGTTCCCTGATTCGGGTCGCGCTTGTTGATATACCCGGAGAGCAGGCAGCGGCCGGAGTAGGCCATGCACAGCGCGCCGTGGACGAAAATCTCAATTTCCATCTCCGGCACCTGGCGGCGGATCTCTTCGATTTCATCCAGCGACAGTTCACGCGACAGGATCACGCGGGTGAGGCCCATCTGCTGCCAGAATTTGACCGTCGCCCAGTTGACGGCGTTGGCCTGCACCGAAAGATGGATCGGCATATCCGGAAAGTTTTCCCGCACCAGCATGATTAAACCCGGATCGGACATGATCAGCGCGTCCGGACCCATCTCCACCACCGGCTTCAGATCGCGAATAAACGTTTTCAGCTTGGCGTTATGCGGGGCGATGTTGACCACCACATAGAATTTTTTACCCAACGCGTGGGCTTCATTGATGCCGAGCTGCAGATTTTCGTGATTGAATTCGTTGTTACGCACGCGCAGCGAGTAGCGCGGCTGGCCGGCATAAACGGCATCAGCGCCATAGGCAAAAGCGTAACGCATATTCTTCAGCGTTCCCGCCGGGGAAAGGAGTTCTGGTTTAAACATGGTGTTCTCGTTCTGATGACAGGTCAGATTCGCCGCACCTGGTGCGGCGAGTTGGGGAGTGTCCCCACATTAAGGGCGGGCATTGTAGCGCCGCGGCGAAGGGGAGTAAATATCAGATGGGTATCTTTCAGTATGGCTAATTTGTTTGCCATTTTGAACCTGGGCAGTGCTCACACTGACAGCGCTCATAACGCCTAGTGGGATAGACGCTACGGAGTATCCCGGGTTGCGGGGTAAACGCCTTACCCGGGCTACGGATTGCAGAGGGCGGTGGACTTGTAGCCCGGCTAAGCGCAGCGCGAGCCGGGAAAAGGCTCACTACGCCAGTCGACAGGCGTCGGCTTCCCAGCGGTAGCCAACCCCGTACACGGCGCGGATGAACGACTGTTCGGCGTCCAGCGCCTCCAGCTTGCGCCGCAGATTTTTGATGTGGCTGTCAATGGTGCGGTCGGTCACTACCCGATAGTCGTCATACAGATGGTTGAGCAACTGTTCGCGGGAGAAGACCTTCCCCGGCTCCTGGGAGAGGGTTTTCAGCAGCCGGAACTCGGCGGGGGTGAGGTCCAGCAGCTTGTCGCGCCACGAGGCCTGAAAACGGCCCTCGTCGACAATCAGCGGACTCTGCGCGTCCAGCGCCTGCAGGTCGCGCTGCGGCTTGCAGCGGCGGAGAATGGTTTTCACCCGGGCGACCACTTCCCGCGGGCTGTAGGGCTTGCAGATATAGTCGTCGGCGCCAATCTCCAGCCCCAGCAGGCGGTCGATCTCTTCGATTTTCGCCGTCACCATCACCACCGGAACGTCGGAGAAGCGGCGAATTTCGCGGCACAGCGTCAGGCCGTCGGTACCGGGCAGCATCAGATCCAGCAGGATCAGGTGCGGCGGAGTCTGGCGAACGTAGGGCAGGACCTTGTCGCCATGGTTAATCAGCGTAGGCGCATAGCCGGCGGCCTGCAGATAATCAATCAGCAGCTGGCCGAGCTTGGGTTCATCTTCCACGATAAGAATGCGCGGGGTGTTTTCATCTACAGGCAATTCAGTCATACGTCTCTCGGTAAATCATGTTCCAGAGGTAACTCAACTTTAATGCTAACCCCGCCAAAAGGCGAATGGTCGGCACGCAGGGTGCCGCCGTGGGCCGCTACGATATTGAGGCAAATCGCCAGCCCAAGGCCGGAGCCGCCGCTGGCGCGGTTGCGCGATCCTTCCGCCCGGTAAAAGCGCTCGCACAGGCGGGCCAGCTGCTCATCGCTGACCCCGGGGGCGCTGTCGGCGAAGTCGATCACCAGCATCCGTCCGCTGCGGCGGGCGGTGATGTGCAGGCTGCCGCCGCTGTCGGTATAGCGCAGGCTGTTTTCCAGCAGATTGTTAAAGAGCTGCATCAGGCGGTCGCGGTCGCCGAAGATCATCGCCTGCTCCGGGAGCGACACCTGGATGCTCAGCTGCCGGCCGGCGAAGCGCTCGCGAAAAGCGCCTGCAGCTACCTCCAGCAGGGTGATGATCTCCAGCGAGGTTTTCTGGTAGGCCAGCGCTCCCTCATCGGACATCGACAGCTGATGGAGATCGTCCACCAGCTTGGTGAGGGTGGCCACTTCAGCCTGCAGAGAGGGAATGGATTCAGGGGTAAAACGCCGGACCCCGTCCTGAATCGCCTCCAGCTCGCCGCGCAGCACCGCCAGCGGGGTACGCAGTTCATGGGAGATATCGGCCATCAGATCGCGACGCATCTGCTGGTTGCGCTCCAGGGTGCTGGCGAGCTGGTTAAAATCCTGCGCCAGGCGGCCGAGCTCATCGCCGCCGGTCACCGTCACGCGGGTGGAAAAGTCGCCCGCCGCCAGCTTATGGGTGCCTTCCACCAGCCGTTTCACCGGCGCCAGCAGGCCGCGGGCCAGCGGGAAGGTGGCCAGCGCGGCAAGCAGGGTGGCGAGGGCGACAATCAGCCAGCTGGTGCGCTTCTGCTGCCGGTCGAAGTTAATGTCGGTATTGCGGGTTAGCCGCTCCACCGGCGAGGCGATCACTCTGCCTACCTCCACGCCGTTGACCATAATGCTGCGCTGGCTGCCGTCCTCCGGCACACGCTCGCGGGGGCCCACCAGCACCCGGCCAGACTGATCGACCACCCAGAACATGGTGCGCCAGCCGTGGGGCGGCATTTCCGGCCTCGGGCGCGGGCCGTCAGGGGGACCATCCGGCGGCGGCCCATCGGGACCGGCGCCCGGCGCGTCCATCGCCCCCGGCTTCATGGCGTGCCCCGGCGGCGAGCGGTCGTCATTATCCCGTTCGAAGGTGCGCAGCAGCTGGAAGATAAAGCGGTCATTGTTGCGCAGAAACGCCCAGCTGCCGTGCTGGGCATACTGCTCGCTCAGCGCGTCGCTAAGCATGGTTAACCGCTGCTCATTGCCGCGCTTGATGTAATCGATAAACCCGCGTTCGAAACTGATGCGCACCGCCCAGTGCATGCTGATCAGCAGCACGATGCAGGTGGCGAAAATAGCGAGGAACAGCTTGCCGGTAATGCCCGGGCGCCAAAATTTCACGATCCACTCCTGTTGCGTCGACGGATGACGGTATTGCTGCCGACGTCATCCGGTACCCGGGAAAAGATGAGCGCCGGCAGGGCGATGATCGCCGCCATGCTCAGATAGGTATAGAGAAAGACCTGATGGGTGCCGGCGGCGTCGAGGCTCAGATGCTGCTGGCCGTACAGCCCCAGCAGCAGCCCGGCGATGGTCACGCCAATACTCATCGACAGCTGCATCACCATCGACAGCAGGCTGTTGCCGCTGCTGGCCAGATCGTCCGGGAGATCTTTCAGGGTCAGGGTATTCATCGACGAGAAGCGACTGGCGTTGATCATCCCCTGCAGAAACAGGATCAGCGGCAGCGCGTAATACCAGCCCGCCAGGGCGCAAAACATAAACAGCAGGCTGACTGCCGCCAGCCCCAGAGTGCTGGCGACCAGCACCCGACGGTAGCCGAAGCGGTTGACCACCTGGACCACGATCCGCTTCATCCCCATGCTGCCGAGCACCATCGGGATCATCATCAGCCCGGCGTGGAAGGGGCTAAAACCGAGGCCGATCTGCAGGAACACCGGGGTCATAAACGGCAGCATGCCGCTGCCGATGCGCCCGGCGAAGCTGCCGCCGAGGCCAAGGGAGAAGGTGCGGTTGCGAAACAGGTTAAGGCTGAACAGCGCCCGGGCGTTACCGCGGGCGTGCCACAGGTAGAGCAGCAGGGCGGCGAGGCCGACGGCCACCAGTCCCGCCAGCCAGGCGGGGGAAATGCCGAGCCCTTTCTGGCCATCCAGCGCCAGGGTCAGGGTCGCCATCCCGGCCGCCAGCAGCACAAAGCCGGCGAGATCGAAGCGTCGGGTCTGCATGGTGTAGTTGGGCATCAGGCAGAGGGTGGCGATGGCGCCGACGATCCCCACCGGGATGTTAATGAGGAAGATCCAGTGCCAGGAGGCGTACTCCACCAGCACCCCGCCCAGCGCCGGGCCGAGCAGCGGGCCGACCTGGCCCGGCAGGGTAACGAAGGTCATCGCCGCCATGTACTGATCGCGCGGGACGATCTTCATCACCGTCAGGCGACCGACCGGCACCATCATCGCGCCGCCGATACCCTGCAGCACCCGCGCCATCACCAGCTGGTCAAGGGTGCTGGCCTGGGCGCAAAACAGCGATCCAGCGGTAAACAGCACGATGGCGGTAAAGAAAATATTGCGCACCCCGACCCGGTCGGCCAGCCAGCCGCTGGCCGGCAGCATCACCGCCACCGTCAGGACATAGGAGACGATGATCATATGCATATGCAGCGGACTCTCCCCGAGGCTTTTGGCCATCGAGGGGAGGGCGGTGTTGACGATGGTGGTGTCCAGCGACTGCATAAAGAAGCCGAACGCCACTATCCATAGCTGCCAGCGCACGCTGGCCGGGAGGTCTGTCATCTTATTCGCTTACCGGTTGAGTGGAATGACGCGAAAAACGCAGCCGCAAACGGTCAAAGAAAAGATAGACCACCGGCGTGGTGTAGAGCGTTAACAGCTGGCTCATCACCAGACCGCCGACGATAGTGATCCCCAGCGGCTGGCGCAGTTCGGAGCCGTCGCCGCCGGAGAGCACCAGCGGCAGGGCGCCGAACAGCGCGGCGAGGGTGGTCATCATAATCGGCCGGAAACGCAGCAGGCAGGCCTGGAAAATCGCCTCTTCCGGCGTCAGGTTGCCGGTGCGCTGCGCCTCAAGGGCAAAATCAACCATCATGATGGCGTTTTTCTTCACGATGCCAATTAATAACATGATCCCGATAAGGGCGATTAGGCTGAACGGGGCATCGAATATCTCCAGCGCCAGCAGCGCGCCCACCCCGGCGGAGGGTAGCGTCGAAAGGATGGTCAACGGATGTACATAGCTCTCGTAGAGCATCCCCAGCACGATATAGACCGTGGCAATGGCCGCGAGGATCAGGATCACCTGCGCGTTCATGGTCTGCTGGAACACCTGAGCGGTACCGGCAAAGGAGCCACGTACGGTGGACGGCACCCCGAGCTGGGTTATCGCGCGGTTAATCGCCTCGCTGGCTTCCGACAGCGAGCGGCCGGTGGGCAGGTTAAAGGAGATTGTGGACGCCGCCGACAGCCCCTGGTGGTTCACCGACAGCGGGGCGTTGGCCGGCTGCCATTTGGCGAAGTAGGCCAGCGGGATCGGCTTGCCCTCGCTGTTGATGACAAACATCTTATCCAGGGCGCTGACGTCCTGGGTGTAGGCCGGATCCACCTCCATCACCACCTTGTACTGGTTAAGCGGCTGGTAGATGGTGGAGATCTGCCGCTGGCCGAAGGCGTTGTTCAGCAGGTTGTTGGCGTCCTGAACGCTGATGCCGAGGCGCGACATGGTATCCCGGTCATAGACCAGGTCCATTTCGGCGCCATTGTCCTGCTGATCCGAGTTGACGTCCGCCAGCTCAGGCAGCGCCGCCAGCGCTTTGCGGATCTTCGGCTCCCACTCGCGCAGCGCCGACAGGTCATCGGACAGCAGGGTGTACTGATAGCTGGCGTTCGACTGCCGGCCACCGACGCGGATATCCTGCACCGCCATCAGGAACAGGTTAGCCCCGGGCTCGTTGGCCAGCTTTTTGCGCAGCCGGTCAATCACCTGCTGCGCCGTCTCGTGGCGCTGGTCGCGCGGCTTGAGGGTGATAAACATCATCCCGCTGTTGACCCGCGAGCCGCCGGTAAATCCGGTGACGTTATCCACCGCCGGATCTTCGCGAATGATTTTCATAAAGTCCTGCAGCTTGCCGCGCATCGCCTGAAAGGAGATGCTCTGGTCGGCCTGAATGCCGCCCATCAGCACGCCGGTGTCCTGCTCCGGGAAGAAGGTTTTCGGGATCGAGATATAGAGCCAGACGCTGAGGGCGATGGTGCCCAGCACCACCAGGCCGGTCAGGCGGCTGTGCTTCAGCACCCATTTTAACGATTTACCATAGCCGCCCTGTACGGCCACCAGCAGGCGGCCAAAGCCGCGGTTGCGCGTCGGCTGGTGGGGTTTGCCGCTTTTCAGCAGCCAGCCGCACATCATCGGCGTCAGGGTGAGGGAGACCGCCAGCGAGATGCCGATCGCCACCGACAGGGTGACGGCGAACTCGCGCAGCAGGCGGCCGGGCAGGCCGCCCATCAGCAGCAGCGGCAGAAACACCGTCACCAGCGACAAGCTCATCGACAGGACGGTAAAGCCGACCTCGCGGCTTCCCTGCAGCGCCGCCTGCAGCGGTTTCATCCCCGCCTCCAGATGGCGGGAGATATTCTCCAGCACCACGATGGCGTCATCCACCACGAAGCCGGTAGCGATAGTCAGGGCCATCAGCGACAGGTTATTGAGGCTGAAACCGCATAAGTACATCGCGGCGAAGGTGCCGATTAAGGAAACCGGAACGGCGACGGCGGGGATCAGCGTGGCGCGTCCGGAGCGCAGGAACAGGAACACCACCAGGATCACCAGCGCCACCGAAATCACCAGCGTCTGCTCCACCTCCTCCAGCGAGGCGCGGATGGTCGGCGAGCGATCCTGGGCGATCTGCAGGTCGATGGCCGCCGGGATGGTCTGCTGTAGCTCCGGCAGGCGGGCGCGGATGCTGTCCACCGTCTGAATGATATTGGCTTCCGGCAGTTTGCGGATCATCAGCAGGATCGCCGGCTTGGCGTTGGTCATCCCGGCGTTGCGCACGTCCTGCACCGAATCTGAGACGGTGGCAACATCCCCCAGCCGCACAGCGGCGCCATTCTGGTAGTGGACGATCAGCGGCTGATAGTCGGCGGCGGTCTTCAGCTCATCGTTGGTATGCACCTGCCAGCGGTGGGCGCTGTCCTCCAGCGCCCCCTGCGGCTTGCGCACGTTGGCGTCGCTGATGGCGGTGCGCACCGCGTCCAGCGACACGCCCTGGTTGAACAGCGCCTGCGGGTTGAGGTCGACGCGCACCGCCGGCAGGGAGCTGCCGCCGACGTCGACATCGCCGACGCCGTCAATCTGCGCGATGGTCTGCGCCAGCTGGGTGGAGGCGAAATCATACAGCTCACCCTGGGAGTAGGTGTCGGAGGTCAGCGTCAGGATCATGATCGGCGCATCCGACGGGTTGGCTTTGCGGTAGGTCGGCCGGCTGGGCATCCCGCTCGGCAGCAGGCTTTGCGCGGCGTTGATCGCTGCCTGGACATCGCGCGCCGCGCCGTTGATATCGCGGTCGAAGTTAAACTCGAGAATGATGCGGGTGCTGCCGAGTGAACTGGAGGAGGTCATCTCATTGACCCCGGCAATCCGCCCCAGGGAGCGCTCCAGCGGGGTGGCCACCGACGAGGCCATGGTCTCCGGCGAGGCCCCCGGCAGCGAGGCGCTGACCATAATCACCGGGAAATCGACCTGCGGCAGCGGGGCCACCGGCAGCAGCCGGAAGCCGAGAATGCCGCACAGGGTGATGGCCAGCGAGATGAGGATCGTCGCCACCGGGCGGTAAATGAAGAGGGCGAAAAACTTCACTTACGCCTCCTCTTCCTGACGCGGGAAGCGGCGCTTCAGGTGCAGCGACAGGCGGTCGAACAGCAGATAGATCACCGGGGTGGTGAACAGGGTCAGCACCTGGCTGAGCATCAGGCCGCCAACCATGCCGATCCCCAACGGACGCCGCAGCTCCGCGCCGACGCCGGTGCTCAGCATCAGCGGCAGGGCGCCGAGCAGGGCGGCGAGGGTGGTCATCAGGATCGGTCGGAAGCGGAGCAGACAGGCCTGGTAGATCGCCTCCCGCGGCGGCATGCCCTGCTCGCGCTCGGCGGCCAGCGCGAAGTCGATCATCATGATGGCGTTCTTCTTCACGATGCCGATCAGCAGAATGATGCCGATGATGGCGATCACGTCCAGCTCGCTGCCCGCCAGCCACAGCGCCAGCAGCGCCCCGACCCCGGCCGTGGGCAGAGTGGAGAGAATGGTGATCGGATGGATAAAGCTCTCATATAGCACCCCCAGGACGATATACATCGCCACCACCGCGGCCACGACCAGCCAGACGGTGCTGCCCAGCGCCGACTGGAAGGCCAGCGAGCTGCCCTGGAACTGAGTGCGAATATCGCTCGGGAAATCCAGCGACTGTTCGGCGGTGAGGATTGCCTCTACCGCTTCGCCCAGCGAGTAGTTGTCCGGAACGTTAAACGAGATGGTGGTCACCGGGAACTGATCGAGGTGGTTCACCGACAGCGGGGTAAAGCGCTGCTCCACCGTGGCGATGGCGGTCAGCGGCACGATGCCGCCGTCGCTGCTGGTCAGGCGGATATTATCCAGCGCCGCCAGGCCCGGGGTCGCCTCGGTATCCTGCTCTAGCACCACGCGATACTGATTCGCCTGGGTGTAAATGGTGGAGATCAGCCGCTGGCCGAAGGCGTTGTACAGCGCGTTATCGACATCGGCCATCGAGATGCCGAGGCGGCTGGCGCTGTCCCTGTCCACCTTGATATAGGCGGCCAGGCCTTTGTCCTGCCAGTCGCTGCTGACGTCGGCCAGCTGCGGCTGGGCCTGCAGGCGACTGAGCAGCGGCGGCACCCAGGTGCTCAACGCCTCGAGGGAGTTCGCCTGCAGAGTGAACTGGTACTGGGTGCGACTCACCGTGGTGTCGATGGTCAGATCCTGGGTCGGCTGCAGATAGAGCGCCACGCCCGGGACACCGGCCACCGCCTGCTGCAGACGGCTAATCACCGTCTGGACGCGGTCGTCGCGTTCATCCAGCGGCTTGAGGTTGATCTGCAGGCGGGCGCTGTTCAGCGCCGGGTTGGTGCCGTCGACGCCGACGAACGAGGTCAGGCTCTCCACCGCCGGATCCTTGAGAATAATGTCGGAAACCTGCTGCTGGCGCTGGGCCATACTGGCGAAGGAGACCGACTGCGGCGCCTGGAGGGTGCCCTGGATAATGCCGTTATCCTGGATCGGGAAAAAGCCTTTCGGGATAAAGACCCACAGCAGAATCGACAGCGCCAGGGTGCTCAGGGCGACGCCGAGTGTCAGCCAAGGATGGTTCAGCACCCGGCTCAGCCAGCGGCCATAGACGGCGATCACCCGGTCGAAGAAGCGCTCGCTGGCCCGCGAGAAGCGGTTCTGCTTACGCAGCGATTCGTGGCTTAACATGCGGGCGCACATCATCGGCGTCAGGGTCAGGGAGACCACCGCCGAGATCAGGATGGCGACGGCAAGGGTAACGGCGAATTCGCGGAACAGGCGGCCAACGATATCGCCCATAAACAGCAGCGGGATCAGCACCGCGATCAGCGAGAAGGTGAGGGAGATGATGGTGAAGCCGATTTCTCCCGCGCCTTTCAGCGCAGCGGCCAGCGGCTTCTCGCCTTTCTCGATATAACGCGAGATGTTCTCGATCACCACGATGGCGTCATCCACCACAAAGCCGGTGGCGATGGTCAGGGCCATCAGCGTCAGGTTGTTGATCGAGAAGTCGAGGAATACCATCACCGCGAAGGTGCCCACCAGCGACAGCGGCACCGCGACGCCGGGAATAATGGTCGCCGGCACGTTGCGCAGGAACAGGTAGATGATCATCACCACCAGGGCGATGGCCAGCATCAGCTCAAACTGGGTGTCGCGCACCGAGGCGCGAATGTTGGTGGTCCGGTCGGAGAGAACCTGCACCTTCACCGATTTCGGCAGGCTCTCGGTGAGCTGCGGCAGCATCTGGCGAATGCTGTCGGCGGTGTCGATGATGTTGGCCCCCGGCTGGCGCTGGACGTTCATCACGATCGCCCGCTGCTGGTTGGCCCACGCCCCGAGCCAGCTGTTTTCGGCCCCTTGTTCGACGCTGGCGACATCGCCGAGCCGGATCGGCGCCCCGTTCTGATAAGCGATAATCAGGCGGCGGTAATCCTCAGCGGACTGCATCTGATCGTTAGCGGAAAGCGTTACCGCGCGGGCCGGGCCGTCGAGGCTGCCTTTCGCCGAGTTAACGTTGGCGCTGGTGATGGCGGTGCGCACGGTTTCGCTGGTCAGGCCGAGGGCGGCGATGGCCTGGGCGTTAAGCTTCACCCGCACCGCCGGGCGCTGGCCGCCGGCGAGGGTCACCAGACCGACGCCGGAAACCTGAGAGATCTTCTGCGCCACCCGCGTCTCCACCATATCCTCTACCTGGGTCATCGGGATCGCGGAGGAGGTAACGGCGAGGGTCATGATCGGCGGATCCGCCGGGTTCACCTTGCTGTAGACCGGCGGGTTGGGCAGATCGTTCGGCAGCAGGTTGGTGGCGGCGTTAATGGCCGCCTGCACTTCCTGCTCGGCAACGTCCAGCGGCAGGGTCAGCTGGAACTGGAGCGTGACGACCGAGGCGCCGCCGGAACTTTGCGACGACATCTGCTTGAGGCCGGACATCTGGCCGAACTGGCGCTCCAGCGGGGCGGTGATGGCGGAGGTCACCACGTCCGGGCTGGCGCCCGGATAGAGGGTGACCACCTGGATGGTCGGGTAATCGACCTCCGGCAGGGCGGAGACCGGCAGAAAACGGTAGCCGATGATCCCGGCCAGCAGGATCGCCACCATCAGCAGCGTGGTGGCCACCGGACGCATAATAAAAAGCCGGGACGGGCCGCCGGTGCGGCCTGGGGGTAACACCTGCATCAGGAACGCGCTCCGTGTTTACCGCTCTGGCGCGGGGCGGGCTGCGCCTGCTCGCTGCCGCTGGCGGTGACAACTTCCACTTTCGCCCCTTCGGTCAGGCGGTCAATCCCGTCGGTGACCACGCGATCCCCGGCGGAAAGCCCGGCGCTGATGACCACTTTCTGGCTGTCCTGGATCCCCGGGGTGACGCTGTGTTTGCTGACCTTATTCTCATCGTTCAGCACCCATACAAAATGCCCTTCGTTGCCCATCTGCAGAGCGGCGGCAGGGATGACTACCGCGTTCTGCTGGGTGTCCACCAGCAGGCGGGCGTTAACGAACTGGTTGGGGAACAGGGCGTCGTCCAGATTGCTGAAGCGCGCCTTCAGCTTGATGGTCCCGGTGGTCGCATCGATCTGGTTGTCGAGGCTCAGCAGCTCCCCGACGCTGATTTTCTGCTTATTGGTACGGTCCCAGGCTTCGACGCTGAGCGCTTTACCCGCTTTCTGCGCCTGCACCACCGTGGCGATGCTGTTTTCCGGCAGGGTAAAGACCACGTCGATCGGATGCGTCTGGGTGAGAACCACAATCCCGGTGGTATCCCCGCTGGAAATTTGGTTGCCGATATCCACCTGCTTTAAGCCGACGCGGCCGTCGATCGGCGCGGTAATGCGCGTCCAGTCGAGCTGCAGCTGGGCGCTGGCGACGGCTGCTTCATCGGCTTTTACGGTGCCAGCGGATTCCACCACCAGCGACTGCTGGGTGTCGAGCTCCTGGCGGGAGACGAGATTGGTTTTCACCAGCTGCTGGTAACGGGCAAGATCGCGGCGGGCATTCGCCAGAGTGGCGTTATCTTTCGCCAGCTGACCCTGCGCCTGGGCGAGGGCGACTTTAAACTGGCTGGGATCGATCTGCGCCAGCAGATCGCCGGCTTTGACCTGCTGACCCTCCTGGAAGTGAAGGCTAAGCAGCTGGCCGTCGACCCGGCTGCGCACGGTGACGGTATTGGCTGCCGTCACGGTACCCAGCCCGGTGAGATAGCGCGGGACCGCTTGTTCGGTCGCGGTGGCGGCCTGCACCGGCGCCAGCGCGCCGCCAAAGCGGCCATGGCGCGCGCCACCCGGCCCCTGCGGACCCTGCCCGGCGGCGGGCGTCCCGCTGCCGCTCGTTCCACGATCGTGCCAGAACCAGTAGGCGGCCCCGGTGATAATCACTACCGCCAGCGCGGCGCCCCAACGACGTATGTTACTGCCTTTCATTAGTTTACGGTCTCATCCTGAAGCGTTTCGCTGAATGATACTAGTTTAGTGAGGGAAGGGGCCGTAAAAATGGAGGAATTATGAAAAGAAGGTTGAGAAATATCTGGATAACGGCCGCGACGCCGGGCGTTCTCGCCGCTGATTTCCGGTGTGATATCAACTTTTAGTTTAAAAAAGCAAAAAATAGTTGTATCCGCGGGGGCTTTAATTAGATTTATGCGGTGAATAAATCAGTGCATTCTCATAATAATAAAATATGCACTTAAAAATCAACGTGTTAAATAATCAGGGGTCATTGCTGTGGCAAACGCAAACAAACTCACGCTCTTCATCGTCGTTTTTATGCTGATGGGGATCCTCTCCGGCGCGGCTATCCATGCCTACGCGACGCCGACTACTATCTCCGCCTGGGCAGACAACATCACGCTGCTGACCGATCTGTTTCTGCGCTTAATCAAAATGGTTATCGCGCCCTTGGTGTTCAGCACCCTGACGGTCGGGATCATGCGCCTCGGCGAGACGGCGACCATCGGCCGGGTGGGCGGTAAGGCGATGGTGTGGTTTATCACTTCATCGGTATTATCCATTCTCGTCGGGCTGGTGATCGTCACCTTCCAGCACCCGGGCGCCGGGCTGAACCTGACGGTACCGAAAGAGGCGGTGGATACCGGCCTGGCGGTCAGCGGCATGACCCTGAAAGGGTTCCTGTCGCATACCATCCCTACCAGCATCACCCAGGCGATGGCCAACAACGAGATCCTGCAGATCGTGGTGTTCTCGATGTTCTTTGGCATCGCCGGCGCGTCGCTGGGCGAGAAGTTTAATGCTCCGCTGGTGGCGGCCCTTAACGTGGTGTCGCACATTATGCTGAAGGTGACCGGCTATGTGATGTACGTTGCGCCGCTGGCCATCTTCGCCGCCATCTCGTCGGTGATTGCCTCGCAGGGGTTGGGGATTTTACTCAACTACGCTTCGTTCATCGGCGGTTATTACCTGGCGGTGCTGTTGACCAGCGCGGTGCTGATTGCCGTCGGCTATATGGTGCTGAAGAAAGAGGTCTTCCGTCTGCTGAACATGCTGAAAGATCCGGTGCTGGTAGCCTTTACCACCAGCAGCTCGGAAGCTGCCTATCCGAAGACCCTCGAACGGCTGGTGAAGTTTGGTTGTTCGCGCAATATCGTCTCGTTCGTTCTGCCGATTGGCTACTCGTTTAACCTCGTCGGCTCGATGGTCTACTGCTCCTTCGCCGCGATGTTTATCGCCCAGGCCTATAACGTGCCGCTGAGCTTCAGCGAGATTACGGTCATGATGTTGACCCTGATGCTGGCCTCGAAAGGCATCGCCGGGGTACCGCGCTCGGCGCTGGTGGTGCTGGCGGCCACTATCCCCAGCTTCCATATCCCGGTTGCCGGGATCCTGCTGCTGATGGGCATCGACCATTTCCTCGATATGGGGCGCTCCGCCATCAACGTACTGGGTAACGGCATCGCCACCGCTATGCTGTCGAAAAACGAAGGTCTGCTGACCGACGAGGAAGCGCAGCCGGACTGGCAAGTGGAGAAAGTGGAAGCCTGATCCTGCCGCGCCCTCGCGCAGAGGGCGCCATTTCACACCGAAAAAAAGACCCCTGACAGGCACGTCAGGGGCAATGTGACGAAGTATCAGTTTTCCTCGTAAATAGTCTTTTTTCTTATATAAAGGCGCGCGGTAACGTCTTTATACCGAGGAAGCGTCAGAGTTTAACGTTATGTCTGGCAGCGCTGGCGCTTTTTTAGCATCCTGTGGCTATTTTCGGATTTACGACAATATCGCCAGGCGAATATCTTATTCTCTTCTGCTCGCTATTTACCTACCAGCGCTCTCGTAACAGATTCATAAACTGGAAAAAGTCATGGTTATTATTCAGACTGTATTTTTCCATAATCTTATTTTTATGATAGGCGGCGGTACGGGGACTGACGCGCTGCAGGGCGGCGATTTTACTCATATCCATCCCTTCGAGAATACCGTGCACCACGGCGGTCTGCGAGCGCGACAGCACGCGGTGCGGGCAGCTGGCGCAGCTGAGTTCCCGACCCGCGGCGTCGGTGGCTGACGGGCTCATACAATGCTGGAGCTCGCTTTTAATGATCGTCAGCAGTTGCGGAATACTGGCGGTTTTTAGCGAAACAAAAATAACCCCTTTCAGGCAGTTAATCATGAAATCATCTTCCGGCAACTGGTCGTAGCTGTGGAGGATAATCAGCGAACTGCCTTTTTTCCTGTTTTTAATCAGCGTATTGCACAGGTAGATTTCGCCGGGGATCACCTCGCAAATGATGATGTCTTCCCCTGACAGGTCATTATTACGCCAGGAAAAACGCGCCCGTATTTCGCCCTGCGTGAGGTCATTGACCATAGCCATCAGCGATTCACGGACAAAGGTATTGCGGGTGTTGATGGTGACATTAATGTTTCTCATGGCGTTATTTCCTTACGCAAAAACATAACGCCATGCTGTGACACATCCTCCGGGCGTATGCGGTGTGTTGACTGTATTAAAGTACCTACAATATGTTTTTATTATTCTACAGTGAATTATTTACGACGCATTGAACGCTTATCGTTAAAGGTAAATTTCTGCCGTCTCCTGTCTTTCAGATAGGAAATAAAACTGTATACAGAGATGCTGAAGAAAAAAATGCATAGCAATAAAACTAACCACGTTTGCATGGCCATTGTTTATACCTTGTTTGTGTTGCATGGTGTCAGAATTTGCCGCGAACGGCTAATACGTTTTGTTATATGCTTTTCTGTCCGATGAAAATCATACGACATCATCCTGATGTAGTAGCACTATAAGAAAGTTCTTAAGGTCATCGTCAGTCTCATTCCTCTCATTTCTCTCAGAAAATGAGAAAAATTAACACTTGCGAGTCATTCATATCCCGCGCGGCCGCCGACATGCCCCGTCGTTCAGGAGATAAAGGCCAGCCCCTTACCAAAGATTGCGCGTACGGGCAGATGGATCCCCTGCTGGCGAGCCTTGTGGCGCAGGCGGCTAACCACCACGTCGATACGGTGCAGGTCAGGCTCGCTTTCATGGGCAAACAGGCAAGCATGAAGCTCCAGTTTGCTACACACTTCGTTGCGATTGCGCATTAAGAGTTCCACCAGGCGATATTCCTGCTGGGTTAATTCCAGCGTCCGCGCGTCTGGGGAGATCAGTTTATCCTCATGCAGACGCCACAGTCCGGTGGCGGGAGCGGGGGCGGCGCTGGCCATCTCTGGCTGCTGAGGGGCCGGCCGATCCTGCTGCAGGCGGGCGCCGAGGGCGGTCAGGGTCTCCGCGAGATGGGCGAAGTTAACCGGCTTGATCAGATAGGCATCGGCCCCGAGGCTCAGCGCCTGCATTTTATCCTGCTGTTGGCCGCGGGCGCTGACCACCACCAGACCGTAGTGCCCCAGCTCGTGCAGGTAGCTCAGCACGCTGAAGCCATCCTCGCCGGGCAGACCGATATCAATCAGCACGATGTCCACCGGATGGCTGTGCAGTTGCCGCCAGAAGGCCTCAGCGCTCCGCGTCCCCCATACCTCGAAGCCGCGATAGCCCAACCAGGCCAGCAGTTCATCCAGCAGATCGGGGTTATCTTCAATTATCGCCAGCCGTAAAGCCATGCGTCGTTCTCCTCTTAAGCAACCGTGGGGAGGGTGAGAATAAAGGTGCAGCCGTCCGGGCCATGCTCGGCCAGCCACAGTTTGCCATCATGAGCCTGCACGATCTGACGCGCAACATACAGTCCGAGACCGGTGCCGCCCGGCACCGGCGACGTATGTTCCCCGCGGCGATAGCGCTCAAAGATCAGTTCCGCCTGTCCGGCGGGGAGCCCAGGACCGTAGTCGCGAATGCGCAGCTCTGTTTGCCCGGCATCAGCGTGAATATCGATGGTGATTTCGCCCGGCGGCGAATACTTGACCGCGTTATCCAGCAGGTTAGCGATGGCGATGCACAGCAGGCCGGCATCGGCCTGCAGCTGGGGGCTTTCCACCGCGCCGTGATGGCGGATGTTCAGGTAGTGATCATGGGAGATGGCCACCACCGAGGCGGCCATGTTGATCACCGCCAGCAGGGCGGTCTGCTGGCGGTCGACGTGCAGATCGTGGGAGGCGAGGCGCGCGTCGGCGAGGCAGTTATCGGTGAGCTGTACCAGACGGGTGGCGGCGCGGCCGATGCGATCGAAGCGCGCCTCCTGGCTGGCGGAAGCTGCCGAGAGGCGGAGATTCTCCAGCGCCGCCTGGATCACCGCCAGCGGGGTGCGGAATTCGTGCGCCACCATGCCCATAAACTGCCGCTGGTGGAAGCTGGCCTCGCGCTCAATCTGCAGCTCGCGCGCCAGGCGCTGCTTCTGCTCCAGCTGGCGGTTTTCAGCCCGCACCCGCAGGATGGCAATGATCAGCACCGTAATGATGTGGACGATCAGCGCATACTGCCAGAGGGAATAGATCGCCATATGAAACGGGATAATACCGTGGATCGACAGCTGCACCAGCACCGCGGCGGCGACATAGAACGGCGGCAGGAGCCCCAGCAGGAGAGTGTTGCGGTCGATAGCTTTTTTGCGCCACAGCCACCAGGAGGTGAACAGCAGCACCGGAGTGATAATGATAAAGATCACTCCTTCAATCTGCATCGCGAGGCCGTAAAAACCCAGCGGAATACTGACCTGCAGCAGCAGGTTGAGCACCACGGCGGCGATCAGCAGCCGGTAAAGCCGCGGCATATTTTTCTTTAAATCGAATATCTCACTGTGTAGCCAGAGGGCGGTGGCATAGCTGAACAGCGAGAGGCTGCTGATCATAAAATCCTGGAAGGGCAGCGCGGCGTGGCCGAAGAACCACTCCGGGAAGCCGTGCAGGGCAGCCACCAGCGGATAATTGAGCGAGAAGAAGCAGATGCCCCATAGCAGACGCCGGCGCAGGGCCAGGGCCAGCCACAGCGCCACGCCGCTGGCGACCGCCGCGAGACCAAAATAGAAGCTCCAGAAGGCGGTGTCGGCGGCGGCCCGTTGCACATAGGCCTGCGGCGAAGAGAGCGAGGCCAGCAGGATCAGAGTGCTGGTGCTCTGCAGACGAAAGACTATCTCATAGCCGGCGGCGGTCGGCGGCGGAGGGAGGATCAGCACGCTTTCCCGATAGTGAAGATCGCTCTCGCGGGCCGGGTCGCGGTCGCCAAAGGTACGCGCTGTCCACGGCGCGTCGCTGCCCAGTGGCCGGTAATAGAGAGTCAGGTGGTCGACGAAAGAGGGACCAATCTGCAGCCAGCGCGACTCGTCGGCAAACCAGCTGCCAGGCAGCTCGCTGCGCAGCCACAGGGTTTTGCGTGAATAGCCGAAGGAGGGGATCTGCCGGGTGGTGGCGAGCTGGTCCACGGGCAGGCCGGCAAAGCGATCGATGGTCATCTGGCCGCTGTCGTCCGCGTACCATTCGACGGGGATATCCGTCCCCAGTTGTCGGGGCGCCGCCTGCGCCTGTGGGGCGGCCAGCAGCAAGAGCAATCCGCAGCTGACCAGCCAGCCTGCCAGGAACTGCGGCCGGCAACGCCGGACCGCCGCGAAGATCGCAGACACCCTTTTCAATCACGCCCCCTTGCGGCATGCAAAGATTACTGACCGCAGACGACTGGCTACGGTATGGATAATACGCCCCCTGAATCGGAGGAAGGTGGACAGGCCTGTCCGGAAGAACAGGCCATTTTGCGTGGGAGACCAGGAATATTCCAGCGTAATCTGCAGCGCCACGATCAGGACAGACCTGCTGCGCGGCAGCGCCGGGGGGGACTAGCGGAAAACCACCTGCGCCCAGCGGGCCAGCCCGGCGGTTACCGAGCCAAAATCATCGCCACCGGCCAGCGGAATACCGGGCAGCCGGGCCGCCAGCGCCTTTTTGATCAGCGGCGAGCGGGCGCTACCGCCGGTAAGATAGATCACATCCGGGGTGGTCTGGCTGCTGTCGAGGGCGAGCTGCACCTGCTCCATAATGCGGGCCAGAGGCTGATCCAGCGCCGCTTCCAGACCCTGCTGAGCGATATCGGTAGCCAGCTCGTCCTGAATAAACGGCAGCGCGGTCTCAACGCGGGCGGCGCTGGAGAGGGCGATTTTGCTCTCTTCGGCGCTGCGCACCAGGCGATAGCTCAGACGCTGACGCCAGACCTTCAGCAGTAGGGCCACCTTATCGGCATCCCGGGCGCTGCGCAGCAGATCGTTCAGCAGTCGGCCATTGGCGGTACTGTAGAAATCGCTCTGCGCCGGGACGTCGTTGATCGCCACCGCATTCCACCACGGGAGGATCGGCAGCGCGGTGCCTTTCTCCGTTTCGCCGCCCATGCCGAGAAGGGGCATCAGGCATTTAAAGGCCAGGGCAATGTCGAGGTCGTTACCGCCGATGCGGCAGCCGCTGTGGCCGAGCAGGCTCTGCTGGCGGTCGGCGCGCTCCCGCCACTGCGGGCCCATCAGCAGCAGGGAACAGTCGGTGGTGCCGCCGCCGATATCGACGACCAGCACCCGCTTCTCTTCATTGAGGGTAGCTTCGAAATCCAGGCCGGCGGCCACCGGTTCAAACTGGAAGACCACGTCGCGAAAACCGGCGCGAAGGGCGGCCCGCTCAAGGATCCCCTGCGCCTGGGCGTTGGCGTCGTCGCCGCCGAGGCCCTGGAAGTTAATCGGTCGGCCAATCACCGCCTGGTCAATCTGCTCGGGCAGCTGGCTTTCCGCCTGCAGTTTGATGTGCAGCATCATGGCGCAGACCAGGTCTTCAAACAGGGCCACCTGCTGCGGCTTGAGGCCGCTGGCGCCGAGGAAGGACTTTGGCGATTTAACGAAGTAGACCTCTTGCGGATCTTCAACATATTGATGCAGTGAGGCGAGGCCGAACTGCACGCTGTTGCGCAGCACCTCGATGTCTTCGTCGCGGTTGGCGGCAATCGCCCGGCGCAGCAGCGCCTGGTTTTCATCGCTGTGGGTGGGGACGTCATGATGGCGATAGAGCCACTCGCTGACCGCTTCGCGCGTCGGCGCGCAGAGCATCGAGGGCAGCAGGGCGCTGCCGTTTTCCAGCGTCAACAGCTGGGGCTTGTTTTCCCGCATCACGGCCACCGAACAGTTGGCGGTGCCGTAGTCAAAACCAATAAACATCGTCTGCAAAATCCCCATGCCGGTGAAGAAGGGGGGCGACTTTAGCGGATCGCCGTCATGGCGACAACCGGAATTTAAAAGCAAGGCGCTGACGGTGAAGGGCGACTATCATTGAAACGCTATATAAAGGAGAGCTTATGGTGTTGTTACCCTGGACCCCGCCTTACGACTGGGCGTGGATGATTGGTTTTCTGCAGGCGCGTGCAGTCGCTGGCGTTGAGCGTTTTCATGACGGCGGCTACAGCCGCAGCTTTCGCGTAGCAGGCCACGGCGGGCTGATTCATCTGGCGCCGGACGAGGAGGCGCAGGGCCTGCGGGTGACGCTCTCCCCGGGGCTGCAGCCGGTGGCTGAGATCTGCTATGCGCGAATTGGCCAGCTGTTCGATCTGGCCTGCGACCCGCAGCAGGTCGCTCGCACGCTGGGCGACCTGGCGCAGGCGCGACCGGGGCTGCGCCTGCCCGGGGCGCTGGACGCTTTCGAACAGGCGGTGCGCGCGGTGCTCGGCCAGCTGGTGAGCGTGGCGATGGCCGCCCGGCTCACCGCCAAAGTGGCGGCCGGCTGGGGCGAACCGCTGGCGGACGCCCCCGGCTATGTCTTATTTCCGACACCGGAGGCGCTCTCCCGGGCCGATCCGCAGGGGCTGAAGGCGCTGGGGATGCCGCTTCGCCGCGCGGAGGCGCTGATCCACCTCGCCCGGGCGGCGCTCAGCGGCGAGCTGCCCCTGACGGCGCCAGCGGACATCGACGCCGGGCTGCGTCAGCTGCAGACTCTGCCCGGGATTGGCCGCTGGACGGCAAACTACTTTGCCCTGCGCGGCTGGCAGGCGAAGGATATCTTTTTGCCGGACGACTACCTGATTAAACAGCGCTTTCCGGGAATGACGCCAGCCGCCATCGCCCGCTATGCCCGCCGCTGGCAGCCGATGCGATCTTATGCGCTGTTGCATATCTGGTATACCGATGACTGGGCGCCGGCGGCGGAATAGCCGTCCGGGGCGCATACCACTGGTATCGGGACGCTGAAATCCCTATAATTGCCGCGTTTGGCGGTCCGCCGCCACCCTCCATCTCTATCCAGGTTAATCAGGTCGCAAAAATTTATGACTGATATGTCCCATCAGTGCGTCATTGTAGGTATCGCCGGCGCATCGGCTTCTGGCAAAAGTCTTATTGCCAGTACTCTCTATCGCGAATTGCGTGAACAAGTTGGTGACGAACATATTGGCGTCATTCCGGAAGACAGCTATTACAAAGATCAAAGTCATCTGTCGATGGAAGAGCGCGTCAAAACCAACTATGACCACCCGAGCTCAATGGACCACAGTCTGTTGTTCCAGCACCTGCAGATGCTGAAAAGCGGCCAGCCGATTGAACTGCCGGTCTACAGCTACGTCGAGCATACCCGCACGCCGAACACCATTCACGTCGAGCCGAAGAAGGTGATTATTCTTGAAGGGATCCTGCTGCTGACCGACGCGCGTCTGCGTAACGAGCTCAACTTCTCTATTTTCGTCGACACCCCGCTCGATATTTGCCTTATGCGCCGCATTAAGCGCGACGTAAACGAGCGCGGCCGCTCCATGGACTCGGTGATGGCCCAGTATCAGAAAACCGTGCGCCCGATGTTCCTGCAGTTTATTGAGCCGTCGAAGCAGTATGCCGACATCATCGTGCCGCGCGGCGGCAAAAACCGCATCGCGATTGATATTCTGAAGGCCAAAATCAGTCAGTTCTTTGAATAACCTGGCCGAATTGTGTAACGTGCAAAGAGTAGCCCTGTTGCCCTCTCCGCCGCGAAGCGTGCGGGAAGCAGCCTTATAAGGAGAAAGCCCATGCGTCTGTGTGACCGAGATATTGAAGCCTGGTTGGATGAAGGGCGACTGGCCATCAATCCGCGCCCGCCCGTTGAGCGTATTAATGGCGCGACGGTTGATGTACGGCTGGGTAATAAATTCCGCACCTTCCGCGGCCACACGGCGCCGTTTATCGATTTAAGCGGCCCGAAGGCCGAGGTCAGCGCCGCGCTGGACCGTGTGATGAGCGAAGAGATCGTTCTGCCGGAAGGGGAGGCCTTTTTCCTGCATCCAGGCGAACTGGCGCTGGCGGTGACCTACGAGTCGGTCACCCTGCCTGCCGACCTGGTGGGCTGGCTTGACGGACGCTCCTCGCTGGCGCGCCTGGGGCTGATGGTGCACGTGACTGCGCACCGCATCGACCCGGGCTGGTCCGGCTGCATCGTGCTTGAGTTCTACAACTCCGGCAAACTGCCGCTGGCGCTGCGCCCGGGGATGCCCATCGGCGCGCTGAGCTTTGAACCCTTATCGGGCCCGGCGGCGCGGCCATATAATCGCCGGGAAGACGCCAAATATCGCGACCAACAGGGCGCGGTGGCGAGCCGAATCGACAAGGATTGATAACGTCAACGGGGTGTTGCTGAGGGTGCCATGAGACGAATACTGACAACGCTGATGATCCTGCTGGCGGTCATTGTCGCCGGGCTTACCTCGTTGGTATTGCTGGTCAATCCCAACGATTTTCGCGCCTATATGGTGCATCAGGTGGCAGAGCGCAGCGGTTATCAGCTTGAACTCGATGGCCCGTTGCGCTGGCACGTCTGGCCGCAGCTCAGCATTCTCAGCGGACGCATGACGCTGACCGCCCGAGGCGCCGAAGAGCCGGTGATCCGCGCCGACAACATGCGCCTCGACGTGGCGCTGTTGCCGCTGCTTTCGCACCAGCTGCAGGTGAAGCAGGTGATGCTCAAGGGGGCGGTGATCCAGCTGACCCCGAAAACCGAGGCGGTTCGCGACAGCGCCGCGCCGGTGGTGCCGCATGACAACACCCTGCCGCTGGCTCCGGAGGACCGCGGATGGTCCTACGATGTGCGCCAGCTGCAGGTGGCCGACAGCGTGCTCTTCTTCCAGCATGAGAACGGCGAGCAGGTGACCGTGCGCGACATCCGCCTGCAGATGGAGCAGGATGAGAACCACCGGGCCACCGTCGATTTCTCCGGCCGCGTCAACCGCGACCAGCGCGACCTGGCGCTGAGCTTCTCCGCCACCGTGCAGGGTGGCGACTATCCGCACTCGTTAAAAGCCGACTTTAGCCAGCTCAGCTGGCAGCTGCGCGGCGCCGAGCTGCCCCCCGACGGCATCAATGGTCAGGGGAGCCTGCAGGCCAGCTGGCAGGAAGATAGCAAAACCCTGCGTTTTGATAATCTGAACCTGATGGCCAGCGGCAGCACCCTCACCGGCAACGGCAGCGTGGTGCTGGGAGACCGCCCGGACTGGTCATTGGATCTGCACGCCACCACCCTGAATCTTGACAGTCTGCTGGCATCCTCTTCGCCGGCGACCGACAGCAGCGCCAGCCAGCAGGGCCAGAGCCAGACGCGACCGCTGCGTCCGGTGATCGCCGACAGCGATGAGCGCGAAGATTATCAGAGCCTGCGCGGCTTTAACGGCCGGATGGCCCTGAGCGCCGACCAGTTACAGTGGCGCGGCCTGAACTTCACCCAGGTGCAGAGCGAAATCAGCAACCAGCAGGGGCTGCTGACGGTCAGCAAAATGCAGGGCAACCTCGACGGCGGGCAGCTCTCTCTCCCCGGCACTCTGGATGCCCGTGGCGACACGCCGCAGGCGACGTTCCAGCCGGCGCTGCAGAACGTGGAGATTGGTTCGCTGATCAAAGCCTTCAACTATTCATTAAGCCTGACCGGCGAGCTGTCGCTGACCGGCGAGTTTTCCGGAACGCGCATTGACGCGGATGATTTCCGCCGTCACTGGCAGGGCCAGGCGCAGCTCCAGATGACCGATACCCGAACCGAAGGACTTAACTTCCAGCAGCTGGTGCAACAGGCCGTGGAGCGCAGCACCAACGTGCGGGCGCAGGAAAACTATGACAATGCCACCCGCCTGGATGCCGTGAGCAGCCAGCTCACGCTGGATAACGGGCTGGTGACGCTGAACCGCCTGCAGGGGCAGTCCGATGTGATGGCGATGACCGGCGAAGGTCAGCTCGATCTGCAGAAAGAGAACTGCGATATGCGCTTTAACGTGCGCGTGCTCGGCGGCTGGAAAGGCGAGGGCAAACTTATCGACCGCCTGAAACAGACCGCTATCCCGCTGCGCATCTATGGCGACTGGCAGTCGCTGAGCTACAGCCTGCAGGTCGACCAGATCCTGCGCAAACAGCTGCAGGATGAAGCGAAGCAGCGCCTCAACGACTGGGTCGAACGTAATAAAGGCAGCAAAGAGAGCAAAGACGCCAAAAAGCTGCTCGATAAGCTGTAATCGTCCAGACCAGCAGCCCGGGACTACCGGGCTGTGAGCATGTCGTCAAAGTAGGATGTCACGTGGATGCCGGGCGGCGGCTACGCCTGACTAGGCCTGGGTTGTGCGGCAGGGGGTAATTCCCCGGTTTGTGTCGCCATTCCGTAGGCCTGATAAGCGAAGCGCCATCAGGCAGTGTGGCGGCTGTAGAGCACAATTCCCCGTGATGAGAGAATATCGTCAAAGTGTGATGTCACCTTAATGCCGGGCGGCGGCTACGCCTGACGCGGCCTGGGTTGTGCGTCAGGGGGTAATTCCCCGGTTTGTGTCGCCATTCCTTAGGCCTGATAAGCGAAGCGCCATCAGGCAATAAACAGGGTCCCTGGCTATCAATTTTACGGCCCGGGATACCCCGGGCCGTTATTTATCCCTTAGGATTACACCTCATAATCCAGCTCATCCTGCTTTACCGGCGGGACGATCTGCACCTTTTGCACCCGATGGCTGTCGACCTGCAGCGTGCGCAGGGTATAACCGTCAATCTCAATGGTTTCCCCCACCTGCGGCACATGCTGCAGATACTCCATCAGCAGACCGGCAACGGTGTGGTACTCACGTTTATCATCCAGTGGCAGCGGAACGTACTGCACCAGATCCTCCAGCGGCATATGGCCGTTAACTGTCCACGAACCGTCCTGATGATGCTGAATATCATGTCGGGCGTCGATCTCCTCCACCTCGTTGGGCAGATTGCCGGCGATAGTCTCCATCACGTCGCTCAGGGTCACAATCCCCTCGACGGAGCCAAACTCGTCCACCACAAAGGCAAAGTGGGTGCGGGCCTGACGGAACTGCTCGAGCGCGGAGAGGAGCGGCAGCCCCTCCGGAAAGACCAGCGGCTGCCGCACCAGCGCCTGCAGATCCAGCGGCTCCTGGCGCAAGGACTGCTGGAGCAGATCGATAACATGCACCACTCCCAGCAGGTCTTCATTATCTTTCCCGCCGGTCACCACCAGGCGGGTATGCTGATTTTTTTCCACCAGGCTGCGGATCTCTTCCTCCGGCGCACTGAGGTTGATGCGCTCGATATCATGGCGGGAGGTCATAATACTGCTGACGCTGCGCTGATTCAGGTTCAGCACCCGCTCAATCATCAAGCGTTCCTGCGGATTAAACAGTGGATGATGATCCTGATCGGCGACTAGTGACGCTGTGTCAGCATCCAGTTCAGCTTTTTCTTTCTGACCGCTCAGCAGGCTCATCACCGCCTCGGTGGTGCGCTGACGCAGCGTCATATTGGCGGAAAGAAAGCGACGGCGGTTAAACAGCGCCAGCTGGTTAAGGGCTTCAATCATCACCGAGAAGCCAATTGCCGCATATAAATAGCCTTTCGGAATAATAAAGCTGAAGCCTTCAGCAATCAGGCTGAAGCCGATCATCAGCAGGAAGCTAAGACAGAGGATCACGATGGTTGGATGGCTGTTAACAAAGCGCGTCAGCGCCTTGCTGGCCATCAACATCAGGCTGATGGCGATAACCACGGCGGCCATCATCACCGCCAGGTGATCGACCATGCCGACGGCGGTGATCACCGAGTCGAGCGAAAAGATGGCGTCGAGCACCACGATCTGCGCCACCACGGCCCAGAATTTCGCCCCTTTGCGCTGGGTGGGGTTATCGCTGTCTTTCCCCTCCAGTCGCTCATTAAGCTCAACGGTCGCTTTGAACAGCAGGAATAAGCCGCCAAACAGCATAATTAAATCGCGGGCGCTGAAGCTGAAGTCGCGAAAAGCAATTAACGGTTTGGTCAGGGTGACCAGCCAGGAGATAGAGGCCAGCAGCAGGAGACGCATGACCATCGCCAGCATCAGACCAGTGATCCGCGCGCGGTCGCGCTGGGCGGGCGGGAGCTTCTCGGCGAGGATAGCGATAAAGACCAGGTTATCGATGCCCAACACCAGTTCGATAACCACCAGCGTGACGAGACCTGCCCAGATTGACGGATCGGCAATCCATTCCATATGTATTAAAACCTGTACGACTGCGGTATGTGTTACCACGATCATGGATAAGATGAGTCTAAAATGCAATAACGACGCGGATATCGCCCTGCCATGGATGGATATATTTCCAGCACATAAAGCGAACCGATAAGAATTATGTTCCGGTAAAGAACAGTGAAAAAATAACACCATGGCGACTGCTCTGGAATAAGCGAGCCGGTATCAGAACTTTTTCGGCTGCGTATCAGCGAGGGCGGTACAAGGGCTTCATCCCACGGTTCGTTACGGCGAGCATTGATGCGCACAGGAGAAACGAAGCGCGAAGCCCGCTCACAAAACCGGCAAAATTCATATTATGAAGTGAGCGCAGAATAGGGCAGATCGCAGCTCATAGACGCGGAATTGCGGTAATATGTCACCATATCTGGCTGTTTATGCTGAAATATATTGTCTGGCGAAATTTATTATCTATATCTATTCTTTGCGGGCACAGGCGCGGCGTGGCGGGCACGGCGCCCCGGAAAGCCCGCCTGGCGTGCCTCTCCGCCACATGGCGCGGTGCAGGAAACGAGCCGCTGAATAACCTGAACTAAAATAAGATTATTCTCAGCTCTAACTGTTGGTAAATGGAAGTTGTGTGTATTCTTTTACGTGACAGTGAATTTAAGAATTTGGCGGGCAGATGCCCGGGCAGTATCCGTGTATTATCAGTTTCAATGGATTTGTGACATGTACAATTTTGCATAACTGCGTGTTTTGCAACCAAACAGGTGAAGATGAATATGGCGAATTTGAAAGCGGTTATTCCGGTCGCAGGACTAGGCATGCATATGCTGCCGGCCACAAAGGCAATTCCAAAGGAGATGCTGCCGATCGTTGATAAGCCAATGATTCAGTACATCGTTGATGAAATCGTCGCCGCCGGGATCAAAGAGATTGTTCTGGTGACGCACTCCTCGAAGAACGCGGTGGAAAACCACTTCGACACCTCCTACGAGCTGGAAGCCCTGCTTGAGCAGCGCGTGAAGCGCCAGCTGCTTGCGGAAGTCCAGGCCATTTGCCCGCCGGGCGTAACCATCATGAACGTGCGCCAGGCACAGCCGCTGGGTCTGGGCCACTCCATCCTCTGCGCCCGCCCGGTCGTCGGGGATAATCCGTTTGTCGTGGTGCTGCCGGATATCATCCTCGACGGCGGCACTGCGGACCCGCTGCGCTATAACCTCGCCGCCATGGTCGCCCGCTTTAACGAGACCGGCCGCAGCCAGGTGCTGGCGAAACGCATGCCGGGGGATCTCTCCGAATATTCCGTGATTCAGACCAAAGAGCCGATGGTGGCGGAAGGGCAGGTTGCGCGTATCGTTGAGTTTATTGAAAAACCGGACGAGCCGCAGACTCTGGACTCCGACCTGATGGCGGTGGGCCGCTATGTGCTGTCGGCGGATATCTGGCCCGAACTGGAGCGTACCGAACCGGGTGCCTGGGGCCGTATCCAGCTGACCGACGCCATTGCCGAACTGGCGAAAAAGCAGTCCGTTGACGCGATGCTGATGACCGGCGAAAGCTATGACTGCGGTAAGAAAATGGGCTACATGCAGGCCTTCGTCACCTACGGGATGCGTAACCTGAAAGAAGGCGCCAAATTCCGCGAAAGCATCAAAAAACTGCTGGCCTGAACGCCAGCCTGAGACCGAGCGGCAGGCTCTGAACATCCGTCCTGCCGCTCATAACGTTATGCAGAATTTATTCATAATGTGAATGTTATAACGATTGTAAAGAAACGTATGGCTTCGGAGACTTCTGGTAGTTTGTCTCTGGCCTCTGTGGTGCAATGGTCGGAGTAGCGGCAATAATGCTTTATGAATAGTCACTTAGTGCGACAATTCTTAAAGCGCAGGGAAAGCGGTCAACGTCAGCCAAAAATAAAACTTGACTGCGATCATGTTTCCGCTTTAAACATCTCACTTGCATGCATAAAAATGTGAAATGAATTGGCATGCGAGCTGGTACAGACATTACGGATAATCCCTGAGCACGGCAGTGGACAACATCGAAGGATCACAGGTATATGAACTGGCAACTCATCTCATTTTTTGGCGATAGCACCGTTTTGCTGCCCAGCGCAGCGGCGCTGTTTATTGTCCTGATACTGCGTAAAACGTCGCGGTTGCTGGCGTGGCAGTGGAGTTTGCTGTTCGGCATCACCGGCGCCATTGTCTGCGCCTCCAAACTGGCCTTTATGGGCTGGGGACTGGGTATTCGCGAGCTGGATTACACCGGCTTCAGCGGCCACTCAGCGCTCTCCGCGGCCTTCTGGCCTATCTTCTTATGGCTGCTCAGCGCTCGTTTTTCGGCGGGTGTGCAAAAAGCAGCTGTCGCCGCCGGCTATGCTTTAGCCGCAGTGGTGGGGTATTCACGGCTGGCCATCCATGTGCATTCTGTCTCGGAAGTGATCGCTGGCCTGCTGCTCGGTGCTGCTGGCAGCGCTTTGTTCCTGATGCTGCAAAAACGTACCACCCATTCGGAAAGCGTGAGTATTTCCTGGGGCGGCGTCTTGTGCCTTGTGATGGTCCCGCTTATCCTGTTGCATAGTGGCAATAAAGCGCCGACTCAGTCCCTGCTGGGGCAAATCGCCACCGCGGTGGGACCACTGGATAAACCCTTTACGCGTACCGATCTGCATAAGCAAGCCTGGTAATCGCCATTTGTTTTACAGGGGAAATTAAGTTTTCGCCGATTAATTAGACAAATAAGAAAATAATCTACTATATGCCAGTCAATTGATAATTCATATTTATGAAATAATGCAGTGCTACTACATTGTTAGTGCCAATTTGCGTGGATATAGCCGTGGTCAGACGTTTCTTAAATGCGTTCAGAAATCACTGCTCCACATTGGATGAATAATTCTATATCGACAAACTATTAGAAATTGTAGTTGACTGTCTCGTCATCATCTGATTTTGGAATGACGTAAACATGATGAAAAATATCCTTTTTTTACAAAGAGTTATCTTTGCCTATGTCGGCATGGTGGCGCCAGGCAGATGTTAGGTAGTTAAGAGCAATAAATAATCTTTATTGGCGAACCGCTTATTTTTCGCCAATAAAACAGCGGATGGGATTAATTGGCAGATATTCGGCAGTAAGACTCCCAATTGTGACCGAAATCCCGTAGACTTAACGCCGCAAAAAATAAAGGCCTGACCAATTTATCACCCACAGGCCGATTAAATACGCCGTTCAGGTAGTCAGTGCGCTGGTAGCTGTTAAGCCAGGGGCGGTAGCGTCGCTGAAACTACCTGCTGCTGCACAAATACCTTCTCTGAATGCCTATAAAAATCGATGCACTTTGGGTGATTAACGCCATAAGATATCTATGATGCTCAACAGATATCCTCATAAAGGGGTCAGGAGCGGCTGCTGATATCGCCTGTACACTAACTTTCCTGTCTCATTGATAGCCTGTACGGTAAAATTCGCCTACATTGTGAGCTGGGTGGATGTGATAAGGGTGACAAGCAGCTTAGGGTAACTGTACTTGCCTCGCCGGTGTTGCACAGTGAAGTCAGCTGGTGCCGCGAGCGCTTTCTATCTTGGTATTCCCCTCATTCTCATTGAGATACGACAGCGGGGCTGAAAATGGATCTTGTACAATGATAAAAATTGCGCGCATTGCCGTGACATTGGGCTTGCTTTCCTCATTGGGAGCCCAGGCTTACGCGGCCGGGTTAGTAGTAAATGATAACGATCTGCGAAACGACCTTGCCTGGCTTTCCGATCGCGGGGTCATCCATCTGAGCTTGTCTACCTGGCCGCTGAGCCAGGAAGAGATCGCCCGGGCGCTAAAAAAGGCCAAACCTTCTTATTCTTCTGAGCAGGTAGTTCTGGCCCGTATCAACCAGCGACTGTCTGCTTTAAAAGCCGATTTCCGGGTCACCGGCTATACCTCGACCGACCAGCCGGGCACTCCGCAGGGGTTCGGTCAGACGCAGCCGGCAGATAACTCCTTAGGCTTGGCGTTTAATAACAGCGGCGAGTGGTGGGATGTCCACCTCCAGGGCAACGTCGAAGGGGGAGAGCGGATCAGCAACGGATCGCGCTTCAACGCCAACGGCGCCTATGGCGCGGTGAAGTTCTGGAATCAGTGGCTCTCCTTTGGCCAGGTACCGCAGTGGTGGGGACCTGGGTATGAAGGTAGCTTGATCCGTGGGGATGCGATGCGGCCGATGACCGGCTTTCTGATGCAGCGGGCTGAGCAGGCGGCACCGGAAACCTGGTGGCTGCGCTGGGTGGGCCCATGGCAGTATCAGATCTCAGCCAGTCAGATGAATCAGTATACCGTTTATCCTCATACGAAAATTATAGGCGGCCGTTTCACGTTTACGCCCTTCCAGTCATTAGAATTAGGTGCGTCGCGCATTATGCAGTGGGGCGGCCAGGGACGACCACAATCGTTTAGCAGCTTTTGGGATGGGTTTACTGGCCATGATAATACCGGGACTGATAACGAACCGGGTAACCAACTTGCCGGTTTTGACTTTAAGTTTAAACTCGAACCGACTCTAGGCTGGCCGGTCAGTTTCTATGGTCAGATCATCGGTGAGGATGAAGCGGGTTATCTACCATCATCAAATATGTTCCTCGCAGGTATAGAAGGGCATCATAGCTTGGGAAAAGATGCGGTAAATTGGTATGTTGAAGCTCATGATACGAGAACAAATATGAGTGGAACACGATACAGTTACTGGCATCATATTTATACTGACGGTTATTACCAGCAAGGGTATCCACTTGGGGATGCAATGGGCGGCGATGGTCAACTTTTGGCTGGAAAAATAGAGCTAATGACCGAGAGTAATCAGCGATGGAGCACCCGTTTGGTTTTTGCCAAAGTCAACCCAGACAATTTAGTAATCAATGGTGCTTTCCCTCATTCAGATACTTTGAAAGGTGTGCAGTTGGGATGGAGTGGAGATGTTTATCAGTCGGTTCGTCTGAATACCTCACTGTGGTACACCAACGCTAACAATAGCGACAGCGATGACGTTGGGGCCAGCGCAGGGATAGAGATACCGTTTAGTTTATAAGGCTGAATGCTGAAAACAGGGGAGAGAGGGTGGTAGCGCTGCAGGACGCGGTCAGCTTTTATCTCTCCACAAGTCGGCAGGGAAGTAACGGCTATGACAGCTGCTCAGGAATTGGCAAATTTTGATTTACTGATGATGTGACATTATGAAGAAAAAAATTGTTAGATTTTCGGCATTAGCGTTGACAATTGGATTTTTATCGGGTTGTACCATTATCCCTGGTCAGGGATTAAACAGTCTGCGTAAGAACGTAGTCGAACTCCCGGACAGTGACTACGATCTGGATAAACTGGTCAATGTCTACCCGATGACACCGGGCCTGATCGATCAGCTTCGACCGGAAACTGTTCTGGCCCGTCCAAATCCACAGTTAGATAATTTACTGCGTAGTTATGAGTATAGGATCGGGGTAGGCGATGTGCTAATGATCACCGTATGGGATCATCCAGAGTTAACAACCCCTGCAGGACAGTACCGTAGTGCGAGTGATACCGGTAACTGGGTCAATTCAGATGGTACTATTTTCTATCCTTATATCGGTAAGGTGCAGGTGGCGGGTAAAACCCTTAGCCAAGTTCGCCAAGATATTGCAAGTCGTTTAACTACATATATTGAAAGCCCACAGGTTGATGTAAGTGTTGCAGCATTTCGATCACAAAAAGCATATGTTACTGGTGAGGTTGTAAATTCTGGCAAACAACCTATCACCAACATCCCATTAACAGTGATGGACGCAATCAATGCTGCCGGAGGTTTAGCCCCAGATGCGGATTGGAGAAATGTCGTTCTGACGCATAACGGTAAAGATACAAAAGTGTCTCTTTATGCATTAATGCAAAAAGGAGATCTTACTCAGAATCACTTACTCTATCCAGGAGACATTCTGTTTGTCCCTCGTAACGATGATTTAAAAGTATTTGTAATGGGGGAAGTGGGAAAACAGAGCACATTGAAAATGGATCGAAGCGGGATGACTCTCGCAGAAGCAATTGGAAATGCGGAAGGGATGTCGCAAGCGTTTAGTGATGCAACTGGCGTGTTCGTGATTCGCCAATTAAAAGATAGTAAAGAAGGTAAAATTGCGAATATATATCAGTTAAATGCTCAAGATGCATCTGCAATGGTATTAGGCACTGAATTTCAATTACAACCTTATGATATCGTCTATGTAACTTCTGCTCCTTTGGTTCGCTGGAATCGTGTAATTTCCCAGCTAGTACCAACCATTACAGGAGTGCATGATATGACTGAGACTGGAAAATTTATTCGTACTTGGTGATTTTATGTTTAATTCAATTTTGGTTGTATGTACAGGAAATATTTGTCGTTCACCAATTGGTGAACGCTATTTACAAAAGTTGCTGCCAAATAAGATTGTGGCGTCCGCAGGCACTGGTGCATTAGTAGGACACGAAGCAGATGAAACAGCTTTAAAAATATCACAACAAAATGGTCTCTCGTTATCAGGGCATGTAGGTAAGCAATTTAATGTAGAGCTAGGGTGTCAATTTGACCTAATATTAGCAATGGAGAGAAAACATATTGAATATATATGTCAGATTGCGCCTCAATTGCGTGGAAAAACAATGCTTTATGGTTATTGGGTTAACAATTTAGAAATACCTGATCCTTATCGTAAAAGTGAAGAGGCCTTTTCATCAGTATATAAACTTATTGAACAAGCTGCTAATTGCTGGGCGGATAAACTAGGTAATTAATCAGGGAAAATTGTATGACCACTGTAAATAACCAAAAAAACTCACCGACAGAAGCAGAAGAGATAGATTTAGGGCGTCTCATCGGTGAGCTAATTGATCATCGCAAGTTGATAATAGCAGTTACCTCCTGTGTGACGTTTATCGCGCTTTTCTATGCAATATTAGCGACGCCTATTTACCAATCTAATGCTTTAATACAAGTTGAGCAAAAGCAAGGGAACGCGATACTAAGTAGCCTTACACAAATTTTACCTGATGCTCAACCACAGTCAGCACCAGAAATAGCATTGTTAAAATCAAGGATGATACTCGGTAAGACAGTTGATGATCTTAATTTGCAAACTCAAGTCGAGCCTAAGCACTTTCCAATAATTGGAGATGGGATAGCACGATTACTAGGGAAAGAAAATGGTCATATTGACATTAGTACTTTATACATTCCTCAGAATAATGGAACCAAGACTCCGGAAATAATTCTTACTATTAAAGGTGCAGGAGAATTTGAAGTTGAAAGCAATTCATTTACAGCTACAGGAAAGGTTGGTGAATTGTTTCAAAAAGATGGTGTAAAGCTCATTGTAAATGGTTATGACGCAAAAGAAGGAGATAGATTTGTTGTTAAATATTTTACAAGACTGAAAGCAATTAGTAATCTCCAAGATGCGTTTAGTGTTTCAGATCAAGGAAAAGATACTGGAATGCTTACTTTAACATTAACGGGACCTAAGCCGAAACAGATTTCGGAAGTTTTAAATAATATTTCTGAAAATTATTTAGAACAAAACGTTGCTCGACAAGCAGCACAAGATGCCAAAAGTTTAGATTTCCTTAATAAACAATTGCCGATTGTTCGTACAGATCTTGATAATGCTGAAAATAAACTTAACAGCTATAGAAAACAACGAGATTCAGTCGATTTATCCATGGAGGCTAAATCTGTATTGGATCAGATTGTCAACGTTGATAATCAGTTAAATGAAATTACTTTCAGAGAGGCTGAAATATCACAACTGTATACCAAGGAGCATCCGACTTATAAAGCCTTAATAGAAAAGAGGCAGACGTTACAGAATGAAAAAACAAAATTAAATAAAAGAGTGAGTAGTATGCCTACTACTCAGCAAGAAGTTTTGCGCTTAAGTCGAGATGTTGAGTCTGGTCGAGCGGTATATTTACAATTATTGAACCGTCAACAAGAACTAAGTATTGCAAAATCAAGTGCAATTGGTAATGTTAGGATCATTGACAAAGCAATAACAGAACCGCAACCGGTCAAGCCCAAAAAATCGTTAGTTGTAATAATTGGGTTTATCCTTGGTTTATTTATAGCTGTTTCCGCAGTATTAATTCAAGTCTTTTTGCGTCGTGGAATAGAATCTCCAGAACAATTAGAAGAAGCTGGAATAAATGTTTACGCGAGTGTTCCTGTTTCAGAATGGTTAACAAAGAATCATAACAGAAATAAAAATTGGAGAAAAGAAACTACCAAACTTCTTGCTGTCGAGAATCCCACTGATTTAGCTGTTGAAGCGATACGTAGTTTACGAACAAGTCTCCATTTCGCTATGTTAGAAGCGAAAAATAAAGTACTTATGATATCTGGGGCAAGCCCGAATGCAGGGAAAACTTTTGTAAGTACAAATTTAGCAGCTACAATAGCGTCAACAGGTAAGAAGGTATTATTTATTGATGCAGATCTCCGGAAGGGATATGTCCATAAAATATTAGGCAACACTAAACAAGTAGGCGTATCCGATATTTTATCTGGTCAGTGTAAAATTGAAGATGCATTAACAAGAGCTTCAAGTGGAGATTTTGATTATATAAGTCGTGGTAAAAATCCACCGAATCCTGCTGAGTTACTAATGCATCCAACATTCGAGAAGTTATTAAAATGGGCTGATGATAATTATGATCTGGTTATCATAGATACTCCCCCAATATTAGCCGTTACTGATGCTGCAATTATTGGTAGATATGCAGGTACGACACTATTAGTAGCTAGATTTGAGAGTAACACTGTCAAAGAACTTGCTGTTAGTGTTTCAAGATTTGAGCAGAGTGGAATTGTAGTTAAAGGTTGTATATTGAATGGAGTGGTCAAAAAAGCCAGTAACTATTACGGGTATGGATACGGGTACTACGATTATTCCTATAAAAAATAATCAATATTAATATAACCAAAGTGCCTTTTAGAAAGGCACTTTGTACTAGAATTCAAACTCTATTGGGGGTTACTTGCTTAGGAAACAGATAGTTTGGTCATTATTTGAAAAAATGATGAAATCGGTTACTGCTATTGCAACACTCTCTCTAATATCAAGAAGTTTAAGCGAATTGAATTTTGGTGAGTATGTTACACTTGTTTCACTTGGCGGTGTATTTTTAGCGTTAACGAATATAGGTGCTGAAAGTTTAATACCAAAAATCATTTCTAAAAAAGATTCTGGCAGTGAGTTTTATTTATTGAAACTTACAGCAACGTTTTTATTTTGTATGATATTTTTAATAATATGTTTTACTTATTACAAAAATATCTCATGGCAATATATATTAATTTTTAGTATTTCTTTTTTTTGTTATTTTTATAGTTATAGTGAGTATGTTGCTAACCAGAAAGGACTAATTAGTCTTTTTTCTAAAATTTCCATTAGTATACAATCCATATCTTTATTATTAAAGGGACTGTATGTGTATTATGGTGGAGATAATATTGTTTTTTGGTTATGCATATTTTCTGTTGAATATTTATTGACTGGTTTAATATCATATTTACTATTAAAAGAGCCTGTAACATTTAAAGGGATTGATAAAAGTAAACTGCAATTAATGATGAAGGACGTATCTTTCATCTTGTTATCGTCTGCTACGATCGCTGCTTATATGAGGATTGATACCTTAATGATCAGCTATTACCTTGGTAGTGATGCAGCCGGTAAATATTTTGCAGGTTCCCGACTTAGTGAAGGGGTTTATTTTATAGGTATTTCAGTTGCCAATATCTTTTATTCCCAAACGTTAAGAGATAATATAGCCGAGAAAAAAACAGTATCGAGAGATATAAAAAAATATATATTGTTTCTATTCGTATTAGGTGTCGCAGGTACAAGCTTCATAAATTTATTCTCAAATATGGCTATTAATTTTTTATATGGTAAAGAATTTTCCGTAAGTGCAAAAATACTCTCAATACATAGTATATCAATAGCGTTTGTTTTTATTGGCGGATATCTCAGTCGCTTATATATTGGGTGCGGTTATGCTAAAAAGAATTTCAGACGCACTTTTTTCTCTTTGATTATAAATGTAGCTTTAGTTTATTATATGATCCCGCACTTTGGAATATCAGGTGCAGCCTATGCAATGGTCATTAGCCAGATATTCTCTAGTTTCATAATGTTTATAATTGATAAGGAATTTATGTCTAGGCTGGCTAAAGGGAAAATATGAGCTTACTAATAACATTCTTACTTGTATTACATCTTCTTTTATGTTTTTTCAAAATCAAATCAGATATAAGGAGTCAAAGATTTGGGTTAATAACGGGCTATTTTTTGAGTATTATTTATTTTATTATTATACCTCTTTTTTATTATGTGCTTAACGGAGAACTGAACTTAAATGATGCGACAGCACCTGCAACATATTACTATTTAGAAAGTGATTATAATACACAGTCGAATATCTTGCTGTTTTTAGTATCATTCTTAATAGCAAATATAATTATAATAATATTTGAAAATATTTTTGCAAATACTTTAAAAATAGGAACGAAAAAATATGATTTTGAAACGGATTCTAAGCTAAATATAGCATGGTTGTTTAGTTTTGGTTTTTTGATTGCATATTATTTTATTGTGATGAAAGGTGCCGATCATTGGTATCATGCTAAAGGCGAGTTTTTTGAAAACTATGGTACCGTTGGGGTTATCTTTGGTTTCTTATTGTTTGGTTCGAAAATGTATTTTCTCAGTGAGTTTTTTAAAGCCATTGATAAAAATCATAACAAACTTAAATTAGCGTTATATGCCATGTCAATTATAGCCGCAGAATTGTATGTGACTGGCAATCGCGTATTTATATTTGTGTTTGCATATACCTTTTTATTTTATTTAATTCTAAATAAAAAATATAAATATTTATTATGGTTGTTAGTAATATCTGTAATATCAGCTTTCGTATTGGGCTGCTATTCTGTATTTAGAAGTTACCTATATTCAGAAGGCTTTGAAGTTGCATTAGATAGAACTATTGAATTTATAGCAACTAATAGTGTTATATATGATTATGTTTTTAAAGCAATATTTGAGACAGTAAATATAAATATTTTAATGTCTCTATATAAATCAGCAGACTTTATAAACTTGGATTTAACGCATTTAACCTTTTTAAAGCCATTTATTTTCTTTATTCCGCGCAGTTTGTTAGAAAATAAAATTGAATCTGTGACTGTTATCGCGGGTCAAATGTTAGATGGTAGGGAAGGCCTATCACTAGTTACACTTCTTCCAGGTGAGGCGATATTAAATTTTGGATGTATTTTTTTCATTTTTTTACCATTTGTGGTGGTAATATTTAATCGATTTGCATTGCTTATCAGTAAAGGAAATGTTAATAACTGGGCTTTACTTGGATATGGGTTATTAATTATGCGATTTCCTTTTTCAGATGTTTTTATCCAGTATATCGCTACGACATTGTTGATTATGTTTGGTAATCGATTGTCAAAATTTAAATTCAAAAAAACTCACAGATAAAAAGGTATTAAAATGCAAAAAGTAGCAGTAATATATCATTTTTTTCCTCATTATCGGTCTGGCATTATAAAAGAATTATTAAAGTCAAATGAATATGAGTTCCATTTTTTTGGTGATAATATACAACAATATCAAGGCATCAAACGTTATAAAGATATACCTGAAGATAGATTCCATGTCATTAAATTTAATAATTATAAAGGACTTATTTTTCAACATGGCTTAATGAGATTAGCAACTGACAAAGACTTTTCTAAGATAATAATACTCGCCGACCCTCATTTTGTTATGTCGTGGCCTTTATGTGTTTTAGGCAAATTGCGTGGAAAAAAAATAATATATTGGACGCACGGATGGACTAAAAATATAAGTGGTCTGAGATATTTTATAAAAAAGAAATATCATAATTTAGCTGATGATTTACTTCTGTATGGTAATCGTGCAAAAGATCTCGCAATACAATCAGGATATCCAGAGAAAAATTGCCATGTGATTTATAATAGTCTTGATTACGAAAATCAAGTGCTGGCACGGAATAAATTAGCTAATATTGATCGTGATACAAATAGGAAAGAGAAATTTGGAGTTACGGATGGGGCAATTGTTACGGTTGCTCGATTAATTGAGAGTTGTAGATTTGACCTATTAATTGAGTCGCTTAAATTGATTAAAGAACAAAAAAAGTTAGCACCAAAAGTTATCATTATAGGTGAAGGCCCAGAGAAGAATAAGTTACAAATAATGGCTAGTGAACTTGACGTTGCGGATCAGATAACATTTATGGGGGCTTGCTATGACGAAGCTGTATTGTCTGAAATAATTTACGCTGCTGATGTAACTGTTTCTCCTGGTAAGGTTGGGCTCTTGGCCATGCATAGTTTGAATTATGGTACACCTGTAATTACACATGACAATTTTGAAAAACAAATGCCAGAATATGAAGCAATTATTCCTAATAAAACTGGATCGTTTTTTAAACATAATGATGCAAATTCACTTGCGGAAGAAATAATAAAATGGATCGTCAATAAAAAAGATGCCCAAGTTATTGAGAATTGCCATAGTGTTATAGATTATAAATATAATCCTCTCGTGCAAAGTAAAATTATTCATGAGGTTTTGAATGATAATAAACAAAAATAGCTTTGTTTATCGTATTCTACGAAGAACGAAATGCAAGTTTTCGCATTTAAGGTACAGAGTAAAGCAAGTACATTATTCCGCAATGATAAGTTCAGGATGTGATATCTCTAACGACTTGATTATGGAAGCTGAAACCTATATTGGGCCTAATTGCTTGATTGGACCCAATGTTGTTATCAAAAAGTTCGCAATAATTGGCCCCAATGTTTCTGTAGTTGGACACGATCACATATTTGATAAAGTGGGAGTACCCATTATTTATTCTGGTAGACCGCATGGAGAAGCAAAGACATATATAGGTAAAGATGCTTGGATCGGTGCGGGTAGCATAATATTAAGTGGTGTGAATATCGGTTCAGGAGCTATTGTGGCTGCCGGCTCAGTCGTTACAAAAAATATCCCTGAATGCACTATTTATGGTGGTGTACCGGCGCGATTCATTAAAAATAGGTTTTCTGAAGATGATAAAATGAAACATTTAAACCTAATCGAAAATGAGAATTTAACTGGTGACTATTGTGAATAATAGCTATGAGCTGAATTTTTTTAGCCGTGCAAATAAAATATACCGTGTAGCATGGAGTATATTTTATATTATTTTTTTCAAATATACTCCCCCACAGTTATTTTCTTATAGAAATTTTGTTTTAAAGATTTGGGGAAGCAAAATCCAACCAGGAGTGCGTATATATCCTACGGTCAAGATTTGGAGCCCCAAGAATCTTGTCATGAAAAAGGGCTCATCGATTGGACCGCGAGCATTTATATACAATCAAGGAAATGTCGAGATTGGTGAATATAGTATTATAAGCCAAGATGTAACCATTTGTGCTAGTACACATAATTATAAAAGATACGATCATCCCTTGGTATTAAAAAACATTACTATCGGAAAACGAGTATGGGTCTGTGCAGAGTCTTTTATCGGACCTGGTGTGACTTTAAATGATGGTTGTATTCTAGGAGCTCGTGGTGTTGCTAAAAAAAATTTGGATGCTTGGTATGTATATGATGGGAATCCGTGTCAAAAAATTAAAAAAAGGGTGATGGAAAATGAGTAATAAAAAAGTCACAGTTTTTATTTTGACAAAAAATGAGTCATTACATATCAAAAGGTGTCTTGATTCCTTACGGAATATAGCTGATAAAATAGTAATTATTGATTCTTACTCTACTGATGATACGAAAGAAATATGTCTATCATACGGAGATCTAGTCGAGTTTTCTGAGCATCCTTGGAAAAATTACGCTGACCAATTTCAATGGGGGTTAGATAACCATACAGTAAATACTGAATGGTGTATGCGAATGGATGCAGATGAATATATTGATTCAGAGCTACAGAATGAATTACTGTCAAAGTTACCAGAACTTCCAAGTGATATAAATTGTATATTTATCCGCAGGAAATATATTTATAAGAACAAATGGATTAGACATGGTGGTGTTTATCCTTTGAATTTGCTTCGCGTATGGCGTGCAGGAACTGGTAGAATTGAGCAGCGCTGGATGGATGAGCATATTGTTGTACAAAACCCGAGAACAACTCAATTCCATGGGCATATATATGATCATAATTTAAATGATATAAGATGGTGGAGTGATAAACATTTAAATTATGCAGATAGAGAAGTTGTAGATCTTTTAAATATCAAGTATTCACTATTTAAAAAGGATGATGAAGTTAAAAAAAATGGAGGTTTTCAGGAAAAAATAAAACGTCTTTTAAAAGAAAAAATCTATTTTAAGCTACCACCTTCTTTAAGATCTTTATTATATTTTCTATATAGATATCTATTAAGGTTGGGTTTCATGGATGGTTCTAAGGGATGGGACTATCATTTCTTACAAGGGCTTTGGTATAGAAGTTATGTCGATATTAGATTTAAAGAATTAGATAATGCTATTTCATCTATTACTAACAAAGATGAAGTATTAGATTATTTATCTGTTAAAACTGGATTGAATTTTAAGCGCTGAGGTTTATATGCATAAGAAAGCTTTGATTACTGGTGTTACTGGTCAAGATGGTTCATATTTAGCTGAGTTTTTACTTGAAAAAGGCTATGAAGTCCATGGTATTAAGCGTAGATCATCATCATTTAATACAGATCGTGTAGATCATATCTATCAAGATCCGCATTCTTCTAATCCTAAGTTTCATTTGCATTATGGTGATCTTAGCGATACTTCAAACTTAACAAGATTATTGTCAGAAATTCAGCCAGATGAAGTATACAATTTAGGGGCTATGAGTCACGTCGCTGTATCTTTCGAATCACCAGAATATACAGCAGATGTTGATGCAATAGGCACTCTTCGTCTATTAGAGGCAATTCGTTTTCTTGGTCTTGAGAAAAAAACTCGCTTCTATCAGGCATCTACTTCTGAACTTTACGGTTTAGTACAAGAAATTCCGCAAAAAGAGACAACCCCTTTCTATCCCCGTTCACCTTACGCAGTTGCGAAGCTTTATGCATATTGGATTACTGTTAACTATCGCGAGTCATATGGAATGTACGCGTGCAACGGCATTCTTTTTAACCATGAATCACCACGCCGTGGCGAAACGTTTGTAACACGAAAAATTACACGTGGGCTTTCCAATATAGCTCAAGGTTTAGAAAAATGCCTTTATCTTGGTAATATGGACTCCTTACGAGATTGGGGACATGCGAAAGACTATGTCAAAATGCAATGGTTAATGCTGCAACAAGAGCAACCCGAAGATTATGTTATTGCAACTGGGGTACAATACTCGGTACGTCAATTCGTTGACTTTGCCGCATCCGAGTTGGGTATTAAATTACGCTTTGAGGGGCATGGCGTTGATGAAGTCGGAATTGTAGAGAGTGTTTATGGTGAAGATGCACCTGCAGTTAAAGTAGGCGACATAATTGTAGCTGTTGACCCACGTTATTTCCGTCCGGCTGAAGTGGAAACCTTACTTGGAGACCCTTCGAAAGCTCACGATAAGTTGGGCTGGAAACCAGAAACAACCTTACAAGAGATGGTTGTCGAAATGGTTAGAAAGGATCTGGAGGCTGCTAAAAAACATTCTCTACTCAAATCACATGGTTACGAGGTTTCGATTTCTCTGGAGTAAAAAATGACAATTAAGAAGAGAGTTTTTGTTGCTGGGCATAATGGTATGGTTGGTTCAGCAATCGTAAGACAATTGAAAAACAGAGACGACATTGAGCTCGTACTGCGTTCACGTCAGGAGCTCAACCTGCTTAATGCTCAAGACGTAAATAATTTTTTCGCTAATGAGCGTATTGACGAAGTGTATTTAGCTGCTGCAAAAGTTGGCGGAATAGTTGCGAATAATACTTATCCTGCTGATTTTATATATGAAAATATTCTCATTGAAGCTAATATCATACATGCTGCACATGTAAATGATGTCTATAAGCTTATGTTTCTAGGTTCATCTTGTATTTATCCAAAATATGCTAAGCAACCGATTAGTGAGTCCGAGTTACTACAAGGAACACTTGAATCAACGAATGAACCTTATGCTATAGCAAAAATCGCCGGTATTAAACTGTGCGAGTCTTATAATCGGCAATATAATCGCGATTATCGTTCAGTAATGCCAACTAACTTATATGGAGAAAACGATAATTTCCATCCTTCTAATTCGCATGTAATTCCTGCATTACTACGCCGTTTTCATGAAGCAAAGTTAGAAGGTCTACCACAAGTTGTTGTATGGGGTAGCGGGACACCGATGCGCGAGTTTCTGCATGTTGATGATATGGCTGCTGCATCTATTTATGTCATGGAGCTTGATAAAGCACTTTGGCAGGAGCAAACACAACCAATGCTGTCACATATTAACGTAGGCACTGGCGTTGATTGTTCTATTAAAGAGTTAGCGGAAACAATTTCAAAAGTTGTTGGTTATCAAGGGGAGGTCGTTTTTGATTCTACCAAACCTGACGGCACTCCTAGAAAGTTATTAGATGTTTCGAGATTGGAAGGTTTAGGCTGGAAGTATCAGATTAACCTTGAAGCAGGCTTGGCACGGACTTATGAATGGTTTTTAAAAAATCAACAAAGCTTCCGGAGTTAATATGTTTTTAGATGATAATACATTTAAAAATGTAATAAGGAATACACCACTAATTTCAATTGATTTGATCATTCAAAATGAGAAAGGTGAGTATTTAGTTGGTAAGAGAAACAACCGCCCCGCAAGGGGCTTTTGGTTTGTTCCTGGAGGGCGGATACAAAAAGATGAGTCATTGGACAATGGTTTCGCCAGACTGACCCAAAATGAAATTGGCATAAAAATGATACGAAATGAAAGTACTTTTCTTGGTGTCTTTCAACATTTCTATGATGACAATTTTTTTAATACTGAGTTCAGTACGCACTATATAGTATTGGCGTATGAAATATCTATTATCTCCAGCGGTCTTGTATTTCCACATGAGCAACATAATGAATATCACTGGATGAGGGTGGATGAAATACTAAATAATGATTTAGTACATTTTAATACTAAAGCTTATTTTATGGATGTTGCTTAGGACTTTTAAGTATGAAATTACTTGTATATGGCATCAATTATCGTCCTGAATTAACTGGTATTGGCAAGTATAGTGGTGAAATGGTGAAGTGGTTTGTTGATAATGGTCTTGATGTTAGAGTCATTACTGCTCCGCCATATTATCCTGCATGGAAGGTTGCAAATGATTATTCTGGATGGAAATACACGAAAGAAAAACATCCAGAAATAGTATACAGATGTCCTCTTTATGTACCTAATAAACCCTCAACAATAAAGCGTTTATTACATTTGTCCAGTTTTGCATTCAGTTCATTTTTTCCTCTTGTAATGCAGGCGCGTTGGAAACCTGATTATATTATTTGCGTTGTACCCACGTTATTTTATGTGCCAGGGGCTCTGCTATTAAGAAAACTAACTCGTGCCAAGGTAATCATTCACATACAGGATTTCGAGGTCGACGCTATGCTCGGCTTGGGTATGGCTAAAAAAGGTGTGTTTGCTACATTTGCCAAAAAGTTTGAAAAATGGTGTCTAACGTCTGCAGATAAAGTGTCCTCTATTTCTAAAACAATGTTGTTGAATGCTTCTGATAAAGGTGTGCCACAAAGTAATCTGATATTTTTCCCTAACTGGTCTGAACTAGAAAGATTCAAAAATGTAAAAAGTGAGCAGTCAGTCAAGCTTAAAGAAGAATTTGGAATAGCTGAGGAACAAAAAGTTATTCTTTACTCAGGCAATATAGGTGAAAAGCAGGGGCTTGAAATCGTTATCAGTGCTGCACAGAAAATGACAGCGAATAATTATGTTTTCTTATTTGTTGGCCAGGGTGGGGGTAAGGAAAAATTAGAAAGAATGAGCGCTGAACTGGATTTGAAAAATGTTCTTTTTAAACCTTTACAACCTTATGAGCTATTACCAGCACTATTAAATATTGCCGATTGTCATCTCGTCGTTCAAAAGAAAGGCGCTGCTGATGCGGTTCTGCCTTCTAAGCTTACGAATATCCTCGCTATTGGTGGAAATTCTGTTATAACTGCAGAGGAAAGTACTGAGCTTGGTCAGTTATGCAAAAATAATCCTGGTATCGCACAATGTGTTGAGCCTGAATCTGTTGATGCTCTCATTTCTGGTATTGAAAAATGCTTGCTAATGCCTCGTCACAACGATGTAGCGATCAAATATGCAAATGCCTCACTTGATATGAATAATGTTCTTTCAAAATTCATAACAGATATGCAAAATTAGAACTAGTATTTTACAAAGGAATTATTATTTAAGTTGCTTCTGGTGGAATGGACTCCACTATTCTTTATTGTTAATTTTTTATTACACTTATGCTTTTTTACTGAAGTGTGCTTTATGGAAATCACTGGCATTCATTAAAATCAATGTTATTTGTGCCTTTGTTTTCATTTTGCTTATTCTCTAACTGCTATTATATTGGTGTAAGAGGTAGAGATTAATTGTGTAATAAACCTTTAATCTTGTAAACTTCAGGATTTCTATTGCAAATTATTATTTCATAAGGTTCAATATTTTAAGGAAATCTTCATGGCAACCTTGTATCATCGGACTCGCTCGAATGCGAATGCTTCTTTGATCTCAATGGCTCAACGCTTTTCCGATGTGGTCATAATCTTTTTGGGATTATATTTGGTATGTATTATCAATTCAGTCTCATTTGAATACCAACATGCTCTCATGTTTTTACTATCTTTGGTTATTTTCCAGATGATAGGTGGTATCACTGATTTTTATCGTTCCTGGCGCGGCGTTGCTTTTTCCACTGAGTATATTTTAATTTTTAAAAACTGGACTCTTAGTTTATTAATTGCTTTAGGACTTTTATCTTTAGACTCATCAATTGATACGCGGTTTTTCTTTTTTATTGAATGGTACTTGTTAGTTGATGTTGGTTTATTTATCTGCCGCTCAGTTATCAGATTGATCTCGGGATTGCTCAGGAAATTTGGTTATAATACCAGAAGAGTTGCTGTTGTCGGTTCATTGCCTGCGGGCATTAACTTGTTGAAAAGCTTTATTGAACAGCCATGGCTAGGTTTCGTTGTTAAAGGTATTTATGATAATATAAAATTGGATAGTGTCGAATACGACAACGTACCTTATGCTGGGAATATAGATAAGCTTATTCAGGAAGCCCGTGAGGGGGAAATTGATCGTATTTATATTGCGATGAGTATGCATGATGAGTCCAAAATAAAGGATGTAGTTAGACAATTAACCGATACTACTTGTTCCGTATTATTAATTCCTGACATTTTTACTTTTAACATTCTTCAGTCTCGCACAGAGGAAATAAATGGTGTACCGGTTGTTCCTTTATTCGATTCACCATTAAATGGCATCAACATGGTGTTTAAACGGTTGGAGGATATAATTGTATCATCTTTAATTCTTATACTGATATCGCCAATTCTTCTGGTAATTGCTGCAGCTGTTAAAACTACGTCGAAAGGGCCGGTTATTTTTCGCCAGGTACGTTATGGAATGGACGGAAAACCTATAAAAGTCTGGAAATTTCGCTCGATGACTGTGATGGAAAACGACGACAAAGTTATTCAGGCTACAAAAAATGATATCCGCGTAACTAAAGTCGGCAAGTTCTTACGCAGTACTTCCTTAGACGAACTACCGCAGTTCTTTAATGTACTTTTTGGTCAGATGTCCGTTGTAGGACCTCGGCCACATGCAGTTTCACATAACGAGCAATATCGTTCATTAATTCAGGGATATATGCTTCGTCATAAGGTTAAGCCAGGTATCACGGGCTTAGCACAAATTAATGGTTGGCGTGGTGAAACTGATACTTTGGAAAAAATGGAAAAACGAATCGAATATGATTTGTTATATATAAGAGGATGGAGCATTTGGTTAGATCTAAAAATAATATTCCTTACTGTCTTTAAAGGGTTTATTAACAAATCTGCTTATTAATCAGATGCTGCTTAAGACAAACTTTGTGCATTTATAGTCCAAAATTTATATGTTGTGCTAGTCTACAAATTTTCACTATGAGCTCTTTGTACTTTGGGCTAACATTATCATCACATTTAAGCTGCGAACGTGTCGCAGTGACCACACCAGACAGGAGTATGTAATGTCCAAGCAACAGATCGGGGTTGTCGGTATGGCTGTGATGGGGCGTAACCTTGCGCTGAACATCGAAAGCCGTGGTTATACCGTCTCCGTTTTCAACCGCTCCCGTGAAAAGACCGAAGAAGTGATTGCCGAAAACCCAGGCAAGAAACTGGTCCCTTACTACACAGTACAAGAGTTTGTTGAATCCCTTGAAACACCACGTCGTATCCTGTTGATGGTGAAGGCTGGGGCTGGCACCGACAGCGCCATCGATTCCCTGAAGCCTTACCTCGATAAAGGCGACATCATCATTGATGGTGGTAACACCTTCTTCCAGGACACCATTCGTCGTAACCGTGAGCTGTCTGCCGAAGGTTTTAACTTTATCGGTACCGGTGTTTCTGGTGGTGAAGAGGGTGCTCTGAAAGGGCCTTCCATCATGCCTGGTGGGCAGAAAGAAGCCTATGAGTTAGTTGCTCCGATTCTGAAGCAGATTGCTGCGATTGCTGAAGACGGTGAGCCATGTGTGACCTATATCGGTGCTGACGGTGCTGGCCATTATGTGAAGATGGTTCATAACGGCATTGAGTATGGCGACATGCAGCTAATTGCTGAAGCTTATGCGCTTTTGAAAGGCGGTCTGGCTCTTTCAAACGAAGAGCTGGCGCAAACCTTCACCGAATGGAACGAAGGTGAGCTGAGCAGCTACCTGATCGACATTACCAAAGATATCTTCACCAAGAAGGATGAAGAAGGTAAGTACCTCGTTGATGTTATTCTTGATGAAGCTGCAAACAAAGGTACCGGAAAGTGGACCAGTCAGAGCTCACTGGATCTCGGCGAGCCTCTGTCTCTGATCACTGAGTCCGTCTTTGCCCGCTATATCTCTTCGCTTAAAGACCAGCGTGTAGCCGCTTCGAAAGTGCTGAGCGGTCCGCAGGCTCAGCCGGCCGGTGATAAAGCGCAATTTATCGAAAAAGTTCGTCGCGCGTTGTACCTCGGTAAAATCGTCTCCTATGCTCAGGGCTTCTCCCAGCTGCGAGCTGCTTCTGATGAATACAACTGGGATCTGAACTACGGTGAGATCGCTAAGATTTTCCGTGCTGGCTGCATAATTCGTGCGCAGTTCCTGCAGAAGATCACCGATGCTTATGCGCAAAACGCTGGCATTGCTAACCTCCTGCTGGCGCCGTACTTCAAACAGATCGCTGATGACTATCAGCAGGCGCTGCGTGATGTTGTAGCTTATGCTGTACAGAATGGTATTCCGGTACCGACATTCTCTGCCGCAATTGCCTATTACGACAGCTACCGTTCCGCGGTTCTGCCGGCTAATCTGATCCAGGCTCAGCGTGATTACTTTGGTGCTCATACCTATAAGCGTACCGATAAAGAAGGCGTTTTCCACTCTGAGTGGTTAGAATAAATATAATTGATTGCAATAAATAAAAGCCCATTTGTTTTTGGGCTTTTATTTTATATGTTTTAAAATTCATTTGATGAGCGTGTTGTATTTCCACTGATTTTTTAACGAGGGCTTGGTTACATATCTATTAATGCTGAAATAATTTCTAAAGCCATTTCGAGGTAAAAGATTGAGGGGCAGCTATGAATAGGCGTTTATTATTTAAGCAAGTTTTGGCTTTTTTGTTTGTTAGTCCCCTAACAAGAGCTAAGGTCAGTCTACAGGATTATAAAAGTAATTTATTTGAATTAATACCTTCATTATTCTCATTGAATAATGAAATGAATTCATCACTAAGATATAAAATCTCTTTTATTGTCGATGCTAATGATGATAGCAAGAATGTATATTTTAAGAACGAGAATGGTACTTTTAATATACTAAAGGAAGATGTTTATTTCGATAAAGGTTTATTTTATTCTACAAATGGGCAGGTGTTGAGCATTTACGTTCGACCAAATACACCCGCCAGAATTTATAATAGAGAAGATAGAAGCCATAAATTCGTATCGGATGTTTATTTAGGGAAGATTGATACTTCAACTTCCTCTGTTGATGAAAAGGTCGGGAGCACAGGTAAATTTCATAAATTTATAACTCCTGAATATTTCGGTGCAACTGGTGATGGTATAACAGATGATACAGTTTGCATCAATGAGGCAATAGCTAGCGGCTATTCTGTTTTTTATTCAGCACGATATTTAATTAGCTCTTCAATTTCTCCAGTAAATAATCAAAAGTTTGTTGGTGTTAATAATGCTGAGTTAATTCTATTGAAGCCAAAAACTTCGCTCATCAAAACCAAGGGTGTTTCTGATGTTGTCATTAAAGGTCTCGTTTTAACTACACATCCTACATTAAGCAAACCTTATAATGGTTCATGTATAGAAATTGAGGGCGCTAAAGGATGGTATATTGGCAATAACGTGTTCTCCAATTATGGCGCCTCTGCAATATTTTGCCGCAACTCGAGTGAAATGTTTATATATAACAATATGTTCGCTGGATCCAAAGGAGCTGCTGGTGATGTTACATTGTGGGGAAGTACTTGTCAGAGCAAGATTAAAAATAACACTATGCTATCAGGTTCAGACTCTGCAATAATTATTCAAACCATTGTCGATGGTGATTTTTGCAGTGATAACCTTATTCAAGATAATAATATTTCGAATTGTACTCGATATGGTATTGTTGTTTATAATAATCTTTCATCTAAAAAAAGTATTCTTCGCAATACAAAAGTAATTGGTAATAAAATATATAATATTCTTGGCCAAGTTAAAAACCCTTCTGTTCATAATACTAAAACTTATGGTGCAGGGATCTATGTTCTAAGTGCTGAAAATATAACTATCCAGTATAACGAGGTTTCTAAATGTAATCTTTTAACTAACTCATCAACTTTAGCTCCGGGTTGCATAGGGCTCAATGCCACATCAAATGCGATTGTTAGTGATAACATTATATCCGGTGGGGCTTATTATGGTATTTTTATAGGTGATGCGCTTCAACAAGGAAAAGGAAGTAATGCAAACTCTCCTGATTTTATACCTGATGGAATTGTCTATGTTCAACGAAATAGAATAATAAATTGTAAGCGTGATGGGATATTTATTATTAATAAACACTCCGTCATTATTAACGATAATATGGTTGAAGGTAATCAGGGTTGTGGGATTTCAACATCTATAAGTAATAATGAATTTTATCATTCTATGAAAAATATAACAATAGCTAATAATTCATCGTGTAAGAACAAGCTTGATGGCATAAATCTTAGCGATGCTTATTGTGCTCGTATTTCTGGTGGGACTTATTCTAATAATGATCGGTGCGGCATTAATCTAACTTCTTTTGGTACTGAGGTTTCCTTATTGCAATGTCAAGACAATAAGATAGGTATTTCAATATCTGATAAAGGAATGAAATGTCGTATTGAAGATTGTAATTTAACGTCTAATGATGTTGGAGTGCTGTCTGTAGTTCCTTATGATGAGCGTGGTTGTGCATTTTCTAAAAATAAACTGTCACGTAAGATTAATGCCTCCTCTTAGAATGAATGTTTTTTACTGCTAATTGTTGAAGTTTCTATTTGTTTTACTTTAGTCTTTCAATTTTTCTATTTTGAGCATAAATTAAAAAGTATTTCTTATTTGCTTAAATTTAATTGTTGAACTGATAAAATTATTTTTCTATATTCTAGACGATGTAGTAATAGCCCTTTTTGTGATGGTGAATGAACATAGATAATGCAATCTTCATCAGATTAGTGTATTGACAATAAAATTTAATTTTTGTTGTGGTTTATATGCTTTTTCATAATTAATATACAAAGGAATTCATTATGTTACTTCCTGTAATTATGGCTGGTGGTACCGGCAGTCGTCTCTGGCCGATGTCTCGCGAGCTTTACCCGAAACAGTTCCTCCGGCTGTACGGGCAGAACTCCATGCTGCAGGAAACCATCACCCGACTCTCGGGCCTTGAAATCCATGAACCGATGGTCATCTGTAACGAAGAGCACCGCTTCCTGGTGGCCGAACAGCTGCGCCAGCTCAACAAGCTGTCCAACAACATTATTCTCGAGCCGGTCGGGCGCAACACCGCCCCGGCCATCGCCCTGGCGGCCCTCCAGGCCACCCGCCACGGCGACGACCCGCTGATGCTGGTCCTCGCCGCCGACCATATCATCAATAACCAGCCGGTCTTCCACGACGCCATCCGCGTCGCCGAGCAGTATGCCGATGAAGGCCATCTGGTCACCTTCGGTATCGTGCCGAACGCCCCGGAAACCGGCTACGGCTATATCCAGCGCGGCGTGGCCCTCACCGACAGCGCCCACACCCCGTACCAGGTGGCCCGCTTCGTGGAGAAGCCGGACCGCGAGCGCGCCGAGGCCTACCTCGCCTCCGGGGAGTACTACTGGAACAGCGGCATGTTTATGTTCCGCGCCAAAAAATACCTCTCCGAGCTGGGCAAATTCCGCCCGGATATCCTCGAAGCCTGCCAGGCCGCAGTAAATGCCGCCGATAACGGCAGCGACTTCATCAGCATCCCGCATGACATTTTCTGCGAGTGCCCGGACGAGTCCGTCGACTACGCGGTGATGGAGAAAACCGCCGACGCGGTGGTGGTCGGTCTCGATGCCGACTGGAGCGACGTCGGCTCCTGGTCCGCCCTGTGGGAGGTCAGTCCGAAAGATGAGCAGGGTAACGTCCTCAGCGGTGATGCGTGGGTGCACAACAGCGAAAACTGCTACATCAACAGCGACGAGAAGCTGGTGGCGGCCATCGGCGTGGAGAACCTGGTGATTGTCAGCACCAAGGACGCCGTGCTGGTGATGAACCGCGAGCGTTCCCAGGACGTGAAGAAGGCGGTCGAGTTCCTTAAGCAGAACCAGCGCAGCGAGTACAAGCGTCACCGCGAGATTTACCGTCCCTGGGGCCGCTGCGACGTGGTGGTCCAGACCCCGCGCTTCAACGTCAACCGCATTACGGTGAAACCGGGCGGCGCCTTCTCGATGCAGATGCACCACCACCGTGCCGAGCACTGGGTCATTCTCGCCGGCACCGGCCAGGTGACGGTCAACGGCAAGCAGTTCCTGCTGACCGAGAACCAGTCCACCTTTATTCCGATTGGCGCCGAGCACAGCCTGGAAAACCCGGGCCGCATTCCGCTGGAAGTGCTGGAGATCCAGTCGGGGTCGTACCTCGGCGAGGACGACATTATTCGTATTAAAGACCAGTATGGTCGTTGCTAATTTTTTTCGGGACAAAACGCAGAATGACACAGTTAACATGCTTTAAGGCTTATGACATCCGTGGTGAACTGGGCGAGGAGCTGAACGAGGACATCGCCTACCGTATCGGCCGCGCCTACGGCGAATTTCTGAAACCCGGGAAGATAGTGGTGGGGGGCGATGTGCGCCTCACCAGCGAGTCGCTGAAGCTGGCGCTGGCCCGCGGGCTGATGGACGCCGGCACCGACGTGCTGGATATCGGCCTGAGCGGTACCGAAGAGATTTACTTCGCCACCTTCCACCTCGGGGTGGACGGCGGTATCGAGGTGACGGCGAGCCACAACCCGATGAACTACAACGGCATGAAGCTGGTGCGCGAGAACGCGAAGCCCATCAGCGGCGACACCGGCCTGCGGGATATCCAGCGCCTGGCGGAGGAGAACCAGTTCCCGCCGGTGGACCCGGCGCGTCGCGGCACCCTGCGCCAGATATCGGTGCTGAAGGAGTACGTCGACCACCTGATGGGCTACGTGGACCTGGCGAACTTCACCCGTCCGCTGAAGCTGGTGGTGAACTCCGGCAACGGGGCGGCGGGGCACGTGATTGATGAGGTGGAGAAACGCTTCGCGGCGGCCGGGGCGCCGGTGACCTTTATCAAGGTGCATCACCAGCCGGACGGCCATTTCCCGAACGGTATCCCGAACCCGCTGCTGCCGGAGTGCCGCCAGGACACCGCCGACGCGGTGCGTGCGCATCAGGCAGACATGGGCATCGCCTTTGACGGCGACTTCGACCGCTGCTTCCTGTTCGATGACGAGGCGTCGTTTATCGAGGGGTACTATATTGTCGGCCTGCTGGCGGAAGCGTTCCTGCAGAAGCAGCCGGGGGCGAAAATCATTCACGACCCGCGCCTGACGTGGAACACGGTGGACATCGTGACCCGCAGCGGCGGGCAGCCGGTGATGTCGAAGACCGGGCATGCGTTCATCAAGGAGCGGATGCGCCAGGAAGACGCCATCTACGGCGGGGAGATGAGCGCGCACCACTACTTCCGCGACTTCGCCTACTGCGACAGCGGGATGATCCCGTGGCTGCTGGTGGCGGAGCTGCTGTGTCTGAAGAACAGTTCGCTGAAATCGCTGGTGGCGGACCGCCAGGCGGCATTCCCGGCGTCGGGGGAAATCAACCGCAAGCTGGGTAATGCGGCGGAGGCGATCGCGCGCATCCGGGCGCAGTATGAGCCGGCGGCCGCACACATCGACACAACGGACGGTATCAGTATTGAATACCCTGAGTGGCGCTTTAACCTGCGCACATCCAACACGGAGCCGGTGGTGCGCCTGAACGTTGAGTCCAGAGCGGATACGGCGTTGATGAATGCAAAAACCGAAGAGATTTTAGCTCTTCTCAAGTAATGCATTATCCATAATGGAAGCCATAGGATCAGATTTTAATCGTATTATTGACCTTATGGCTTATTCTTGACATCCCACTGGTCAAAGCGTAAAACCGCCCACAGCATTATTTAATTTCGTGGCTAGCCGCCATTATCCAGTTAACTGATTAAAGTGTAATCTCATGAAAATTACTATTTCCGGTACAGGTTATGTTGGTTTATCGAACGGTGTCCTGATTGCGCAAAACCACGAAGTGGTGGCCCTGGATATCGTACAGGCCAAAGTGGATATGCTTAACCAGAAGATCTCTCCGATTGTCGATAAAGAGATTCAGGAATATCTGGCAGAAAAACCGTTGAATTTCCGCGCCACCACGGACAAGCACGACGCCTACCGTAATGCCGACTACGTGATCATTGCGACGCCTACCGATTACGATCCCAAAACCAACTACTTCAACACCTCTACGGTGGAAGCGGTTATTCGCGATGTCACAGAGATCAACCCGAACGCGGTGATGATCATTAAATCGACCATCCCGGTGGGGTTCACCCGCGACATCAAAGAACGTTTAGGGATTGATAATGTTATTTTCTCTCCTGAGTTCCTGCGTGAAGGCCGTGCGCTTTACGACAACCTGCACCCGTCGCGCATTGTCATTGGTGAGCGCTCTGCGCGTGCCGAACGTTTCGCAGACCTGCTGAAGGAAGGCGCGATTAAGCAGGATATCCCGACCCTGTTTACCGATTCCACCGAAGCGGAAGCGATCAAACTGTTCGCTAACACCTATCTGGCGCTGCGTGTTGCCTATTTCAACGAACTCGACAGCTATGCTGAAAGCCAGGGGTTGAACAGCAAGCAGATTATCGAAGGGGTATGCCTGGATCCGCGTATCGGCAACCACTATAACAACCCGTCCTTTGGCTACGGCGGCTACTGCCTGCCCAAAGATACCAAGCAGCTGCTGGCGAACTACGAATCGGTTCCGAACAATATCATCGCGGCTATCGTCGATGCTAACCGTACCCGTAAAGACTTTATCGCGGATTCTATTCTCGCCCGTAAGCCGAAAGTGGTGGGTGTGTATCGCTTGATCATGAAGAGTGGTTCGGACAACTTCCGTGCCTCTTCTATTCAGGGCATTATGAAGCGCATCAAGGCGAAAGGTATTCCGGTTATTATCTATGAACCGGTGATGCAGGAAGATGAGTTCTTTAACTCCCGCGTCGTGCGCGATCTGGATGCCTTCAAACAAGAGGCGGATGTCATCATTTCCAACCGTATGGCGGAAGAGCTGGCGGATGTCGCAGAAAAGGTTTATACCCGCGATCTGTTTGGTAACGATTAATCCTGCCTGTCTGACACTGGCGGCTCCCTGCCGCCAGTGTGCTTCTTTATCTCCCCGTTATATCCCTCACTACGCGTATTTCTCGCACATTCAGATTAACCTCAATAAATTGTGATGGACATTACGATCCTGCTCAAAAGCCGTTGCGGGTTCAAAACAGGTCCGATAAGTTAAACTTACCTTGTGAAGAGCTACCGTCACTGTGATGTAGATGCCGGAGATAAGCGCCGGGAGGTAAAACAAAGCCTGCAACGCAGGCTTTTGTTATTTATGCCCTGGGGAAATATGAGGAACAGGGCGCGAGTAACGTTATATTTTCTTGCCTTAAGGCCACGCCAAAACGCAGAATGAACGGTCATTCTGTCATATCATTTTTTTATCTCTTAATATTATCTTAATATAAATGCAATATGGAGCTAGTCTTACCACTTGCGTTTATTAAACGTTAGTTTGGTTTTCTTTCTGTCTTTCAGATATGAAATTAAAAAGAAAACCGACACAGCAAGTAGTATGGCAGCCACCACTAAGAAAAACAGGTTTTCCATAATATCTACCACAGCTTTAGTTGGTTAAATCATTAGCAAGTTAAGCAATATATCAGCGTGGAAGGTGCTGTATTGCGATCTCTAACATATACTGTTCTTAAGAAAATTCCTACAGAAAGTAATGTCTTTTATTTATCAGGAGAAAATGCTGAAGGAGCCATTAAAAATAGTATTGAAAAGAGTGACTGCAGGGGACCAGGCTTAAAGTTGTTGGCTTTTTCTCTGGCGAGCAGATGAAACTGGTTTCAGCACCGTCGTTAAAACCAGTAAAAATTATTCTTTAGCACAAAAAAGTATAGCCTGTGCCAGGCTCGGGTAAAGAAATGAATGATAAATGAAGGCAATACGGGATGTTTATCCATTGCCGCAATCAGCTGATCGCGGCAGGGCAGAGACAGGTTAGATCTGATAGTAATCCTTATACCACTCCACGAAGTTCTTCACGCCGTCCTTCACTGACGTTTGCGGCTTAAAGCCCACCAGGTCATACAGCGGTTGGGTGTCTGCGTTGGTGTCCAGCACATCGCCCGGCTGGATCGGCATCATATTCTTCTGCGCTTCCATTCCCAGCGCCTCTTCCAGAGCGGTGATGTAGTCCATCAGTTCCACCGGCGAGCTGTTGCCAATGTTATAGACCCGATACGGCGCGGAACTGGTGGCCGGGGAACCGCTCTCAACGGTCCAGTCGGCATTGGCCTGCGGGATCACATCCTGAACGCGCACCACCGCCTCGACGATGTCGTCGATGTAGGTGAAGTCGCGCTTCATTTTGCCGTAGTTGTATACGTCAATACTTTTCCCTTCCAGCATCGCTTTCGTGAACTTGAACAGCGCCATATCCGGGCGGCCCCAGGGGCCATAGACCGTAAAGAAGCGCAGGCCGGTAGTCGGGATGCCGTACAGATGGGAATAGGTATGCGCCATCAGCTCATTGGCTTTCTTGGTGGCGGCGTACAGGGAGACCGGATGATCGACGGAATCCTCCGTGGAGAACGGCATTTTGCGGTTAAGGCCGTAAACCGAACTGGAGGAGGCGTACACCAGGTGTTTCACTTTGGTATGACGGCAGCCTTCCAGAATGTTCAGATACCCCATCAGGTTAGCGTCCGCGTAGGCATAGGGGTTTTCCAGCGAATAGCGCACGCCCGCCTGGGCCGCAAGGTGGATCACGCGGTCAAACTGTTCTGCGGCGAACAGCTTCGCCATCCCCTCACGGTCAGCAAGATCCAACTGCTGGAAATGAAATGCCGGAGATGCCAGACGATCCAGGCGAGCCTGCTTCAGGCTGACGTCATAATAGTCATTCATGTTGTCGATCCCGACAACATCATGCCCTTCATCCAGCAGGCGCTGCGCGATATGAAAGCCGATAAAACCTGCGGCACCAGTGACCAAAAACTTCATATTTTTCCTCCGGGGTGTGGATATCCCGTTCTACATAAGTGCCGATTTTACACTGGCTTGCGGTTGGGATCACTTGCTTTGCCGCGTCTATTCCGCCAGGCGTGAACTGAAAGGCGTTTTTTCTGACAAAACCGTGGTGGCAAAGGCAGATAAATAACAACGTTTCTCATTTGACCGTTAGCTGTCGAATAATAACCTTGTGACTGGTCAGCGGCTTAGCGATTCGTGGCGATACCATGAAGGCAGTCAATACCCTCAGGCACGGCGTAATTTTGTTTAAAGTTATATTTTTGGTCGGCGGATCATTTAGCAAATGGGCAAAATTCTCGTCGAGCTTGCATTTTTTATCTTAAATATCAATTGGTTAATGTTGATCTTTTTGTTTAACGAATGTTTAAGATGTGTATTATTTGAGTAATCCATTAATCAGTAGGCTTTTTTATTTTTATTCCCCGCGACCAGCGCTATAATCTGCGGACGATTTTCTTAGTGGAATGTGCATTGTAGAGCATGAGTCGTTTATCCCACCTGTCGGAACGTAGCGCCGTCGCCATGTGCAAAGGGCAACCAGGCCCGCAAGCGCGTTGTCTCCTCAGCGGCGAAGACGATGTCTCTTCTCATCTTTCCCTTTATCGTGAACGCCCCTCTATAACGGTTACTGGCATCGGTAAACCGCCGGTTTCGTTTTCTTCGGTGGCGGCAAGCGCGTGCGTTTTGCCCTGCGTAAATGAGAAAGTCCTGATGGTTAACCCGGCGGCAAATGCGGAAAGTGTGGGGCATTTCGCGGCCAGGTGAGGGAAGATGCATGTTAAAAGCAGAGATATGCCTGAAGGTATATCTCTGCTTTTAGGTTTTCAGGACACCCGTTCCGTCAGGCTGGCTTTTCAGACCGCTGAGTGAACGTTCTGCCGACAACCTGAAGCGAAAGAGGGTGGCGTTTAGCCTGAAGCACGGGAGCAGTACGCATTTTGGTTGCGACAGCCAATGGCGGTAGCGTGCCTGAAAAAGGCCATTCCACCCGACGGTCGATTGATTGATAGTAAAATAAAGCAATTATTTATTTAAGGATTTCATTATGTTACTTCCTGTAATTATGGCTGGTGGTACCGGCAGTCGTCTCTGGCCGATGTCTCGCGAGCTTTACCCGAAACAGTTCCTCCGGCTGTACGGGCAGAACTCCATGCTGCAGGAAACCATCACCCGACTCTCGGGCCTTGAAATCCATGAACCGATGGTCATCTGTAACGAAGAGCACCGCTTCCTGGTGGCCGAACAGCTGCGCCAGCTCAACAAGCTGTCCAACAACATTATTCTCGAGCCGGTCGGGCGCAACACCGCCCCGGCCATCGCCCTGGCGGCCCTCCAGGCCACCCGCCACGGCGACGACCCGCTGATGCTGGTCCTCGCCGCCGACCATATCATCAATAACCAGCCGGTCTTCCACGACGCCATCCGCGTCGCCGAGCAGTATGCCGATGAAGGCCATCTGGTCACCTTCGGTATCGTGCCGAACGCCCCGGAAACCGGCTACGGCTATATCCAGCGCGGCGTGGCCCTCACCGACAGCGCCCACACCCCGTACCAGGTGGCCCGCTTCGTGGAGAAGCCGGACCGCGAGCGCGCCGAGGCCTACCTCGCCTCCGGGGAGTACTACTGGAACAGCGGCATGTTTATGTTCCGCGCCAAAAAATACCTCTCCGAGCTGGGCAAATTCCGCCCGGATATCCTCGAAGCCTGCCAGGCCGCAGTAAATGCCGCCGATAACGGCAGCGACTTCATCAGCATCCCGCATGACATTTTCTGCGAGTGCCCGGACGAGTCCGTCGACTACGCGGTGATGGAGAAAACCGCCGACGCGGTGGTGGTCGGTCTCGATGCCGACTGGAGCGACGTCGGCTCCTGGTCCGCCCTGTGGGAGGTCAGTCCGAAAGATGAGCAGGGTAACGTCCTCAGCGGTGATGCGTGGGTGCACAACAGCGAAAACTGCTACATCAACAGCGACGAGAAGCTGGTGGCGGCCATCGGCGTGGAGAACCTGGTGATTGTCAGCACCAAGGACGCCGTGCTGGTGATGAACCGCGAGCGTTCCCAGGACGTGAAGAAGGCGGTCGAGTTCCTTAAGCAGAACCAGCGCAGCGAGTACAAGCGTCACCGCGAGATTTACCGTCCCTGGGGCCGCTGCGACGTGGTGGTCCAGACCCCGCGCTTCAACGTCAACCGCATTACGGTGAAACCGGGCGGCGCCTTCTCGATGCAGATGCACCACCACCGTGCCGAGCACTGGGTCATTCTCGCCGGCACCGGCCAGGTGACGGTCAACGGCAAGCAGTTCCTGCTGACCGAGAACCAGTCCACCTTTATTCCGATTGGCGCCGAGCACAGCCTGGAAAACCCGGGCCGCATTCCGCTGGAAGTGCTGGAGATCCAGTCGGGGTCGTACCTCGGCGAGGACGACATTATTCGTATTAAAGACCAGTATGGTCGTTGCTAATTTTTTTCGGGACAAAACGCAGAATGACACAGTTAACATGCTTTAAGGCTTATGACATCCGTGGTGAACTGGGCGAGGAGCTGAACGAGGACATCGCCTACCGTATCGGCCGCGCCTACGGCGAATTTCTGAAACCCGGGAAGATAGTGGTGGGGGGCGATGTGCGCCTCACCAGCGAGTCGCTGAAGCTGGCGCTGGCCCGCGGGCTGATGGACGCCGGCACCGACGTGCTGGATATCGGCCTGAGCGGTACCGAAGAGATTTACTTCGCCACCTTCCACCTCGGGGTGGACGGCGGTATCGAGGTGACGGCGAGCCACAACCCGATGAACTACAACGGCATGAAGCTGGTGCGCGAGAACGCGAAGCCCATCAGCGGCGACACCGGCCTGCGGGATATCCAGCGCCTGGCGGAGGAGAACCAGTTCCCGCCGGTGGACCCGGCGCGTCGCGGCACCCTGCGCCAGATATCGGTGCTGAAGGAGTACGTCGACCACCTGATGGGCTACGTGGACCTGGCGAACTTCACCCGTCCGCTGAAGCTGGTGGTGAACTCCGGCAACGGGGCGGCGGGGCACGTGATTGATGAGGTGGAGAAACGCTTCGCGGCGGCCGGGGCGCCGGTGACCTTTATCAAGGTGCATCACCAGCCGGACGGCCATTTCCCGAACGGTATCCCGAACCCGCTGCTGCCGGAGTGCCGCCAGGACACCGCCGACGCGGTGCGTGCGCATCAGGCAGACATGGGCATCGCCTTTGACGGCGACTTCGACCGCTGCTTCCTGTTCGATGACGAGGCGTCGTTTATCGAGGGGTACTATATTGTCGGCCTGCTGGCGGAAGCGTTCCTGCAGAAGCAGCCGGGGGCGAAAATCATTCACGACCCGCGCCTGACGTGGAACACGGTGGACATCGTGACCCGCAGCGGCGGGCAGCCGGTGATGTCGAAGACCGGGCATGCGTTCATCAAGGAGCGGATGCGCCAGGAAGACGCCATCTACGGCGGGGAGATGAGCGCGCACCACTACTTCCGCGACTTCGCCTACTGCGACAGCGGGATGATCCCGTGGCTGCTGGTGGCGGAGCTGCTGTGTCTGAAGAACAGTTCGCTGAAATCGCTGGTGGCGGACCGCCAGGCGGCATTCCCGGCGTCGGGGGAAATCAACCGCAAGCTGGGTAATGCGGCGGAGGCGATCGCGCGCATCCGGGCGCAGTATGAGCCGGCGGCCGCACACATCGACACAACGGACGGTATCAGTATTGAATACCCTGAGTGGCGCTTTAACCTGCGCACGTCCAACACGGAGCCGGTGGTGCGTCTGAACGTGGAGTCCAGAGCGGATACGGCGTTGATGAACGAGAAAACCGCCGAGCTGCTTAACCTGTTAAAAGAGGAATCGCTTTGAGTCCTATGTTTTCAGCGATCTATCGCTACCGTGGCTTTATTATTGACAGCGTTAAACGGGACTTTCAGTCCCGTTACCAGACCAGCTTTTTAGGCGCGGCATGGCTGATTTTACAGCCGATCGCCATGATTTCCGTCTATACATTAATCTTTTCTGAGTTAATGCGTGCCCGCCTGGCGGGCATGGACGGCCCTTTTGCCTATAGCATCTACCTCTGTTCCGGGGTGTTAACCTGGGGGCTGTTCACGGAAACGCTTAACAGTCTGGTCAACGTTTTTCTGACCAACGCCAACATTCTTAAAAAGCTCAGCTTTCCGCGGATCTGTTTACCGATCATCGTCACGGCTTCGGCGTTCATTAACTTTCTGATCATTTTCGGTCTGTTTGTGCTGTTTCTGATCGTCACGGGGAATTTCCCGGGCATGATTTTCTTTGAAATCATTCCGGTGCTGATCGTCCAGATGCTGTTCACCCTGGGCCTCGGGATCATCCTCGGGGTGCTGAACGTTTTTGTCCGCGACATCGGCCAGTTCGTCAATATCCTGCTGCAGTTTTGGTTCTGGTTTACGCCTATTGTTTACGTGTCCAAAACGCTGCCGGAATGGGTATCAGGCCTGCTGGCCTATAACCCGATGGCGACCATTATCGGTTCCTACCAGAATGTGATGCTCTATCACCAGAGCCCTGACTGGATGGCGCTACTTCCGGTCACGGTGGTGTCCGTCATTCTGTTTTTATTTGCCTGGCGTTTATTTAAAAAACATGCCGCTGATATTGTGGACGAGATTTAATCATGAGTATCAAAGTTCAGCACGTCGGCAAGGCGTATAAATATTACCCATCCAAATGGAACCGGGTCATTGAGAAACTGCTGCCGGGCGATAAGCCGCGGCACAGCAAAAAATGGGTGTTAAAAGACATCAATTTCAGCATTGAACCCGGTGAAGCGGTCGGCATTGTTGGGGTGAACGGCGCAGGTAAAAGTACGTTACTGAAGCTGCTGACTGGCACCACCCAGCCCACCAAAGGCAGCATTGAGATCCAGGGGCGCGTCGCTGCGCTGCTGGAGCTGGGCATGGGTTTCCATCCCGACTTTACCGGCCGGCAGAACGTGTATATGTCCGGGCTGATGATGGGCCTGAGCCGCGAAGAGATCGAGCGCTTAATGCCGGAGATCGAAGCCTTTGCAGATATCGGCGACTACATTGAAGAGCCGGTCCGTATCTATTCCAGTGGCATGCAAATGCGTCTGGCGTTCGCCGTGGCTACCGCTTCTCGCCCGGATATTCTGATCGTCGATGAAGCGCTCTCCGTTGGCGACTCCCGCTTTCAGGCGAAGTGCTACGCCCGCATCGCAGACTTCAAAAAGCAGGGGACCACGCTGCTGCTGGTTTCCCACAGCGCCGGGGATATCGTCAAACACTGCGACCGCGCCATCTTCCTCAAAAATGGTGACATCTGCATGGACGGCACCGCCCGTGACGTGACCAACCGTTACCTGGATGAGCTGTTTGGCAAACCTGATAAAGACAGCGCGAAGAAAAGCGAAACGGCTACCTCGTCAGCCAGTGGTGAAAGCCAGATGTCGCTCGATGAGATTGAAGATGTGTACCACACGCGACCAGGCTACCGTCCGGAAGAGTACCGCTGGGGGCAGGGGGGCGCGAAAATCATCGATTACCATATTCAGAGCGCCGGGGTTGATTTTCCGCCCTCGCTGACGGGCAATCAGCAGACAGATTTTCTGATGAAGGTCGTGTTTGAATACGATTTTGATTGCGTGGTGCCAGGCATCCTGATTAAGACCCTCGATGGCTTATTCCTCTACGGAACCAACTCTTTCCTCGCCTCAGAAGGGCGCGAGAATATTTCGGTTTCCCGCGGTGATGTTCGGGTGTTTAAATTTAGCCTTCCGGTGGATTTAAACAGTGGCGATTACTTGCTGTCATTTGGTATCTCTGCCGGCAACCCGCAGACGGATATGACGCCGCTGGACAGACGTTACGACTCCATTATTTTACATGTGACCAAGAGCATGGATTTCTGGGGTGTCATCGATCTTAAGTCGTCCTTTACTAGCTACCAATGACGTTGAGAAAAACGATTCCATGACTAAAAACTTAAACACGCTGGTTAGCGAATTACCTGAGATTTATCAAACTATTTTTGGACATCCCGAGTGGGATGGCGACGCCGCTCGCGATTGTAATCAACGTCTCGATTTGATTACCGAACAGTACGATAACTTATCCCGTGCGCTGGGCCGCCCGCTTAAAGTTCTCGATCTGGGCTGCGCTCAGGGCTTTTTCAGCCTGAGCCTGGCAAGCAAAGGCGCGACTATCGTTGGTATCGATTTCCAGAAGGAAAATATTAACGTGTGCCGCGCGCTGGCCGAAGAAAACCCCGACTTTGCCGCCGAGTTCCGGGTAGGCAGAATTGAAGAGGTGATCGCCGCGCTGGAAGAGGGCGAGTTTGATCTGGCCATTGGCTTAAGCGTGTTTCATCATATTGTTCATCTTCATGGTATCGATGAAGTTAAACGTCTGCTCTCGCGCCTGGCGGATGTCACCCAGGCGGTGATCCTTGAGCTGGCGGTGAAAGAAGAACCGCTCTACTGGGGCGTTTCGCAGCCGGACGATCCGCGCGAACTGATTGAGCAGTGCGCGTTTTATCGCCTGATTGGCGAGTTTGATACCCATTTATCCCCCGTTCCGCGCCCGATGTACCTGGTCAGCAACCACCGGGTGCTGCTCAACGATTTTAATCAGCCGTTCCAGCACTGGCAAAATCAGCCCTATGCCGGGGCCGGCCTGGCGCATAAGCGCAGCCGTCGCTACTTCTTTGGCGAAGATTATGTGTGCAAGTTTTTCTATTACGACATGCCTCACGGCATCCTGACGGCGGAAGAGAGCCAGCGTAATAAACATGAACTGCATAATGAAATAAAGTTCCTGGCGCAACCGCCAGCGGGCTTTGACGCGCCGGCATTACTGGCCCACGGCGAAAACGCCCAGTCTGGCTGGCTGGTGATGGAAAAGCTCCCGGGTAGCTTGCTGAGCGATATGCTGGCGGCCGGGGAAGAGATCGATCGTGAAAAAATCCTTGGCAGCTTGCTCCGTTCCTTAGCGGCGCTGGAGAAGCAAGGGTTCTGGCATGACGATGTACGCCCGTGGAACGTGATGGTCGATGCCCGGCAGCATGCCCGCTTAATCGACTTCGGGTCTATCGTCACCACCCCACAGGACTGCAGCTGGCCGACAAACCTTGTCCAGTCGTTCTTCGTGTTTGTGAATGAGCTGTTTGCCGAAAACAAAAACTTAAACGGTTTCTGGCGCTCGGCGCCCGTGCATCCGTTCAACCTGCCGCAGCCGTGGTCAAACTGGCTGTATGCGGTCTGGCAGGAGCCGGTTGACAGCTGGAACTTTGCTCTGCTGTTGTCGCTGTTCGACAAGAAAGCGAAACTGCCGTCAGCTGAACAGCAGCGTGGGGCGACGGAGCAGTGGATTATCGCTCAGGAAACGGTGCTGCTGGAGCTTCAGTCCCGGGTGCGCAATGAAAGTGCCGGCTCGGAGGCGATGCGTGGGGAAATCCAGGCTCTGGAGCAGCAGATCGTTCAGCTGCAGGCGGCACAGGATGCGATAGTCGAGAAAGCGCAACAGCCAGTGGAAGTCAGCCATGAGCTGAGCTGGCTGACTGAGAATATGTCGCAGCTGACCGCGCTGCTGGAGTCGGCAAAAGCTCACGCCCAGGCTGACATTCAGCCCGAGCTGCCGCCGGAAACCGCTGAGCTCCTCCAGCGACTGGAAGCCGCGAACCGGGAGATTCACCATTTACATAACGAAAACCAGCAGCTTCGCCAGGAAATTGAAAAAATCCATCGCAGCCGTTCCTGGAGAATGACCAAGGGTTATCGTTATCTGGGACTGCAGATCCATTTGCTGAGACAGTATGGTTTCGTGCAGCGTTGTAAACATTTTATTAAGCGCGTCCTGCGCTTTGTTTTCTCGTTTATGAGAAAACATCCGAAGGTAAAACATACCGCGGTAAATGGGTTACATAAGCTGGGTCTTTATCAACCGGCATACCGTTTGTATCGTCGTATGAATCCGCTGCCGCATAGCCAGTATCAGGCTGATGCGCAGATTTTATCGCAGACTGAGCTGCAAGTGATGCATCCGGAGCTTCTACCTCCGGAGGTTTATGAAATTTATCTCAAACTAACGAAAAATAAATAAGGAGATTAACTTGCATATTTTGATTGATGTCCAGGGTTACCAGTCGGAAAGCAAATTCCGCGGTATCGGTCGCAGTACCCTGGCCATGAGCCGCGCCATTATTGAAAATGCCGGTGAGCATCGCGTCAGTATTCTGATCAATGGTATGTATCCCATTGACAATATTAATGATGTAAAAATGGCTTATCGGGACCTGCTGACGGACGAAGATATGTTCATCTTCTCCGCCGTCGCGCCAACGGCCTATTGCAATATCGATAACCACGGCCGTAGCAAAGCCGCCCAGGCGGCCCGCGATATCGCTATCGCCAATATCGCGCCTGATATTGTCTATGTTATTAGCTTCTTCGAAGGCCATGGGGATAGTTATACCGTGTCCATTCCGGCGGACAATGTGCCGTGGAAGACGGTGTGCGTATGCCACGATCTGATCCCGCTGTTAAATAAAGAACGTTATCTCGGCGACCCGAATTTCCGCGAGTTTTATATGAACAAGCTGGCGGAGTTTGAGCGGGCGGATGCGATCTTCGCTATTTCGCAGTCGGCGGCCCAGGAAGTGATCGAATATACCGACATCGCCAGCGATCGGGTATTGAACATCTCCTCGGCAGTGGGCGAAGAGTTTGCGGTGATCGATTATTCCGCTGAGCGTATTCAGTCTTTAAAAGACAAATACAGCCTGCCGGATGAGTTTATCCTAACGCTGGCGATGATCGAGCCGCGGAAAAACATTGAAGCGCTTATTCATGCTTACAGCATGCTGCCTGCCGAACTGCAGCAGCGCTATCCGATGGTGCTCGCGTATAAAGTGCATCCTGAAGATCTGGAGCGTATTCTGCGTCTGGCGGAAAGCTATGGCCTCTCCCGCAGTCAGCTTATCTTTACCGGCTTCCTGACCGACGACGATCTGATTGCCCTGTACAACCTGTGCAAACTGTTTGTGTTCCCGTCGCTGCATGAAGGTTTCGGCCTGCCGCCGCTGGAAGCGATGCGCTGCGGGGCGGCGACCTTAGGTTCAAACATTACCAGCCTGCCGGAAGTCATTGGCTGGGAAGATGCGATGTTCAATCCGCATGACGTGCAGGATATTCGCCGGGTGATGGAGAAGGCGCTGACCGATGAGGCGTTTTACCGTGAGCTGAAGGCGCATGCTCTGACGCAGTCGGCCAAATTCTCCTGGGCCAATACCGCCCATCTGGCGATCGATGGTTTCTCTCGTCTGCTGCAGTCGTCCAAAGGGGCACATGCCGGGCAGGCGGAAGGCGTGACCGCCTCGCGGATTCAGACGATGCAGAAAATTGATGCGCTGAGCGAAGTCGACCGTCTCGGTCTGGCGTGGGCCGTTGCGCGCAATGGCTTTAAGCAGCATACCCGCAAGCTGCTGGTGGACATTTCGGTTCTGGCGAAGCATGACGCGAAGACCGGGATCCAGCGCGTCTCGCGCAGTATTCTCAGCGAATTACTGAAATCCGGCGTGCCGGGTTATAAGGTTTCCGCCGTCTACTACACCCCAGGCGAGTGTTACCGCTACGCTAACCAATATCTGTCCAGTAACTTCCCGGGCGAATATGGTGCCGACGAGCCGGTGCTGTTCAGCAAAGATGATATTCTGATCGCCACCGATCTGACCGCGCATCTCTTCCCGGAGGTGGTGACGCAAATTGACAGCATGCGCGCCGCCGGGGCGTTCGCCTGCTTCGTGGTGCATGATATTTTGCCATTACGACGCCCGGAGTGGAGTATCGAAGGCATTCAGCGTGAATTCCCGATCTGGCTGTCCTGCCTCGCGGAGCATGCCGACCGGCTGATCTGCGTCTCTGCCAGCGTCGCCGAGGATGTGAAAGCGTGGATTGCGGAAAATAGCCATTGGGTGAAACCGAATCCGCTGCTGACCGTCAGCAACTTCCATCTGGGCGCCGACCTCGATGCCAGCGTACCGTCCACTGGCATGCCGGACAATGCACAGGCGCTGTTAGCCACGATGGCCGCAGCCCCGTCATTTATCATGGTGGGCACCATGGAGCCGCGCAAAGGTCACGCCCAGACGCTGGCCGCCTTCGAGGAGCTGTGGCGCGAGGGCAAAGACTACAACTTGTTTATCGTCGGCAAACAGGGCTGGAACGTTGACAGCTTGTGCGAAAAATTACGCCATCATCCTCAGCTGAACAAAAAGCTGTTCTGGTTGCAGAATATCAGCGACGAGTTTTTGGCCGAGCTATACGCTCGTTCACGGGCGCTGATCTTTGCCTCGCAGGGGGAGGGCTTTGGCCTGCCGTTGATTGAAGCGGCGCAGAAAAAGCTGCCGGTGATTATCCGCGATATCCCGGTGTTTAAAGAGATTGCTCAGGAACATGCGTGGTATTTCTCCGGGGAGGCGCCGGCTGACATTGCTAAGGCCGTCGAAGACTGGTTAGCCCTGTATGAGCAAAACGCGCATCCTCGCTCCGAAAATATCAACTGGTTAACCTGGAAGCAGAGCGCGGAATTTCTCCTGAAAAACCTGCCGATTATCGCGCCAGCCGCGAAGCAATAATCGCTATCAACAGGGCCGCCCCGGTGGCCCTTGTGATGAGTTCGTTATGAAAATTATTTTTGCTACTGAGCCAATTAAATATCCGTTAACGGGCATCGGTCGGTATTCCCTGGAACTGGTTAAGCGGCTGGCGGTTGCTCGTGAAATCGAAGAGCTGAAGCTGTTTCACGGCGCGTCGTTTATCGACCAGATCCCCCAGGTTGAGAATAAAAGCGATACCAAAGCCAGCAATCATGGTCGTCTGTCGGCGTTTCTGCGCCGCCAGCCGCTGCTGATTGAGGCGTATCGCCTGCTGCATCCGCGGCGCCAGGCGTGGGCATTGCGCGATTACAAAGACTACATTTACCATGGCCCTAACTTCTATCTGCCGCATCGCCTGGAACGCGCCGTAACCACGTTTCATGACATCTCTATATTTACCTGCCCGGAATATCATCCAAAAGATCGGGTTCGCTATATGGAGAAGTCCCTGCACGAGAGCCTGGATTCGGCAAAGCTGATCCTGACCGTCTCTGACTTCTCGCGCAGTGAAATCATCCGCCTGTTCAACTATCCGGCGGAGCGGATCGTCACCACCAAGCTGGCCTGCAGCAGCGACTATATTCCGCGCAGCCCGGCGGAGTGCCTGCCGGTCCTGCAGAAATATCAGCTGGCGTGGCAGGGCTATGCGTTGTATATCGGCACCATGGAGCCGCGTAAAAATATCCGCGGTCTGCTGCAGGCCTATCAGCTGCTGCCGATGGAGACCCGCATGCGCTACCCGCTGATCCTCAGCGGTTATCGCGGATGGGAAGACGATGTGCTGTGGCAGTTAGTCGAGCGCGGTACGCGAGAAGGGTGGATCCGTTACCTGGGCTATGTCCCGGATGAAGACCTGCCTTATCTGTACGCGGCGGCCAGAACCTTTGTTTATCCCTCCTTCTACGAGGGATTCGGTTTACCTATTCTTGAAGCGATGTCTTGCGGTGTGCCGGTAGTATGTTCCAATGTCACTTCTTTGCCTGAGGTGGTTGGCGATGCCGGCCTCGTTGCCGATCCTAATGATGTAGACGCGATTAGCGCGCATATTTTGCAGAGCCTGCAGGATGATAGCTGGCGGGAAATCGCCACCGCGCGCGGTCTTGCCCAGGCGAAACAGTTTTCGTGGGAGAACTGTACGACCCAGACCATTAACGCCTATAAATTACTCTAAGGGTGTCAGTTGAGAGTTCTACACGTCTATAAGACCTACTATCCCGATACCTACGGCGGTATTGAGCAGGTCATTTATCAGCTCAGTCAGGGCTGCGCCCGCCGGGGAATCGCAGCCGATGTTTTTACTTTTAGCCCGGACAAAGAGACAGGACCTGTCGCCTACGAAGACCATAGGGTCATTTATAATAAGCAGCTTTTTGAAATTGCCTCCACGCCGTTTTCGCTGAAAGCGTTAACGCGTTTTAAGCAGATTAAAGATGACTACGACATCATCAACTACCATTTTCCGTTTCCATTCATGGATATGTTGCATCTCTCGGCGCGGCCTGACGCCAGAACAGTGGTGACCTATCACTCGGATATTGTGAAACAAAAACGGTTAATGAAGCTGTACCAGCCGCTGCAGGAGCGATTTCTCGCCAGCGTCGACTGCATCGTCGCCTCGTCGCCCAACTACGTGGCCTCCAGCCAGACCCTGAAAAAATATCAGGATAAAACGGTGGTGATCCCGTTTGGTCTGGAGCAGCATGACGTGCAGCACGATCCGCAGCGGGTGGCGCACTGGCGGGAAACCGTCGGCGATAACTTCTTCCTCTTCGTCGGCGCTTTCCGCTACTACAAAGGGCTGCACATTCTGCTGGATGCCGCCGAGCGTAGCCGGCTGCCGGTGGTGATCGTCGGGGGAGGGCCGCTGGAGGCGGAAGTGCGTCGTGAAGCGCAGCAGCGCGGGCTGAGCAATGTGGTGTTTACCGGCATGCTCAACGACGAAGATAAATACATTCTCTTCCAGCTCTGCCGTGGCGTGGTCTTCCCCTCGCATCTGCGCTCCGAGGCGTTTGGCATTACGTTACTGGAAGGCGCGCGCTTCGCCAGGCCGCTGATCTCCTGTGAGATCGGCACCGGGACCTCGTTCATTAACCAGGACAAAGTGAATGGTTGCGTGATCCCGCCGAATGACAGTCGGGCGCTGGTGGAGGCGATGAATGAGCTCTGGCATAACGATGAAACCGCCAGCCGCTATGGCGAAAACTCGCGTCGTCGTTTTGAAGAGATGTTTACTGCCGACCATATGATTGACGCTTACGTCAATCTCTACACTACTCTGCTGGAAAGCAAATCCTGAGGCTAGCTACCCCCGCCGTTGCGGCGGGGGTCAACGCGTTAGTGACGACTCTTCAGATTATCAATCACTTCCCCGAGATCCAGCCCCTGGTCCTGCAGCAGCACCAGCAGGTGATACATCAGGTCCGACGCCTCATTCTTCAGCTCGAAGCGGTCGTTCACCGTGGCGGCCAGCGCGGTCTCCACGCCTTCTTCTCCCACTTTCTGCGCGATGCGCTTGGTGCCGCTGGCATACAGCTTCGCCGTGTAGGAGCTCTCCGGGTCGGCGTGCTTACGCTCAGCCAGCAGCTGCTCCAGCTGATAGAGGAACAGCCACTGGTGTCCGGCGTCGCCGAAGCAGCTGGTGGTGCCTTTGTGGCAGGTCGGCCCGATCGGGTTCACCAGCACCAGCAGCGTATCGTTGTCGCAGTCCGGTGTGATGCTCACCACGTTGAGGACATTGCCCGAGGTTTCACCCTTGGTCCACAGCCGCTGTTTGGTGCGTGAGTAAAAGGTGACCTTGCCGGTGGCTTCGGTTTTCTCCAGCGCGTCCTTGTTCATGTAGCCCAGCATCAGCACTTCGCCGGATACGGCGTGCTGCACGATGGCCGGCATCATGCCGTCCGTTTTTTCCCAGTCCAGCTGTTCAGTCAACATACCCTTATCTCCACGCCCTGTGCCGCCAGGTACGCTTTCAGTTCGCCAATATTAATAATCTGTTTGTGGAATACCGAGGCCGCCAGCGCGCCGTCAACGTCGGCGTCGCGGAAGGCTTCGAGGAAGTGTTCCATGGTGCCTGCGCCGCCGGAGGCGATCAGCGGCACATGGCACACCGCGCGGACCTTCGCCAGCTGCTGCAGGTCGTAGCCGTTGCGCACCCCGTCCTGGTTCATCATATTGAGGACGATCTCGCCCGCGCCGCGCTTCTGCACTTCCTCCACCCAGTCGAGGGTTTCCCACTGCGTCACCCGGGTGCGGCTCTCGTCGCCGGTGTACTGATTAACGTGATACTTGCCGGTCTGTGCATCAAACCAGGTATCGATCCCCACCACGATGCACTGCACGCCAAAGCGGTCTGCAAGGCGGGTGATCAGCGTCGGGTCGGCGAGAGCAGGGGAGTTAATCGAGATCTTATCGGCGCCGAAGGAGAGGATCTGCGCCGCGTCTTCCAGCGACTTGATCCCGCCCGCCACGCAGAAAGGAATATCGATTACTTCCGCCACCCGCGACACCCAGCTCTTGTCGACCACCCGGCCGTCGCTGGAGGCGGTGATATCATAGAACACCAGCTCGTCGGCGCCTTCGTCGGCATAGCGCTTGGCCAGCGGGACGATATCGCCGATGATCTCGTGATTACGGAACTGCACGCCTTTCACTACCTGGCCGTCGCGGACGTCGAGGCAGGGGATTATCCGTTTTGCCAGCATTGAATGGCCTCCGTTACGTTGAATTTGCCTTCCAGCAGCGCGCGACCGACAATCACGCCGCGCACCCCGGTGCCGCGCAGGGCGGCAATATCATTGAGATCGCCGATGCCGCCGGACGACTGAAACGCCACCTGCGGGTAGCGGGCGCAGACTTCCTCGTACAGCGAGACGTTGGAGCCCGCCAGCGTGCCGTCGCGGGAGATATCGGTGCACAGCACATGCTGCAGGCCGACCGGCAGATAGCTCTCCACCAGCTCCTCCAGGGTCACGCCGGAGTTTTCCTGCCAGCCGCTGACCGCCACCTGCTTATTGCCGTCGGCGTCGATACGCACGTCGAGGGCCAGCACCAGCCGCTCAGGGCCAAAGCGTTTAAACCAGCCTTTCACTTCCTCCGGGGATTTCACCGCAGTGGAGCCGACCACCACGCGGGCGACGCCGGCTTCAAGCAGGGCCGCGACATCCGCCTCGGTCCGCACGCCGCCGCCGACCTGCACCGGGACGTCAACGCCGGCGACCAGCGATTTCAGCAGCGGGATCTGGCGCTTCGCCGGATCCTTCGCCCCGGTCAGGTCGACCAGGTGCAGGACTTCCGCTCCCTGAGCGGCATAGGACTGCAGGCGCGGCAGCGGATCGCTGCCATAGTCGCGCTGCTGGCCATAATCGCCCTGGTGGAGACGAACGACGGTGCCGTCGATTAAATCTAAAGCAGGAATAATCATCACATCTCCAGGAAGTTTTTCAGCAGCTGCGCCCCGGCGCTCCCGGAGCGCTCCGGATGGAACTGCACGCCAAAGAAGTTATCTTTCTGCACCGCGGCGGTGAACGCCTCGCCGTAATTGCACTGGGCGATGGTGTACGGGTTGACCGGCATGGCGTAGCTGTGCACGAAGTAGAAGTAAGCCCCTTCTTCAATGCCGCGGAACAGACGATCGCCCGCTTTGGCATACACCCGGTTCCAGCCCATGTGCGGCAGCGGCAGGCCGTGGTCGGTCATCTTCGGCACCTCTTCCTCGATAATGCCCAGCAGATCGACGCCGTTGTTCTCTTCACTGCGCTTGCCGAGCAGCTGCATGCCCAGGCAAATCCCCAGCACCGGCTGGGTACAGGCTTTGATCAGGTCGATCAGTTCGCGGTCGCGCAGCTGGTCCATCGCCGCCTGGGCGGTGCCGACGCCGGGAAGAAACAGTTTATCGGCACGCAATACCACCTCCGGGTCGCGGCTGACCACCGGCTCATAGCCGTGGCGGCCAATCGCCGATTTCACCGAATTGAGGTTGGCGCACCCGGTATCAAGGATCACCACATTCATTACAGCACCCCTTTGGAAGACGGCAGGGCATCGCCCTGGACGCGGATCGCCTGGCGCAGCGTACGGCCAAAGGCTTTGAACAGGCTCTCCACGCGGTGGTGATCGTTCTTGCCCTTGGTTTTCAGGTGCAGCGTCACCGCCATGGTGTAAGAGAGCGAGCGGAAGAAGTGTTCCACCATCTCGGTGCTCAGATCGCCGACGCGCTGATAGGTGAAGTCCGCCTTATACTCCAGGTGCGGACGGCCGGAGATATCCAGCGCGCAGCGGGCGAGACACTCGTCCATCGGCAGCACGAAGCCGAAGCGGTTGATGCCGCGCTTGTCGCCAAGCGCCAGCTTCAGGGCTTCGCCGAGGGCCAGGCCGGTATCTTCCACCGTGTGGTGATCGTCGATGTACAGATCGCCGCCGACGTTGACCTCCATGCGGAAGCCGCCATGGGTGGCGATTTGGTCGAGCATATGGTCAAAAAAGCCGACGCCGGTGTGGATCTTGCTGCCGCCTTCGCGGTCCAGCCACACTTTCACATCCACCTGGGTCTCTTTGGTGATGCGCTCGACGTGGGCATAGCGGTCGCGGCGGGTCAGTTGCTCGCAGATGGTCGGCCAGTTCAGCGTCTCGCGGTCATAGCGCAGACCGATAATCCCCATGTTATCCGCCAGCTCAAGGTCGGTGGCCCGGTCTCCAATCACATAGCTGTGGGCTTTATCCAGTACGCCCTCTTCCAGCCACGGCAGCACCAGCTGGGTTTTCGGCTTGCGGCAGTCGCAGTTGTCGCCCGGGAAGTGCGGACAAATCAGCACTTCTTCAAAGTTAACGCCCTGCGAGGCGAAGATCTGCATCATCAGGTTGTGCGGGCCATCAAACGCCTCCTGCGGCAGGCTGTCGGTGCCCAGACCATCCTGGTTGGTGATCATCACCAGCTTATAGCCTTCCTGCTGCAGCTTCAGCAGCGCCGGGATCACCTGCGGCTCAAACGCCAGCTTGTCGAAACGGTCCACCTGGAAATCCACCGGCGGTTCGGAAATCAGGGTGCCGTCACGGTCAATAAAGAGATACTTCTGGGTCATACATTCTCCGCAGTCAAGGCGTCAATCACGCGCTGGCTCTCGGCACGGGTACCGATAGTGATACGCAAACAGCCGCTCAATGAAGGTTGTTTATTCTGGTCACGTAAGATAATGCCCTGATCCCACAAAGATTTAAACACTGCACTGGAGGCGGTTATCCGCGCCAGGACGTAGTTGGTTTCGGAATCGAAGACCTGCTCCACGCAGGCAATGCCGCGCAGCTGTTCCACCAGGTAGCGGCGCTCGTCGAGGATCTGCGCCACGCGCTGACGCATCGCGGCGATCCCTTCCGCGCTCAGCGCCTGGGCGGCGATATCGGCCACCGGCGTGGAGAGCGGGTACGGGGCGATCACTTTCAGCAGCACGTTGATCACCTCGGCGTTGGCGAGGGTGAAGCCGCAGCGCAGGCCGGCGAGGGCGAAGGCTTTGGACAGCGTGCGCAGCACCACCAGGTGCGGGTAGTCGCTGAGCCAGCCGGCAAGCGTCGCCTGCGGGCAGAATTCAATATAGGCTTCGTCGGCTACCACGATAGCTTTGCCGCGGGTCATCTCCAGCAGGTCGCGCATCGACTGCGGGTCGATAATTTGCCCGGTCGGGTTGTTCGGGCTGCAGACGAAGACCACCTTCACCCCATCCAGCTGCGCCTCGATGCCCGGCAGGTCGAGCTGCCAGTCGGCCAGCGTCGGCACGGTGCGGCACTCGACGCCGATGGTCTCGGCGCTGACGCTGTACATGCCGTAGGTGGGCGGGCAGTAGAGCACGGCGTCTTCGCCTGGCTCGCAGAAGGCGCGGATCAGCAGCTCAATGCCTTCGTCGGCGCCGCGGCTGACCAGCACCTGCTCCGGTTTAACCTCGGCGTAGCGGGCGTAGCTCTCAATCACCGCCTTCGGCTGCGGCTCCGGATAGCGGTTCAGCGTCTGCTCGGTAAGCTGGAAGGCCACGGCGGTGGGGAATTCGTTAGCGTTCAGCCAGACGTCGCCTTTCCCGCCCAGGCGGCGAGCGGATTGATACGGGGTCAGCGCGCGAACGTTGGCGCGGGCTAAATCTTCAATGCTCATGCTTGCTCCTTCAGGGCGGCAACGCGCAGCGTTACGGCGTTTTTGTGGGCGTCAAGGCGCTCGGCGGCGGCCAGGATCTCAATCGTCGAGGCGAGGGCGGCAAAGCCGTCGCGCGACAGCTCCTGCACGGTCATCCGCTTCTGGAAGTCGGCCAGACCGAGGCTTGAGCAGGTGGCGGTGTAACCATAGGTCGGCAGGACGTGGTTGGTGCCCGAGGCGTAGTCGCCCGCGGATTCCGGCGACCAGTCGCCAAGGAAAACGGAACCGGCGCTGGTGATGCTATCCACCAGCTCGCGGGCCTGACGGGTCTGAATGATCAGGTGCTCCGGACCGTACTGGTTGGAGATGGCCACGCACTGCGCCAGGTCGCGGGCCACGATGATCCGGCTGGCGGAGAGCGCCACGCGGGCGGTTTCGGCGCGCGGCAGGGCGGCCAGCTGGCGCTCCACGGCCTCGGCGACGCGGTTGCCCATCCCGGCGTCCGGGGTCAGGAGGATCACCTGCGAGTCCGGGCCGTGTTCCGCCTGCGACAGCAGGTCGGAGGCGACAAAGTCCGGGTTGGCGCCGCTGTCGGCGATCACCAGCACTTCCGACGGGCCGGCCGGCATGTCGATGGCCGCGCCGTCCAGACGCTGGCTGACCTGGCGTTTGGCCTCCGTGACGTAAGCGTTACCCGGGCCAAAGATTTTATCCACCTTCGGCACCGACTCGGTTCCGAGGGCGAGGGCGGCGATGGCCTGCGCGCCGCCGACGTTAAAGATGGTTTTCACGCCGCACAGCTGCGCGGCGTAGAGGATCTCATCGGCGATAGGCGGCGGCGAGCAGAGCACCACCTGCTGACAGCCGGCGATGCGCGCCGGCGTCGCCAGCATCAGCACCGTGGAGAACAGCGGCGCCGAGCCGCCGGGAATGTACAGCCCGACGGAGGCGATAGGGCGGGTGACCTGCTGGCAGCGCACCCCCGGCAGCGTTTCGACATCCACCGCCTGCAGCTTTTGCGCGTTGTGGAAGGTCTCGATGTTTTGCACCGCCACCGCCATCGCCTGCTTCAGCTCGTCGCTGAGGCGCTCGCCGGCGGCGGCGATCTCCGCCTCGCTCACCTGCAGCGCGGCGACGGTGGTTTTATCAAACTTCGCGCTGTATTCGCGCAGCGCCGCATCGCCATTGGCTTTGACGTTATCGAGGATCTCCGCCACCGTTTTACTGATGCTGTCGGAGGCGGAAATCGCCGGGCGCGTTAAGAGTTGTCGCTGTTGGTCAGCGCTACAGCCGTTCCAGTCGATGATTGTGTTGAAGCTCATGATTGTTTTCCCCTGTGTGTCCCGTGACCGGCTGGCCGATTACTCCATCATTTTCTCAATCGGCAGCACCAGAATGGAGCTGGCGCCCAGCGCCTTCAGTTTTTCCATGGTCTCCCAGAACAGGGTTTCGCTGCTGACCATGTGCATCGCCACGCGCTGCTTGTCGCCTGCCAGCGGCAGAATGGTCGGACGCTCGGCGCCCGGCAGCAGGGCAACCACTTCCTCCAGGCGTTCGGTCGGGGCGTGCATCATGATGTATTTCGACTCGCGGGCCTGGATCACCCCCTGAATACGGGTCAGCAGGCGGTCAATCAGCTGCTGTTTGGCGTCGGCCATTTCGCCGTCGCGCTGGATCAGGCAGGCTTTGGAGCGGTAGATCACTTCCACTTCGCGCAGGCCGTTGGCTTCCAGGGTGGCGCCGGTGGAGACGAGGTCGCAAATGGCGTCGGCGAGGCCGGCGCGCGGCGCCACTTCCACGGAGCCGTTCAGCAGACAGGATTTAAAGGAGATACCTTTTTGATCGAGGTAGCGCTTCAGCAGGTGCGGGTAAGAGGTGGCGATACGTTTGCCGTCCAGCGCCGCCGGGCCGTTCCAGGCTTCATCCACCGGGGTCGCCAGCGACAGGCGGCAGCCGCCGAAGTCGAGACGGCGCAGGGTGAAATAGCGCGGGTCTTCGCCCTGGGCGCGGCGGCTGAGCAGCTCTTCTTCCAGCACGTTTTCGCCGATAATGCCGAGGTCGACAACACCGTCCATCACCAGGCCCGGGATATCGTCATCACGCACGCGCAGAATGTCGATTGGCATATTTTCCGCCAGCGCAATCAGACGCTGGGTGTGCAAATTGACTTTAATGCCGCAGCGGCTGAGTAATTCGCGTGAATCTTCGCTTAAACGGCCTGATTTCTGAATAGCTATGCGTAAACGGGTGTTGTCTAACATTGTTCTTTTCCTCTGAATACCTGTCTGAATCTGTCCGAATTTGGTCCAAAAAAAAGCCCCCGGAAGTGAATCTTCCGGGGGCTCTCTGCGCGTTCATGCACCACTGGAAGATCCAAATGTCTTCCAGCACACATCGCCTGAAAGACTAGTCAGGATGATGGTGATGATGGTGGTGTTTAAATTGAACGCGGTTCATAAAATTCTCTGTGAATGACTATGCATTTGATGTCCTTTAACCTAAACCACTTCCGCCGCAGAAAGCAAGGGCTTTTTTCTATCATTAATTCATTTCACATTGAGCGAAGAAATTGTCAGTTGCCGCTGGCTGGCGTAGCCTGTAATCAGCACAGCGAAAGAGTCAGGAGCCTGGGATGAAAAAGGTCGCGATAGTCGGTTTGGGATGGCTGGGGATGCCGCTGGCGCTGTCGTTGACGGCGCGAGGCTGGCAGGTCACCGGCAGTAAAACCACGCAGGATGGCGTGGAGGCGGCGCGGATGTGCGGGATCGACAGCTATCCGCTGCGCCTGGAGCCGCAGCTGGTCTGTGATACCGAGGACCTCGACGCGCTGATGAACGTCGATGCGCTGGTGATCACGCTGCCGGCCCGGCGGACCGGCGCGGGGGAAGGGTTTTATCTGCAGGCGGTGCAGGAGATCGTCGATACCGCGCTGGCGTACCATATTCCGCGGATCGTCTTCACCAGCTCCACCTCGGTGTATGGCAACGTCAACGGCACGGTGAAAGAGAACTCCCCGCGACTGCCGGAAACCGCCAGCGGGCAGGTGCTCAAGGAGCTGGAAGACTGGCTGCACAACCTGCCGGGGACATCGGTGGATATTCTGCGCCTGGCCGGGCTGGTGGGGCCGTCCCGACATCCGGGACGTTTTTTCGCCGGCAAGTCGGCGCCGGATGGCCAGCATGTGGTCAATCTGGTGCATTTGCAGGATGTAGTGGCCGCCATCGAACTGCTGCTGCAGGCTCCGAAGGGCGGGCACATCTATAATCTATGTGCGCCCCGCCATCCGGCGCGCGGCCTCTTTTATCCGCAGATGGCCCGCGAGCTGGGGCTGCCGCCGCCGGTGTTCAGTGACAGCCCGGACGGCGGCCAGGGTAAGATTGTGGATGGCAATCGAATCTGCAATGAGCTGGGGTTTGAGTACCAGTACCCCGATCCGCTGCTGATGCCGATGGAGTGATGCGCCAGCGGTGATTCGCATACCGTAAGGGGGTAGCGATGAAACCACTGCTGGATGTCCTCGTGATCCTCGACGCACTGGAAAAAGAGGGGAGCTTTGCCGCGGCGTCGGCAAGGCTCTTTAAAACGCCCTCGGCGCTGAGCTACACCATTCACCGGCTGGAAAGCGATCTCAATATTCAGCTGCTCGACCGCAGCGGTCACCGCGCGCGCTTTACCCCCACCGGACAGATGCTGCTGGAGAAAGGACGGGAAGTGCTGCATATCGCCCGCGAACTGGAGATCCGGGCGGTTAAGCTGCAGCAGGGGTGGGAGCATACCCTCCGCCTGGCGGTGGACAGCACTTTTCCCGTGGCGCAACTCTCGCCGCTGATCGCCGCATTTTATCAACAGCAGCCGCTGACCCGGCTGCACTTCACGCTGAACCCCTCGCTGCTGGACTGGCGGAAGGGCAGGCCGATCTCCTGCTGGGGGCGCTCGGCGAGCCGCCGCCGCTGAGTGGCTATGATTATCTTCCCCTTGGCGAGCTGGATCTGGAGCTGGTGGTCTCCCCGCAGCATCCTCTGGCGGAGCGTCGCGCCCCGTTGAGCTGGCGAACTCTGCGCCGTTACCGCGCGGTGGCCACCGGCGAGGGCGGGGCGCTGCTCGGCGATCAGGAGACCCTGACGGTATGTGACGTTACGGGGCAGCTGGCGCTGCTGCGCTTGGGGCTGGGGTGGGGCTGTCTGCCGCGTTACCAGGTGCAGGGGCTGCTGGAGAGCGGCGAACTGGTCAGCTTGACCGTGCGCGGGCAGTCGCCTCGTCAGCACGCGTGGATCGCCTGGAATGACGCTACCTGCGGTTTGGCTGGCAAATGGTGGCGGGAAACGCTATTAGCAAATAGTGCTATTTTTACAATTTATCATATGGAAACCGTATAGATATTAGCACGTTAAAAAATATGCTTACGCAATGAACTTCATAACATCTTGTCAACGCCGTTGAATTTGTTGCAAAATATGCGGCCTGAAAACCAGAGACTAGCCGACGCTTTTTTTAAAGTGTCGGTTATTTTTTTGGTCGAAAGACACATCATTCAATACCAAGAGGCCGGGCTTCGTACCGGATAGATATTTACTAAAAACCGACAGTCGTTGTCGCTGAGGAATAGAAAGAAATGGGGCAATTTTTTGCTTACGCGCTGGCGTTCACCGTAAAAGGGGATAACTATGTCGCATAACGCTACTCCAAATACCTCTCGCGTGGAATTACGTAAAACACTTACGCTAGTTCCGGTTGTAATGATGGGCCTGGCCTATATGCAGCCGATGACGCTGTTCGATACGTTTGGTATCGTCTCTGGTATGACCGACGGTCACGTGCCGACGGCCTACGCCTTTGCGTTAATCGCTATCCTGTTTACTGCCCTGAGCTATGGCAAGCTGGTACGTCGTTACCCGTCCGCCGGCTCGGCGTATACCTATGCGCAGAAATCCATCAGCCCGACCGTTGGCTTTATGGTGGGTTGGTCCTCGCTGCTCGACTACCTGTTCGCGCCGATGATCAACATTCTGCTGGCGAAAATCTATTTTGAAGCGCTGGTGCCTTCGATTCCGTCGTGGGTGTTTGTTATCGCGCTGGTCGCCTTTATGACCGCCTTTAACTTGCGCAGCATTAAATCCGTGGCCAACTTCAACACCGTGATCGTGGTGCTGCAGGTGGTGCTGATTGCCGTCATTCTCGGCATGGTGATTTATGGCGTGTTTGAAGGCGAAGGCGCCGGTACGCTGGCCAGCAGCCGTCCGTTCTGGTCCGGTGACGCGCACGTGATCCCGATGATTACCGGGGCGACGATTCTGTGCTTCTCGTTTACCGGCTTCGACGGCATCAGCAACCTGTCTGAAGAGACCAAAGATGCAGAGCGCGTCATTCCGCGCGCGATCTTCCTGACCGCGCTGATCGGCGGCCTGATCTTCATCTTTGCCACCTACTTCCTGCAGCTGTACTTCCCGGATATCTCGCGCTTTAAAGATCCGGATGCGTCACAGCCGGAAATTATGCTCTACGTGGCAGGTAAAGCCTTCCAGGTGGGCGCGCTGATCTTCTCCACCATCACCGTACTGGCTTCCGGTATGGCGGCGCACGCTGGCGTGGCGCGTCTGATGTACGTGATGGGTCGTGACGGCGTATTCCCGAAAAGCTTCTTCGGCTACGTCCACCCGACCTGGCGCACCCCGGCGATGAACATCATCCTGGTCGGCGCTATTGCCCTGCTGGCGATTAACTTCGACCTGGTGATGGCGACGGCGCTGATTAACTTTGGTGCGCTGGTGGCGTTTACCTTTGTTAACCTGTCGGTAATTTCGCAGTTCTGGATCCGTGAGAAACGCAACAAGACGCTGAAAGACCACTTCCAGTATCTGTTCCTGCCGATGTGCGGCGCCCTGACCGTCGGCGCGCTGTGGGTCAACCTGGAAGAGAGCTCGATGATTCTGGGCCTGATCTGGGCCGGTATCGGTCTGGTCTATCTGGCCTGCGTGACCAAAAGCTTCCGCAACCCGGTGCCGCAGTACGAAGACGTGGCGTAAGGCGTAGCGTGATGTGAATGAGAAAAGCCGGAGGGAAACCTCCGGCTTTTTTTTCGTCTGTGCTAGTTCGATACCGGGACCTGTTTTTTTGCCCGGCGGCGGTGCGCTTGCCGGGCCTGGGGGATATAAGCTGACGGGAGGCCTCCGTAGGCCGGGTCAGGCGTAGCCGCCACCCGGCACAAAAGCGGCTCCGCGCCCGCTGCCCTTGCCCGGCAATATGTTGGCCACGGAAACGACTGCCGGACGGTTCCCTCTCCCCCCGGGAGAGGTTAGGGTGAGGGAAAGCACTGCTGGGAAGTCTTTTATGTTATCTGTGGCTTCAGCGGGCATTGCGCTCCCGGTAAGTCTTCTGCGTTATGTCTCTCATGGCGCAGGGAGCGCACAGGGGGCGGCCAGTCGCCGCCGCCCCCTGTACCCCCGGGCTCCGGCCAGCAAAATCGCCGCTGCGCGGTCCCTTCGACTTATCCCTGCAGGCTTCGGGTCGGGCCGAGGCAGCGTCCATGCAAAACACGGCCCTCAGCCCGCATCCATGCGGGCTGCCCCGGCCTTCCGGGAACGTCTCAGCGATTTTGAGGCCGCCAGCACCGGCAGTTTCAGTCACGCAAGTGGGTAAATCAAGGACAGGTCGCACGAACCCTGTAGGCCGCGTAAGGCGCCAGCCGCCACCCGGCACAAAAGCGGCTCCGCGCCCGCTACCCTTGCCCGGCGGCGCTGCGCTTGCCGGGCCTACGGTATTGAGTAACCTTCTGATATATAAATGGCTTTGTAGGCCGGGTAAGCGAAGCGCCACCCGGCAGATATTCGCGTAAAGCGGTAAAACAGAAGCAGTATTGGGTTAGCGGTCAGGACACCTGCGGGTTGTTTATTGCGGCGGCGGTTCGAAGCAGAGGCTGCGCTCCAGGCACTCGTCGCAGCTCGGCGAGCGGCAGACGATCTCCCCCTGCGACTGCAGGCAGCGCTGGCGATAAAAGAACTTTTTCCAGCGCATATGGTGGACGTTCTGCGCCACCAGCTGCGGAAAGCAGTCGCGCATCAGCCGGCCCAGTTCCGCCCGCGAATCCAGACCCAGATCCTCCCACAGATGATTAAACGCCAGCGCCGCCCCGGCGACGATCGGCGCCATCGGTTCGGCTCCCGGCGCCATCCACTCCGCCAGCCACCGCGCCAGCTGGCGGCGCTCTTCGTCGCGGGTGGCATTCAGCTCCGTCATCAGCCGGCGGCGGCTCAGCGCCTCGCTGTCCAGCGGCGTCGCCATCTCACCCAACCGCTGCTGCAGGGCCAGCCACGCCTCGACGCTCAGACCCATCCGCAGCGGAAAGCAGCCTTTTCCGGCGTGATACAGTTGCCACAGGCGGGTCAACCAGTCGACCGGCGCCATCAGGCGACCCCCTGACGCAGACGCGATGCCGCCAGGCTCTGTCGCCGCCGCTGCCACCAGGCGGGCAGCACCTCGGCGACCGACCGCCACGCGCCGTCCACCTGCGGCTCAATGCCCTGTCGCTCGAGCTGTTGCCATGGCGTATGGCCGATACGCACGCAGAACACCGCTTTCACGTCGGCGAGCAGCGCGAGGAGCGCCGCCAGTCTGGCCTCGTTCTCCTGCGGTTCGCACTCCTCCGCGCCGCGGCAATATTTCGGCGTAAAGCGCTCGCCTACCAGCACCATGCCGGCGGCCGACAGGCTGTAGATCGAGAAGCGGTCGGCATGGCCAAAATGACAATCAATCACCTCGCCGCGGCTGGAGGCTACCGCCACCAGACAGGCGTCATCCGCCTCCGACTCTCCCCGGGTGGCGAGGCTGGCATGAAGTTCGGCGCGTTGGTGGAGGATGGGCAGCCAGTCGGGGAGGCTGTCCGGGTCCGGAAGCTGGGTAAACTGCTGGCTGCGATCTTCGCCCAGCATGCCGATGGCGTCGGCGCGGCACTGGTGGCAGTGGGTCATCTGCGGCATCGCTGCCCCGCACTGGCTGCGGATCGCGGCGAGCATCCCGGCGTCCGGTTCCGGCTGGCCGTTGAGGCCAAAGACCGTGCCGTGCTCCGGTCTGGCAATCAGCGGCATAATATTGTGAATAAACGCGCCGCTTTCCCGCAAACAACGGCTGACCTCGGCCATGCCGCTGTCGTTGATCCCCGGGATCAGCACCGAGTTTATCTTGACCAGCACCCCGGCGTTGGTTAGCCTGCGGACCCCCTCCAGCTGGCGGGCTATCAGGATCTCCCCGGCTTCCCGACCGCGGTAGCGTTCGCCGTCGAGCCACAGCCAGGCGTAGATTTGCCCGGCGATCTCGGCATCCAGAGTGTTGATGGTCACCGTAACGTGATCCACGCCGACCTCCAGCAGGCGATCCACCGCGTCGGGCAGCATCAGCCCGTTGGTCGACAGGCATAATTTCAGGTCCGGAAGCTGGTCGCGGACCAGCTCCAGGGTGCGGAAGGTGCGGGTCATATTGGCCAGCGGATCGCCGGGCCCGGCAATGCCAACCACCGACAGCTGCGGGATGGCCTGGGCCACCTGGCGCACTTTCAGCACCGCCTGCTCGGGGGTCAGCAGCGTCGATGACACCCCGGGGCGGGATTCATTGCTGCAGTCGAATTTACGGTTGCAGTAGTTGCACTGCAGATTGCAGGCCGGGGCGACCGGGAGATGCATCCGGGCGAAACGGTGGTGCCCGCTGCGGGAGTAGCAGGGGTGCGCGGCGACCTTATCGGCCACCCGCGGCGCTAGCGCGCTGGCGTCCGCCGACTGACAGGCGTTGCCGCCGGAAAAAGAAGAGCAGGAAGTCATGGTCGTACCTTCTTGGTTGGGCGATACCTTCCTGCTGCAAAGGGCATACCAGAGAGCGATTTTATATCACACTGAAAAATAATGAGTTATTCCGCTTCCCTGCGGCAAAATATTGTCGTGTTCCCGCCGCACGGGCGACAATGTCCTGAACCTGACACCGCGGCCTACAGACGCGGCAGGGTGATATCCATGATCTGGATCCGGTAGGCGACCTGGCGCGGCGTCATCCCCAGCAGCCGCGCCGCCTTGGCCTGCACCCAGCCGGCTTTTTCCAGCGCGGCGATCAGCCGCTGGCGTTCATCCAGGCTGTTGTCCAGCCAGCTGTCTTCCGCTGGCCCGCTGGCGGGCAGGGCTTTGGCCGGACGTTCCTGGTGGGTGAAGAGGATCACGTCGCGATCGATCAGGCCGCTCTCGGACATCACCGCCGATCGTTCGAGGCAGTTCTCCAGTTCGCGGACGTTGCCCGGCCAGCTGTACTCCATCAGCAGGCGGATCGCCCCCTCGCTGATCCGCAGCGTGCGCCCCTGATGCTGGCCAATTTTGCGCACCAGAAAGTGCGCCAGCTCGGCGATGTCCTCCTGACGCTCGCGCAGCGGGGGCAGGGCGATGGGCATCACGTTCAGGCGATAGTAAAGATCCTCGCGGAAGTGGCCCAGCCGGACCTCCTCCTCCAGGTGGCGGTTGGTGGCAGCGATGATGCGGACATTCACCCGCAGGGTCTCATCGCCGCCGACCCGCTCCATCTCCCCCTCCTGGAGGATGCGCAGCAGCTTAGCCTGGAATGAGGCGCTGCTTTCGCCAATCTCGTCGAGAAACAGGGTGCCACCATCCGCCAGCTCAAAACGCCCCTTACGCTGGCGCACCGCCCCGGTAAAGGCGCCTTTTTCATGGCCGAACAGTTCGCTTTCCAGCAGGTTGTCCGGCAGCGCCGCGCAGTTAAATTTGACGAAGGCGGCGCCAGCCCGCGGCGAATGGTGGTGGATGGCATTGGCGATCAGCTCCTTCCCGGTGCCGCTTTCGCCGCGCACCAGCACGGTGGTGTCCCAGCGCGAAACCTGGCGGATCACCTCCACGATCTGGCGCATCGCCGGGCTCTTGCCGACCATATTGTCAAGGCCCACCCCGCGCGACGACGAGCAGGCCGGCGGCCGTTCCACCTTCGGCGGCTGGCGGCCCGGCAGGGTGGCGGAGGCCGGGAGGATCATCAACCGGATGGTCTGGGCGATGAGGTTGGCGACGGTTTCGAGAAAGCGGGTGCAGGCCGGCAGCCGCTCTTCCTGGCGCGCCATCGGCTGGGCCGCCAGCACTCCCATGGGCCGGGCGTTGGGCCCCATCAGCGGCACGGCGATAAACGGCAGGTCATAATCGTAGAGGCTCAGACGGTCGAGAAAACGCTGATCGTCGGCGACCCGCGGCAGCACCAGCGACTGCCCCTGGGCCAGCACCGTCCCCACCAGCCCCTCGCCGGGACGATAGCGGATCTGCGCGCTGCCGGGGAGGGTCTGCTGCTCGGTTTGCTGCAGCGCTTCGATACTGAGGATCTCCTGCTCGCTGTCGTAAAGACAGATCATCCCATGCTGCATAAAGGCATCGTTGTGCAATACGCTGAGCACCTCCTGTAGCGTTTTGCTGGCCTCGGTGGCGCGGCTCAGCACCACGCTTATCCGCTGCATGGCGGTGAACTGCTGAGAGAGGTCGAAGCGTCTGACGGTGGTGTCCGGGTCGGATTCGGGGATCATGCTTCACCTCCGTTCAGGGTGTTAAACAACGGGAAACGCAGGGTCAGGCAGGTGCCGCCCTGCGGCCGGGAAGCCAGCTCGATGGCCCCGCGATGGTGCGCCACCAGGGTCTGGATCAGCCGCAGCTCCATGCCTTTGCCCGGCGAATTCAGCGCGTCGGGGGAGTGGGCGTAGCGCACCTGCAGCAGCGGCACGTTGTCGGTCAGGTACAGCGCCAGCCAGCCGTCGTTTTCCTCGGCATAGAGCTGCATCGCCAGCGGGACGGAAGGCAGCTCGGCGGCGAGGGCCAGGGTGCGGTCGAGCCACAGGCTTAAGCACGCCAGCAGCTGAGTGCGCTGGCCAAAACCGATCAGATGCGGTGAGGCCATTTCCAGCTGTAGCCCCTCGGGATCGAAGCGGGTGCGGTAGAGGGCGCACAGGTCGTCGAAAAAGGGCTGCAGCGGCCAGACGGCGGGGCTTTCGAGTTCCAGCGACGGGCGACAGCGCTGGAGCCGGGCCATCGCCTCTTCCCCTTCTCGCCAGGCGGCCTCCAGCGCCACGTTGCCGCTGCTCTCGCCGTTCAGCCGACGGGCCGCCGCCAGCATGTTAATCGGGCAGTTCAGCTGGATCAGCGCGGCGTCCAGCGACTCGCGGATCGCCGCCAGCAGCTTGCCGGCGGTCATTTGCTGCTTCAGCCGGTCGAGGCGGCCCTGCTCCTGCTGCTGGCGCTGCTGGGTACAGTCGGCGATCACCACCAGGCTTCGCGCCAGGGCGCTGTCGATAAAGTAGCGGCTGGCCTCTTCGCTGACGCCGGGCAGCGGCCAGCAGGTCACCGACAGCCAGCGCGCGGCCCCGCGGATCGCCACCGGCAGGATCTGTTCCACGCCGGGCGTCATTCGGCCAGGGGAGACCTGCAGCTCGGTGAGCAGCTCCCGGCCGCCGCAGTCGGCGCAGAAGGTTTTATAGGCGAGGTTGTCCATCACCACCCGATCCTGCTCGTCCACCACCACCACGGCGGCGGGAATATTATTCAGCACCGCCTCCATCAGGGTCATATGGTTGCGCAGCCGCTGCTCCAGGGTATAGCTGACGCTGATATCCCGCTGCATCGCCAGATAGTGCTCCAGTTCCCCCTGCGGACTGAGCACCGGAGTGATGTCAATCTCCACCAGGTACAGGCCGCCGTCACGCCGCTGGTTAATCAACTGGCCGCGCCACGGCTGACGCTGGAGCAGGGTGTGCCACATCTCCTGATAGATCTCGCGCGGCGTCTGGCTGCTGGCCAGCAGGCGCGGGTTCTGATTTAACAATTGCGCCAGCGAATAGCCGGTCTGGCGGCAAAACGCCGGGTTGGCGTAGATGATCCTGGCGCTGGCGTCGGTGAGTGAGATCGCCACCGAGGCCTGTTCCACCATGGTAAAAAACAGCCCCGGATGTTGTTGAGTCAGCGCGCCGGCGATGGCTTCCGGCGCGGCGTTATCGAGCATCATATTCAGGGTCATCGTAAACTCCTGTGTCGCAGTTATGACAAATTGTCCGACACCCTGCGCGGATCGCGGCGGGCTGAGCCGAACCCGGATAACCATGCAAACTGTGCGCCCTTATCGAAACGACCGAACGAAACATTGATCCGACAGGGGGAAAATCCGCTGATTTTTACCTTTAGGCCCGCCGGGGGCGCCTTTCGCGGGCGCTGCTGCGGCGGGAAGCGATCCTGATGGGGCAGGGATGGGCCGTCACGGTGCAGGGCAACTTGGCACAGCCTTCGCAATACCCCTGCGGTTATCCCTATTTCCGACACCATTCCGACAGGAGCGTACTATGGCGAACATTGGCATTTTCTTTGGCACCGATACCGGTAAAACCCGCAAAATCGCGAAAATGATCCACAAGCAGCTGGGGGAGGCCGCCGCCGCACCGGTCAATATTAACCGCGCCACGCTGGCGGACCTGCTGGCCTACCCGGCGCTGCTGCTGGGCACGCCGACGCTTGGCGACGGCCAGCTGCCGGGCCTTGAGGCCGGGGGCGAGAGCGAGTCGTGGGCGGAATTTCTTCAGACCCTCGGCGACGTCAGCCTGCAGGGGAAAACGGTGGCGCTGTTTGGCCTCGGCGATCAGCGCGGCTATCCCGATAACTTCGCCAGCGGGCTGCGGCCGCTGTACGACGCCCTGCGCGCCCGCGGGGCGACGATGATCGGCAGCTGGCCGAACGAGGGGTATGAGTTCAGCGCCTCATCGGCGCTGGAGGGGGAGCGGTTTGTCGGGCTGGTGCTGGACCAGGATAACCAGTTCGACGAGACCGACGCGCGTCTGGCGACCTGGCTTGAGGAGATTAAACCGCATCTGCTGTAGGCGATGGCGGGTAGCCTGTCGGCTACCCGCACAGCCCCGGCTGGCGCGCTAACATCTCAGCCAGCCACTGGCGCTGGTGGCGGCGCTGGCTCTGTTGACTGAGGTAATCGCGGGCGCTTTCCAGCGCCTGCTCAGGCATCATCGGCGCGGCGGGGCGGATGGCTTCGCACCATACCAGGTGCCAGCCCAGCTCGCTGGCCACCGGCGCGCTCAGCGCGTTTTCCGTCAGCGCAAACAGGGCCTCCTCCAGCTGCGGATAAAGCAACCCCCGGCCGATCCACCCCAGCAGTCCGCCGTCCAGCGCGCTCGGACAGTGGGAGTGTCGCTGGGCCAGCGGCGCAAACGCCTCGCGGGAGGCCGCGATTTGCCCATGAAGCGCCTGGATGCGCGAGTAAACCGCCTGCTCATCGCCATCGACGGTGAGCAGCAGATGGCGGGTCAGGCGCTGTTCCGGGCGGATAAACTGCGCCTGATGCCGCAGATACCAGGCCTGCACCGTGGCGGGATCCGGCTGCGGCGCCTGGCTGGCAATCCCGGCGAAGGCGGTTTCCAGCCGGGCATAATGCAGGACGATCGCCGCCCGCTCCGGCGGCGTAAACCCGCCCTCATCCAGCCAGGCGCCCAGCGAAGCGGCGAGGCCTTCCCGTAGCGCGGCGGGGATCGCCTCCGCCGCAATCTGGGCGACCAGCGCCTGCTCCACGCTGGCCTGACGCTGCCAGGCCGCCTCGAAGGCCTCCCGGTCCGCCGCGGCGATGGCCGCCGGTTCGCAGTTCCAGCGGCTCTGCGCCAGCCGCCGCCGGCCAAATCGTTGCCATGGCTGCATTATTCTTCCTCCTCTGCCAGGGCCAGCGCGGTCACCGGCACCTGGAACCAGCGGCCGCCGAAGTCGACGATATAGCCGTCGCCGCGCTCGCCCCGATCGGTGGCTTCAATGCGCCCCTGCTGACCGACGTTGACCACCACTTCGCCCTGCAACGTCAGCGCCGTCTGGCAGGTGACGTTATCGCCATACTGCAGATTCCCCGCCAGCCAGGGCCGATCGCCGGCAATCAGCTCCTGTTCGCGGCAGCCGACAACCCGGTCACAGTCCGGGAAGTGGATCTGGTAGATGATCTGGTCCTGCAAGAACACCCCCCAGTCGCGGACATAGCCGATGCTGCCCCGGCGCACCAGCAGGGCGCCGGATGGCAGGCCCGCATAGGTGCCATCGTTGCGGATGGCGCGCACGACGCGGACCGCTTCGCTAAAGGTGAATGTGGGTCTCATGGCCTGTTCTCCTCGAACTGTTGCTGATAACTCTCCGCCAGCAGCCGGCGCGCCAGCAGCCAGTGCGCGCGCGGGTTCTCCTCCAGCTGGTTGAGCAGAGGCACTTCCGCCTTCAGCTTACGGTGAAAGGCGGCCAGCACCGGCAGGCTGCAGTGGGCCAGACGCTCGGGCTGGTAGGGAACGGCGAAAAACTGAAAGAAGGCGTCGGCGGAGCGCAGGTCGTCTACGCCGGGGATCTGATAAAACCACTCCATGCTTACCCCCTGGCCTGCAGCGTTTCGGCGCCGCAGAGCGCGTGAAAGATTGCCGCCAGCTCATCATCCCGCGGGCTGCGTTTACCGGTTTCCGCAAAGTGGCGGAGCGCGGGCAGCAGCTGGTCAATTTGCGCTGACGTCAGGTGATAGCCCATCCGGTCGAAGACGCCGTTAACCGCCTGGCGACCAGAGTGTTTGCCCAGCACCAGCCGATAGCCGCGGCCCAGCAGGGCGGGGTCGATCGCCTGATAGCTCTCGCTGTCGCGCAGCAGCGCCGCAACGTGCACGCCGGATTCGTGGGTAAAGACCAGCTCACCCACCAGCGGCTGCTGGGGATCCACCGGGCGGCGGGTGGCGAGGGCCACCTGTTCGCACAGCGCCGGCAGGGCGGTGAAACGCACCCCGGTCTCGACGCCCAGGCAGCGCTCCAGCCCGAGCGCCACGGTCTCCAGCGCCGCGTTGCCCGCGCGTTCGCCCAGGCCCAGCACGGTGGTGTTCACGCTGGTGGCCCCGGCGCGGACCGCCGCCAGGGTGTTGGCGGTAGCCAGGCCCAGATCGTTATGGGCGTGCATCTCGAGTTCGCCGGGCCAGACGCGGCGCAGGGCGGCGATCTGCGCCGCGGTGGTAAACGGGTCGAGGATGCCGACGGTATCGGCATAGCGCAGACGGGTGGCTCCCGCCTCCCGGGCCAGGCGGGCAATGTCCTGCAGCGTCGCGTCGCTGGCTCGCGAGGCGTCCTCACAGCCAATGCAGACCTTCAGGCCAAGGGTGTGGGCGAGGTGGATCAGGGCCGCCAGCCGCTCCAGCAGCAGCGGTAAGCTCTCGCGCAGTTTGTACTGCCGCAGCTTGTCGGAGGCGGGAATGGAGATATCCACCCAGTCCATGCCCAGCTCGGCGCTCTGGCGAATTTCGCCGGCCTGCATTCGGCACCAGGTCATCAGCGTGGCGCCCGGGAGCTGACGGCGCACCAGCCGGATACGGGCGCACTCCTCCTCGCCCATCGCCGGGGTGCCGACCTCCAGCGCCTCGATCCCCGCCGCGTACAGCGCCTCGGCGATGGCGATTTTTTCGCTGGCCTGGAAGGCCACGCCGGGACTCTGTTCGCCATCGCGCAGGGTGGTGTCATTGATCAGTACGCGTCCCATTTTCGTCTCTCCGTCTTAACCGTAGACCGGCGTGAAGGCGCCATCCTGCAGGTGCGGCTGGCCGTTCCGCCAGTAGGGCGACAGGGCGCGCAGCCGGTCGATAATGGGCGGCAGGGCGGCGATGACGTAGTCGATCTCTTTTTCCCGGGTGTAGCGCGAGAGGGAGAAGCGAACGGTGCCGTGGGCCGCGGTGTAGGGGATATTCATCGCCCGCATGACGTGCGACGGCTCCAGCGAGCCGGAGGTGCAGGCGCTGCCGCTGGAGGCGGCGATCCCGGCCTGATTCATCAGCAGCAGGATCGCCTCGCCTTCAATGCACTCGAAGGCCAGATTAAGCGTGCCGGGCACCCGCGGCTGGCTGCCGCCCATCACCGTTACCGCCGGGATAGTGGCCTGGAGATGGTGTGCAAGGCGATCGCGCAGCTGGCTAATCTGCGCCATGCCCGGGAGATGGACCTGCGCCAGCTCGCTGGCGGCGCCCATCCCGACAATGCCGCTGATATTTTCCGTACCGGCCCGCCGGCCATGCGCCTGGTGGCCGCCGCGCAGCAGCGGGCGAAACCGCGTTCCCCGCCGCAGCCAGAGGCAGCCCACCCCTTTGGGGCCGTGGAATTTATGCGCCGAGCAGGAGAGCATATCGATCCGCGTCTGGCTGAGCGCCATCGGGATTTTGCCCACCACCTGCACGGCGTCGCAGTGAAACAGCGCGCCCTGCTCATGGGCCAGCTCCGCCAGCTCGGGCACCGGGAACATGACGCCGGTTTCGTTATTGGCCCACATAATGCTGACCAGCGCCACGCGCGGGCTAAGCGCCGCCCGAAACTGCGCCATATCGAGGGCCCCCTGCCGATCCACGGCGATACGGTGGATCAGGTATCCCTGGCGCTCCAGCTGTTCGCACACCGCCAGGGTGGCGGGATGTTCGACCACGCTGGTGATGATCTCGCGCCGCTCCGGCATCAGGGCCACCGCCGAGGCGATGGCGGTGGTGGTGGCCTCGGTGGCGCAGGAGGTAAAGATGATCTCGCTGGGGTAGTCGGCTCCGAGCAGGGCGGCCACCTGTTGGTGCGCCCGTTCAAGGGCGGCCTGCGCCGGCAGACCAAAATCGTGTATCGACGACGGATTGCCGTAAAAGTCGGTCAAAAAGGGCATCATCGCGTCGAGAACCATCGGGTCGAGACGGGTGGTGGCGTTGTTATCGAGATAAACAGGTTTCATCGTATCCCCCTTGGGTTAGTTAACCGCGGCCGGGGCCGCCACCACGTCCATGTAACTTCCGGTACGCTCCATCAGCTTCTGCTGCAGCCAGGCGAGGGTCATGTCGGTCATCATGCAGCCGCTGCAGCTGCCGGAGAGGCTGACGGTCACCTGGCGCGGGGTGACGCTCACCAGCGTCATGTCGCCGCCGTCGGCCTGAATGTGCGGGCGCAGCTCGTTGATGGTATCGACCACGCTTTGCCAGTGTGCATCCTGGGTCGTCTCCGCCGGCAGGGGGGCGGGCGGCTGTTGGGCGAGGATCGCCGCCAGCGCCAGCTCAATTTTTTCATGGCAGGCGGTACAGCCCCCGCCGGCCTTGGTGTAGTTGATCACTTCCTCGAGGGTGGTCAGGCCGTTGTTCACCACGGCCCGGCGAATATGCCCTTCGTCGACGCCGAAGCATTTACAGATCAGCTTGCCCTCCTCATGCTCCTCCTCAAGGCTTTCGCCGCGAAAATGGGCGATGGCCGCACGCAGCGCCTCCTGGCCCATCACCGAGCAGTGCATTTTCTCCGGCGGCAGACCGTCGAGGTAGTCGGCGATCTGCTGGTTGGTGATCTGCCCGGCTTCGGTCAGGGTGTGGCCGATAATCAGCTCCGTCAGCGCGGAAGAGGAGGCGATGGCGCTGCCGCAGCCGAAGGTCTGGAAGCCGGCCTCCTCGATGATCTCGGTCTGCGGATCAACCCGCAGCATCAGGCGCAGCGCATCGCCGCAGCTTAATGAACCCACATCGCCCACCGCGTTGGCGTTGTCGACCACGCGCGCGTTGCGGGGATGAAAAAAATGGTCTTTCACTTTCTCGGAGTAGTTCCACATGCTGTCAGCTCCAGGGATGATGACGAAAACGCCGGGGCGCGGTGCACCGCGGACTGGCGGTGGTACTGTTCCCCAAGCAATTGCAGTACCAACGCATAAAAACCTTATTTATTAATTATCTGGCTGAATCAGCTCCCCCGACAGAGCCGACACTGTTGTGGCGTTTTGTGGGCTTTGTCACATAAACGACAGGCTCAGGGCTGCGGGTCGGGCTCCTCCCGCCATGTCTGCTCCTCCAGCAGGCGGTTAAAGCGCTGCGGGTCACGTTGCCGCGCGCTGCGGCGCTGCGCTTTTTCATACCAGGAGAGCTGGATCTCCTGCAGTAAGCCGAGGATGGTGGTCTGGTCGGGAACCCGTTCGGCGCGGACGCCCACCTGCAGCAGTTGGCGAAAAACCGCCTCGCCAATCGCCACGCAGAACAGGGTGACGCAATCCTCCAGGGCGTGGACACGCTCGGCTATCTTCTCGGTCTGATGGCCGCTGACGACCGGGAACTCCACCACCCGCAGCAGGGTGACCCGATCCGCCTTGACGCCGTAGACCACCAGCCGCGGCGTGGCGCCAAAATGCTGATCGACGTGGCGGTAATCGGAGCTGGCGAAGGCGACTTTCATCGACCACTCGTCGGCGTGGACCATCTCAAACTGTCGGTTAATGGGCGGCATAAGCGTCTCCTGAAGCCGGCTGGGGGTCGGCGCCCTGGCGAAGCGGCGAGCGGTAGAGGGCGGTGTGGTGATGGCGGTCGCGCAGCAGATTGGCCAGCTCAAACAGCGTGTCGCGCATGCCGGCGTACCCCTGGCGGACCCGGCGAAACTCGCCGAGCCGGTCGAAGATGGGAAAGCCGACGCGGATCAGCGGCAGGGCAAACTGCTCCGCCAGATCGCGGGCGTGCGAGTTAGCCACCAGCAGATCGGCGGGTTGGTGGCTCAGCAGCTGCTGGAGATCCTCAAGATCCCCCGGCACCACCTGCTCGACCGGCAGCTGGCGCAGGCTGGGGTGGCTGGTGGGGGCAACCAGCGGGCCGGGCTGGATCCCCTGGCTGCGGGCGAAATCACACCATGCCGCCAGCAGGTCGCCCTCCGCGGCCATCGCCATGCGCTGGCCCTGCAGCCACATATGACAATCGATCATCGCATCCTGCAGCTGGCCGCGCTGGCGCTCAATCCAGGCCGGTACGCGGCGTCCGGACAGCTTCGCCAGCTGATGGATAAAGGTATCGCAGTGGTCGAGAGTCATCAGGTGCGGCAGGGCGATCACGTCCCCCCGGCTGCGCTGGCTCAGGAGGGATGCCGCCCGCTGCATTGACACGCCGATGGCGAAGCTGCCCAGACTCTGGCCCATCTGCGCAATCTGGCGCAGCGAGGCGCCGCCCTGGGTCAGGGGCGTAAAATCCCCCTGACCGAGGTGGCCATCCATCGACAGCGAGAGGTCCGGCAGGACCACCGGCTGCAGGCCAAAGGCCTCCACGCAGCGGCTCAGCCATTCGATATCCCCTGGCGAACAGAGATGGCTGACCAGCAGGTTGACCCGCCGGGGGCGCTGCCCCGGCCGCGGCGTCGGCGCCACCCACTGCTCGATGATGCTCTCGATCACCGCGCTGTAGCCGTTTTCCATAGAGCCAAAAAAATCCGGGGTGTTGACGGTGAGGATCGCCACCCCGTTATGGCGGGGATGCGCCTCGCGAAACTGGCGCACCACCCGGGCGATATCGCTGCCCTGCGCTTCCGCCAGACCGGTGCTGAGCAGCACGATGGCCTGCGGACTGTGGCGCTGGCAGAGGGTGTCGAGCGCGGTGAAGATATTGCCGTCGGCCCCCATGATCGTGGCGGTCGGATCCATGGCCGTCGACTGCAGCGGCACCGGGTCATGGAAATGCTGAATAAAGAAAACTTTGGCGAAGGCGCTGCAGCCCTGGGCGCCGTGGACCAGCGGGATGGCCTGGGCCAGCCCGAGGCTGGCGAGGATCGCCCCGAGCGGTTGCCCGGTTTTAATCGGGCTCGCCGCCAGCGGTTTTTCGCTACGGATAAGGTCTGCCATGGTGTTCTCCTAGCGCCACGGGGCGCGGGCATGCGTTTGCGGCCAGACGGGGCTGGCGAGGGTCAGACAAAGCTGGCGGGCGAGGGTGATGATGCCCTGGTAGCCAGCGTAGGCGTGCTCCCGCTCCTGATTGATATCGAGAAACGGCAGCCGGGCTTTCCAGGCGGTGTACATATTGCGTCCGCCGGCGATCATCAGATCCGCCTGATAGCGGTACACCACGTCGAGCAGGGTGCGGGCGTTGCCCTCCTCAAGCATCACCGCCTCGTCGCCCATCAGCTCCCGGATCCGCTGTTTATCCTCCTCGGTGGATTTCCGCGTGCCGGTGGCCACCACGGTCATGCCGAGATCCTGCAGGGCCGAGACCACCGACCAGGATTTCACGCCGCCGGTGTAGAGCAGCACCTTGCGCCCGCGGAGCTGCTCGCGCCACGGCGCCAGCGCCTGCTCCGCCGCTCGCTCCTCGCGGGCGATCAGCGCCTCGGTGCGGCGGCACAGGTCGTCATCCCCCAGCAGCGCCGCCAGCTGGCGCAGGGCGTCGGAGGTGGCGCGGATCCCGTAGAAGCTGCCTTCAAACCACGGCGTGCCGTAGCGCAGCTCCAGCCCCCGGGCGACGTTGATCAGCGCCCGCGAGCAGACCAGCATATTGGCCTGCGCCCGGTGCAGGGTCTGGATCTCGGCAAAGCGGCCGTCGCCGGAGAGGCTGCCGAGGACGCGGATCCCCAGCTCGTCGAGCAGCGGCTGGACCTGCCAGAACTCGCCGGCGATATTGAATTCGCCAATCAGGCCGATATCGTGGCGCTGGGCCGGGGCAAAGGGCGTGTTGTCCGGCCACGGGGCGGGTTCGCGCTGGCCAATCACCTGCCTGAGCATCACGTCGCCCGCCATCCGGTTGCCAAGATTTTTGCTGCCGTAGAAGCCGGCGGCGTCAATGGCGATGACCGGGACGCCGGTGGCGGTCTGCGCGGCCTGGCATACCGCTTCGATGTCATCGCCCTCCATCGCCGGTACGCAGGTGTTGTAGATAAAGACCGCCGCCGGGCGATAGCGGTCGACGATGTGACGCACGGCGTGGAACAGACGGCGTTCGCCGCGGCCCATAATCACATCCTGTTCGTTGAGATCGGTGGTAAAGCCGAGCCGGTTGAGGGCCGGGCCGGCGCTGACGCTGCCACGGTTATCCCACGAGCTGCCCGCGCAGCCGATGGGGCCGTGCACCAGGTGCGCGACGTCGGCGATGGGCAGGAGCGTTATCTGCGCGCCGTCGAAGGCGCAGCCGCCGGCGGTGGCGCCGGGCTTAGGGGCGCTGCAGCCGGATTTTTGCTTCTGGTTGTGCTCGCAGGCGGGTTCGTCCAGCAGCGCCAGAATTTCCTTTCCCTTCATAGTGACCTCGTTGACGGTGGGAGACCGGAGAGGTGATGCAATTCGCGCTCCAGGGAGAGGGGGATTGATTTTTAAGGAAAAAGGGTTGTGGGTTTTGCGACAAAGGAAACAATCGGACAAGGGGGGCATGATTTATCGCGCTGATAACTGGATTTACCGCGACAGTATTGCTGCAGACTGGTGAATGGCGGGAAAGGTCGATAAGGTGGACTATTCCGTTCACCGACCTTCCTCTCTATTTCATCGCGCCCTCTGCGGGTGAACGGCAT
>OLGE01000043.1_pt1 | contig 129489 bp, 122 predicted proteins | sample 1605151 | NCBI WGS metagenome assembly OLGE01 (sample SAMEA3888912, study PRJEB22519) | human gut metagenome | biome: human gut; feature: human-associated habitat; material: faeces | place: Denmark | collected 2010
CTGAAATTTTCTCTTGGAATTTTTCAGGGTTGCATTGCTGTTTATTTGTCAAGGTGCACCGGACTTTCTACCTAAAGAAATCCGTTTTTTAGCCGCATGCTTTTCACACGCGGCTCATTTATAGTATCATTTCAATATTTGATTGTCAACTATTTTTTGGGGTTTTTTTCAAAAATTTTCTTGTGGTAATTTTTCCCATCCATCCGTTGTTTTTCTATGACGGCAAACCGCTGAATAAAGCGCCCATCAAATGAGAAATCAGATTGTGTTCGTACAGATAATTTAAGAAAGAGTTTTGCGTAATTGCATAGCCGCAGTCAAATCCAAACAGACTCCCCTGTCCTTCTTCAATCAAATAAAGCAACAGCCATATTATGAGAAAGCCTTCCACAACGCCCAGTAAAAGTCCCAGCAATTTATTCAGCCCATGAACCAGGGGAAGTTTTGTCAGAATGTTCAAAACTCCAAAGACCCATTTAAACGCAAGCGTGCCCGCAAAATAAATCAATAAAATCACTACTACCCGCGCTAAAATATGTTCTCCCTGAAAAATCGCCCACTGAAACAGGAATGCAAAAAGCCAGTCTTTCAAAAGCATCAGCAAAATAAACGCCAGAATACCCGACAAAATCGGGACCAGCATTTTTACAAACCCTTTTTTACAGCCGTATACGGCAAATAGAATGATGATGATCCAGCTTATCACTAACAGTAAATTCATTATTTTAATTTTATAACTTCCATTCCTTCGTCTCTTACAACGATATACTTCGTCCTGCTCTTTGTGGGTATAACCGCTCTGATGCCGCCGCCCAAATCTCCGTTATATTTTTCCAGCCCTTTTTTGTTCCATATAAATACGGTTGCTTCATTATAAATAATGATATTTCCGTCGTCCAAAACAATATCGCTGTATTCTATATCAAAGGTCTTGGTAAGAAGCAATTCTGCGTTCAAATCGTAGATATCCAGACGGTACTTGTCTTCCCCGTCGTCGTTTCTGTAAACAAGCGCCACACGGGAATCATCCCAGAATACGCTTTCAACGCCTTCCTCAATTTCCTTTTCGGCTTTTAATTCGGGAACCTGCTTTCCGCTAAAAACCAGCAACCTGTCTTCGCCCACAGCGACCGCTTCGTTTTCATTCACATAATGCAAGAAGGGGATCACAGTTTCTTCATATTCAAATCCGCTGACAATTTTATCCATAACGTTCTGCCCCACGCCGCCGAAATTGTAAAAGGCGATGCTGGTCCCAATTCCGTTACCCTCCGCTTTCAGATAGGACACCGCCATTTTTTGATTATCGGAAGACATAGACGCTTTCAGGGGAAAGCCGGTCTGGTTCATGGATGTCTTGATGGATACGATATTTTCTCCCGTGGTATCATAAATCTCCACCCAGACAAGATCATCATCTTCTAACGTAGCGGTAATAATCCCCTTGTCCGAAACAGTCACGTCCAATATCACCCGGTTGGTAACAATCTGTCCGCAGGGACCGGAGGCATTCATAACATAAATGGTATTGCCTTTATAGTCTCCTGCTGTTACATATTCGCCCGCTATGCAGACAATCGGCGACTGCATTTCATAGGTCTGGTTCCAAAGCTGCTCTCCTTTGCTGTTAAATGCGGAAACACCGTCTCTGCTGTAGCAAAGTATATTCCCGTTATAGGCTTTCGCCACACTGTCGGAAGATCCGATATTTTCCACCGACTTTACAACCTCATAATCTGTATATACCTTATTATCTATTTGGATACGGATAACTACAGCTACCGCTATTACCAAAACAACGGCGAGCGCAATTCTGTAAATTCTGGTCAGCCGGTGCTTTATGATCTTTTCCCGAAAAGTGAGTTTTTCTTCCTGCATGGCAAATCTCCTTCGTAACGACAAGGTCATTGTACCATATTTCATTTTTTTATGGAAGAATGATGTTCACTCCGTATTGAATACTGTTCTTATCCGTAATGCCGTTGACCTCGCAAATTCTGTCTATCATACTTTCGTTTCCGTAAAATTTCATGCTGATCTTTGCCAGCGTATCTCCTTTTTCAATACAATATGTTCCGGGAATTACAAAGCCTTCCTGAGATTCCAGCACCGGGTCCTGCGTCTCGGGCGGCGAAACAGTCTCGGGTTGCAAAACAGCCTCGGGCGGCGTTTCTCCCGCTACAGCCGTGCTTGCAGTCTCTATCGTTTCCGCCTCCGGGGTTTTTACCTCGGCTACAACATTATTAGAAACCGATTGCCGGGGATCTGTTTTTTCCGGTTCGGCTGCCGCCGCTGCCTCCGTGGTCATGGAGCTTTCCGCCCCGGCGGCAACCAGCTCCGCGTCTTCCGTTACGACCTCGACCTTTTTGCTTTCCAGCTCCGCTCCGGCTTCCTCGTCGGTGATCTGGGACGAGATATCATATAATACCTTTTCCATGTTCTGCATCTTTTCATAATTATTCAGCATGGTCACGCCGATAATCGTCACGATCAAAAGCATGGCGACGCTTGTCCCATACAAAACGCCCATGGTCTGTTTTCTGTGAATCTCATCCTTCTTTTCCTGCACAATGCCGCGAAATTTCTTGGTTGCCTTGTCCACTTCGGGTTTTATTTCTTCCGGCTCGTCCTGTTTGATGGTGATCATATAATTCTGCATCGCTTCGTTTCTCTCATAATAAACGAAATAACCGTTTTGCAGCACCATATTTCCTTTTTCAAACAGATACAGGTTTTCCAGCCTTTCCCCTACGGAATACTCCATAAAAATCTGCTGCTCATCCCTGAAAAATTGTTTGTGGGTATTTAACACGGGGGCTTCCGTAAAGTCCGACAAATCATAGCGCATATAAATCCAGCCCAGCACCATAGAATCTTTAAAAAAATGCCCCGCTTTTTCATTGACTTCTTTCCATATATCTTCCTTAAAAACGGTCCGTTCCCCCTGCATGTCCTCATTGCATTCCGCAAGAATCGCTCCGTTTACAAAAAACAGCGTCAAATCTCCGTCCGTCTGCCGGTGTCCGTACAAGATCATGGCTTTCGGCTTATCATCCCGGGTTGATATCTGCTTCATAAAGGTCGTTATATAGTCTTCTATGTAAACTCTCGTCTTTCCTTTGACCTCGCCGATCTGGCGGACATTTTTAGGAATTTCTCGTTTGTATACCTGAGTTCCACCCTCTTTTACAATTTCTATCACGCGATTACCCTCTTTCTTACTTCGTTACCAATTTTATAGCACAGGAAGTATCACGGATTTTATCGTATTCTGTCACGGCATCTTTCGATTCTTTCGACCAAATGGGCAACAAAAAAAGATCATTCTCCAGGAACGACCTTTTTCTTTTTTATTTGTAGTTTTCTTTTTCAATTGTTTACGGCTTTGCCGTCGCTTTTTCCCGAACGAAAAGGCGCATGAAATCCGTTAATGATCATATTCTTTCTTGATCAGTCTTTTCACGGAATCGACAACGATCCAGACTCCGGCTATGACAAATATAACTATAAAGACATACAACGGCATTCTCTGGTCTGCCGGCGTCGAGGTAATGTCGGAGGCGATCGAATACGCATAATATAAAATGAAGGCTCCGATCAGCGCCCGTATGGTCAGTCCGTTCTTGGTAGAGGTCATGCCTTTGTAAGATTTCCTGCCCTCCTCCGGTTTCTCTTCTTCCTGCGGAAGCTCTTGCAGTTCCTTTTCATTTTCCTTGTTTTCTTCCATATTATCACACCTTATACAAATTTATAAATCGTTGTGGAACGGAACGTTTTGCCCGGTTCTGCAACAGGTTTTGTGAAATTGGGTTCGTTGGCGCTGTTGGGGAAATATTGTGTCTCCAGTGCAAGCCCGCAGCGTCTCTTGTACTGCGCGCCGCCTTTTCCCTTATGTCTCCCGACCCAATTGGCGGAATACACCTGTATGCCGGGCATATCCGTATAAACTTCCATGGTTCTTCCTGCTTCCCGATCGGAAAGTACGGCAATTTTCGTCAGTTCGCCGGGTTTGCCGTCGCTGACAAAATTGTGGTCATAGCCGGAAACCAGACGCATCTGCTCAAAACGGCTGCGTATCCTCTTTCCGATGGGCGTCGGCGTTGTAAAGTCAAGCGGCGTCCCTTCAACGGGCGCCAGCCTGCCGGTAGGTATCGCCCCTTCAACAATCTCCGTAAAACGGGAACAGTTGAGCCAAAGTTCTTCTTCGAGCATGCTACCGCTCTCATGCCCTTTTAAGTTAAAATAAGAATGGTTGGTCGGATTGACAATCGTCTTTTTATCCGTCTCAGCTTCATAATCGATCCGTAAACCGTTATCCTTTGTTACCGTATAAGTAATGGAAAACTGACGGTTGCCGGGCAGCCCCAACTCGCCGTCCTTCATGGACAGGGTAAAGGTCACGCTGTTCTTTTTATTATCAGCCTTTGCCTCAAATACACGTTTGTGAAAGCCCAGATCAAAGTGGGTATGCAGATTGTTTTTCCCGTCGTTTACATCCAATTGGCAGGTTTTGCCATCCAACACAAATTTTGCATCCGCCGTTCTGTTAGCAATAGGTCCTACGGACGCCCCGAAAAAATTGCCGTTGGTAAAGTACTTTTCCAGCTTGTCATATCCCAGCGTCACATCGGCAATCTTTCCCTTTTTATCCGGTACAAAGAGATTTACCAAAATCGCTCCATAATTCATAACATCCGCCCGGATTCCCTTTTCATTTGAAATGGAATACAGGGTAACCTGCTGCCCGTCCGGCGTCTCTCCAAATATTTTTTCCTTTACCACTTGTCTTTCCTCCGTCATTCTCCATTTTATCTTTATAACCTTATCATTATAATTCCGTCCGACCTTCCAGCGCCCTGAGCAAAGTAACCTCGTCAATATACTCCAGATCCCCGCCTACGGGGACTCCGCTGGCAATCCTTGTCACTTTAATGCCTGTAGGCTTAATGAGCTTGCTGATATACATCGCGGTCGTCTCCCCTTCCAAACTTGAATTGGTCGCGATGATAACTTCCTCTACCTGTTCGGACTGCAAGCGCTGCATCAGTTCTTTTAAGCGGATATCATTGGGACCGACGCCCAGCATTGGGGAGATTGCTCCGTGCAGCACATGATAAACGCCGTTAAACTTACCGGTTTTTTCATAAGCCGCAAGATCCCTGGTGTTTTCCACGACCATAATCGTCCCATGGTCCCTTTTGGCATTGGAACAGATCGGGCATATCTCCTGGTCCGTCAGGGTACAGCACACGGTGCAATAACGTACCTTCTCTCTCGCTTCTACCATCGTATCCGCCAGCCGCTTCACAGTTTCCTTCGGCTGATTGATCAGATAAAAGGCAAGGCGCTGCGCCGACTTACTGCCGATACCCGGCAGCGACGACAATTCTTCAATTAGCCGATTGATATAACCGCTGTACAAATCCATTAGAACGGTAATCCTCCCAGACCGCCGGTCATTTTATTCATGATTTCGGCGTTCGCTTCTTCCGCCATACGCAGCGCTTCATTGACAGCCGCCATAATCATATCCTGCAGCATATCCACTTCATCGGGATCTACCGCGTCTTTGTCAATCGCAATTTTGGTCACTTCTTTTTTGCCTGTTACGGTCACTTCAACAGCGCCGCCTCCCGCCTTAGCGGTAAATTCCTTTTCTTCCAGTTCCTTCTGGCTTTCTTCCATCTGACGCTGCATTCTCTGAGCCTGTTTCATCAGATTATTCATGTTTCCGGGCATTCCCATTCCTCCGGGATATCCACCTCGTTTTGCCATTGTCAGTCCTCCTCTTCTATATCCATCATAATAATTTTTGATAAATCAATATTATTCGCTTCAAAATCCTCTGTCTGTCCGTAAGTCTTAAAATCCGGAACAATTTCTTTGCCTATGGCGTTGCTCAAAATGCGAGCCGCCTGCTCCTGATGCTCGGGAAACTTCATAAAGTAATCGGAATACGTCCCCTCCGCCAGGTAAATTTGCAGATGGTTGTCATTGCCAAGACTGAGCTTCGCCGTTTTGAGATACCCCTTCATGGGATTGGGACAATCGTTCAGGATTACCGACCATCTTTTGACGATCTGCTCCACATCCTCCGGAATCGCCTTGGGCAACTGCGGCTTATCAGCCTTCGCTAATCCGTTTGCTTCCTGAGCGTAAGCCGTTCCTGACGCGGCGCCTGCCGCCATACCCGCGGGAGCCGTCACGACCAGACCTTTTTCCAGTTTATTTTCCAGAGTCCGTATCCTCTCCAGTATGGATTCCTGATCCTTTTCCATGCTCGGGCGGCACGCCTTGATCATTGTCATTTCAATCATAACCCGCTTTGCGGACGCGTAACGGATCTGCCCGGATAATTCCGAAAAAATCCGGATAAGGCGCATAATTGTCGTCTGATCCATCATATCCGCTTCTTCCTTGAGAAGCTTCAGATGATCGGAAGATACGTCAAGCACATCTTCCACGTCGTCGCAGCTTTTCACCAACAGCAGGTTGCGTAAATACCATGTATAATCGCTGACAAACTGCGTCAACTCCCTTCCCTGCATCACAATCTCTTCCAACAGACTGATGCAGCCAAGGACGTCCTGATCTATCATATGACGCAGCAGGCGGCTGAATACCTCGTTGTCCACCGCGCCCAGCACGTCCAGCACCATATCATAGGTCAGCTCTTTACCGAAATGAAAGGCAATACATTGATCCAACAGACTTAAAGCATCGCGCAGGGACCCGTCCGCCGTCTTTGCGATATAGCGAAGCGCCCTGGGTTCCACCTGAATCTGTTCCTTCTCCATCAATTCGGACAATCTGTCGGAAATCGTATCAATGCCGATCCTCTTAAAATCATACCGCTGGCAGCGGGACAAAATGGTAATCGGGATCTTGTGCACTTCGGTTGTCGCCAATATAAAAATCACATATTCCGGCGGTTCCTCCAGCGTCTTTAAAAGAGCGTTGAAAGCGCCGATGGAAAGCATATGCACCTCGTCGATAACGTAGACCTTATATTTGCCCTCTGCGGGAGAATAGGACACCTCATCCACGATCTCGCGGATATTATCCACGCCGTTGTTGGACGCCGCATCGATCTCAATCACATTCATGCTCGCCCCGGACGCAATGGCTCGGCAGCTTTTGCACGTTCCGCAGGGACTTCCGTCCACCGGATTTTCACAATTGACCGCCCTGGCAAAAATCTTTGCAACGGTCGTTTTACCCGTGCCTCTCGTCCCGCAAAACAGATAAGCATGACCGATTCTGTCCGCCGTTATTTGGTTTTTTAATGTTTCTACAATATGATCCTGTCCTTTAACGTCTTCAAACTCCGCCGGACGGAATTTTCGATACAGCGCCTGATACGACATCTTTCACTCTTCCTTAATCACCGAAACTGATACCAAGCATTTTTGCTTCTTTGATAATCGATGCGTCAGGAGAAACATATTTCAGTTTGCCCGCCACATCCTCTAAGGGCACCTTGATAATCTCACGGTTTTTCATACCAACCATAAATCCGTACTCGCCCTTCATGATCAGCTTTCCTGCTTCAGAGCCCAGTCTGGATGCAAAAACGCGGTCATAAGGGCAGGGGCTTCCGCCTCTCTGCGTGTGTCCCGGAACGGTCACGCGCACCTCATAATCGGATTTTTTCTGAATCGCGTCGGCAATTTCATAGGATACGGAAGGGAATTTGTAATTCTTCATCTTTTCCTTATATTCTTTCTTAGACAAAGCCGCGTCCTGTTTGGAGATAGCGCCTTCCGCAACCGCTAAAATCGTAAACCTGCTTCCCTTTCTGTGGCGTTCTTCAATTGCTTCCACCACTTTATCAATATCATAGGGAATCTCGGGAATCAGAATAATATCGGCGCCGCCAGCCATGCCTGCGTTTAAAGTCAGCCAGCCGACTTTATGTCCCATAACCTCCACGATGAATACGCGCCCGTGGGACGCCGCGGTCGTATGGATACAGTCGATAGCGTCCGTCGCAATATTAACCGCGCTCTGGAATCCAAACGTCATATCCGTGCCGAAAAGATCGTTGTCGATGGTCTTGGGAAGCGTTACAATATTTAAGCCTTCTTCTCTTAACAGGTTCGCGGTCTTATGGGTTCCGTTGCCGCCGAGAATTACGAGGCAGTCCAGCTTTAATTTGTAGTAATTCTGTTTCATTGCTTCCACTTTGTCAAGACCGTTTTCATCAGGGTCCTTAATGGTTTTAAAAGGCGTGCGGCTGCTGCCCAAAATCGTACCGCCCTTTGTGAGAATGCCGGAAAAGTCTTTGCTGGTAAGCATCCTGAAATCTCCATAGATCAAGCCCTTATATCCGTCTGTAAATCCATAGATTTCCACGTCGCTGTCGTAATTGGTAACGCTTTTTACCACGCCCCTCATAGCCGCATTCAGCGCCTGACAGTCGCCTCCGCTGGTCAACATCCCGATTCTTTTCATTCTTTTTTCCTCCTTGCTGATTATGGTTGAATTATTTTCGTTCTTTTATTCATCATTCCCTTTGTTTCTAGGAAGGAGAATGTTTCTTTTGATTTTTCACGCGGTACATAAATGCGTCCGCATCCTTGATCAGCGCGTCCATGACATCCTTTCCCTTCGCGGAATGGGCGGTCCCGATGCTCGCCGAAATGCCGTGGAAGTGTTCGACCTCCTGATAGACGTTATCCAGTTGTTCCTGGAGCCACCGCCTTTTTTCTTCCGCTTCCTGTTCTGTAACGGCTCCCGTCTCGATAACCAGAAATTCATCGCCGCCGAATCTGGCGATCACGCCGTCAGGCATACATTTCCTTAAAGTTTCCGCCGTCAGGACTAACGCGTCGTCTCCCACGTGGTGCCCATACCGGTCATTGACCTTTTTAAAGTTATCAAGATCCAAATAATATACGGTTAAGGGTCCGTCTTCTCTCGACTTGATAAAATCGGAAACATATCTTCTGTTGTAAAGCCCTGTCAAAAAATCCGTATTGGCATTTTTGACAATCATCTGTTCATAGATTCTCTCCTGTGTCACGTCTGTCGCCACGCCTACCGTTCCCATGACGCTACCGTCCAAATCAAACAACGGCGTTTTGTAGGTCTTTAACTGCCTCATATCGTCCCCGATTTTTACCTTTTCATCGAATATGCAGGTCTTTCTTTTTTCCATAACCTCATATTCCGATTCCATGCAGATAAACTCGCCTTTGGCATATTCGTCCGGCGTAAGGTCCCAGATATAATAATGCCCCCGCCCTTCAATCTGTTCCATGGTCTTATTGACCGCTTTGCAGAAATATCGATTGACCTTTTTATGTACGCCCTCTTTATCCTTGAACCAGATCAGATGCGGCACGCTGTTGATCGCAGCGTCCAGATATCCGCAAGTTTCAGCAAATCTTCTTCCGCCAGCTTCGGAATCTGTTCTTTATCCGCGATCAAAATCAGATCCGCTTCTTCTTTTTTACAGGAAAACAGCTTTGCAATCCCTGTCTTTATTTCCGCGCCCCTGCATTCCGCAATGATCACATCCGCATCCGCGGCAAACGTTTCTTCTATTTCGTCGCTTTTGGTAAATTCATGCTGAAAATGTTCCAACGGAGCCATTTCTTTGATGGTTTCATATAAATCATTCCGCACGCACGCAAAATATATCTTTACCCTGCAATGTACATATCCATGCTCCTCTACACAAAATTATTCATAAAATAACCGTTCTTATTATATCAAATATGCGCTGTGAAAGCAAACTGCATTATTTAGAGGTGTCAATCAAATTTGAGGCAAAAGAGAAGAGGTATCACGTTTAAGCAACACCTCATAATCTAAATATTCTTTCATTCTGATTCCGGCATTTCCATAATGCCATTGGATGATCTTTGATATTTTCAATAATCTCCTTTTGATCAAATAAAAGTTCCGCTTTCTTCCTTCTAAATCAAAAAACTCTTTATTTCTCAATACAGGAAACAAATCTCTTTTAATTTTTGAAAAGGTCAGACCGTCGATGGCAGATGTATTGAACGCTTTATTTATTGTTTCCTGTGAAATGGTATTATAGAAAATAATACTTTTTCTAAATAGGTCGTTTTCGGATTCATCAAACAACCCAAACTAAAACTAAATCGGGAAGCAGGGGATAACTGATAACCCTCTGCCCTCATATACTCTTTAATAAGGGAAGTAATTTGTTCTCTTGCTGCCGTCATTTCATCCCTTGTGCTGTTTGGAATAAAATCCATATCAATATCAACAGACAATCTTGGCAAATTAAAGATAACCGTATTGATTGCCGTACCGCCTTTTAATATAAGATGTTCCGACAAATACTCCTGGCTGTTAAAAAATTTCAAAATTTCTTTTAACCGTAACAGCTTTTCAAAGGTATCTCTAACGAATCCATATTTTTTAGCTTCCTTTCCAAGCTCCATCCTGTTATATTCTATCATATTCGTCGTTCTCTCCGTTCTTCAAAAACGCTTTCGCATCCGGTACGACCAGTTTCCATCTTGAATTATAGCCTCCCTGCAGAATATCTTTTGTAAGATAGCGTTTGCTCTTCCCAATATTCCTCCGGCAAAACTCATAGAACACATCTGTAATTCCTGCGTTAGTATAATATGTTTCAAGCAGGTAGCCTGTCTTTTGAAAAAGGAATTGCCTTTCATATTCACTCAAATACTGACATAATTTCATTTCATCTAACTTTCGAATCGAACGAATAAAGGAAACGATTTCCTCGATACCGGATAAATGATCCATATCCTTTATACTATCTACCAGTGTCCGTTCCATATCGGTTACTCGCACTCCGCCGCTGTATTTAACTTCTTCAACACCACTTTGGCTTTTCGTAGATATATACTTATAAACATATCCATCAAATTCAAAATCACGAAATCGTGTTTCGGATGCTACATAGACTTCATAATACACCTGGTCCGAAAGTCCATAATACTCTATCGCAGTATGATGGGAAAGATAGGCTGTATCTGTAATTTTACAAGCAATTTGATAACGGCTTGCTACAGGTGCTCCTGTTTCTCCACTGATGCAGGTATACAGATTATTCCTTATTTTTACTATCAGATTTTGATTTAACAGCCGTTTCAATGTAGAACGAGTGCTATTTACACTATTATAATACCGTGCTACATCTTCTGCTGTAAATACCGGGCGCCCAAGCAGTTCATAATATAGATTCATTCTATCACCTTTCGGTTTATTTTTTTGTCAAAACGGCTTTTTAAAAAGCCGTTTTGTTCTTAATATAAACCATTATATACAATTCCCATAAAAGCGCAAGTATTCAACTTTCATTTACTATTTACCCTTTATTTTCGGTCTCTTTCTCTTTTTTCTGCAAAAGAAGCACTGCCTTTTCCAAGCTCCATCAAAAACTTCTGCAAATTGGTCAAAATCTTTTTTAAGATCGCTTTCCGTGAAATTCGTATTAGGTGCCAGTCCTAAAAATTTTGCCACAACCGGATTCTTGATAAACTCCAGCTTATCATTTTGATATTCTGCGGTCAGCTCTTTCATTTCCTTTTCGACAAGTTGCTGATTCTGTGTTTGAATCATACAATAATAATACGGCGACGAAATGTTTCGCTGTAAAGTTCTGTCGCTTCAATTCTGTTCTGCAGCTTCTTTCTCATACCAATCACGTGCTTTCTTATCTTCAACCTACAAAAGAATACGATAATGAGTCCAAGAAAGTAGTGGCATAGATTTTCCACGCGCTGAGTGGAAAATCTCAAGGTATGTCCTATAGCGTAGTATTGACCGCCTGATACACAGCCTTTTGTGAGGACACAATAATTCCGCACATATCTTTTAGCAAGCATCTGCACCTTGCCGTCGCCCCCACCCCCCCCGACTGAAAAAGACCTGGCTGATACTTCAATTTTAATAAGCTGCGTTGTGGAAATCGAGTGTCCTTCATCAGTACGCTTCATCTTCGATTTGCTCATATTTTCCTGTATTTTTCATCGATATTCTTTTCTATCTCTATTTTTATTTTTTCAACAGGTATTTTCTAGCCTTACGTTCACCTTCCACAGTCAAAATATTTTCTTCAACCATCTTTTTCAATATTCTTTTTGTTGTTGAATCTGCAAGTCCTAATATTTCTCTTGCTTCTTTGTTACTAATCGAACCATTTTCTTCTATATATTTGACAATCCTATCTTCTCGCTTAGCAATTATCGGCTTTTTATCGGCTTTTATCGGCTTTTTATCGGTCTTTAACGTTTTTTCTTCTCCAGACCGATAAAAGCAAACCGCAAACCCCGTTCGCTTTTTCTGAAATTCATATCTGACACCAGCCGCATCGCAGGCGTCTGCAATACGCTTTAATCCTGTACCAAAACTTTCAATATCTTTTGAATAATACAAAATTCTGGCAATTTTAGGATTTCTCCGAATCGGTCTTTCAGCCCCTTCAATAAAATCCTGTGGTTCCAAGCCTTCCGGAAACGCGCCCGGATTATAGATTTCTACACGATCTTTATAAATTGCCACTTCATTACTTTCACCGGAAGAATAATCTTTATGACAGAAAGAATTTAATAAAGCCTCTCTTATCGCATCCACAGGGATCTCCGGAATCTCTGTTCTCTGCCTCGCTCCTGTAAACTCAACCTTCCAATGAATATTGCTTTTAATATAACTCTCTGCGATGTCCACAAGTTTTAAAACCGGTCCATGATAACGCTGAATATCATTAAAAGTCAGGCGTTCTGTCGTTGCAAAAATAGCCATCTGCACATCCTGAAGCAAGTCATCACTAAAGAGCGCTTTTCCTGCATTTAACAGCTTGTCTCCATCTGTCAACTCTAATTGATTCAGCACTGTCTTCTTATCCGTATAAGAAATGACAAGACGCCCAACCTCATGTGCCTGCGTGGTATATTTTTTCAATAATTCTTCATCTACATCATCAATCGATTTGTTCGATACAAGGTTTTCCCAACGATTTCCTTCCCTCCCACTCTTCAATAGCAAATTAGTAATCTCCTCCGGGGACATCGTTAAATCTTCATCTGCCACCCTGATTCTGGCAACTCCATAAGCAAAATATGGTATCTGATCTCCTGAAAATTTCACGTGAATGCAATCTCGCCCGTCCAAAACAACTTTACGGATTTCCGGATAAATTTTCGGTTCAATATGATTTTTAATTTTCTGACTGACTTCTCTTAACGTTTCCTCCGTTATAACTTGTCCAATCGGAGTGCCATCCGGCTTTACGCCAAAATACAGTTCGCCATGCTGATGTTTATTCAATATGGCACAGATTGAATACATTGCTTCTTTCAATTCTCCAGTTGATTTCTTAAATTCTAATATCTCGTTCTCTATTCCTAAGTTCAAATTCACACCAGCTTTCGCGTCTATAACTAATTCCACAGCCAAATAACAATTCTTCATGTCCAAGCAATAACTTCTTATGAATAATTTTATCCGATTGCCACTGATAATACAAGCAGACAGAATATAAAATGATTTTCATATATAATCGGCGGTCGCTGCCGCTGAGTTCGGATTATGAAATCTATAATTCAACCTGCGTCCCTTCATAGCGGAGCTTCTCCCCTTCCTGCTCCTTACCAGAAGTTTGAGAGTTAGTAAAAGATGTGATTATTTCAAATATACTCTGCGAATGTAAACCGCATTATTCAGACCGTCATTGCCGATATGACGCATAATGGATATGGTACAGATGATACTTATAGCAGTAAAATGATACATACTAAAAGCGTAACGATAACGGAGCTGACTGCGGCAAATTTGTGAAGCTTTCCGTAGTTGAGGGAAACAACCTCAATCCGGGGCTCTAAGTCTGTGCTCTCCATACGCTCTTTAATGAAATCCGTCCAGGAAGTCTCCTCTTCCCCAAGTTTATCTTTGCAATTTTCAAGATCTTCCAACAGAATCCGGTATTTTTCAAGATAGGCCCGGCAACTTTGTATTTCCGTATGATAAAGAGGCAGCGAATAGCGGCGGGCAATCCACGCCCCCCACTCTTCCCTGCCTGTTTACAACAAGAATCAAAATGCTCTTTACTATTTTAAATACACACACCGGCATTACTATCAAATAAGCAATATAACACAGCATGACCGTGACCGCGCCTATGTAGCTTAATACGCCGCCTGCCGCCGTCATGGCAAGCGCCATATTATAAAACAGGATAAACGCCGCCAGAATCCCCACAAACAGTTTCAACTCAAAGTTCTGTTTCTTTTTCCTGTTTATTGCGCTTTCCAATTGTCGGGACACCTGATACCGGGCAAATTCCACTTTTTGTATACAGTGGTTTAAAAAATATTCTTCTTCCGACTGATAGGCTAAATGCAAGTTTTCGCGTTCGCTTTGTGATTCGCTCTTCAAGCCCCTTCCCCCTCCGGCTATGAGATTAAGCTCAGTTGTATTTTATTATAACACAATTTATTCTCCATTCTGCCTGTTTTCCTAAAAATAAAACATAATCAATTGACGAAACAAAAGATTGCAGATATAATATAAAGGCTGTGAAGCATATGGAGACGTATCGAAGCGGTCATAACGAGCTTGACTCGAAATCAAGTTGTCCGTCAGGGCACGCGGGTTCGAATCCCGCCGTCTCCGTTAGTCAGAAAAAAAGGAGCTGCACACTAATTCCATCTTAGTGCGACAGCCCCTTTTTATGTTCTGCCATTGCAGTTAGCTGATACAGAAACGGTTTATGATATCCTGTCCATAATGTCTTTATAACTTACCAGCGTCACATTGCCCATCTCAATTCAAACCTGTCCGATGCGTATAACGTATTCAACGTTGTAAAAATTAGTCAAGTATGATTTGCCAAATCATACTTGACTAATTTGTTGCGCTTAATTTATTGTACACTTTATAAATAATGGTTTATGACCCAATCACAGGCATCCGCCTCTTTAATAAGAGCGGCTGTCCATGATTTCCCGGGTAACTACTGTGACCGGATATTCCTCTCCATTTACTGATACAGACTGCACTGTAGCGTCATGGGCGTACATGCTTTCATCTACATAAGAGAATTTCTCCGGCGTCCTTCCCGCCTCTAAATCCTCTATGATCTCACGTACATGCGGTCCCTGCTGGGGATTACACTCTATAATGCACGTAATTTTATCCTTCTGTATATGTTCCATGGCATCCTGCTTTACCCCGTCAAAGGAAACTACCATGATCTCGCCCGCCTGAATATCGGAGCCCACTGTTTTTCCTGCCGCTTCAATGGCATCTATGGCTCCAAAGGCTTCATTATCATTTTCACAGTAAACAATATTGATGTCGTCGTATTGATTCAAAAGGGACTCCATCACTTCTTTTCCCCTTGCCTGGGTAAAGTCTCCGACTACCTCCGCAAGCAGCGTCATATTATCATTTTCTTCACAAGCCCTCTGCAGTCCCCTTGTTCGCCCGATCTGGGCAGAAGAACCAATAGTTCCCTGTATATTGACAATATTTGCGTTTTCAATGCCTTTTGCAAGCAGATACTGCCGTATCCATTCCCCGGCTTTTTCTCCCTCCAGAGTAAAATCAGAACCCACCCATGCAGTATATAAATTGTCATCAGACACATCCACTCTGCGGTCCAGAATGATAACCGGGATTCCCGCGTCCTTTGCTTCCTGCAGCACCGTGTCCCATCCGGTTTCCGTAACAGGCGCCAGCACGATATAATCCACTTCCTGTTGAATAAAAGTACGGATCGCCATAATCTGATTCGCCTGCTTCTGCTGCCCGTCCTCAATGATCAGCTCATATCCGCTTTCAGATGTAAACGTCGCCTTCATGGATTCGGTATTTGCACTTCTCCAGTCGCTTTCTGCCCCAAGCTGGGAAAATCCTATGACAATGCGTTCTTTTGCGTTTTCTTCCTCCGCATGTTCGGGTTCCTTTGAGGAAACGTTATCTTTTCCACAGCCAAAGAGCCCTGCACAGACGAACAGGATTATGACAGACGTCAGAAATCTCTTTCTCATTTCTACCTCTCCTCGTATACCTGGTGTTTTCTTCTCCCTTATCAAGTTCAATATACTTTTGACAGTCGGTTTTGTCAACGATCAAAAAAGCCGCCGAAAATGGCGTTTATAAAATCTTCCTGTGTAAAAAAGAGGTCGCCGTACAAAAATTTTCTCTTTTGCAGACAGCTCCCTCTTTTATACAGTTATGATAAAATCTTTAAACGATTTCCCGTTTATTTGCGAATGCTTCTTTTCTTACGCGCCATAACAACACTCTGAACCACCAGGAACAGACAGAGCATAGCCGCAATGGTAATTCCGGTCCACCATGCCTGGTCAAGACCTGCGGAAGAAACAATGTTTTGGATTGTACTGAGTATCAGCACGCCGAACAGCGCTCCCACAATATTGCCGACGCCGCCCGTCAGCATGGTACCGCCTATAATTGCAGAAGCAATGGCGTTCATTTCCATTCCCGACGCATGGGAAGCGGAACCGGAGCCTACGTGCATGAAATACACAAATCCGCCGATACCTGCCAAAATGCTGCAGATCAGATGGGATAAGAATTTGGTCCTTCTGACGTTGATACCCAGCATCAATGCGCTTTGCTTATTTCCGCCTACGGCGTAGAAACTGCGTCCCAGCTTTGTCCAGCGGAGAACACAGAAGAGTATTAAAACGATCAGCAGGGCAACAACTACGCCAATCTCCACATAAGCGTCTACATATTTCCCCAGCTTATTTACGGAACCGAGTCCCGGCACAACAATACGTGTTTCTTTTAATGCGACAAATTCTTCATTTGCCACATTAAAGGGATTGGTATTCACAATGGTCGTCATACCGCGGGCAAAGAACATACCGGCGAGCGTAACGATAAAGGGCTGTATATCCAGATAAGCTACCAGGAATCCCTGGACTACGCCGAAAGCAACGCCGATCGCCAAAGCAATCAGGATAGCGCCAAATACATTTCCGTCATGATAATCCAGATAGACGGCGCAGCACATGCTGACTAACGCCACGACACCGCCCACGGAAATATCAATACCGCCGCAGATCATAACCAGACACATTCCGCAGGCTACGATAATCAACGATGCGTTTGCATTAAGGATATTCAGAAAAGTCTGCGGTTTTAAAAAGCCTTTTCCCTGAAACACAATCGCACTGATATACATTACAAAGAAAACCACTATCGTGATGAGCAATAACAGATTGGTGTCGGTCATGCCTTTTGCTCTGTTTCCCATCAAAGATTTCTTGGGTGATGACATATTAAGCGACCTCCTTTACATGTTTCTCAGACTTTAATTTTTTCCCTAAAGCCGTGAGCTTTTCTCTTACTACAGGCGCACTTAAAACTACAAGGACAATAACTACTACAGCCTTATATGCGGGTAGTGCATCCGCCTGAACATTAAATTTATACAGCGTTGTTGTCAGGAATTGGATTACATATGCGCCCAAAATAGATGCAGCCATATTAAATTTACCGCCGCTTAAAGCATTTCCTCCAAGGGCAACCGCAAGAATGGCGTCCATCTCAATATCCTTGGCAATAACCGAGTAGTTGATCGTGGAAAAACGGCTAACCTTGATCAAACCGGCTACGGCAACGCATAAGCCCAGAATAACAAAGGTCATAAACTTGATTACAGTAGGATTCAGACCGTTTAATCTGGAAGAGTTTTCATTGATACCTACCGCCTGTATGTACAATTTCAGATTTGTAAATTTCAACAGGAGCGCGGTCACGATAACGCAGGCAAGCGCAATAAAAAACGGCGTGGGAATGGGAATCCCCGAAATAAATCCGCCAAAATAGCTAAAGGAAGGATCGCTGATAATCGGCAGCTCGTTATTGTTGATCCATGCCGCAATGGAACGACCTGCCGTAAACAGGATCAAAGTGGCTACCATGGGCTGAATCTTGAAAAATGCTACCAACGCGCCGTTAAAAGCTCCAAAAAGCATTGCAACCACACAGCTTACCAGAAACGCTACAATAATCGGTGCCTGAAGCGTCTCCGGTCTTGAATTGGTCCCGCAGAGTACTCTCAGTACCACGCTGCCGCTGATTGCTATCGCGGCGCCCACGCTGATATCCTGTCCGCCGGTTGCCGCCGTAACCAGTGTCATACCGATCGCAAGAATCGCAAGCTCTGAACCGTAATCCAAAATCGTGATCAGATACCCCGAAAGAACGGGATCGCCTGCACTGTTGGTCCCTAATGTTATTTTATAAAACGAAGGGTCGGCTATTAAGTTAAACACCGCTAACAGCAACAGCGCGGCTATTGGAATAAATATCTGTTTTCTGAATAACTTCTTAAAAAATACCGATACACTTGATTTATTTGTTTCTTTCTGCATTATTCTTTGTCACCTCCGGCAATGGTACTCATAATCATATTCTGAGTCAACTCTTCTCCCGAAAGCTCCCCTACTACCCTGCGGTCCCTCATGACGACCAGTCTGGAACAGGTACGAAGCATTTCATCCAGTTCAGAAGAAATAAATGTAACACTCATGCCTTCCGACGCAAGCTTTAACACCAATTTCTGGATATCTACCTTGGTTCCCACATCAATACCGCGGGTCGGTTCATCCAGGATCAGATATTCCGGATTGGTCAAAAGCCACCGCGCCAGAATTACCTTTTGCTGGTTACCGCCCGAAAGAGATTTAATCGGCGTGTCCGCGGATGCGGTCTTGATTGCCAGAAGCTTGATATATTCATCTGCAAATTTATTTGCTTCCGCCTTTGTAAAGGGCTTAAAGAATCCTCTTAATACCTGAAGCGCAAGTATAATATTATCCCGGACCGAAAGATCTCCGATAATACCGTCCACCTTACGGTCCTCAGGCAGATATGCAATGCCGTTTCTCATGGCGTCGATAGGTTTGGAAATTTTTATGACCTTTCCATTCTTTTTTACGGTTCCGCCAATCACTCTGTCCGCGCCGAAAATAGCTCGCACGCATTCGCTTCTTCCAGAACCCAGAAGTCCGGTAAAACCGTTGACTTCACCCTTTTTGATATAAAAATCAAAGGGCTTAATGCCTGCATTGCTTTGAAGCCCCTGCGCTTCAATCACAGGTACGGAATCATCATCTTCATTGTATTCTGTTTGCTCGCCTTTGATATCCGACATATCATCCAGCTCTTTGCCAAGCATTTTGGATACCAGCTGGACTCTGGGAAGATCCTTGATCTCATATTCCCCGACAAGCTTTCCGTCGCGTAAAACGGTAATTTTATCGCATACTTCATATACCTGGTCCAAAAAGTGCGTAACAAAAATAATACCTACGCCTTTTGCTTTCAGATCCCGCATAACCTTAAAAAGTTTTTCCACCTCCTGCTCATCCAGGGAGGACGTGGGTTCATCCAAAATCAATACCTTACAGTTCATATCCACGGCACGGGCAATGGCAACCATCTGCTGCACCGCAATAGAACAGCTTTCCAACTGCTGGGTAGCTTTCGCCGGTATATCCAAAGACTGCAAAATCTTTTCCGCATCCGCATTCATCTTTCTCCAATTCTGAACGGGTCCGCTGGTTCTGCCTATAAACATATTTTCAGCAACAGAAAGATTGGGACAAAGTGTAATCTCCTGATATACGGTACTGATACCAAGCCTTTGTGCATCCTGCGGCGAGTGGATCGCCACAGGTTCATCCTGTATATTCGCATCTCCCTTTAGGTAAATTTCGCCTTCATCTTTTCCGTAAACTCCGGTCAGAACCTTGATCAGAGTTGATTTTCCGGCGCCGTTTTCGCCCATCAGCGCATGAATCTCGCCTTTACAAAGGGTAAAATCCACCCCCTGCAGGGCACGCACTCCGGGAAAGCTCTTGTGAATATTTCTCATTTCCAATACGGATTTTTCATTCACTACTATATTCACCCCTTAAAAGTATTTTTAAATAAAGCGCGGAACAAGCGTACGAATTACCATTGACGCTGCGCCGCGCTTTTTTCATAGTTGCTGCAATTGATTGTGCAAAGATACCTTATCAGATGCCGTATGTATCAACATCTTCCTGTGTAATGGTGGTAGCATCAAAGCCCTGTTCGTCCATGATGATCACTTTTTCGGAAAGTGTTCCGCCGCTTTCAAGCGTCTTGATGATATCATCAATGTAGGAAGCCTGGAAAGGATTGCACTGTCCGTCGTAGTTCCAGTTCTGAGCCAGCAACTCTTCTAACGCCCATTTGTTGCAGTCAAAGCCCATTACGATTACGTCTTTGCCAACGCCATGAGAAATGTTTGCTTTGTCAAGAGCTGCTACGGCGCCTTTCGCCATATCATCATTTTCAGCATAGATTACGTTGAAGGATTCACCGGAGTCAATTACGGACTGAACGATCTGCTGTGCTTTTTCAGCATTCCATTCCGCTGTCTGCTGTGTAACCATGTTCCATCCCTCAGATGCAACTGCATCATCAAGAGCACCTGTACGTCCTTTCTGCGCTGCGGAACCCATGACACCCTGAAGGTGGATAATATTGTATTCGCTGAGGCTCTGACCCTTTAACCATTCAACCGCCGTCTCGCCTTCCTGCGCCATATCGGAAACGATGGAAGCTTCATACAGGCTCTCGTCTGCATCGATGGTACGGTCAAACAGGATAACTCTGATACCTGCGTCCTGTGCGTCCTGTAATACGGAGTCCCATCCTGCGGTATCCGCTGCGGAAATAAGAAGATAATCAACGCCGTCCTGGATAAATTTCTGCGCCGCGTTAATCTGCTCGTCATTTTTCAGGCTGTAAGCAAAAGAAGCATCATAGCCGTTTGCTTCGGTAAACATTTCCTGCATATCTTTATCATTCGCGGTACGATATCCGGACTCGTTAGGGTCGTTGTTGATAATACCTACTTTAATCAGTTCTCCCGAGCTTGCAGCAGGTTCCGCTGCTTCTTCCTCTCCACCGGCTGTTTCTTCCGTTGCCTCAGGTGTTGCTGTCTCTTCCGCCGCCTGACCGCCGCATGCCGTCAATCCGGCAACCATTGTTAATGCCATAAGCATTGCCAAAATTTTCCTTTTCATGTTTCATCCTCCTTTAAGAATTTGAGCTAATGTAACAAAGAACTGTTCCTTTGATAGTTATATACTATCGTTCAGGGCTCAATTATTCCATTCAGATAATTCAAAAAAGGTTTATTTTTATATCCTGTTTCAAATACAGGTTTACTTTTCTACGATTAAAGTTTGTTTTTCTATTTTTGCCATGGATTCCTCCTGCAGATAGGGCAGCAAAACGCTTACAATTGTTTTTTCTCCATATACGCTTTCAATGGAAATCCCGTATTCCTCCCCAAAATTCAGGCGGATTCTCTCATTTACGTTATACAAACCATAAATATCTTTTTCCGACGGCACTTTATTTTTTATTCCGTCCTTTACCTGCTGCAGGCGCTCTTTGCTGATCCCGATCCCGTTATCTTCGATTTCTATTACAAAGAAATCCGCTTCCTTTCTTCCTCTGATCATGATTTTCCCATATCCCCTCTTGTTTTTGATCCCATGATACAGGGCGTTTTCCACCAGCGGCTGTATGGTAATCTTGGGTATCAGATACGGGTCCAGCTCGGCGGGCACATCCACTTCATAATTCAAAATATCCTGATAGCGTACCTGCTGGATTTCCAGATAGCTTCTTACGTGCTGAATCTCTTCCCGGATCGTAACAATGTCTTTTCCCTGATTGAGAGACATGCGGAAAAATTCTGACAGGCTGCCCACCATACTGACGACTTTTTTCTGTTCGCCCGCTTCCGCCAGCCATACGATGGCGTCAAGCGTATTATAAAGAAAATGGGGATTGATCTGTAATTGGAGAAGCTCAAATTCCGCCTTCCTCAGCCGCGTCTGTTCCTTGATTACCTGCTCTAACAACTCATTCATCTTGTCAATCATCGTATTGAGAGAATCGCTTAAAGCGCTGGTTTCAATGCCGCTGCGGACGTCGGACCTTGCCGTCAGGTCTCCTTTTGCCACCTGGTCCGTTACTTCTATCAGTTTGCGGATGGGGTGTGTGATACTGGAAGGGATATAATAGGACATCACCAGAAGCAATATCAGAATAACTGCAAACGCCACTACGGAAAAGCGGATCATTTCCATAAAAAAATTCTGATATTCAATGCGGGACTGCTGTATGTCCTTGATTTCATAATACATATACTGGAAAATCGTTTCCCGCATCAAAGCCGTTACAATCTGCACATCATTTTCCCAAATTTCTATATTATCCTCGTATTTATTTCCTTCCTGTAAATTCTGTTCAATATGATCCACATAGGTCTCGAGGTTGTCCAGATATTTCTGGGCGCTGACCAGACGTTCCACATTTTCCGGAGCGTTGGTCAATTCCTCCAGATCTTCCACAATACGGTTTGCTTCCGTCAGCATATTTTTGAGGTTGGATTCTTCTATGGTCTTATTTTCCACAATAAGAAGATAAGTTTCATAATCAAAATCCTTTTTAAAATCCAGACTGAATTCGCTGGCAACTACTACCGTATTGATCATGCTCTCATATTTACGGTTATTCGTCCATAAATTGTAAAAACAAAAAACCAAAAACAGAACAATAGGCATCAGAAGAAACAGATAGGAAAATCTGATTTTCTTTGCAAGCGTCGAATTATCATACCACCGTTCCAGCCGTTCCTTCATCTATTCCTCTCCTTCCGCCAGCCGTATGCCCCTGTATTGGGTAGGCGTCATGCCCTGCGTCTTTTTAAACAGGTAAGAAAAATAATGGGGGTCCTTATATCCCACCTCAAGCCCGATCTCACTGCTCCTTTTACCCGTACACCTGAGAAGTTCTTTCGCCTTATTCATCCGGTAGTCAGTGAGATATTTGGAAAAGGTCTGTCCGGTCTGCTGGCTGAATACCATACTCAGATGGTTGGGCGAAAAGTTTACATAGGACGCCAGCATATTTAGGGTAAGCTCCTCGTTCCCATAATTGTCTTCAATATATTTCTTTACCCGGTCAACAATATCGCCGTAACGGTTATCCGCCGCCTTTTCACGCAGCTCCACGGCTTTTTGTATGATCTTTAAGATATAATCCATTGCATCCTGCTTATTTTGCAAAGTATTTTGTGCATAATCATAAGGCTCGATCTCTTCCTTTGAGATCTGCAGGCTCTCCAGAAAATCCACAACCACGAAATAGGCGTCCATCGTAATATATTGCCTGAATATATTGGAATTCATGGCATTTGTATTCATGCCCTTAAAAAATTCATCAACGAAATAAACGGCTTCTTCTTTATTTCCCACCTTCAAAAATTCCCTGATCCTGCCTCTGTCAATCTGTTTGGTATCTACGTCGCTGATATCAAAGGTTTCCTGTTTCATGTAAATCCCCTGCTCCAGATCGGCGCTGTTTAATATACTGCTTTCTTTTACAAGATAGCGGTGGGCAAAGGCATGGCTTGCCTTTTCAAAAGAAAGAGGCAGCTCGCTTAAACGGTTGACCGGTACTCCGATTCCGCCAAAATAACGGACATGCCTGTAGCCTGCCATGACCTCTTCTATTCTGCAAAGGTAGTCTTTTTGAATTTGTTGCAGCTCTTCAGGGGAAGACGCTTTAAAAAGAAGCGCCTTCCCTTCAAAATTTCTGTCAAATATCAATATGGCAGATTGATCATCCATTTTTTCCAGCTTTGCGGCTATTTCAACCAGACTGTCAGAGTATTCGCTGTCCGTATGATTCATAGACGACACTTTTAACAGCACGATATTGTACCATGCGGATGAAAGATCGATATTCAGTCTGTCCGCCATCCCCAGCAATTCCGCTGCCGATTTGGTTCCTGTTACCAGACAGCGGAAAAGTTCCTTTCTCTCTTCCTGGAAATTTTCTTCCACCTCCTGCATGTATCTTTCCCTGATCTTTTCTTCCTGCCGTTTTTCTTCTATCTTTACCGCCAGCGCATCTACTTCCTTTAAAAGCTCTTCACTGTTAATGGGCTTTGAAAGATATTGCGCGACGCCGATTTTGATTGCCTCCTTGGCATACTCAAATTCCTCATAACCCGATAAAATAATGATTTCCGTCCGGGGCAATTCCTTTTTGATCAGCCTGCTCAGTTCCAGCCCGTCCATAAAAGGCATCCTGATATCCGTTATCACAATATCCGGCTTTAGTTTCTGGATCATGGAAAAGGCAAGTTCGCCGTCGCTTGCTTCCCCGCAAAATTCATATCCATAGGATTTCCAGTCAATATTATTTTTGATGCCTTCCCTGACTACAAATTCATCTTCCACCAAAAATACTTTTAACACCAGCGACCCCCCCAGTCCCCGTCTAATTTTGACCGTAATATGCGTTTTCTCCGTGTTTTCTGAAAAAATGCTTATTCATGATCGATTCCGGCGCAGCCTTGACCCCGGGATTGATCAGTTCCGTCCTCAGCGCCATTTTTGCGACCATTTCCAGCACCACTGCATTATGGACTGCCTCATAGGCATCCTTTCCCCATGTAAACGGTCCATGGTTCACGCAGAGTACCCCCGGCGTATAGAGGGGATTAAGTCCCAGCTTTTCAAAGGTTTCTGCAATGACAAGCCCGGTATTTTTCTCATACTCCCCTGCGATTTCTTCCGGCGTCAGGCTTCTGGCACAGGGAATTTCCCCGTAAAAATAGTCTGCATGGGTCGTTCCGTAAAGAGGAATGCTCCTCCCCGCCTGCGCCCAGGACGTCGCCTCGGGAGAATGGGTATGTACAATTCCGCCTACCTCCGGAAATTTCAAATACAGTTCCAAATGAGTCGGCGTATCGGAGGAAGGCTTATATTTGCCTTCCACCTTATTTCCCTCAAGATCCATGACTACCATATCCTCCGGACGCAGCAATTCATAGTCCACGCCGCTTGGTTTGATCACAAAATATCCTTTTTCCCTGTCGATTCCGCTGACATTACCCCAGGTAAAGGTTACCAGGTTTCGTTTGGGAAGCTCCATATTCGCTTCATATACCTGTTGTTTTAATTCTTCCAGCATACTGACACCTCCGCTTACAGATTATCAACTGCGGCACGTTCAACGGCAAGTCCCGCCATGTACCGCTCCATAAATTTCTCATAGCCTGCCACGTCCGAAGTCTCCGGGGCAAGCCGGCTGCTTTCCTGTCCCGCAAAGATCTTATTCTTCAGATAGTCCTGAAGGCTCTCCTTCTCCTCTTTCTCCTTCATATAAGCCGCCAAAAGGGCAATGCCCCATGCGCCGCCCTCTCCAGCCGTATCCATAACGGTCACAGGGGTATTCATAGCCGCCGCCGCTACTCTTTGTCCGACTCCTTTGGTCTTAAAAAGACCGCCGTGTCCGAACATTTCATCCACCTTTACTCCTTCTTCTTTAAAGAGCAGATCCAGTCCCGCTTTTAAAGCCGCCAGGGAGGCATAAAGATGCGCTCTCATAAAGTTTGCCAGTCCAAACTTATCATCCGCCCTGCGGACAAATAAGGGCGCTCCCTGATCAAATCCTGTTACCGGCTCTCCCGAAAAATAATTGTATGCCAGAAGACCGCCGCAGTCTGCGTCGCCTTCCATCGCCTTATGGTAAAGAGTTGCATAAAGCTTATTTTTATCCACTTCCATGCCCATAACTTTAGCAAATTCGTCAAACAACCCTACCCACGCATTCAGATCCGATGTGCAGTTATTACAGTGTACCATTGCTACGGGCGCTCCGTCCGGCGTTGTGACCATATCGATCTGGGGATATACCTTTTTAAGCTCTTTTTCCAAAACGATCATGGCGAATACCGACGTGCCTGCGGACACGTTTCCCGTCCTCTTTGCAATGCTGTTGGTGGCGGTCATACCGGTTCCTGCATCTCCCTCAGGGGGACATACGGGCACTCCCGCCTGTAAGTTACCGCTTACATCCAGAAGCTTCGCGCCTTTTTCAGTCAGAAAACCTGCATTCTCTCCCGCATTTAATACCTTAGGGAGAAGGTCCTTTAATTTTTGGGAATATCCTTTCTCCTCCATAATGCGGTCAAACTGCTCCATCATTTTGCAGTCATAATTTCCGGTATTGCTGTCAATGGGGAACATACCGGAGGCGTCGCCCACACCCAGCACCTTTTCTCCTGTCAGCTTCCAATGCACATAGCCCGCCAGAGTGGTAAAAAATGTCACGTCCTTAACATGGGCTTCTTTATTTAAAACAGCCTGATACAGATGTGCAATGCTCCATCTCTGGGGAATGTTAAAATGAAACGCCTCGGTCAGTTCTCTTGCCGCCTCTTCGGTAATGGTGTTTCTCCATGTCCTGAAAGGCACTAAAAGCTCATCCTCTGCGTTAAAAGCCAGATATCCGTGCATCATGGCGGAAAATCCCATGGCGCCGATCTTTTTTAATGTAACGCCGTATTTTTCTTTTACATCCTCCGCCAGATCTCTATAGCAATCCTGAATCCCCTTCCATACATCCTCCATGGAATAGGTCCAGATGCCGTCTTCCAGCCTGTTTTCCCATTCATGACTGCCGTTAGCTAACGGTTTCCCCTGCAGGTCCGTCAATACAGCTTTGATTCTGGTCGATCCCAACTCGATACCCAGCGATGTTTTTCCTTCTTCTATGATCTGTCTGATTTCCATATATCCCGTACCCCCATCTTATTTATAAAAAACTTCACCTAACATCAGGTCTTTCTTAAATTCACGGATTTTGGTGTCCTTATCAATATAAACGGCTTCGATTCCCATGGCGTTTGCCCAGTCTCCCATCTGCTCCGCGCTCAGGTCATAGGTAAATGCCGTATGATGAGCGCCTCCCGCCAGTATCCATGCTTCCGCGCCCACATACATATCCGGCTCAGGAGTCCAGAAATTCGTCGCAACAGGCAGCTTGGGCATAGGTTTTTCCACCTTTTTGCAATTTACATCATTGATGATCAGACGGAACCGGTTACCCAGATCAATCAAAGATACGGCGATTCCACTGCCCTCCTTGGAAGTAAATACCAGTCTTGCAGGATCTTCCCTGTCGCCCATGCTCAAGGGCTGACATTTGATGCTGATCGGACCATCCGCAATGGTAGGACAAATCTCCAGCATATGCGCCTGCAGGATTCCTTCTTTTCCCTTTATCAGATTATATGTATAATCCTCCAGCATAGAAGTCCCTTTTGCACCGGGCATATCCTGTGTCATGATCTTCATCAGGCGTACCATGGCTGCCACCTTCCAGTCGCCTTCTGCGCCAAAGCCATAACCCTTTTCCATCAATCTCTGTATCGCCAGACCGGGAAGCTGCCTCAGCCCGCCCAGATCTCCAAAATGGGTTACAATCGCCTGATAATTCTTTTCCTCCAAAAATCTTTCAAATCCAATCTCGATCTGCGCCTGTACCCCTACATGCTCCCGAAATTCCGCCGGATTCCTTCCTTCCAGTAAAATCTCATATTTATCATAATATTCGTCCACCAGGGCGTTGACATCACCGATGGAAACGCTGTTTACGCAATCCGCGATCTCATTAACGGGATAGGTATCGATTTCCCAGCCGAACTTTATCTGCGCTTCCACTTTGTCGCCTTCGGTAACGGCTACATTACGCATATTATCCGCCACACGCATAACGCGCACATGGCTGCTCTCAACAATACCGATCGCCGTCCGCATCCATGCGGCAATCTTTCCTATAACCACCGGATCTTCCCAGTGTCCCACTACAACCTTTCTTTCTACCCTCATTCTGCTGACAATATGTCCGTATTCCCGATCCCCGTGCGCGGACTGATTTTCATTCATAAAGTCCATATCAATTGTATCATAAGGAATCTCCTCATTAAACTGGGTATGCAGATGCAAAAGAGGTTTTCTATATTCCTGTAGCCCTAAGATCCAGGATTTTGCCGGAGAAAAAGTGTGCATCCATGTAATGACCCCCGCGCAGGTTTCATCCTGATTCGCCTCCTGAAAGGTTTTTCTGATAATCTCATTTGTAATTAAGGTCGGCTTCCACACCACCTCGTAGGGCAACAGCCCCGACTTGTTCAACCCCTCCACAATTCTTTGAGAATGCTGCGCTACATTTCTCAGACACTCATCTCCGTATAAATCCTGCGACCCCGTACAAAACCAAAACTTGTATTCTTTTTTTTGCAACATTAGAATATACCTCCTTGATTTATTTTTCTGATACTTTCATAATTTCATCTTAAAACTTGTATTGTCATATTTACAAGTTGTTTTTTTATAAAAAAACCTCCCGCGGCAATCCATTTTTACCGGACGCCGCAGGAGGTTTTCATCAATTTCTTTTCATACAGGAATCGCCCTCTACGATTCGGGGTTCAATCAATATTTTTGTATCCTTTCTTCCCGGATCTTTATTTTGAATCAGGTCCACCAAAAGCTCCGCCGCTATTTTCCCAAGCTCCTCCTGGGGATGGGCAATCGTTGTCAGATTGACGCCGCCATTGCTTGCCATATTGGAATTATCATATCCTGTTACGGAAATATCCTCAGGGACTCTCAGTCCGGCGTCCGTCAAAGCCTTAATAACCCTTACTGCAATCTGGTCGTTATAGCAGACGATCCCGTCCATTTTTACGCCCCGCTCTATCATCCGGCGGACGCTTTCATAGGGATGAACCTTCCAGTCCTCCGTATAAAACCACACCACTTTTTCCGGATCATAAGGCAACCCCGCTTCCTGCAGCGCCATGGCATAACCCTTATGACGGTTTTGCCCCTGTATATCGTCCGACTTAAAAATGCCCGCAATATTTTTATGCCCCAGGGAAATCAGATGCTTAGTAATCATATATCCGCCCTTGCAGTCATCCATCAATACGCTGGGCTTATGGCTCATCTGAGCAAAACATCCCTGGATAAAAACATAAGGAATCCCCATTTCATCCAGTTTCCGGTACAGATTCGTATGCCTGCAGTAAATCTGGCTCTTGCTGGGCTCTATGATAATGCCGTCAATATCCTTCTGCTGCAGATCTTCGAGGCAAATTGCCTCCCGGCTTCTGGAGTTATGCGTGTTTTTTAAAATAATGCTGTATCCCCGGTCCGTCAGACAGGAATCAATTCCCTGAATGACTCTGGGAAAAATATAATCGGATAAATAGGTAATAATTACCGCAATATTTTTAGAATTTCTGTTATGAACAGGCAATTCGCTGCAAAATGTTCCTCTCCCATGCTCCGCATAAATAAATCCCGCATTTTCCAGAATAGACAGCGCCTTCCTGACCGTCTGCCTGCTGACCTGATAGCGTGCCGCCAGCTCATTTTCCGAAGGCAGCTTATCCATCGGTTTAAACTCTCCCTCTAATATCTGTTTTTTTAAATCTTCCATCAGCTTACAATATTTGAGAGTCTTTTGCTGTGTTTCCTCATGATACATCTTTTTTCCCTCTAATATACGATCCGGTCTCTCCCCTGTTCTTTTCCCTGATAAAGCTTGCGGTCCGCCGCTTTTATCGTATCGTCCGCCTTCTTAGAATAATCATGCTCCGCAAGACCGAACGTCATGGTGATCCCGATTTCTATATCATCTTTCCTGATTCTCATATCCTTGATTTTCCTTCTGATGCTCTCTAACTTCACATAAGCATCATCCCCGTTGCATCCGGGAAAAAGCAATAAAAATTCTTCTCCTCCCCATCTTGCCACAAAATCCTTTCCCGACATCTCTTCCTCAAAAATGCCGGCGACTTTCTTTAAAACCTCGTCTCCCATATCATGTCCGTAGGTATCGTTTACTTTTTTGAAAAAATCAATATCGCAGATGCAAAGACTGAAACCGCAGCTTTCACTTCTGTCCCGAGCCACCCATTCCAGATATTCCCATGCCTTTCTCCGGTTATACAACCCGGTCAGCTTGTCGGTGTTCGCCTGCTTTTCCAACTGCTCATTGTACTGCACAAGCTTGCCTTCCAGTTCCTGTCCGTCCCTGCTGAATATGTAAGCGATCAGAGAGATACACCAGAAAATCGTAACGGTATTAACGATCTGCAGGGTTTCTATAATAGATGAGGTAAGCGGAAGAAGCGGAGTCCTGTTCTGATACAGGTAAAACAAAATGATTCGTATCACGCATATGGCGGCAGCATAGGCAAACTTTTGCTTATATCTTTGATATCCCGAAAAAAAGTACAGCAACAACATCACGATCAGAAAATGCTGCACGCCCACATTCCACCCGAAAAAATTGAGAATGGCTAAAATAAAAGCAAGCATGCCTACATTAAACATCCACAGGGTCACGATCGTCTTAAACTGATAGGAACAGGCAAAGATGCCCGCAAAAACGGCAAAAAAGACAATATAAAAAACGGTGCTTCTGATGTCCTTTATCACATTTCCGATAACTGCGTTGATAGAAAAATACACCAGTATGGAAATAATGATATTTCTTATTACCACAATCGTCTTTTTTGATTCATTTTTTGCCTTTGTATCCTTTCCGATAAAAGCAATGATTTTCTTTAAAACATTTTCCGCACTCAAATCCTGATCTCCCTTTTACATTCCCCTCAAATTAACAAGAATCTGACACTTTCCCGTTTATTTTACACTATTTCGGGCGGGGATGCAATGAAAAGGAGAGATCCTGGCAGCAAGAGTACACTTTGCCAGAGCACGTTTGCCTGTTATTCATATCTGTTACCCATTTTGAGCAATGCCTTTCTTCTTTTGTTTTCATACATTTTTTTATCCGCAAGCTGTATATATTCCATAATAGAATCATTGTTTTCCGCTTCACAGATTCCGATACTTGCATCTATTGTATAATGCTCTTTAATGCGTTTATTTTCCAGAGACAGCCTATCCTGCAATTGATTTTGAAATCTCTCAATTCGCCCCGGTTCATTTAAAAGCAATACCGCGGCAAATTCATCTCCTCCCATTCTGGCGCAAAATTCCCCTTTTTCCAATACCGCGCAAAGACATCTGCTGAGCGTAACAAGGCTTTCATCTCCTTTTAAATGTCCGAAATGGTCATTGATATACTTTAATCCATCCATGTCGATACTTACCATGGCAATTCTCTTTCCCTTTCTTTTTACCACATCACAAACTTCCATAAGCTTCCTCTCAAATCCACGTCTGTTATAAATATTCGTCAGCGGGTCTTTGATACACATCTGCATAATGTCATGAACAGAAAATAACTCGTCATACATATAAATTCTTTTCAGAGTATTTCCCACATTCATACAAAAAAATTCATATTTTTCATCCATTATGGAATTTTCCCCGGTTTTCATTTGAAAAATAAAGTATCCGTATACTTCATTTTTCCAGTGAATCGGAACAAAAATATTCACTTTATTTTCCAAAAGAGACAGATGCTGCGTAGGGAGCAATTGCTTTTCCGGAAAAGGAATGTCCACAAAGACGGAATTTCCTTCTTCATCCAGATAATGTTTTAAACTGACAGGTTCTCCCCATACCGTTTTGACTGGTTCCCTCTGCCCACTGCCGTCTCCTTGTTTTAAACAGATAAAACAATTTTCCAGATCAAATTCCCGGATGTAATGTCCTATCCACTCCAAACACTCTCTTTCATTCAATGCGCTTTCAAAGTCTGCGCTCATATAGATACATTCCTTTGCCATATATCGGAATTTTGTATTCCGGCTGCGGAATCTGTTATTGGAAGAAACGGAATCTCTCCCACAGCCGCAGCTGTGACGGTATCGGTTCTCCCCATGGATCAACCGGCACTGATCCGCAGTATTTCCCCGGGCAAGCGCAACTGCCGTCTCCAACGCCTGTCTTGCCATTTTTTCAAAAGGTATATGAACGCTGCTTAAATCCGGCTGATACATCCTTCCCTCTTCCAGATCATCGAATCCGCTGATACATATGTCCTCCGGTACGCGGATTCCCCTGCGATGTAATTCTTCACAAACCGCCAAAGCCATATAATCATTGGAACAGATAATTGCCGAGGGCATTTTTTCTCTTCCTTCTGTAAAATAATCCACGATATCCGCACTTTGATCCTTCCAGTAATTTCCGTAAAAGATCATCTGCTCTGTAACGGGAATTTCCGCTTCTGCCATCGCCTTTTTATAGCCTTCCAGACGTCTCTCTGCATCCTCCATAGTCATACGCCCGGTCACAAAGCAAATATCGCGAAAGCCATGATCTTTAATAAAATGATTGGTCATATCATACATGGCAGTCACATTATCGATTAACACATTATAATATCCTTCCTCTTTTGCACGAATACTGACAATCGGGCATTCCGCTTCCCTGTTCAGACGCTCCCGCAGTTCCTGTTCCATCCCGAAACGCCCCATGGTATCTCCCGCAATAATCATGCCATCCAATTCTTTTAACTTCGGCAAATATAAAATGCTTTTTTCTCCCTCAGCATAAAGAATATTTTTGCCCGGCATGGAAAAACTGCCAAAAATGTATAGTGTAATATGATGATCCCGGGCATAGGCTTCCATTTCTTTTATGATGATGGATGAATATGTTTGATTGATATCCCCTATGAAGATTCCGATTCTCATATATTTCCTCTTTCTGCTCTTTCGTAGTTTTCCCCCCAATGAAATATGCAGAACGAGGACCCGCATTACCCATTCTACATATTTCACACACTTATTTAAACAATCAAATACTTACCTTCTTTACCCGTCAGCGCTTTCGTCCTCAGATCCGGCTGCCCGAATCCCGCATAAATGTATGCCCTGCTGCCGTCAAAGCATTTTTCCCCCTGTTCATTGACTGTCTCAAAAGCGGAGGACGGTATTGTTATTTCAAATTTTCTTTCTTCCTCCGGTTTCAACCGCACTCTCTGAAATGCCGCCAGTTTCGGATTGGGAACCTCATTTTCCGTTCCCAGGACATGGACATAAATCTGAATGACGTCTTCCGTTTCCATTGCTCCCCGATTGCCTGCACAAACGGATATTTTTACATCTTTTCCGATTAAATCCGTATAATCCAAAGCTTCGTCTGTTTTCAATTCCGTTATATAAGTATCTCCATACGTCAGTCCATAGCCAAAAGGATAAAGTGGTTCTTTTTTCAAGAACCGATAGGTACGTCCTTGCATAGAATAATCCGTAAAATCAGGAAGCCCATCTAAATCCCGATAAAGAGTTACCGGCAGTTTCCCGGACGGGGAAATCTCTCCAAATAGAATATCTGCGACATCCTTTCCGCCTCCGGCACCCGGATACCATGTCTGTAAAATCGCAGAAGCCTTTTCATTTGCAAAATTAAGATCCATGGCGCTTCCGCTCATCATGCAGACAATAAAGGGTACTTCTGTTTCCGCTACGGCTTCTAAAAGCCTTATTTGCGACTTGGGCAGTTGCAGATCCTTTTTATCTCCCGACGCATACGCATTACCTGTATCTCCTTCTTCTCCTTCCAGAGATTCATCTAATCCCAGGCACAACACCACCAGATCGGAGTACTTTGCCACGGTTTTTGCTTCGGATATTCTGTCATCAGCCTTTGCCAAAGGTTCTTCTCTGTCAAAAAACAAGTGAGATCCCAAAGCATAAAGTACCCGGATATCTTCTCCCACATAATCTTGAATCCCTTCCAGTACGGTTATATATTTTGATGCCGTGCCATGGTAATTTCCGACCAGTGCTTCCCTGCTGTTCGCATTCGGTCCAATAACACCGATGGTCTTTATCTCCTTTTTATTAAGCGGAAGGATTCCGTTATTTTTTAATAAGACAATGCTTTCTCTTGCCGCCCGTGAAGCCAGCGCCAGATGTTCTTTACATTCCACGGATTCATAGGGAATTTCATCGTATTCCGTTTTATCAAACATCCCGAGCAGGTATCTGGTGGTAAACAGGCGGATTGCCGATCTTCTGATATACTCCACGGGCAAATCTCCGTTTTCATAGGCTTCGACAATACTGCGATAAGTACAGCCGCAATTTAAGTCACATCCCTTTTCCAATGCGAGGCGCACGCTTTCCACAGGGTTGCCGGTTACTTTGTGGTTTTCATGGAAATCTTTAATTGCCCAGCAATCAGAGACATAATGACCCTCAAACCCCCATTTCCCGCGAAGTACTTCATCCATCAAATATTCGTGTGCACAACAGGGCTCGCCGTTTGTCCGGTTATAAGCGCCCATCACGGATTCCACATTTGCTTCTTTGACACATACTTCAAATGCCGGCAAATAAGTTTCCCACATATCCTTTAAACTTACCTTTGCATCAAAATAATGCCGCATATCTTCCGGTCCGGAATGCACCGCAAAGTGCTTTGCACATGCGGCAGTCCTCAGATATTCTCCGTCTCCCTGCAGTCCCCGGATAAATGCCACTCCCATCCTGCCGGTCAGATACGGATCCTCTCCATAAGTCTCATGTCCTCTTCCCCATCTGGGATCCCGGAACAAATTAACATTGGGCGACCAGATCGTCAGCCCCTTATATATATCTCTGTCTTCCTGCTCGGAAAACTCGTTATATTTTGCCCTGGCTTCAACGGAAACCGCCTCTCCGATTTTTTTCAGCAATTCTTCGTCAAAAGTAGCTCCCAGACCAATTGCCTGCGGAAATACCGTGGCAGTACCCGCCCGCGCCACTCCATGCAGTCCTTCGCTCCACCAGTTATATGCCGGAACGCCCAATCTCTCAATTGCCGGTGCGTCATAACGAAGCTGGAACGCCATTTCTTCTATGCTCATCTGATCAACCAGCGCCGTCGCTTTTTCCATCGCTGTCTTCCTATCCATATCTATTTCCTTTCATCCGCAAATCTGCTATGATTTTATTTCCTTTATCTGACTATATCATAATTGAAAAGCCATCCGTTTCACATCACACATATTGCGTTCTGTTTTACAAATATTGCTAACATTACTGCCTGAAACTTTTCATTTTGTACAAAAGCGGATATAATATGATTTAACAAGGGTTTTATGTTATCCAGGGGTTAAGAGAAGGAGGAATCTGCATGAATTACAGCCGGATTAAGAAAGTTCCTGCCAGTTACGAACAACCGGTGCAAAACTTTATAGGCAGGACATTGAACGGTCAACAGGAACAGGTTGATTATATACCCGAATCACATATGCGTATCTGGTATAATAATCAGCCCGAAAATTATACCATGCACCATCATAATGCAATGGAAATCATTGTCTGTATGGAAAACGAATATGTCGTAATGGCAAATTCTCAAAAATATGTCTTAAATGTCGGTGATATTCTGATTATTCCGCCTCACAAGCTGCATGAGCTCATATGTAATTCTTATGGCATCCGTTTTATTTTCCTGATCAATATGGAAATGATTAACTGTTTAAAAGACTATCAAACACTGGATCCTGTTTTTATGGAACCTTATTTATGCAATGCGAACACCAGACCCCATATTTATCAGCAGGTATACGCTTCCTTAATGCAGATGATCGATATTTATTTTTCCAACGAAACGTTTTGGGAAGCCTCTATTTATTCCCTGATATTGGGAACACTGGTTACCATCGGACGGGATTATTTTGGTCTGAATGAAAAAGGCAGCGATCCTGCCTCACAGGATAAAAAGCAGGAATACTATGAAAAGTTTGCAAATCTTCTCAGTTATATCGATGCAAATTACACGGAAGATCTGACGTTGGAACAGGCTGCCGATTTTATCGGTTTTTCCAAATTTCATTTTTCCCGTCTGTTCAAACAATATACCAATACGACTTTCTATGAATATTTATGTCACAAACGCATACAGGCGGCGCAATCTATGCTGACCATGGATATCCCTATTACAGATATTGCTTTTCAGACCGGTTTTAACAATCTGACTACTTTCTGCCGATGCTTCAAAAAATTCACCGACTGTTCTCCCACTGAATATCGGAATAAATTCCGCAAAGAAGCGGTTCGATAAATTTATCTTTTTCCTATAATAAGAAAAAGGGCTGTAGCAAAATGCCGCTGCAGTCCTTTTCCTTTGCAATATTGGGGGATGGATATATGGTATTGTATTATCCTTAACCTTTTACACTGCCAAGTGCAACACCGGCAATAATATATTTGGATAAAATCAAATATACAACAATCAGAGGAAGTACCGTCAGGGAAAGTCCCAGATAAACCGAGCCGTACTCCGTCTTATAAATATCACCTCTTAAAAGCGATACCATAATGGGCATCGTATATTTTTTCTGATCCGTCAAAAGAACCAGCGGCGTAAACAGATTATTCCAACTGGATACAAAAGTAAAAATTGCCTGTGTCGCGATCGCCGGTTTCATAATTGGCAGAGCAATGGAATTAAATATCCTGAACTCGCCCGCTCCATCAATTCGCGCCGACTGGATGATCTCCATGGAAAGAGCCGGATACATATATTGTCTCATAAAAAATACCATAGAGGGTGCCGCTATAGACGGCAAAATCAACATTGATAGATTATTTGTCATACCAATTTTATATACCATCTGATAAAAACCAATCATTGTTACCTGCGCGGGAATCATCATGACCGCCATAATAAAACTAAAAAACGGCTTTTTCAATTTCCAGTCATATACAACCAGCGCATAAGCTGTCAGTGTAGAAAAGTAAACAGCCAACGCCGTAGAGCCCACGGAAATAATAACGGAGTTTGCAAATCCTACTGCAGGATTAAAGCTTTTACCCAACAAAATTTTTAAGTTATTCATCAGATAACCAGAAGGCAAAAACGAAATTGCATGCTGCTGAATCTCCGCCGTGGATCGGGTGGCATTCATAAACATGATCCAAAAAGGAAAGATACTTAAAAGTGCCAGAAAAATGCAAACAATATAAATGACGATTTTCATAATCGTATTGTTTTTATTTTTTAACATTACGCATCCCCCTTCCTGTTTTTCGCTTCTTTTGCCAACGCCTTTTGTTTTGCCCTGTAAGACCTCCGCTGCTGCCGGATTGCCCTTTCCAACTTTTCTTCATCCTTGTCTCTCAAAAACCAGAACATAACAGAAGATAAAACTACAATAATCACAAACATAATCATACTTGCCGCAGCCGCCCTGTTATACATGTAACTGCCGCTGAATGCCTGATTATAAATAAATACGCTGGTAGTTGTCGTTGCATTGTCCGGTCCTCCAAGCATAAACAATTTAGGAATATCAAACATATTTAATCCGCCGATCAGACTGGTTACAAGTGTAAACAACAGAATAGTTTTGATATTCGGAATCGTCACATACCAGAATGTCTGCCAGCGATTCGCACCGTCTACTTCAGCCGCTTCAAAAATTTCCGGGCTGATACCTAAAATACCGGAAGTCAGTACGACCATGGTATAGCCATACCACATCCAAAATTGAATAAAAATCACAATTGCTCTTGCTACGTTTTTGCTGATCAAAAACTGTATGGGTTTATCCGATATTCCCAAAGACATGACCAGATCGTTCATGGGGCTCATCGGATACTCAAATAATGATTTGAATAAAATAGCTACCGTTGCAGCCGTAATAATGTTGGGCATATAAAACAATACTTTGAAAATTCCCTGTCCCTTTACTTTTGATCTTTTATCCGTAAACCATGCCGCAAGCAAAAGCGCAAGAGAAATCTGCGGAATAAAATTCAAAATCCACATAATTATCGTATTCTTAAACGCCGTCTGGAACGACGCATTTGTCAATATCAATTTAAAATTTCTGAAAGGATCATCTGCCAGAAAATGAATATCCGTCATTCCCAATCCCTTTAAATCGGTAAATCCGATTACCGCCGTATATACAATCGGATATAAGGAAAAAATCAAAAACGCAACGATAAATGGAAGACTGAAGATATAGCCCCATTTCGCATAGCCATGCCCCAATTTTTTTCTTTTCAAATTACCCACCTCCAATTCCATTAGTTTTACTTCTTCTTAAAAAACAGGGCGGACAAAAGACTCATCCGCCCCGCTTTTAAATCATAATCCTCTTATTTGACCCTGATTTTATCCGAAATAAAATTACTCTACGATTATATCCAGGTTGTCGGCAACCTGTTGTTTAAAGTCCGCGATTGCCTGCTCACGTGTTTTTTCACCCGCTGTATATTGGCGAACCTGATCTCTCCAGTAAGTATTGATCGTCTCATCATACTGGGTTAAGTTCTTACCGTTTGCATAAGCATTCGCAGGTACAAATACGTCAAACATATTCTGCCCGCCAAGGAAATCTACAGATCCGTCAGACATAGACATTACAGTACCGGAACCAACACAGTCTTTTGTGCCGCCTGCGCCATACAGATTACCGTTAGCCCAGCCATACTGTAAGCCATCTTCTGTACAGTTCAGTGTAATCCAGTCAATGATTTCTCCTACAGCTTCCGCTTTATCGGTATCTTTATTAGCAAGAACCCAGGTGCCGCCCCAGAAGAAACCGATAGGAGATTCGCAAATAGCCCAATCGCCATATGTACCTTCACCTACTGATTCACCGCCGCAGTTAGGCGCTAAGGTATAGTTGATCAACCAAGCCGGTCCAAAGAAACCAAGTACTTCTTTATCTCCTTCTCCCTTCATATCTGCAAACCACGCATCCTGCCAGTCCTGCGTATCATTGTGATAGCCATTGTCTTTCAACTGTTTCGATAAATCAAGAAAAGCTTCACGTTTAGGATCAATGTTTAATTTTCCATCTACGATCCAGCCTGTGTCAGAGCTGTTTTCTACTGCATGCCAAAGGTCGCCGTCACCGGAAATAATACCATATCCTTTTGCTTTCAATTCTTCAGCCGCTACGAAAAACTGATCCCAGTTTCCGCTTCCGCCGCCGATTTTTTCTTTGATCACTTCAGGATCGTCTGTTCCCCATACATCCTGAGCAATGGAACGACGATAAATAAATGCACCGCCTGTAGCCTGATATCCTAACCCTACTACTTTCCCGTCAGGGTTTGTTCCGATATCAATTGTGTATTGTGCAATGTCGGCAGCTTCAATTTCCGCATCAATATCAATGCCCAGATCTTCATATGCTGCTGCGTATTGAGACGCGTCGCCCTGTGTATATTTCAGAACAAACGCCGCCTCCGCACAATAAATGTCAGGGGCATCCGCACCGCCTGCTGCCAGTGCCTGATCAAGTGCGGGCTGATATGCGCCGTCTGTCGTTGCAATAACGGTACTGTTGACCTCATACCCAAAATCCGGATGTGTTTCCAAAAACTTGTCAACCATGGTCGGAACCTCATCCGTAAATGCCCACAAATTGATTACATTATCATCGCCTGCTGCAGGTGTTTCTGCTTTTTCCTCTTCCGCCGCAGGCGTTTCTGTTGTACTTCCACTATCACCGGGCGTATCCGCTGTATCATTACCGCCACATCCTACAAGCAGGGAAGAAATCATGCACGCACAAAGCACACTTGCTATTAACTTTTTCATTCTAATCTTTTCCTCCTTTACATTAGAAAAATTCTGTTCTGCTATCTCCAAAAACACGGCCACGTTTTCCAGTAACATAATTTTATTATACAGTTTTTGCCTTTCAATTCTTTACATTTCTTGCTTATATTTCAACAATTCTTGCTTTTTTGACCATTTATGCTAACATTTTTGTATCAAAGTGCTATACTGTATCTATATTGATGTTGCTTATTGTAATAGGAGGAATTTTCTATGAATCACTTTTTTCAACCGGATAATCCGATTATGCGCTTTCTTTCCAAATTTTGTGATCTGATGTTTTTGAATTGTCTTTTCTTGCTTTCCTGTATTCCGATTGTAACCACGGGCGCCGCAATTTCGGCTTTATATTATATGGTTTTCAAGATGCACAAAGATGAAGAACCGTCCATAGCCAAGGGTTATTTTAAAGCGTTCAGGGATAACTTTAAGCAGGCGACTTTGATCTGGATGCCTCTGCTGTTTCTTTTCTTCTTTTTTGGAACAGACCTGTATATCATTTACAAGGTGATTGATCCTGTCTATAACTGGCTTCAGGTTCCCGTCTGGATTATTATTTTTATATTGCTGTCTGTTCTGATCTACGCCTTCCCCCTGCTTTCTTCTTTTGAATGCTCCATAAAGCAATTATTGAAAAACGCCGTATTACTCAGTCTCAGCAATATTCCGACTACGATTTTTATTGTCAGCTTACAGCTTCTGATTGTATATTTTTGTATGATCTCCGGTGAATTACTCGTTGTTATCGGATCTCTTGGTCTGTTTTTTGGTTTTGCCGGCATGACATACTTTTATGCGCTGTTTCTCGGGCGCATTTTTGCAAAGTGTATGGAAAACAGTAAAAATAATAAGGCTGCCGACTAATTTGTCAGCAGCCATTCTATAAAGTCTATGGAAGTATCAACGCGTTTTGAAAAAGCGGAAATTACCACAATCGGCTTTTCGTCTTTATAAAATTTTCTCATTATCTCCGTCTGATCCACATAAATTCCCACAGGAATTTGATTTCCGTTTTGATCTGTTGCATAATACAATTTTCCGCTAAGAGACTCATATAATTGTGAAGGAAGCGCTTGTTGGAGGTTCAGATAGCACCCTGCCTTTTCATATTCGTCAATAACCCATGCCGTAGTAATGGTCAAATCCACATTTCCGTTAGTCAATAATGCCTGATATTTCTGTATGCTTGCAGCACTTGTTTCATTCGTTGCTTCTGCTCCCGATTCGGGATGATACAGATTTGTTTCCATCCGAACCGGCATTTTCCGAGTATCAATCCCCCTGTCCCTCGCATATCGCTCCCCAAAGTCAGCATCCTCCGGGCTATCCATATGTGCATTCATCATAGCAACATAAAGGGTCAGTTCTCTGGTTTCCTGCTGATAGGATATGATCACAGAAATCGCAACCAGCAACAGGATTGTCGGCACAATGACCTTCCATTTATGATAATCCCAAAAATATCCTATTCTTTGACGAAATGTCTTTTTTAACCGTGTATCTTTTTCCACTTCCTGCCGTTCTTTCAGCGGCTTCTCATTCAAACCTTCCATTGTTATCCGCATAGCTTTACCCTCGTCATATCTTTCAATATGAATTTATGATAGCACACGCTTATTTTTATGACTACACGCTTATTGCGGAAATAATGACTTCCTTATTTTGTCGTATCTACCACCATCTTAAATAACGCTCTTTCTTCCAACAGTTCCTTCACGCTCTGGTCCGTGGTATTTTCCACATTGAGATACCCCTTCAATTCATCCATATATTCATAGTAATCGCAGGCGTAAAGGTAGACCGTAGAAATATCATGCCCCGCGATCGCCAGCTCATATACGTTTTCGCTTCCCGAGCGGATCACTTTTCCGTTTCGGTCCAGCGCTACGGCAATGATGGGATGGTCCGCCGGCTCAATGGGATTTAGGGTCATCTCCACCGAAGAAATCTCAATGCTTTCCATTCCGATGCCCGCTTCGTTTACTTCATGGATCGTAATGACTCTCGCCTCATCATCCTTTTGCGCGACAGTCAGATCATACTCCCAGCTTCCTTCCTGAAACCAGTGCTTATATACGTTCGGAAACTTTTTCCACTCATCCGGCAGGCTGTCCATATAGTCCGCCCATTCTTCATCGCTCATCTGCTCGAGTTCCTCGCCGCTTTTCATTCCTTCGGGCTTTGTCGGCTCTGCAAGATAGCCTGCTACATTGGTAATATTCAGCTTCATTTCAAAGCTGTCGGGGACCGCAATCCTTTCAAAATACTGGTCCCAGTTTTCCGTATCCACCGTGGGCAGTTCCCTGTTTTCAGCCTCCGCCTCCGCTACGGCGCGGTCATATTTGCTGCTGTCAACATCGATATCGGAATAATCGATTCTCATAATGCCGATAAAAGTATTGGCGTCTTCAAATGTTCCTTCCACATCTCTCCAGGCTTCCAGCGTATCCTGACGGAAAGAGTAACTTTCCTCGGTCTCTACGCGCAATCTGTATGTGCCGTCGGCATCGGAAGCCATCTGCGGAAACTCCTGCTCGTTCTCAATACATACGCCCACAAACAGCGCCTGATTGGAAACATAGGACTCCGTCAGGGTTATGGTCACGCCTTTCTGGGTTTTGCGGTATTCCGACTGCGCGCTCTGCGTCTCTTCGCCTTCCCCGCCTTCCGATTCGCTTTGCAGCCCTTCGCCCGCTTCTGCTCCGTTATAGAGCGTGGTCGTCTGTTCCTCGGGAATCTGTCCGAAAGGCGCTATGGATTGAAGTCTTTCAAACAGACTGCCCACCAGCGGGATTTTTTCCGCCAATGCGGGATTAACGGCGCAGCAGGTAAACGCAACCAGGAAAGCCGCCGCAACCGTTCCTATTCCGGCAAATACTTTTCTCCAGGGTCCTTTTTTCCGTCTCCGCGCGGACCCGGCGCCTTTTTTCCCGCCGTCTCTTTCTTTGCCGTCTTTTATCTTCGCCCGCTGTCTGACCTGTTCATAAGCCGCTTCTATTTTCTCATCCATGAACCGGCTGTTTTCTAAATCTTTTCCTAAAATATCTCTTAATTCCTGTTCGGAAATCGTTTGTCTCATGCTTTCTTCCTCCTAACATGTCTGCAATTGCGCGCACAGCTGCTCTTTTCCCCGGCGCAGCCTGCTTTTTACGGTATTTTCCTTCATATCAAGAAGCTCCGCGATTTCTCTGGTCGTAAACTGTTCTCCGAAATACAGTTGGAAAATCAGTCTGCTCCCCTCTGGCAGACCCCTTAACAGTTCCCGAAACTCCACGTCCGTATGACCATCCTCCGTAGTCATGCGTTCCCCGATTTCATCCATACCGATATTCTTTTGATTGTGCTTGTAGATGCTGTTGCAGTTATTGATTAAAATACGCACCAGCCACGTCTTAAAATATTCCGGCTTTCTCAACCCGTCCATATGCTCAAAGGCATCCAAAATCGTCTCCTGAATAGCGTCGGCTGCATCCTCTTCATTTCCCAGATAGCCATAGGCAACTCTTTTGAGGGTCATTTTGTGCTCTTCCATCAGCGTTATGAACGCCTCGGCATCGCCTCTCTGTGCTTTTTTTACCAACAAATTCATTTTATATCCTCCGTATCGAAATCCGCATCGAATTTCAAAGTTACTGAAGCGCTTCCGTTTACACTTATTAGAGTGCTATTTCATCAATTTCGTTGCAAAAATAAAAAATATTTTGCTAGTATCATACTGTTTTTTTCACTAAAATAATAGTAGTTTCCTACGAAGGGAGTTAAAACTATGAAAACAAAAAGAATTATTATGTCGCTTTTCGGCGTTGTGATCTGTGCCGTCAGCGTCGGTATTTTTAAGCTTGCGGCTCTGGGCGTCGATCCCTTTCAGTCTTTGATGAGCGGTCTTGACAAGCTGATTCCCATCTCCTTTGGCACGCTTTATGTCATTGTGAATCTGATCCTCCTATTGTTTACCTTGCTGACCGACCGGCATTATATCGGCATTGCCACCTTTATCAACCTGTTTTTGCTGGGATATATTACCCAGTTTACCTATGACTTTTTGCGGCAGGTGTTTCCCAATCCTTCCCTGCCTTTCCGCTTTGTATGTCTGATCGTGGCGATCATCATCATCTGCTTCGGTTCTTCTCTCTATATGACGGCTGACCTGGGCGTCTCCACCTACGATTCCGTCGCTCTTGTATGTACCTATAAGTGGAAGCTCGGAAAATTTAAATTCATCCGTGTCGGCACGGACCTTGTATGCGTCGCTGCCGGCGCGGTCATTTATCTGCTGGGCGGCGGCACGATTGCAGAGATCCCCTCCATTGTCGGGATCGGAACGATCATTACCGCATTTTTCATGGGTCCTTTGATTGATCTATTTAACGAAAAGATCGCAAAGCCGCTGTTAAAATAAAACGCTAAAATAAAAAAGCAGGATCGGTCTTCCGAATAGGTTCAACCGATCCTGTTTTTTTACTTTCTGTTTTTATTTCTTAGTCCGCCGGGTCGTTGGCACGCTTTCGCTTCCACGTCCGCCGGGCTTCCGGCACGCTTACACTTCCACGTCCGCCGTATAGTCCACACCGGGGAACCCAAATCCGAACATCCGGAAGAAATCGTCCCAATAGCCCCGGATATCACAAATACGCTCTACATTTTCCGTAGAGACTTCCTCCCAGATTTTCATAATCGCTTCCTGAACCTCCGGTTTCATTTCCCAATCATCCAGGCGTATCCGTCCTTCTTCGTCCACGGGAACCTCGTCGCTAACCAGCTTTTCGTCAAAAAGCCTTACCATCTGTTCGATACAGCCCTCATGCAGCCCCTGTTCCTTCATGACACGGTACATTGCGGACAGATAGAGCGGTACTGCGGGAATCGCCGAGCTTGACTGGGTTACTACCGCCTTATTGACCGAAACGTACGCCTTTATATCGGCATACTTTTCATTGATCTTATTTGCCGTATCCAGCACATGTTTTTTTGCCTGACCGATCGTACCGCTGTAATAAATGGGATAAGTCAGCTTCGGTCCGATATAAGAATATGCCACCGTCAGCGCGCCCTGCTCCAACACGTCCGCTTCCTTTAATGCGTCAATCCACAGCTCCCAATCTTCTCCGCCCATAACCTTTATGGTCCCGGCAATTTCTTCCTCCGTCGCCGGTTCCAGGGTAGCGGTCACAATCTCATTGTTATTCAGATTCAGGGACTTGGTTGTAAACGGTTCCCCTACGGTTTTCAAAGCTGAGACATAGGTTATTCCGTCGGGCGCCGTTCTGCGCGGCGAAGCGAGGGAATAAATGACCATATCCACCTTTCCCAAATCCTTTTTGATGATATCGATAACTTTCTGCTTGATCTCGGCACAAAAAGCGTCTCCGTTGACGGATTTTGCATACAATCCGCTTTCCTTTGCCATGCGATCGAATGCAAGCGTATTGTAATATCCTGCCGTCGCCGTTCTCCTGCCTGCTGCCGGACGTTCAAACATAACGCCAATCGTTGCCGCCTTGCAGGTAAACGCCGCCGCAATCCGGCTCGCCAGACCATATCCGGTAGACGCGCCGATGATCAGCACTTTTTTAAACCCTCTGCTGCGGCTGCATTGATAGCTCTCTCCTTTTTCCCGGGCATACCGCACCTGTTCCTCCACATTGCGGTAACATCCTGTGGGATGCGCCGTCGTACAGATAAACCCCTTTGATTTTGGTTCTACTACCATGTCCGTTCCTCCCTGATGCGCCTGACAACCTTTCCGGTATTCAGACGGTCTCAGTCCGGACACGGAAAACAGGCGCAAAACGTATTTTCAGTACATTATAGCACATGGCTCCCGCTTTCGCCAGTAGTTTGAATATCAAATATTTAGATGTTCAATTTTTTTACGCAGCTGCAGCATATTTTTATCCAGCTCCCATATGGTTGCCGCATATGCCTTCAGTTCCTTTCCCACCGAATCCGCGCCGGGAAATTCTTTTTTATAGACAAGCTGATGGTCCAGCACTGACCAGAAATCCATTGCCACGGTGCGAAGCTGCACCTCTACCTTGCGCCAAACGGTTTCTTTATCCGTATCGCTTATGTCACTTTGTGCGATGACCGGCACCTTAATAATCAGATGCAGGCTCATATAACCGTTGCTTTTCGGTTTTCTGATATAGTCTTTCTCTTTCAAAATATGTATATCAGGCTGGTCTTTCAGCCGTTTTGCCACTTCATACACATCATCCACAAACAGGCAGACCATCCGCACGCCCAGCAGATCGTTGCACCTGAATACGCCCGTTTTATCCGTAGGATAGTTTTTCCTTCTGATCTTTTTGTAGATGCTGTCCGCGCTTTTTACCCGACCGGTAATCTGATTGATTACCTTACGGTCTTTCTCTTCCGCAAGCGTCATTCCGATTTCCTTCAGTCTCTCCTGGGTAAAATCGATGGCGCGCGCAGAAATAATCTGATACATATAATCCCCCACAACGGACTCTATGACCGCTTTTAATACCGCCGCCTCTTCTTCCGGCAATTCTTCTTTTTTATCCTTTTTCCCCATGTCTTCAATCCTCAGATAACTTATATCGTTTACTTCATTCATACAGACCATCATACCCCTTGCCTTCCTTTACTTACTATCACGATTATGTAAAACCGCTGTAAAAACGGCTACCTATAATCATATGCAGAGGAAAGCAGGAGTATGACTAAAAAAGAACCGTTGCTGCTTTTGATCTTCGCATACAACGGTTCTTAGTTTAACCCATCTTACAGGTTTTCTTTGATTTTCGCATAGATGCCTTTTGCATCCAGACCGTATTTTTCAACCAGCGCGCCCGCAGAACCGGATTCGCCGAATTTATCATACATACCGATCTTTGTTACCTTTGTAGGCTCTTTCTCGGAGAGCACGTCGCATACTGCGCTTCCCAGACCGCCGATGACGGAATGCTCTTCTACGGTAAAGACTCTTCCTGTTTTCTTTGCGGTTGCAATAACCAGTTGTTCCTCCAACGGCTTGATCGTATGAATATTGATTACCTCCGCATGGATACCGTCCGCCGCAAGCATTTCCGCTGCTCCCAAAGCTCCTTCCACACAAATACCCGTTGCGATAATGGATACGTCGGCGCCTTCTTTTAATACAACGCCCTTTCCGATTTCAAATTTGTAATCGGGGTTGTCGTTGATCACCGGAACCGCTGCGCGTCCAAATCTTAAATAAACCGGTCCTTCCATCTCCAATGCTGCGCGGACCGCGGCTCTTGCTTCCACATCATCGGAAGGAACGATAACCGTCATGCCCGGAATGGTTCTCATCAGCGCAATATCCTCGTTGCACTGGTGGGTCGCGCCGTCCTCTCCTACGGTAATGCCCGCATGGGTCGCGCCGATTTTGACATTCAGATGAGGATAGCCGATGGAATTACGCACCTGCTCAAAGTTTCTTCCCGCCGCAAACATGGCGAAGGATGAGATAAAGGGAATTTTGCCGCAGGTTGCAAGCCCCGCCGCAATGCCCGTCATATTGCATTCCGCAATACCGCAGTCGATGTGGCGGTCGGGATATGCTTTCTTAAAAATACTTGTCTTGGTAGCGCCTGCAAGATCCGCATCCAGAACAACCAGATTAGGGAAGTCTTCTGCACAGTCTACAAGGGCGTTGCCATAGCTTTCTCTTGTTGCAATTTTTTTAACGTCTGCCATTATACTTCACCTGCTTTCTCTAACTGCTCTGCGATTTTATCAAGATCCGCCATTGCCGTAGCATATTCTTCATCATTCGGCGCCTTGCCGTGCCATCCTGCGTTGTTCTCCATAAAGGAAACGTCTTTTCCTTTCACGGTGTGCATAATAATCGCCGTAGGCATGCCTTTTGTTTCTTTCGCCTGATCCAAAGCCGCGCGGATCTCATCAAAATTGTGTCCGTCGATATTGATCGCTTTGAAATTAAACGCCTCGAATTTTTTATCAATAGGATAAACGGAGCAGACATCTTCTACCTTACCATCGATCTGCAGCCCGTTGTTATCAACGATAACTACCAGATTATCCAGCTTTCTCGCACCGGCAAACATGGAAGCTTCCCATACCTGTCCTTCCTGAATCTCGCCGTCTCCAAGCAATGTATATACGCGGTAATCCTTGTTGTCCAGCTTTGCCGCAAGCGCCATTCCCACCGCAGCGGAAATTCCCTGTCCCAAAGATCCCGAGCTCATATCCACGCCGGGCGTTTCCTGCATACAGGGGTGTCCCTGCAGATAAGAACCTAATTTGCGAAGCGTTTTTAAATCCTCTACCGGGAAATACCCTCTGTTTGCAAGGGCGGAATAAAGCCCCGGCGCAGTATGCCCCTTGGAAAGGACAAAACGGTCCCTGTCCTCCCATTTCGGATTCTTGGGATCGATGTTCATTTCTTCAAAATAAAGATACGTAAACATATCTGCCGCAGAAAGTGATCCGCCGGGATGTCCCGCCTTCGCACTGTGCACTGAGGTCACGATACCTTTACGAACTTCATTTGCACGTTTCTGAAGTTCTAAGTTTGTCATGTTTTCTGCCTCCGTATAATTGGTTGGTTTTCACTGTTCCATCATATTACACCACAAAGATGATTTCAACCGATTATTGAGTCAAAATCATCTTTGGGTAAATAGTTATTGAAAATTGTTAAAATCTTTTTTTCTTTGCCGAATCCTGTCTGACATACGGATTAAGCAAAGGGATTTTCCGTGGGGTATCTTACTCCCGCGGGCTGGTTGTAGCCGATTTCATCCACGTCTACGCCCAGATATTTGAATACTTCATAAATTGCTTTTCCAAAGTGACCGAAAGCAACCGCTCCATGATGAGGGAAGTTTTTCTCAATCAGTACATGACGGTAAAATCTGCCCATTTCAGGAATTGCGAATACGCCGATTGCACCGAAGGATTTGGTTGCAACAGGAAGTACTTCGCCGTGCGCGATATAAGCGCGAAGTTTTGCGTCCGCCGTAGACTGCAGTCTGAAGAATGTGATATCTCCGGGAACAATGTCGCCCTCCAGCGTACCCTGGGTTACTTCTTCGGGAAGGCTTCTCGCCATGATCATCTGATACTGCATACCGCAGAAGGACAGCTTCTTGGAAGAAGTATTGCCGCAATGGAAGCCCATGAACGTATCCTTATGGGTGTAAGGGAATTTGCCCTCGATGGACTCTTTGTACATATCCGCAGGTACGGAGTTGTTGATATCCAGCAATGTAACGATATCTTCAGATACGCAGTAGCCGATAAACTCGCTTAACGCGCCATAGATATCAACCTCGCAGGATACGGGAATGCCCATTCCTGTCAGACGGCTGTTCACATAGCAGGGAACAAAGCCAAACTGTGTCTGGAACGCAGGCCAGCATTTTCCGGCAATCGCTACATATTTACGGTATCCCTTATGCTCCTCTACCCAGTCAAGCAGGGTCAATTCGTACTGAGCCAGCTTAGGCAGAATCTCGGGTTTGTTGTTACCTGTGCCTAATTCCTCTTCCATTTCCTTTACCTTTGCAGGAATACGGGAATCTCCTTCATGTTTCTTAAATGCCTCAAATAAATCCAATTCGGAATTTTCTTCGATTTCTACACCCAAATTGTACAACTGTTTAATCGGCGCGTTGCACGCTAAGAAGTTTAACGGTCTCGGTCCGAAGCTGATGATCTTCAACTGGGAAAGCGCTGATAAGGTACGTGCTATGGGCACAAATTCCTTGATCATATCCGCACATTCCTCCGCCGTTCCTACGGGATATTCGGGTATGTATGCTTTTACATTACGCAGCTTTAAGTTATAGCTTGCGTTTAACATACCGCAGTATGCGTCTCCGCGTCCGCCCTTCAAATCATTCTGAGTCTCCTCTGCAGCCGCGCAGAACATAACCGGTCCGTCAAAATGTTTTGCAAGCAATGTCTCGGCGATTTCGGGACCGAAGTTTCCAAGATATACGCAAAGAGCGTTACATCCTGCCTTCTTAATGTCTTCCAGAGCCTGAACCATATGGATCTCGCTCTCTACGATACAGATCGGGCATTCATAGATCTCTGCTGCGTCATATTTTGCAGCATATGCTTCTACCAACGCCTTTCTTCTGTTTACGGAAAGAGATTCCGGGAAACAGTCGCGGCTTACGGCAACAATGCCAATTTTTACTTCAGGTGCGTTATTCATGATTTCTTTTCCTCCTTATAACCGTCTTTTCTACGGCTTTATTATTCATTTATATTTAAATTTTTGCCAACCAGTCCGATATGGCAGCCTTCGTCCAGACCGCCTTCTGCATGACCGATCAGCCATTTGTTTTTCGCTGTAATCAGCTTATCCTCTCCATCGGCATGAGAAATTTCCAGGGGATAATTGGTGCCTGCCGGTAAGACTACGGCAACCTTAAATCCCTCTCCCTTTACGCCGCAGGGTGCGTAGTGAAGTGTCGTTGCATATACTTCAACAGCAGTTCCCCTGGGAACTAAGAACGCTTCCATCAGGGAAGTGTCATAGGTGAAATCATCCGTAATATCCTGCTGGCATCCGAGAATTAAGATGGCGTCGGTAGCCGCCACATTGATTTCAGAGCTTCTATGATATTCAACCGCATTTAACAACTCGTTGTGTCCGTTACAGTATCCGATCTGGATTGCCAGCTCACCGTATGTCTTATCCTTTAATTCCTGAAAAACGGGAAGTGCTTCTAACTCTTTTACGCTGGGTTCATATACGACACCTTCGGGTAATGGAGTCTTCTGGTCTAACGCCTCTACCAATCCGGAAAAATCAATGCCCTTAACGATCCTTCCGTATTTTCTGAACTTCTCATCCGTTACGTCATAAATAGTCATTTCATAACCCCTTTCTGTTATATTCTCTCTCATTTTGTTGACGCGCTCTATTTTTTGCCCGCTGCGCTTCCGCAGACTTTATTGAATTTTACGGAACAGCTCTTTGCAGGCAGGATAAATCTCTTTAAACTGCTGGTATCTCGCCTCGTATTTTTCTACCAGCTCCGGCTCCGGCTCTACGGTATCGACGCTCTTCACAATCTTTTCCGCCGCTTCTTCCACGCTTGCAAATTCACCGCATGCAACCGCCGCTAACATTGCGCCGCCCATTGCCGGTCCTTCCTCGCTCTCGATCACATCCACCTTCACATTTAAAATATTGGCGATCATCTTTTTCCAAAGAGGGCTCTTCGCGCCGCCGCCGCAGATCTTGGTTCTCTCAATATGAATGCCCAGCGCCTTCGCTACCTCGAAGGAATCTCTCAAGGCAAATGCAACGCCTTCCAAAACAGCCTGCGTCATATCCGCTCTTGTGGAGTCCATCGTCAGCCCGATAAAGGTTCCTCTTGCTAACGGATCGTTGATCGGAGAGCGTTCGCCCATCAAATAGGGCAGGAAATATACATGGTTCTCGCCCAGCTTCGTAATGTTCTTCTGCTCCGTCGTATAATCCTTTGTACCGATGATCTCATCCATCCACCACTTGTTGCAGCTTGCCGCGCTCAGCATACATCCCATCAGATGGTAATGACCGTCCGCATGGGCAAAAGCGTGCAGCGCATTATATTTATCAACTCCGAATTTTTCGGAAGAAATAAAGATCGTTCCGCTCGTACCAAGGGAAATGTTGCAATTGCCGTTTCCCACGGTGCCGGTTCCTACTGCCGCCGCCGCATTGTCCCCGGCGCCTGCAACGACTTTACAGCTTTCGGGAATACCAAGCTCGGAAGCGACTGCAGGGAGGAGGGTTCCTACAGCCTCGTAGCTTTCGTATACCTTTGCCAGCTGATCCTCTGTAATGCCGCAGATTTCACACATTTCTTTGGACCAGCATCTGTTCTTCACATCAAAAATCAGCATTCCCGATGCGTCGGATACGTCGGTGCAGTGCACGCCGGACAATTTATATACAATATAATCTTTTGGTAACATAATCTTTTTAATTCGGGCAAAATTCTCCGGCTCTTTATTTTTTACCCAGAGAATTTTCGGCGCCGTAAATCCCGTAAAGGAAATATTTGCCGTATATTCGGAAAGCTTTTCCTTTCCGATCACATTGTTTAAATAATCGCACTCTTCCGTGGTACGTCCGTCGTTCCACAGGATCGCGGGGCGGATTACTTCATCGTTTTCATCCAGAATAACCAGTCCGTGCATCTGTCCGCCGAAGCTGATGCCCGCCACCTGGCTCTTGTCAACATCCTTAATCAATTCTTTAATCCCAGCCATTACCTGAGTATACCAATCCTCCGGTTTCTGCTCGGACCAGCCGGGATTCGGGAAATACAAGGGATATTCCTTTGATACAATATTTAAAATTTTTCCTTCGCCGTCCATTAACAGCAATTTTACCGCGGATGTTCCCAAATCAACGCCTATGTATAACATTTTTGCTCCTCCTTAAAAAGAAATACTCTCTCTCCTTCTGATTCGCCCGGGCTCTTGTGCCCGTGCACATTTTTATCATATATTTTTTCTCATTAAAAATCAACACTTATTTTAAAAAACTTTACCAAATACTTAATTTCATCACTTTTCATAAAACTTAATTTGATTATTGTGCATTTTCACGATATCCGTGCACGTTGCACATTTTCTATTGTATTTTAAAGGAAACAGGCATAAAATAGCTTTAGAATATTTTAAAATTATATTTGTGATAAAATGTTTTGAACAGTTGTACAAAATGATACAAAGGAGCTTTACTTATGGCTACCATCAAAGAAATTGCAGAACTTGCCGGCGTATCAAGAGGCACCGTAGACCGCGTTTTAAATAAGCGGGGCGCCGTCAATCCCAAAACCGAGGCAAAAATATTGGAAATCGCCCGTGCCCTTGATTACAAACCGAACCGTGCCGGTATCGTGCTTGCCGCTCAAAAGAAAAAATTCAAATTCGGAATTGTTATGTTTGGTATCGGCAATCCGTTTTTCGAAGACGTTATCGCAGGCTTCAAGGAAAAAGAAGAAGAGTTATTCGGTTATAATTGTACCATTCTGTTTCGCAGGATTTCCGCCTTTGGCGTGGAAGACCAGCTGGAAGCCATTGATTCACTGCTTGCAGAAGAGATCAGCGGTCTGGCGATCTCCCCGCAAAACGATCCTTCCATCGCCGCAAAGATCAATGAATTGTACGATATGGGAATCCCTACCGTTACCTTCAATACGGATATTGCCGGTTCCAAAAGAATCGCTTATGTGGGCAGTAATTACTATCAGTGCGGGCAGACCGCAGCGGGGCTTATTCGCCTGATGGCAGGCGGAACGGTCAATATCGGCGTGATCAGCGGCTATTCCCAGCTTCTATGTCATACAGAAAGAATTGCAGGTTTTAAATCCTGCATTGCCCAATCTCCCAATATGAAAATTGTGGATTTTTTTGAAAACAGCGACGACGACTTTATCAGTTATGAAAAGACAACGAAAATGCTGCAGGAGCATCCCGAGATCAACGCCCTGTTCTTTGCCGCAGGTGGTACTTACGGAGGCTGCAAGGCGGTTATCGCCTGCAACCGTCAGAACGATCTGAAAATCGTCACCTTTGACAAAATCGAAACAACCGTCCAGATGATGAAAAAAGACGTGATTTCCGCCACCATCTGTCAACAGCCGCGTATCCAGGGACTGATGCCTTTGGAAATCCTGTTTGACTATCTGACCACCGGAGAGCCGCCGAAAAAAGAATACAACTATACGACCGCTGAAATCCGGATTAAAGAAAATATTTAAGCAATACAAGAACAGACTGCCGCATGGATTAAATTTATATCTGTCACGGAAACACGCTTTCGCTCTATAAAAACGCAACGGTACCTAAATCCGCAAAATACGCGGATTAAGTACCGGCGTTTTTATAAAGGTTTCCTTTGACAGATATAAATTCAATCCATGCGGCAGCCTGGTTGATTGGCTTACACGTTTTGGTTAGCTTATATGTTTTAATTGACTTACATGTTTTAATTGGCTTATATGTTTTGGTTGGCTTACACGTAAAATACCGTGCGACCGGCTTCGAGCGCAGCCCCTATGCGTTACCTCTACAGTTAGCTCAACCCAGGCACCCTCGCGGCACATGGGAGCTTCCTCTTAGTGCTGCTGTATTCCTACCCTGACACGGTTCGTGGATTCCCATTGCGCGAGACCCAAATATCAACGCCACTTATAGAGGGCAGCCATAAAAGCCAAAACCCTCCGCCGGTCATCACCCCTGCTAAAGCGGATTGCAGGTACAAGGCTCCGCTACTTCCCCGGCTGCACGGCAAGTTTTAGTATACTTGGTTTTATCCGTATTGTCAAATATCAGTTACCTTCCTGCCTATTCTTATCGCTTTTTCTCATCTTTTCAAAGAAATCCGACAAAACTGCGCTGCATTCTTCTTCCAGAACGCCCCTTTTTACCTCTGCCTGATGATTAAATTCTTTCATCTGCAATATATTCAGCACCGAACCGCCGCAGCCTGCTTTGGGATTCATGCACCCCATAACCACCCGCGGAATCCTTGCCTGAACAATGGCTCCGGCGCACATCTGGCACGGTTCCAACGTCACATAGAGCGTGCATCCCTCAAGCCGCCAGTCCTGCAACTTCCTGCTCGCTTTGCGAATTACCGTTATCTCGGCATGAGAAAGCGTACTGTGATCGGTGTTCCTGCGGTTATAGCCCCTTGCAATTATTTTTCCATCCTTTACCATTACACAGCCGATAGGCACTTCGCCAAGCCCCGCCGCTTTTCTCGCCTGCTTTACAGCCTCCGCCATATAGCGGGCGTCCGTCCTATCCTGCTCCCGCTGCCGTCTTGCCTCCTCCTCATACTGTTCCCTTTTACGGCGCAATCTGTTCAACCGCCTGCGTTGGGATTTACTCAATTCCTCAAAACAGGCTTCCAGCTCCAATATCGCTTGCTCTAACTTTTCCGGAGACGGGTTTGATCCCTGTATTTCCTTTTCCTTATCTGCTTCAGCCGTTGGTCTCTTATTCTCCATACTCTCCGCCTTCATATAATAAATTGATCCGATTTGTATATTTTTACCTCTTTATTGTCTACGAAACTGGGGGAAAAATCAACGGTTTTCTTATTGCGTCTCCATTTCTATGCTTCCTTTATAGTAATATTTCACAAAATTTTATTTTTTATGTTTTATCGCTTTTAAATATTTATTTTTATGTTACTATCAAATAGAAAGGCGCTTCCCTAAACGGTAAGCGGTTCGCCTTCGCCAAATGACTATATTATTTGAGAGCTTCCATTATCAAGGAGGAATGCTTATGAGTATGGAAAATTTTGAGGGAAGGATTTGGTGTAAATATGATTTCAGATATAGTTGGCATCATAGGTATCGTAGTTACCATGATCAGTATTATAGTGACCATTATCGATATCTTTCGCTATTCAAAATAATGATACATAAACGCCAAAAAGCAACCGCTATGACTTTTGCCCAAGTTACCGGTTGCTTTTTGATGTGACCTATTAACGGGCGAACCGTTTACTACGGAAACGCCTTTCTTTATTTAGAATAACCCACCTTTTAAATTCTGTCAATATTGCACTTTCTTTTATTCATTTTTTCCTACCCCACCCCTAGCGGTTCTCAGGCGTAAAATAATAGCCAAAGGTTCCATTGACTATCCGCTCATTTTCCCTTGCCGGAACAAAATCCGGAAAGCCAAACATTTCCGCCACCATCTGCTCCCGCTTATAATAATTGCCCGGCACGCCCAGCCTTGCCCCTTCCCCGCTTTCGTCAATCACGACGTGACCGTAATTATAATATCCGTGAAGCAGGAAGCTGTTGTGCACATACCTGCGAAACTCCAGCTCTTCCTCTAATGCCGCAAGCTGCACAAACCTTTTTCCGGCGCTATCCTCCGGCAGAAATTCCTCCGCTTCCAGCTCGGCGTCGTTCTCCGCCGAATCCTCCAACGGCACGGCAGCTTCTTCCTGCCGCCCCTTTCGCGGCTCCTCTTTTAAATCCTTCCGCGGCTCCTCTCGTGGCTCTTCCCGCGACTCTTCCCGCGGCTTTTCCACTTCTTCCCGCATTTCCTGACTCTTTTCGCCTCGATCCGTCTCCTGTCCGATGCTTTCTTCTTGCGCCGGAGGTTCTTTTATCCAGCCCTCGGATACGTATGTTTTCTCTCCGACTGACGCTGACAGTTGTACTTTACCGATTTCCTCCATTAAGGATTTTACCAGATTTTCTCTTAACTGCCCCTTGCCCTGTAAATAGGCTTCCCGCGCCGTCATCTGCTTTGGCAGCTCCACGCTTCCGATTTCTCTGCCGCTATCCCTTTGGAACCGCAAGACTATATCCCGGTTTTCGCTCTCCTCCCGAAAAGCGGATAAGTCCAGCTTCCCCGCAGGAAGTCCGTTTTTTTCATATAAAAATACCTTTACCGCTCTGCTGTTATCGCCCTTTATATCCTTCAAATACCAAATTTTTTTCAAAAAAATCCCACCTCCCTACATCATTATTATGAGGAGGTGGGACAAATTATGTTTTTTAAACCGCATTTGGTTTTTTCAAAATCCCTGTGTCGTTACAAATTCTGCAATTCTTCTAATCTATCTAAATACTCTTGTTCCGTCAAACAATCCACATAATTCGATCCGTCGGAAACAGGCGTATATGTAAGACCATTTCTACAATAAAATTTACCTATAAACCACTTATTATCATATTTAACTGTAGTGATCCCTGTTGCAAAATACTCGTCTCCACTTTTTAATAATACATAATATTCTTCATAATCTTCTATTTTATATAACGAACATATTTCTTCATAATAATTATTCTCTATTTTATCCAAGAAATCCATTCGTACTATCTCAAGATTTCTTAGGACATCAACGTCAAACATACCCATAAAATCATCTATCGAGTTGTCAGAGTCACTTGGAAAATATTCATCCAAATATTCTCTGTCAACCATCAAACCAAGGCAAAAATCACACAAGCTTTTTTGATACGAGGACAAAAACAGTGACTGATTAAAATTTCTTAGCTCATCACTATCCTTTGAATACCTTGGATAGTCATTTATACACCAACTTCCACGAAATTCATAATATTCTCTCGGATCAACATTATGTTCTAATTGAACAATTGGAAATACTTTCATCGCTTCCTCATAATTTCCCAGTTGAATTTCACTTACAAAATAACTAATCGCTTCTTCTGAAGAGTCATATCCGTCACTTATAACGATACTATTTTTATCAACTGCTATATTATCTAATTCTAAGTCCTTTCCCTCCTCTATACTATAAATCTGTTCATATGTATATCTTTCCAAGTCGGATAGATATTCGCTTTCTGTACACTTTGTTGCATACCCCGTTGAATAGTAAGGCACTCCAACTATACTATCAACTGCTCCCATTTTATATATAAACCACTTTTCTTCATATTTCAAGAGTTGAAATTGCATGCAATACACATTACTTTCATTTGAAAATAGTACACTACATTCTGAAAAATCATCGGACCCATATATTTCATTTCTATAATCTGTACGACACGGAGTTTCATCTATTCTTATAACTTGTAAACTCTCTAATTCAGATGTATCAAACATTTCCAAATATTCATCTAATGACATTCCCTCTTCAAATGACATTCTTTCACCATTTAAGCCAAATTGATTATTAAAAACATCCATAACAACAAAATTTTTTAATGGTATCACTACATTTTCTATATAAATGGGGTCATCAGCCATTATGCTAAAATAAAAATTGTTAATTTTTTTTAAGCAATCACCGGTAAAAAACATCCTATTCAAATCATAAAAATCTTTTTGATCTTCCAAAAAGGGCGCCTTATACAACTCTTTTGTATCATAGCCCCGATAAAAATTCAGCATCTCCCTCGCATTTACATTTTCCGCAAATTCCCAAGTCGGGAATGCTTCTAATGCCCTATAAATATCCTTATCCTTGATCATCCCCATAAAATATAATATGGCATCCTGCTTTGTGGCAAATCCCCTATTATCAGTCATTAGTAAAGTATCATTTTGTTCTTGCGTATTTTCCTTTTGAATATTATGTTTTCTTAATATAAACCCTCCCAAAACGAATATACACAACAGCAACAAAATAGCACCATATAAAAACGCTTTTGACTTAGCCTTCTTCGATACCGAATCATCTTCTTTCAGCTTCTTCCCACAGATAGGGCAATATGTTGCTTCATCATCTATTTTATTTCCGCAATTATTACAAAATATTTTTTCCTCCAGTTTACTTTCTGCTAACTAAAAAAATTAAACATTATATCTTACTGAAAAATTAGCATCAAAGAAAATATTCATTTACCTCTTACTTATGGCAAATTTATTTCGCAACCGCAAACCCAAACAAAATTTTAAATAGTGCTGATGCCTTTGTTTGATAGATTTCCGCCAGGCTTTCAATACTAATCATTTCTGCTGTTTCATTTCTGAGTAATACTATTATTATGATAAAAAAGCCAACTCCAAGCAGAAATTCCAGAACAGCTTTTTCATGGTAATAATTAAAGGATTGTATTACCGCAATTCCACAAGCTACTAAAACCAGTGTAAAAGTAAAATCAAAAAAGCTTCCCAAGCTCCCATTATTTATCATCACATATGGAACTGCATATATGATTGTCATATAAATAAGCGATAGAAAGCATATATAATTTCCAGCAAATCCAAGTGCTTTTTGAACGCCCTCCCGGTATCTTCTGTTTTTTAATATCATATAACAAAGCAGTATATCTAAAGCTGCATATCCTATAAATATTAAATACATGTGAGCCGCAATCCATTCAACCAAAAGCACCGTCATTCCCCAAAGAAGTGCAACCGGAATAAACAGTACGGTTCCGATTGTAGCAACTACTCCTTCTCCTGTATTCGTTGTTGCTGCATAAATCGCACTACCGGACCTTATATATCCTTTACCGTCATAAAAAGCGTCTCCGGGATTTACCCAATTTCCCTTGGCATCATAAAAGCCATCTCCTGCACTCCTAAAATATCCTTTGGAATCATAAAAGCCATCTCCCGGACTTCTAAAGTATCCCTTTGAATCGTAGAAACCATCACCATCATTTCTCCAATATCCCTTTGAATCATAAAAACCCATAACCTTTTATTTCCTCTTCTTTAACAAAGCCAAAAATCTGCACAAACCTATAATCGCAACAAAAAATCCTCCCAAATAGCCAAGCAATAAAAACAACACCATTATGACTACTCCGACTACCACATTATTTGAAAGCAGCGCGCCCACTGTTGCGTATCCAAAAATTCCTCTCATTATAGTCCATCCAAATATCAGGCACACAACTGCAAGAATTATGGCACCTATTTGGGCAATTTGCTCCCCGAACGATACCCCGACCTGAAACAGCAAAAAGCCTATTAAGGAAAAAGCTATTCCTATTGCAAATGCAATTAACCTGGGCTGCAAATACCTGAATTGTTCTTCTTCCGTTTCTCCAAATAATTTTGTTATCATTTTGTGTCCTCCTATAATACTTCTTTTTCTGATATTTCACTCTTTTACATGAAATATTGCTTTGAGTATGATTATACATAATAATATAGCAATTCGCAATAGTATATATAGCATATCAAATCATTTATACGGTCAATTTATATATTAAAATATATTAAGAGGATTATTCATGGAAAAAAATACGAAGGCTTCTATTGCACAGAATATTAAAAAGTATCGCTTATTAAATAACATGACTCAAAAAGAGCTGGCAGAAAAATTATTTTTAGACACTCAATATTATGCTCAATTAGAACGTGGCGAACGTAACTTTTCTATCGAAAAAATCGCCATGATATGTTCCCTGTTCCATATCGGAATAGAGGATATCATTGAGTTACGTGAAGATACTTTGTCTGAAGCAGACTCTAAATTGCTAATCCAAGAGATAGATTCTTCATTAAAAACACTCAGCTATTCTCAATTACAAATTATAAAAAGATTCATACAAGAAATTATTCCATACATTTCATAAATCATGTTGAAACATAAAAAGGGCTGTTGCACTTACAAATTTTTGTATCGATCTAAGGAAACCTTTATAAAAACGCCGGTACTTAATCCGCGTTTTTTGCGGATTTATGTACCGTTGCGTTTTTATAGAGCGCAAGCGTGTTTCCGTGATCGATATAAAAATTTGTAAGTGCAACAGCCCTTTTTATGTTTTTTAATACTCCAAAGACTCCAGATACTTCATATAATTGACTACCATCAGCGCAATTTTCAAAGTCAGCGCGTCGTCAAAGTTCCGAATATCCAGATTGGTTGCTTTCTGCAGTTTTTCCAAACGATAAAGCAAGGTGTTCCTGTGCACGTAAAGCTGTCTTGCCGTTTCGGACACATTCAGACTGTTTGCCAAAAACATGTCAATGGTATTTAACGTCTCTTCGTCCAGCTCCTCCGGAATGGATTCGCCGAAAATTTCCTCAATAAACATCTGGCACAGATTGATCGGCAGTTGATAAATCAGCCGCCCGATGCCCAGTGTATTGTAAGCGACCACATTTCTATCCGCATAGAAAATTTTTCCTACGTCCAACGCCATCTTTGCTTCCTTATAGCTCTTGGAAACATCTTTCAGCTCATTTACAATCGTGCCGTATGCGATCCTTCCGTTGACCATAATCTCGGTATTCATCATGCCCAGAATGGTATCGGACACCTCCCCAAGCTCCTCGTAGCCCTGCTTTTCCTCCAACTGCTTAATGACGATCAGGTTCTGCTCATCTACGGCGGTTACAAAATCGCCGGATTGGGGAGAAAAGAGATTTTTGAGCATTTCCATCGTACCGTTGTCCCGTTCCTTCTGCGTTTCAATCAGGATCACGGCTCTGCGGCAGGTAATTTTTAAATGCAGCTTTTTCGCCCGGTTATAAATATCCACAAGCAGAAGATTGTCCAACAGCAGATTTTGGAAAAAATTATTCTTATCTATCCGCTCACGATATGCAGTCAGAAGACTTCCTAACTGGCTGACCGCAATTTTGGCAATCATCAGATCTTCACTGGTGTCTTTGCACACGACGATATAAGCGACCTCTTCTTCGTGAATCACCTTCAGATAGTGGTGCGCGTCGATCGTCTGGGATTCCGCCTCCGATTCTGCAAAATGTGCAATGGCGTCCATGGGAAATTCCTTTTTTATCCCTGTAGATGCTACCAATACCCCTTCTCCGTCTATGACCGCCAGCTCTACCTTTGTAATATTTTTCAAATCATCAATACAAGTTTGTATGACTTGTGTCGTCAGCAAACAAACACTTCCTTTCATTTTTTCTCCCCGCTCCAAGCCGGAAGAAAAAAGGGAGATACATAAGTATCTCCCTTGTATAAGTCTGAGAACTAGTTTGTAATAACCATTTCTGTTTCTTTATCAAAGATGTGGATCTTCTCAACATCAATTGCGAATTTAACTACATCGCCGGGTCTTGCTGTTGTACGTGCATCTACTCTTGCTGTCATAGGGAACTCTTCCAGATCGAAGTATAAGTAAACTTCTGCACCAAGCAACTCGTATACTTTTACGGTAGCTTCAAAAGTGCTCTGAGGAGAAGCCTCTACCATCATTTCAGAGTCATATACATCTTCAGGACGGATACCGAATGTAACTGTTCTTCCGTTGTAACCACCCTCGATCAGCTTTTTGGATTTAGCCGGAGGAAGCGGAATGAAATGACCTGCAACCTTTAATACCGCCGTGTCATCAACAACTTCTACTACCGCGTCTAAGAAGTTCATCTGAGGAGATCCCATAAATCCTGCAACGAACAAGTTTGCGGGTTTCTCATATAAGTTCTGAGGCGTATCTACCTGCTGGATGATACCGTCTTTCATAACGACGATTCTGGTACCCAGCGTCATAGCCTCTGTCTGGTCATGTGTTACGTAGATAATGGTTGTGCCTAATCTCTGGTGTAATTTAGCGATCTCGATACGCATCTGTACACGAAGCTTTGCATCCAGGTTGGATAACGGCTCATCCATCAGGAATACTTTAGGGTTACGAACGATTGCACGACCCATAGCAACACGCTGTCTCTGACCACCGGACAAAGCCTTCGGTTTACGATCAAGAAGAGGCGTTAAATCAAGGATCTTAGCTGCCTCGTTTACCATTTTATCGATTTCTTCTTTCGGAACCTTTCTCAGTTTCAGACCGAATGCCATGTTGTCACGAACGGTCATATGAGGATACAGAGCGTAGCTCTGGAATACCATCGCGATATCTCTGTCTTTCGGTTCTACATCGTTTACCATTTTGTCCCCGATCCACAATTCACCGGAAGAAATGTCTTCCAGACCTGCGATCATACGAAGTGTGGTAGATTTACCGCATCCGGAAGGTCCTACGAAAATAATAAATTCCTGATCATTGATTTCAAGATTGAAATCTTTAACTGCTTCAAATCCGTTAGGATATACTTTGCAGACATTTTTTAATGATAAGTTTGCCATTACTAATTCCTCCTAATTTAATGTCATCACGTGGCAAGTTTCGCCCATATGAATAGTATATATGATGGGGGTTTTTTTGCCTATGCCACTATTACACAAAGATTTTTTTTTAATTTATACACTTTGCCCAAACCCCTCAGGCTCCTTGTAAAAGGCGAGCTGGTTCTTGCCTCTTTTCTTGGCAAGGTAAAGCGCCTGGTCCGCGGCTTTGTAGAGGCTGTCGAAATCAGCGGCATCCCGCGGAAATACGGCGCATCCTATACTTGCGGTCGCCGCGTATTTCACATAAGTCCCCGCTTCAAAGCCCTTAAAAAACTCCTCTACTTTTTTCGCTTCCTGCACGATAATTTCATCGCTTTTCAGCCCTTTCAGCAAAATGATAAACTCGTCTCCGCCGGCGCGCCCGATAATGTCGGAAGCGCGAAATTCCATCCGAATCCGCTGTCCGATTGTACGCAGCACTTCGTCTCCGAAGGCATGACCCAGCGTGTCGTTGATCTTTTTGAAATTATCGATATCCAGAACAAAGAAAAGGCTCTGGGTATCGGGATTTTCTTCGATAAATTCCTTGATTTTTTTCTCCGTCGTTACCTTATTGTATAATCCCGTCAACTGATCGGTTTCCGCCAACTGCACCAGACCCTCGTTTTTAACTTTCCCGCGTCTCTTATCGCGGATATTTCCTATCACAAGCACAGCCACAAACAAAACAATACCCACCATAATGCAAATCAGCATTTCCCGCACCACGGCGCGTTTCTGATTCAGGGAAGTATTGATGTAGGACTCCGGAATGCCCACAAAGACATACCAGTCGTCGATTCCCACAGACTTATAAAAGACCTGTCTGGTATCCTCACCGAAAACGATTTCCTTATTGCCCGCCTGCTTTCTGGAAACTTCGTCCATCATGGTTATGATACGTCCTTCCGACTCTGAAAGGATGTCAAAAAAGTTATCTCCCTGGGAAAGATAAGACGAAGGCTTTTTGCTGAAGCAATAAGCGATTTCTCCGTTCTTATCCACCAAAAGCAGCCATGCCTCGCTGCCGAAATTAAAGTTGGAAAACAACCCGTTAAAGCCGGAAACCTCATATCTCATCATAATGATTTTAACGATCCCGCTTTCCGTTACCACCGGCGTCAGCGCCAGAATGCCGTCTGCATCATCGTAATAATAGGTGCAGATGCCCCGTTTCAGCGTTCCCACAAAAGTCCCGGCATCTATGGAAACACGGTTACCTTCCGCATCAATACCGTTACCCTCCGCATCCAAAACTGCAGTCTGACATGCCTTCGTATTGTCCAGAAGGATTTGTACCGCCTCTTCCTCGGAAATTTCGCCGGTTTCCAATACATCAACAACCGGTTTCAGGGTTTTATCCAGATAGACCAGTTCCTGCTGCAGCTGCATACTATATTGTGCCGTATCCACGGTAACCTGTTCATACAACGTGCTTTTATTTAAATTATCCATCTTAAAGGAGTAAATCCCAAGCACCGCTATTGCAAAAACTGCAAACCCAAGAATCGAAATAAGCATCCGTATGTACAGATTATTGTTTTTCTTTCCCTTCGTCTCCATACCCTCTCATACCTCTTATTTTATCAATTAACCCTCTTTCGACGTTTCCTGCTGTTTTTGTATTTTATCAAAAATCCTGTTCATAAAACTGCCGTTTACATAGGCGACAATGGCAAATCCTCCCAATACCAGAAGCGGGAACCACTTCCAACTGCTCAGCACAAGCAGGATCGGTATTGCAGAAAACACAAGCATCAAAACTGTTTTCGGCAATTGCGCCAGCGAAATCAACAGCGCGTTGATCGCCGTGTTAAGCGTTGTATTTTCAAACTTGGCAAGAAGCGGAAACGCATATAAAAGCATACACACCAGCAAAACGATGGGAATGCCGAATATTCCCATAATAATATGCGCGTTTTCCATCTGGGATTTTCCGGTCACGTAAAAGGTATACCCAAACAGGCACAACAGCAGAGCGGAAATCAGCCAGATGATCGTTGCCTTCTTAAAATTTTCCTTAAACGCCCTGAAATAATCCTTTGTGATATAGGACTCTTCTCCCGCCACGATCCTCATCGTCTCATAATACAGCGCCGCGGTAGATGCGCCTATGGTTATGATCGGCAGAGACGTAACGATAAACAAGGCGTTGAGCCACATCAAATCCGCCAACTTTGTCAGCCCTCTGATAAGGGGGTTGCTGTCGCTAAAAAATTTCTTCATCTTTTCTCACCTGTCTGTTTTTTATATTTTTCGGAAACCAGTTCATACTGACGTTCCAGTTTTTTGTGAAGGAGCAGGATCTGCCCCGACTCAATCTGTACCTTTTCCATGATATCGTCATAAAATAATATCATGGTGTCCACAACCTGTCTCGAAAAACGTTTGCTGTCCGCCTCCTCTTTTAACAGCATTATCACATCTTCTCTTCCCGAAACCTGCTTATAAACCCTCTCATTTACAAGCCCCGTTACCGTATCCGCCACCTGCAAAATCTTCTGGGATAAATTCAAGGACGCTTCCCGAAGTCCCCTCGGATAGCCGCTTCCGTCCAGTCTTTCGTGATGCGCTACAGCGATATTCAGCACTTCCTGGTCCAGGCGGTTTTTTAAAATATGCTCCGAGATTTCCACATGGGTCCTCATAACCTTTGTCTCTTCGGGCGTCAGGTTCCGCTTCACGTCAATTATATCCGACGGTATGGCAAGCATCCCGATATCATGCAGCAGGGCGCCATAATACAGCTTCTCGGTTTCCTTTTCATCTAAGTATAGCCTAAGCGCCAGCTCTTCGCAAATACAAATGCTCGTCACGCTGTCCACAACCTTATCGGGGGAGCAAAGCCCCAGGCAGTACATGAGCATTTCCATATAGCGCTTTTTCTCTTCGTTGGTAAACATGATATAGTCCATCAGTTCATCCAGCTCTTTTTCATAGCGCTCCGTCCTGATCTGATCGAAAATATCGCATTCCCGCTCGGCGCTTTTAAACAGCGCCAAAGCCTCCCCGGAAAATTTCGTCCCGCTGTATTTTTCCAAAACGGAAAAATCAAACCGTTCTCCCAGGGCGTCGTTATAAAGATCTATTTTTTCCGCCAGGGCAAGAAACGCCGCCTCATCCTTATAAGTATATACGATATCCTGCATATTTGCATAGTCAATATGATGATACAACAAAATTTTGGATTTTTCATCCATCGGTGATAAATATTTTAAAAACAGATAGCCGTAAATGGAGTGAGGCATATAATTCTTTGTCTCAAAACGCAGCATACGGCTCACATCGTCGGTTTTGTACGCGCCGATGTCGTGCAGCGTGGCAAGCATGACCAGTTCCGCCATTTCAAACTTTTCGTATCCTCCCCGCTGCTGCAGCATCTTATAAAAGATATACCCGGTTCTGGAACCATGCTTCATAATCCGCTTATCAATCAGTTTTAATGTATCCCTCGTCAGGAGGAATATATTTTTGCTACTGATAAAATCCATAGACACTCCCCTTAAAAAATCCAAGACATCGGTGTATATCGGATTCCATCCTTCTTCTGCTCAATGTCTGTGTCTACAAATCCGATTTTGTGATAAAAGCCCACTGCATAAGGGGACGCGTTGACCGTCAGACCGTATCCCCCCATCCCCGCTACCAGGTCCCTCAATTCATAAATCAATCTTCTTCCAATCCCCGTCCGGTGAAATTCCTCATCCACAAACAATAACGAGATATGGGTTTTGTTACGAAGAGAGATTACTCCTACGATCTGTCCTCGGAAAAATGCTCCGTACAATATGTATTCCCCCAGCAAAAACATTCTACGCAGGGTCTGATCCGTGATAAAATCCCGAAAGTTGTCAATGCCCTCCTGGTCATAGTCGTCCCCTTCAAACTTTAAGAAAGTCTTCCAGGCAAGTCCCATGGCATTTTCCCATTCTTCCATTTTAATCGGGCGAATCATAATGCTTTCCATGCCGATATCCATAAGTACTCCTGTTTCTTTATGTAATATGACTACGGGCAGAGCCAGCCCGGCTACGAGCGGAGCTGCGCCTCCGGTCAAGGCAGAGCCGGTTCCGTCTCCGGCTACGGCAGAGCCGGTTCCGCCTCAAGCCAAGACAGAGCCGATTCCGTCTCCGGCTACGGCAGAGCCGCGTAAAAGCGGGGCTTTTACGCGGTCGCTTCGCTCGTCAAGCAACCAGGGGCAGTTTCGCTCAAGCAAGCTTGGACGAAACTGTCCCTGGTTGTTTGACTCTGCCTTTACGGACATTATACCACTTTATTTAAAAGGGGCAAACCATTTTCTAGGGCGTAGGCGTTTTCCAGGGTTTCGACGGCGATTGCTTCCATGGCTTCGCGGGTAAAAAAGCCCATGTGGGATGTGATTAACACGTTGGGAAAGGTCATCAGTCTTGCAAGGACGTCGTCTTCTACGATTTCGGTAGAGCGGTCCTCATAAAAGATTCCCTCTTCTTCCTCGTATACGTCCAGTCCGACGCCGCCGAATTTGCCTGCGACCAGTCCGTCTATGAGATCCTCGGAATTGATCAGGGAACCTCTGGAGGTATTTACCAGATATACGCCGTCTTTCATCCATTTGATACTCTTTTTATTGATCATATGCCTGGTTTCCTTGGTCAGGGGACAATGCAGGGTTATGACGTCCGAACGTTTAAACAATTCTTCCACGGAGACATACTCCACGCCGAGATTCTCCACCGGGTAAGGGTCGTAGGCAAGGATATTCATCCCAAAGCCCTCCAGAATACGGATCATAGCCTGTCCGATCTTACCGGTTCCCACCACGCCGGCGGTTTTGTTGTTCAGGTCCGTTCCCATAAAACCGTTGATGCTCATATTAAAATCCCTCGTCCGGTAATATGCCTTATGGATGCAGCGGTTGACGGACAAAAGAAGTCCCGCCGCGTATTCGGCAACCGCCTCGGGCGAATAGCTGGGCACTCGAAGCACCGCGATTTTATCTTCCGCCGCCTTGATATCCACATGGTTAAAGCCCGCGCTTCGCAGCAGGATCGCCTTGACTTTCATATCGTACAGCTCGTCGATCATTCTGGCATTTACCCTGTCGTTGACAAAAATGCAGATGGCGTCATAGCCCTTTGCAAGAAATACGGTGTCCTCATTACATGGCAGCTCAATAAAATGAATGGAAAAGCCATACTCCCGCGCTAATGGTTCAAACCAGATACGGTCGTATGGCTTTGTAGCATAAAATGCGATTTTCATAGTGATGTTCCTTTCCATTGTCTTTTCGGATTTTCACTATCATCTTTCGCAATTATTGTTTTTTTATTCCTAACTGAATAAATTTTTAAAGAAATCCGCGATCGCCTTTCCGAAATTGGAGAAAAACTCTCCGACGCTGTTCCAAAAGCCTTCGTCGGTCGCCTTGTTCAACAGCTCGTCGCCAAACTGATCATACAGATCGGCAGCCTGATCCAACAGCACATTGGGGTCCAGCCCCAGCTCCTTGATCTTCATCATAAAATCAACGATCTGCTGCACTTCGCTGTCGTTTAAGGTAACGCCGAACCGCTCTTCACCTTCGGTAATCGCCTGACGGATATCGTCTTCGGTTTCCAGCTCTCCCGCGGCAAGCTTCGCTTTGATATAAGCGATCAGCTCTTCCACTTCTTCGCTGTTTGCGCTCTTGGTAACAATTTCTCCGGTGGATACCAGCTCGTTTAACGCGGTATCGAGGGTCGTATCGGAAATTTCCTTGCCGGATATGGACTCATACGCTTTAATCGCGCCGATCAGCGCGGCGGTCCCTGAAAGCTCCGTAGGTCCCACAACCAATACGTCCGCATCCTCCACGCCTGCCGTCAACAGCGCGTTGCGGTACATTCCCGTCGTACAGTAATTGATATTCTGCGTGGACACCATAACCCCGTGACCGCTTTCCGCAGGCGTTACCATAACGCTTGAAAGCGCCTTTGTCCCAATCACGGAAGGGTCCACATAAGCATCCAGATATTGGTGCTCCTCCGCATTCGTAATCGTAAGCACGGTATAGGAAGGCAATTCCTCTTCGCTTACACCCATCAAATTCAAAACCGTCGTTCTCTGTTCCGCCGTCAGATCCGCTCCCAGCACGATAACCGTGCCTTCCTTCGGAGCCGCAGACACCGTCATTCCCCAAATAAGAGTTAATAAAAGCGTTCCTAAAATTACCCGAAACATTTTCTTCATTTCTTCTTCCTCCTATTTCTCTTTACAGACCGCAGATCCCGCGCTCTTTCCTATTTATTTTCATAAATTACATTGGAAAGCCAGTTGAATACGTCTTCATAGACCTGCTTTTTCTGCTTTTCGTTTAACAATTCGTGACGCGCGTCATTATATAACTTTAACTGCACTTTTGTCAAATTCAAATTCAGGAAAGTATCATAAACCTCCTGTACCGCCTTGCCGTAATTCCCTACCGGGTCCTCGGTTCCCGCTATAAACAGGACAGGCAGGTCCTTGGGCATTTTTACCAGATTGGAATGCTTGTTCAGTTCCTTCGCAAGGCTTATCAGCGTATCATAACCGTTTACCGTAAACAGGAAACCGCAGCCCGGATCGTTCATATAGGAATCCACAACGCTTTCATCCGAACAGATCCAATCGAAGGAAGTCCTTTTATCGGTCCTTTTGTTGTGCTGCCCAAACATCAGATCATCTAACAGAGCGCTCTTATTTCTGCTCATTCCGGCAAGCTTCATAACGCCTGTCAGCAATTTGCCCGCAAATATAACGGGTCTGCCGTAATGTGCCGTTCCGCAGATCACGGCGCCGTCTATCCCGCTGCCGTAGCGGCAGAGGTAATTTCGCAAAATCAGAGATCCCATGCTGTGCCCTAAGATAAAATAGGGAAGTCCTTCGTATTCCTTTTGGATGATCTTTTTCAGGCGGTGTTCGTCCCTGACCAGAACCGTTACCGGGTCTTTTCTACAAAAATACCCGTAATCTCCATATTCTTTTGCAGTGTCTCCGTGTCCTAAATGGTCGTCTCCGACAACGACAAACCCTTTCTCAGCAAAATAAACGGCAACTTCCTCATAGCGGGCGATATACTCCGCCATTCCATGGACGATTTGCAATACTCCGACGGGTTCTGCTTCATCGGACTGCCATTTCATTGCATGAATGTTATGAAACCCATCTCTGGATGGAAAAGTAAAATACGTTTTATTTACCATAACTCTCCCTACATTTTTTAACCCTTAATCTGACATTATTAACCGTTATCCAAAATAGTCAAACACCATTCTCTCCCAAAATATATGCCTCACAACGCTTTTAGCAGATTTCCGCCCCCGCAGGCATCGGCTTCTCCGGCGTTACCAAAGCAAGATTCCCTTCCGCATCTTCGGCGCAGAGCAACATGCCCTCTGACAAAACTCCGGCTAACTTGGCAGGTTTTAAGTTGACAAGCACCATAACCTGTTTGCCGACCATTTCCTCCGGCGTATAGTACGCCTTAATGCCGGATACAATCTGTTTTACCTCGCTTCCGATTTTTACCTGCGAGCAAAGAAGCTTTTTGCTCTTAGGCACAGCTTCGCAGGCAATGATCTTTCCTACCTGAAACTGCATTTTTTCAAAGTCGTCGAAGGTAATTTCCGGCTTTGGCTCTATATCGATAACCGGTTCTTCTTCCTTTTCATCGGAAGCGCCGGCTTCTTGTTTTCTTGCGGCAAACATAGCGTCCGCTTTTTCCATAACTTCTTTAATATCCTGTCTCTGGAAGAGGATTTCCGGTTTGTCGGTCACCTTGTTTCCGGACGGATATAAGCCGAACTTTTCGATATCGTCAAAGCTGCGGATTTCGGTATGCAGCTGCGCTGCGATCTTTTGTGCAGTCTCCGGCATAAACGGCTCTAACAGGGACGAACCGATTACAATTCCTTCCACCAGATTGTAAAGAACCGTAGAAAGTCTGTCCTTCTTTGCCTCGTCCTTGGCGAGCACCCACGGCTCCGTCTCGTCGATATATTTATTGCAGCGTTTAAACAGAGTAAAAATTTCCGTAATGGCATCCGCCACGCGCAGATCGTCCATCTTCTTTTGTACTCTCTTGTAGGTGTCGGTCGCAACCGCTTTCAGATCGGCGTCAATTGCAGCCTGATTCGCATCGTCGCTTTCTCCTTTATAGGCTACCACGCCGTCGAAATATTTATTGCTCATGGAAATGGTACGGTTTACCAGATTGCCGAGGGTATTGGCAAGATCGGAATTTAACCGCTCCACCATCAGCTCCCAGGTAATGACGCCGTCGTTTTCAAAAGGCATCTCATGAAGCACGAAATAACGTACCGCGTCGACGCCGAAGAAATCAATCAGATCCTCGGCATAGATCACATTGCCTTTGGATTTGCTCATCTTGCCGTCGCCCTGCAACAGCCAAGGGTGTCCGAACACCTGCTTGGGAAGCGGCTCGCCGAGAGCCATCAGGAAAATCGGCCAATAAATGGTATGGAAGCGGATGATATCCTTTCCGATCAGATGCAGATCGGCAGGCCACAGTTTTTTGTACTGTTCGCTGCTGTTGCCTTCCGCGTCATAGCCGATTCCCGTAATATAGTTGGTCAAAGCATCCAGCCATACGTAAATGACGTGCTTGTCGTCAAAGTCCACGGGAACGCCCCAGGTAAAGGAGCTGCGGGATACGCAAAGGTCCTGCAAACCTGGCAGTAAAAAGTTGTTCATCATTTCATTTTTACGGCTGACGGGCTGGATAAATTCGGGATGCGTATTGATATGCTCGATCAGTCTGTCCGCATATTTGCTCATTTTGAAGAAGTACGCTTCCTCCTTCGCCGGTTTTACCTCTCTGCCGCAGTCGGGACATTTGCCGTCCACCAACTGGGATTCCGTCCAGAAGGACTCGCAGGGCGTACAGTACATTCCTTCGTACGCGCCTTTATAAATATCTCCCTGGTCATATAATTTCCGGAAGATTTTCTGCACCTGCTTCTCATGATAATGGTCGGTCGTACGGATAAAATTATCATAAGAAGTATTCAGCATATCGCAGATTTCTTTGATTTGTCCGGCAACGCCGTCCACATATTCCTTGGGCGTAACGCCGGTTTCTTCCGCCTTCAATTCGATTTTTTGTCCGTGCTCGTCGGTTCCGGTCTGGAAAAATACGTCGTATCCGTCTTTTCTCTTAAACCTTGCAATACTGTCCGCCAGCACAATTTCATAACTGTTGCCGATATGGGGTTTTCCGGACGTATAAGCGATCGCCGTTGTAATGTAATATTTCCCTTTATTCATTTCTGCCTCCTATTGGAACGTTTTCTTCTTTGTCAGCAAGAAAAAAACGAATATTTACCTATTTGTTAGACTAACACAGCAAACAAAGCATGTCAAATATTGGATATAGGTATTTGTGGCAAGCCTGACATCATATGAATATAGAAAAAAGCGGTGTATCCATGTTAAAAAAACGCGCTACTATCCTATTATTCTGCTTTTTGGTAATTTTTAGTCTCGGTATCACTTCTTTTGTATACATAAGCACCTCCTCCAACCGGGAATTTAAGGAAATTACCGAAGAGCTTCTTGCAGAAAATCTAAAGGACAATTCTCTGGTCGCCCATTTTACCGTAACCGACCGCAAAAAGGCGGGCATCGGCGATACGGTCGCGATGCCGGTCTATTCCAGGGAAAACAGTACGCAACAGTTTCAAGAGCTCCAGGCGCTCTACGAAAGGCTGAACGCTTTGGACTTATCGGACGCCGGGCAATCCGAAAACCTGCTGCGGGATTCTCTTTCCTTCTATCTGTCCCATACGCTCAAGCAATCGGAATACGAATATTTTGAAGAACCCTTTTCCCCTTACGGCGGCATTCAAAATGAGCTGCCGATCCTGCTGACGGAATTTTCCTTTGAAAACAGGGACGACGTGGAGGAATATCTGCAAATCCTCGCCCTGATTCCGGATTATCTTTCCGGCTTATGCCAATACGAGGCGGAAAAAGCCGAAAAGGGCATGTTTATGAGCGACGCCGTCGCCGACGAGGTCATTGCGTCTTTAGACCATTTCCGGCAATTGGCGGAAGCCGGCAACCCCTTTTTAACAACCTTTGAAACAAGGCTGAAAGTCCTTTTGGAATCCGGCGCCGTCACGCAGGAAGAATATACGCATTATATAGAAGAAAACCTGCGCCTGGTTACCACGGTTTTACTGCCGGCGTATGAAAAGACCGGAGACAGCCTGACGCTTTTAAAAACCGGCGAACGGGCGCAGCAAAGGGGACTTGCCACTTACGAAAACGGCAGTCAGTATTATGAGATCCTGGTTTCTTCCCTGCTTGGAGAGGATATCAATATTCCCGCCCTGAAAAATGCGTTTACCCATCAGCTCATGTCCGACTTTACGGAACTGAACGCGCTCTTAGAATCCAATCCGGGCTATTTTGTCTCTTTAATGGGAAACGAAGGAAGCGCCGACCCTTTGATCTCCCTGACCCCGGAACAATGTATCGAAATCCTGAAACAGGAGATCGGCGGCGATTTTTATTTTGAGGACGCGAAGGACTATCCCTATGAATTAAAGGACGTTTCCCCGTCCATGGAGGATTACACCAACCCCGCCTACTACTTTACGCCGCCCGTTGACAACTCCCGGCAAAATATCATTTACATCAACCGCAGTCAGACGCCCGAAGGGATCTCCCTATTTACAACGCTCGCCCACGAAGGTTTTCCCGGTCATCTGTACCAGGCTGTTACCTCCTCCAATGCGCTCGCCGGCGCAAAACTGCCTTCTTTGTCCGGGATCGCTTATTTCGGAGGCTATACCGAGGGTTATGCTACCTATGTGGAGTTTCTCTCCTATGAATACGCTAAAAAGGCAGCCGCAGATATAAGCGGAAACGAAAACGCTTCCCTTTACTACGACTACCTTTCCTATAACCGGAAAATCTGCTTAAACCTCTATTCCATTTTGGATATTATGATTCACTATGAAAACGCCGCGCCCGCAGATATCCGACCCTATCTGTATAAAATCGGCATTACCGATGATGAAGATATCCGGACGATTTACAATTACATCGTCATGGAACCCGGCACTTACATTACGTACTTCGGGGGGTATCTGAAAATCCTCGAATGCCGCAACCTCGCCATGGAATGCTGGGGAGAAAGCTATACGGACCGGGATTTCCACCGGCTTTTGCTGGAGCTGGGACCGATGGACTTTGAGAGTATCAGAAAACGGATCAAAGAGCATTGACAGGCATGGGATCAGCACGCAGAATCCGACCTCTTTTTTCTCACAGGGAGCCAGACCTCCGCGTAATAGGCGGGGTCCTGCATCCCGTCCCGATAACCGGCGGCGTCGCTGTAATATTCCACATTATAGCCCTCGGCAATCTCATAACTGTTTGCCGGGAGCCACTCGGAAAAGATTCTCCTGTTGACTTCCTGTAAAGAATCCGGCATCGGTCCCCGGCAGGGGAAAACAGCCCAGGTATGAGCGGGTATCTCCCATTTTATCAGACCTCCCTGTGCAACGGCTTCCGCCCTGTAATCGTCCGCGATCATATAGCGGAACCGATTGCCGCCCATCTCCTCATCAAAGCAGATCCCGTACATTCCCGCAACAGGCATTTTCTCTTTGCGTAAGAGAAGCTCATCCCAATATTTGGGAATATCTTTATTTGCCGTTTCATAGGAAAACATTTCAGCTACGCCCATTACCTGAAACGCAGGCTTTTCCTCGATTTTATATTCCATCACCTTACCGCCGCAAAGAGACAGTCTGATATGGAGAGGCGCAAAGGACTTTAACGGCGCGCCGTTCTTTTTCACTTCGGTAGGCGTATTGCCATGGAAGCGCGCAAACGCCCTCGTAAAGCTGTCCGGCGAATCATAACCGTATTTTGCCGCCAGATCGATAATCTTAATATCCGACGACAACAATTCCCCTCCGGCAAGCGACAGCCGCCTCTTGCGGATGTATTCGCCTACCGTATATCCACACAGCATCGAAAAGCCTTTTTGGAAATAAAAGGCTGATATCTGTACCTGCGAAGCAATCCCGTTTACGGTCAGCTCTTCGGTAATATTTTCTTCAATATATTCGATTGCGGTCTCTATTGCCTTGATCCAGTCCATGCAACGCTCCTCCTATTCCATTTCCGTCTCCGCTCCGTGATCATACGCGCCCACGAGAGGGCTGTTTAAAATTCTGAATTTCCTGTCCCGGTTCCAAATCGTGCAAAGCTCGTCAAAATTATTGTCCGGCTCCAAAAGGCACTCCGCCAGCCGGTCCAACTGCACAAGCTCTTCCTCTGTCAGCCGGTCCAGCCTGCCGTCCATATAAGCGGGCAAAAAGGTATAGGTCAGCTCCTGATTCATCAGCGCATGAAAATCATAAATCAGGTAACGGACCAATGCGGGAAGGGCGCAGGTTCCCAAGCCGTCCGCATACAGATACCGCTTCCCGTCCGTTTTTTTGCTCCTTACGGCAAGATAAGCCTCCGCCGCCCAGTCAAAGCTGTCCTTTGGCATATCGTATTGCGAAAGGGGCATTCCCCCTTCTTCATAAAAGCCGTCCGCGTCGATGGTAATCCAGCGCTTCTGCTCCTCGCTGTAATACTGGTTGATCCAGTGATCCATACTGACGCCCTCCCGAAAGTAAGGCGCAAATCCGGCGCGGCTCCTTGCGGGTATCCCCTTCGCCTTCAGGACTGCGCTCATCAATACGGACACATAACGGCATGTTACGACCAGTTTATTTTCCACCTGCCGATCGTTCACAAATCCCCGTTCATCCAGCCGGAACAGTTCTCCTGCAATCGCCGTTGCCGTCAGGAAAACATCATCCTCGCACCGCATCCGATACCACGGATACCGGTTCATATCTCCGTACAAAAGCGTTTTATTCGCATTGCTGTTTCCCTCATGTAACGTGGTCCTGTGTATGACCTGACTGCAGATCAGCCTGCCAAGCGCAGGAATATCATCAGGCAGGGACCGGAAATAATCCCTGTATTCTCCCGCGTAGGTAAAAGTCCCCGTCTGTCTGTAATGCTCCAAAATCCGCCGCTCCATATTTCCCCTCCAAAGCCGTATTTTCCGCCGACTCCCCACTCCAAAACAAAAAGACGGGCTGTCAACGTGGATTTAGTATATCACTTTGAAGCGCCGTCTTCCCGACAATAAATGCTGCGTTTTGTCTATGTTCCATTATTTTACCTGTTCAATTATTTCAGTCCCAGGAAAAATTCATGCAGATTATGAAGGCTCTTTGCCAAAATCTCTTTTTCCTCCCCGGAAAGCTGTTTCACAATCGCATCAATCATTTCGGTGTGAAACGCTTCGTGGCGTACAAAAGCTTTTTTCCCTTTCGCCGTCAGGGAAATCAGCACAACCCTGCGGTCCTCTTCGGATCTGACGCGGTCCACAAAACCCTTTTTGACCAGTCCGTTTACGGCAATGGTCAGGGTTCCCATGGTCACATTCAGCGCCTTCGCCACAGAGGACATATTTTTCGCCTTTTCCGTACCGATCGCATTGATGACATGAATGTCATTTAATGTTAAATTGCTAAATTCTCCCGTCTTGATCTGCCTCTCCTCGATATTGTTGATATCTCTGAAAAGCTCTACAAACAGACGGTTCAGGGTGTCTTTAATATCCACGGTCTTACCTCGTCTCCCTTTTTACTGACAGTATATCGGAAAGTTGTACAAACCGCAATCATCAGATTTTCGCCGTCAGACAGCCGATATTTTTGATTAGCACCGACACGCTGCCGTTTGCCTCGGTAATAAATTCCACGCTGGAGGGATCGTTGTATTCCTTCATGGGAATTTTGATTTCAATACCGGAATCCGTCTTCAGTACCTGCGTTTCATATTTTTTGACGGTTCTTTCATTCTGCGGGCTGATTTCCTCGTGCACCATATCGTACTTTTCCATTTTTTCCTGAAATTCCTGCTTCAAATCAGGTTTTTGTTCAAAAATCTTGTCCGCTATGGTTTCTACCGTAAAGCTGCCGTTTTCTTCCAGCTCCTGATGAATGATATTTTTCGCCTTCATGTTCGCTTCATATTGCTTTGTCTCGTCATAATAGCCGTTCTGAACGCTCTCCACAGCCTTTGTAACGATAGACAATTTTGACTTGGGCGAGAGTTTGCTGGAGCATTTCAAAAACAGATAGGTAAAATAATTGGTTTTCTCCCCGTTTACGTCATATTTTTTCTCTATTGCACGGACGCTTAAATCGGACAGATCGATAATCGCCGCTTCCTGCAGTCTCTGGCTCTCCGTCGGCAGGATCGATTTATATTTGATAATCCGGTTTTCGTTTCCGTCTTCTTTCGCCTGGGTCTTGTGGGTATAAAATTCCTTATAATTCATTTTCAACAGCGCGAGATATTTGTTCTCCCGTTCATCAAACCGCACGACCATCAGATCCGCCGCCGGAATGTCAATATTGCTGTTCATAATCTGATACAGAAAATTTGCCATATCCTTGCTGATATCCACAAAATACTCCTCGTCATATTGTATGAGCATTTTATAAACTTCCGATTCTTCTTTATAAAACTGACACACCTTGCAGTCGTCGCCGGAAACGATTTTGTAGATATGTTCTTTCAAAAAGTCTGCGAAGTCCGATCCAAACTCGATTTCCGTGTCGGATAAAACCGGCATTCCCACCGTGGAATCCATAATATGTACAATCACTCTTCTGATTCTGATATCATCCTTATACATGTCTTATCTCCTGTTCTTTTTTTCAAATCGTTGTATCCAAGCCGCCTATATCGCTCCCGCACCTATATTACTCTCGTGCCTATATCGCTCTCATGCCTATATCGCTCCCAGGGATTTTAACAAAAACAGCCACCAGGTCAGGCTCACGGAGCTGAAAAAAGTAGTCGCCACTACGGTACTGGAGGTCAGCGTCCCTTCGTGTCCCATGTTTTTCGCCATGATATAACAGCTCGGCGTAGTCGCAGAACCCAGCATAACCAGGATCGCCACCATCTTCTCGCCTTCAAATCCCATCGCGTATGCAAGGGGCAGAAATACCGCCGGAAGAATCAACAGCTTCGTCACGGTACAGATAATCGTGGGGCGGATTTTTTTGATCGCCTTTTTCCCTTCAAACCCGGCTCCCAGTCCGATAAGGGCGAGGGGCGAAGCGATTACCGCAAAATTATGTATGGTTTTTTCCACAATTGCATTTTGAAGAATTGCTCCTGCCACGGAGGGAAATCCCGTACGCAAAAGGGATGCGGCTATGCCCAGCACAATGCTGATGATAATAGGATTTTTGGCAATCCCGATGAGCGACTTTTTGAGACTCTCTTTGTTCAGCTTGTGTTCTCCCGGTCCGGTAAAGGACAGGATCACAACCGCCATGACATTATAGAGCGGAACGGTCCCGATGATCATTAACGGCGCCATAACAGACGTCCCGTAAATATTCTGGATAAAAGCAAGCCCCAGCACCGCCGCGCTGCTTCTGTAACAGCCCTGGGTAAATTCTCCCACGATATCCTGATCCTTTAAAAAAAGCGCGGCAAGTCCCCATATTGCAAAGATGCTGATAAGCGTCACGTCAAAGCAGAACAATACATATCTGCCGTCCCAGACAGAGGCAAAATCCGCGCCCGCCAGATCTTCAAAGAGCATCACGGGCAGCGTAACCTGAAAATTGAATTTATTTAAAGTCTTTACAAAGGAATCGTCCATCAGACCGCATTGCTTGAACAGATAGCCGAGCACCATCGTCAGAAAGACCGGGATGGTCGCGTTAAGCGAAAAAATTAAATCTTCCATAATAGTTCAATTATAAATTTGAGCGGAAAAAAAGTAAAGAGATTCTCGCGCCGCCGCGTCCATTCCCCGCCGCCATGTTCATTCGCGCCGCCGCGTTCATTCCCGCCGTCCGTTCAAACGCCGTCCGTTCATCGCTTGTTCCGACGCCCTCTACGTGTTAAACTGTAAGTGCTTTACGAAAGGCGGGCGGCGCGCAGGGAAAAATATGCCGCAAGGGAACGCCAAAATCGGGCAGCTTCGTTTTTTACCCGCATCGGAGGTTTTATGGAAATTTACTATATCATCGGTTTTTGTATTTTATTTATTATCATACTGATTTCTTCTTTTTGCATCGCCAAGTATTACAGGAAGCATTGGAAAATAACGGAAATGGACGAAATGGAAGGCGTTGCCTTCGAGCAATTCTGCGCCGACCTGCTTGCCCGAAGGGGATTTGACGAAATCGAGCTGACGAAGGCAAGCGGAGATTACGGTATCGATATTCTCGCCCAGAAAGAAGGCGTCACTTACGCGGTCCAGTGCAAACGCTACAGCGAGCCCGTGGGCGTCAAGGCGGTCCAGGAAGCCTATGCGGGCAGGGATTATTATGACCGCATGGTCGGCGCGGTCATGACAAATCAGTACTTCACATCTGCCGCGGTGGAAGCTGCGAAAAAATTAAAAATACTTTTGTGGGACAGGGGTTACATCGAATCCATGCTTGAGGAAGCGGACCGGAGCGCAGCGGACGGCAAAAACAGAAACCGCCGCCTTAGCAGGTAATTTCTCTGCCTTAGCGACGGCTCCCGTTTCGTAATAAGGGGGTTGGTTTATAATAAATAAGGTAACTGCAAATATGACGCATACTGTCCGCCGCAGCGGATCATATGCTCTCCCGAATCATTGGCAAGTCCGAGACGTACATTTTTTTCCAAACTGTCTCTGTACTCATTCCCGATCCGAAGCACCAGTGTTTCTCCCGCTTCCCATTTCAGACCCATCGGTCGTATGGGAATTTCCACCTCTGCCACTTCTTTGTTATTGAGGTATTCCGGTTCCCGAAAGCTGTGTACCGGGATCAGGTCCGTGGACAATACTTCATCTAACGCCCTTAAAGACACTCTCAGCCTTCCTTCAAAGCCTGTCAGGGGTTCCTGATAGCGGTTATGAGGCGTACAATCCCAGCGCACCAGGTTCCCTTCGGCGTCTTCCTTGCCGATTTCCACAAACAAATCCATGTCATGACATTGATTCGCTTCTACAAACAGCTTAATCTTGGGATAGCCGACAAATCTCGTTTCTTTTTCAAAGGTCATCCGAAACTCGACCGCAGCGTCCGGGTCCGCCCCGTTATAAGAGGCAACCGTTTCTTTACCCGGCGCCGGATGCAGTTTCCCGTCGGAAGCATCAAGGTAAAATCTGGTATAGATCGTATTTAGAGGAGGAAAGATATCCGATTCCAAATTTGTTTCGTCTTTCCCGCCGGGATTTAAAACCGCATACCGCACCTTGGGCGTTTTTTCCCAATTGTTATCTGTTTCCTTTAAATATCTGTCAAAAAAGTCCATTAACTCTTTCTGATTTTCGGGCTTATAAAAGTCTACCCACTCATGGGTATTATGAATACGAAGCCATTTTTTCTCCGACCCGATCTGTCTGTATGCACGGAAAGTACCGCGGGTATGAATCGGGTTGGTATAGCTGGCGACGATATACGCCGGTATCGTGATGTCCTGCAGCACGGCGCGTTTATCTTCCCAATAGGTATTCATCAGCGGATACTTTTCCGCCATGGACGGCATATCGTCCACCTGATTGTTGCTGTGCATCACGCTGACCGCCCGTCTCGGGAACGCCACATTAGCGATTCCTCCCTGCAGTATCGTTTCCCGGTATGCGTCCGTCTGCCCTTCCCAGGGTGCGATCGCTTTTAAGTGCGGGGGCTTCTGATCCGCCGCAAACCACTGGGCAATGGTCAGATAAGAATTGCCCGCCATTCCCACCTGTCCGCTGCACCAATCCCGAGCGGCAAGCCATTCAATATAGTCATAGATGTCCCTGCCTTCGGGTTTGCCCCAGTGAAAAATATTTCCTTCGGACATATAGGCGCCTCTGGCGTCCGGATGCGCCACCGCATAGCCGTTGGCGCACCAGAGCGCAGGGTCCACGCCCTCTTCTTTTTGCAGATGGGACAAATCTCCTTCATTGTACGCCCAAGGGACGTCAATATTGGATTTCCCGTAAGGGCTCCAGGAAATGACGACCGGAAGCTTTTCTTCCGTTACCGGACGGTAAATGTCCGTGTAAATCGCCGTGCCGTCGCGCAGCACAACTTTAGTATCTCTTTCCCAGACCACGTCGCAGCTTAAAGCAACGTCGCCCTTTTCATGCTGATAGCCTTTGGGCAAAACAGTTACGGACGGACAAAATCCGTTGTAATTTCCCTCGGGATCGCTGATCGGACGGGGTTTGGTCCAAAGCTGTTTCCATTCACTCATTCATCGTCCTCCTTTAACAGGCGGTTCAACAATGTAACATACCGTTTCAGCTGTTCCATCGCCGCTTCGTCCCAGCCTTCATACTCGCTGGCGATATAGCCCTTAAAGCCCAGCTCCTTTACCATGGGGATGATCTCCTCGTAGGGGATGCAGGGGTTGTGGCAGTTTTCATCCAGATAGTGGAATTTGCCGTGAATATAAGGCGCATAGGGAATCAGTTTTTTCAAATCCTCCAGCTTTGCCGGGGACTGGTAATGTTCTACAATGTCATAAATTACTTTCTGCTCGTACTCCGTAAAATCGTCCGTCGCGATAATTTCCTCTGCGGACAGCCTCTGTTTATTCAGCTCAACAACCGCATCCAGCTTGTCCTTTCTAAAGCCGTTGTTGAGATAATTTTCAATCATCTGTTTATGCGGCGCGTACTGGAAAATGGAAAAATCGGGTACGACCCCGAGATAGCCTTCGCTTTCGGGTTCCGCCATAATGGCGAGATATTCTTTCCAGACCGGCACGTCGGGATGATGGGGCGCGTGCATTTCAATGCAAAGCTTCATATCCAACTGTTTGCAGAAAGGCAGCATGGCGCGGAAGTTTTTGGGCTTGATCGCATGTTGGGTACGCACCAGGTCCGCTCCCGCCTTCTTTGCAAGGATCAGGTCGCGCCTTGTGTGCTCGCAGATTTCCTCGTCCGTCAAGTCTCTTCCCGGATGCAGCCCCATATCGATATAGGCACTCCAGGAAACCAGATGCAGCTGATATTTGTCCAAAAGCTCCCTGAAATGCGCGATCCACTCGTCGGAAATATTAGGATATTCCGGCGCCATCTGCGCCACTACGATTTCGATGCCTTCATAGCCCATATCATGAGCCGTTTTCAACAGCTCCTCCAGGTTCATCAATTTCAAATCATAAAAATAGGTAAAACTATAAATGGAAACTCCAATCTTGATATCATTACTCATACTTTCACCGCCTCTCTTTCTCTACTCTACCGTCAATTCCTTGGTACATTCCGAGATTTCCACACCGTAATCTCCGTTATAGCCCGTATAAGGGATGCGATGCTGCATATGCGCTTTCACGGAATGCACGCTGCCTTTTTCCAGACCCTTGTAATTGACGATCCTGATCACAGCGTCATCGGTAATGTGCCAGTATTCCGCAAAGAGTCCGCTCAATTCCGAAAGCAGGAACTGTTTTCCGTTTAAGTGAAATTCCACCGAAGAATCAGGCACTCTTTCTCCGTCAACTTCAAAATATAATTCTTCAATACAGCTTAAATAAGTGCCCCTGTAGGTGGGATAGTGAAGTTTAAATTCATACCCGTAGGTAATGCCTTCTACTGCCACGTTCTGAATCGGCAGATCGCAGACCATATAAATATCCCACTGTGCAAATTGTGAAAAAAACATACCTTATACCTCCTAACCGATTATGAAATTATCTATGTAACGTTTGGAAAGGATCAGGGAATTATATACATCCTCCCTAGACTTCTCAAACGCCTTATCTTCTATTTCCAGACAGATATATCCGTCATATCCGATATCCGTCAGCGCGCTGATGTATTTACCCCAGTCCACATCGCCCAGCCCGGGCAGCTTGGGGGACATATATTCCAACGGATACGCCATGGTGCCCACCGCCTTGAGCTTTTCGGGATACATCTTGATATCCTTGATGTGCACATGGAAAATTTTGTCCTGATACCGGTAAATCGGCTGGATATAATCCATCATCTGCCATACGAAATGGGACGGATCATAATTGATTCCCAGATTTTCATCCGAAAGAATTTCAAAAATTTTGTCCCAGTTAGCCGGGCTGGTAAACAGGTTCTGCCCGCCGGGCCATTGTTCCTCTCCAAAGAGCATCGGGCAGTTTTCAATGGCAATTTTTACCTTTTGCTCCCCTGCTTCCTTTAAAATATCGGGCCACACCTCTTTGACCACTTTTAAATTCTCCTCTACCGTCGCGTCCTGCACTCTGCCGATAAAGGTTGTGACCATGTTGACTCCCAGTTTTGCCGATGCTTTGATCACCTTCTTTAAATGTGCGATAATCTCGGCGCGTTTTTCAGGGTCCTTATCCAGCGTATTCGGATAATAGGCGAGGGAAGAAATCTCAACGCCTTTTTCGGCACAGTAAGCTTTGATTTCTTTTACCCTTTGATCGTCAAGCGCATCCACATCAATATGGGTCACTCCCGCATAACGCCGCTCCGCTTTTCCCCTGGGCCAGCACGCCACCTCAATACATTTAAATCCGTGTTCCGATGCAAAGTCGACCACCTCTTCAAAACTGTCATCCTGCAAAATTGCAGTCACAAATCCCAATTTCATTTCCCATCACCTCTCCTTTTTATTTTTTCCGACCGACCAGGTGTCAGCCTTCGTCTACCTCTACCCAGGCTTTCTTGCATGCGCTTTCAAAAACGCATTCGCAAAGCACCATTTCCCGGAGCCCGTCCCGAAGTTTTGCATAATCGTACTCTCCTTCGCGGTCAAAGCTGTCATAAAACTGCCGGAATACATTTTTAAACGCATCGGGAAAGCCTTCGATATGACCGGAAGGATAGGACGAAAGCGCCGCGGCTTCCGGATGCAGCAGGGATGCGTCCTTTGTCAACAGCTCGTTAGGCTGATCCCTGTGTCCGATCCACAAATCGTTCAGATTTTCGGAAGTCCAGTAAAGGGACTTTTTGCTCCCCGCAATGCTTAATGTCGTTGTATTTTTCTTTCCCGCAAATACCATGGAAACAATCGCCGTACCAACGGCTCCGCCTTCCAGCTCAAACATAATAACCGCTTCATCTTCGGTATCGATGGGGATTTCCTCATATTCCGTATCTGTTAAGGTTTGGAAGGTTTCCACCTTTTTCTTCGGCTTTTTGCGTACCGGGAAAACCGTTCTGAAATCCGCATTGACTCTTTTGATCTTTTCTCCGGTCACAAATTCCACAAGGTCCATCCAATGGGAACCGATATCGGCGATTGCCCTGGTCTTGCCGACCTGTCCTTTTTCCAGTCTCCAACTGTAATCCGTATCTTTCATCAGCCAGTCCTGTATGTATTCGCCGTGGACGGAAAACAGATCTCCCACTTCCCCCGCCTTTATCATCTGGTGCATCTCGTTGGGAATGGGATAGAGCCGGTTATGGAAGTTTACCGCTCCCACAACTTTCTTTTCCTCCGCCAGGCTTACCAGCTCTTTCGCCTGCTCCACCGTAGTCGTAAAAGGTTTCTCACAGATAAAATTAACTCCTCGTTCAATTGCGTATTTTGCAATGTCATAATGCGTATGGTTGGGGGTGCAGATATGAATTGCATCCGGCTTTACTTCATCGATCATTTTCTTATAATCGCTGTACGCCCTTTCAATGTGCATATCCGCAGCTTTCTTTTCCGCGTCTATGGCGTCGCACAAAGCTGCGACTTCCACATTGCCCAGCCTGCGAAGCATCTCCACATGCACCGCGCCGATAAACCCCGCGCCGATAACCGCTGCTTTATACTTCTTCATCTGACTTCACTCCTTTCTAATAAGGATTTTTTCTTTCCCACTCCTGTTGGGTGGTATTTCCGGGCTGTACCATTACTTCAATCTTATTTCCTTCGGGGCAGATCATCCATATGATTTCGCAACGGTCCAGTCCCATATTTCCTTCCGCCGTATCGTCGGCGGGCACCTGCACGTCTTTCATAAAGGGCTGGGGACAACAATATACGCCGTTTGCGCCCCAAGCCTTGACCGTATCCGTAACCTTATAAATCTGTAATGCGAAATGTCCCAGCAGATCGTCGTCATAGGTCTTTACGGAAGCGGGCGCCTTTAAAAGCTCCACATATTGTCCGCTTTCTCCCACGGTTAAAACCACGGAGTCCTCCGTTTTTTCCTTTACCTCGAAGCACATGCACGTCAAATGTTTTTCCATCCGGTCCAAATCGTTGACATATAAGGAAATGCCCGCAAGGGAATTGAAAAGCCTGTTTTTTGCCGACGCATGTCCCTTTCTTTCCACCAGGCGGATCTTTGCCCCGTCGGGATCGGTAATATATCCGTCCGTTACGGCGACGCCTCTTTTCTCAAGCTCTGCGACGGTCGTTTCCAGATGATCGCAGCCCAGTCCGTAAGACTGAAACGGGGTGTCTTTATGGGACGGGATCAGCTCCCTTTTAAATTCCGGCGGATTGATGGCGCCGTTAAACATTTCCAGATATTCCTCCGGCGCGATCCTTAAATAGGTCAGCCATTGCACGCTGTCGCCTTCATTATGCTCCCCGAGCTCTAACATATCCTTAAACTGTCCCACGTTCAGCTCGAACATCTGCTCAAATCCCAATTTGTTGCAATAGAAATCCAAAGCCTTTTCATAGTCGTTTTCCTGTAACGAAACGTGAAATAAATTTTTGATTACTCCCATTTTGTTCTCCTTTCCTTCCGCACGCTTACGCTTCCTGTGCGATCTTGCGGACGCGGATCTTGTCTAACAGTCTGGAACCCTGACGGTCAAGAATGATCGCAACGATGATAACAAGACCTTTTGCGATTTTCTGCCAGTTGGAATCCACTCCCAGAAGGTTTAAGGAGTTGGAAATAACCTGGATCAGCAGACATCCGATCAGGGTACCGAATACGTTTGCTTTACCGCCTTCCATCGGGGTGCCGCCGATAACAACCGCCGCAACCGCATCCAGTTCCATTCCGGCTCCCGCCGTGGTCTGCGCGCTTGCCGTACGTCCTGTCAGAAGCAGAGCCGCTATGCCGACGCAGACGCCGGTAATAATATATACGGAATACATGATTTTTCTGGTAGGAATACCGCACACTCTCGCCGCCTTACTGTTGCCGCCCACCGCGAGGGCATATCTTCCGAATTTGGTCTTTTGTACCACAACCGCCATAATGATGACCAGAATGACCATGACCAGTACCGGGAACGGAATGCCAAACACTTCTCCGGTTCCGAAGAACAAATACCAGTCCGGCAGCCCCGAAATACTTTTTGCATGGCACAAAAGCAGGTTGACGCCCTGATACACCATTCCCATCGCAAGCGTCACGATAAACGGCGCCAGATTAAACATGGAGGTGATAAAAGCGTTTAAAAATCCGCAAAAGCCGCCGATGACCAGCGCCGCCAGAATGACCACCGGCGCGCTGACGCCGGATACCGACATCATTGCAGTCGCAATACCGATCATACCCAGCATATAACCTACGGACAAATCGATCATGCCCGAAGACAATACCAGGGTAAATCCAAGGGAAAGGGTACAGGTCGTACAAATCTGCCTCAAAATATTGCTCAGATTTCTGCTGGTAAAGAAATCATCGGTCAGGCAGCAGACGACTACAACAAAAATAATCAAAATTACCAGCGCTTTATTATTCATCAATACCTGGACGAGCTTTTCGCTGTCCATCTTCTTTTTACTCTTACTCATCTGAAAGCTCCTCTCTTATCCTAACGCGTGTTTCCCCAGCAATTCCTGGGTAGCTTCTTCTTTCGCGCACTCAGCCACGATCCTGCCGTTTCTGACCACAAAGATGCGGTCTGACATTCCCAGTATTTCCTGCATTTCGGAAGACACCAGGATAATCGCCATTCCCTGTTTGGCAAGCTCTCCGATAATGGAATAGATCTCGCTTTTCGCTCCCACGTCGATTCCTCTGGTGGGTTCGTCCAGGATCAGCACTTTCGGCTCCGTCATCAGCCAGCGTCCGATAATCGCCTTTTGCTGGTTGCCTCCCGACAAAGACGTGATCAGCATATCTTTATTTGCCACCTTTACCGTCATATCCTTGATCATTTTGGAGACGGCTTTATTTTCCTTCTCTTTCCTGATCAAGCCTATTTTCGTGCAGAATTTCTGTAACGCCGCTAAGGACATGTTGTCCTTGACCGAAGCCGTCCCTATGATGCCATAGTCCCGGCGGTCTTCCGTAACCATTGCCATACCCAGATTCACGGCGTCCTTGGGCGAATGAATATCCACTTTTTTCCCGTCCAGAAAGACCTCTCCGGAAAAGATTTTATCAATTCCGAAAATCCCTCTCATAATCTCGCTTCTGCCGGCTCCCACCAGCCCGGAAAATCCTACGATCTCCCCTTCCTTTACCTGAAAAGAAACCTCCTGGTAATCCGGTCCGCACAGATCCTTTACCTCAAAGATTACCTTTCCTTTTTGCGACTCGATAACGGGATACTGCTCCGTCAGTTCTCTTCCGATGATCATATGGATCAATTCGTCCTTGGAAGTATTCTTGCAATCCCTTGTGCCGATATAGTGTCCGTCCCTGTATACGGAAACTCTGTCGCAGATCAGCAAAAGCTCTTCAATCTTGTGGGTAATAAAGATAATCGCCGTTCCTTCCTCTTTCAGCTTACGAATAATTTCAAACAAGATATTGACTTCTTTATCAGAAAGGGAAGAGGTAGGCTCATCCATGATAATAATATCCGAATCGCAGGATACGGCTCTTGCCAGTTCCACAAGCTGGCACTGTGCCACGGTCAGATTTCCCACCAGATCATCAGGATTGATATCTATTTTCAACCGGTCTTTCAGCAACTTCCGGGTTTCTTCCGTCCTTGCCTTCGCGCTGATCAGAAAGCCCTTCATAAAGCGGTCCTCTCTGTGGAGCCATATATTTTCGGCGACGGTAAGCGTGGGAATGAGACTGATCTCCTGATGAATCATGGATATTCCGGATGCAATCGCCTCTGCCGGGGACTTGAAATGCACTTCCTTTCCTTTTAATATGATCGTGCCCTCATCCTTTTGCAGATCTCCCAAAATAACATTCATCAGTGTGGATTTGCCGGCGCCGTTCTCCCCGATGACCGAGTGGACCTCGCCTCTTTTTACTTCTAAATCCACCTTATCCAGTGCCTTAACACCCAAAAAGCTTTTGGAAAGCTGTCTGACTTCCAATACTGTCTCTTGCTGCATTGCTTTCCTCCTTTCTGATAAATGGCGGGAAGCTGCGGTTATTCGCAACCGGGCTTCCCGCCGGTTTATTCCTTATGGATTACTGTTTTTACTCTTTTACGACCAGCTTCAGGTTCTCTGTTGTCAGTTTTACTTCATTGGTATCCAGATTGCCGGCAGCGCAGTCTACCATTGCCTGGGCACATGCGGAAGCTACGCCCCCGAAATCAATCATTACGGAAGCCGCCTGATCTCCTGATTCTACGTTTGCCTGTCCTAATTCGCTGGCGTCAATGCCTAAGATAATGACATCGTCTCTTCCCGCAGCTTTGCAGGCGTTGATTACGCCCTGCGCCTCGTCGTCGTTGACGCAGGCAAATACATTGATCTCAGGATGGGAAATCAGCCAGTCCTCTGCAAGCGCCTGAGAGTCGTCCGTGGACCAGTTTCCTTCGCCTTCAATTACAACCGTTGCATTGTCGTGCTTGTCTACAAAGTTTTCAACAAAGCCCTGTGTTCTTGCTGCGCCCGCGGTACTTCCCGCATCGCCGGTAATGCACGCTACGTTGTACTCTGCATTTTCATCATAAATGCCTTCCATATAGTTCGCCTGCATCTCTCCGCAGGCATATTGGCTGAAGCCTTCGTATAAGTAGGTGTAGTTTGCTTCAACATCCAGGGCAACTCCGATACCTACCGGAATGCCGGCGTCCACACAGGCGTCGATTGCCGGAATGATACCGCTGTCCCCTACGGAGTTCATAATGTAAATCATATCGGGTTCCATTGCGATCAGACTTTCCACATCATCGATCAGTTTTGCAATATCGCCGTCCGCGTTGGTCAGGGTCGCATCGATTTCGTAATCGGGATAATCGTTTTCCAGACAATCCATAATGGCGTTTGTCAGGTTTGTCTGCCCGTCGTCGAGAATTGCCCACGCCATTCCGATTTTGAGCGTCTGCTTTTCTCCCTCGGACGGCTCTTCGCTGCTTTCTTCCGCCGCAGGCTCCTGCGTCTCTTCTGCTTCTGCAGCCGGTTCCGTTGTTTCTCCGCTGTCTGTATTCCCGCATGCCGTCAGGGAAAATACCATCGCTGCAGAGAGGATCAGTGCTAATAGTTTCTTTTTCATTGTTTCTGCCTCCTTTTCATTGCCTGCCAAAATTTTCATATTCTTCCACATTTTTCATGAAAATTTTGTGTTGCGTTTTTCATCTGTGTTTCATGGCTTTATTATGATATTTTTCACATTTTTTGTCAATATTCGTCAATAATTTTTAATAATTATCGTCACTTTGCACATTTTCCTGACAATTGCTTTGTTATTTATGCAATTACTTATTCATATTTTTCATGAAAACTATATTTGTTTTCCTATTTTTTCAACTATTTCTTGCTATGTATTTTCATTTGCGCTATAATAAAACAAAACAATTACAAAGGAGGTTTCGCATATGGAATCACCGAAAATATCCATAACCGAAATTGCAAAACGAGCGGGCACTTCCCCTGCTACCGTTTCCAGAGTGTTGAACCACCCGGAGCTGGTCAACAGCGAAACGGCGCAGTTAATCCGTTCCGCTATGGAAGAAACAAATTATGTGCCAAGACCGTCCAAACATTCCAAATCCAAAAAACTGATCCTGATCAATGTTCCTGAAATAGCGAATCCTTTTTACAGCGAAATCATCCAGGGAATTATGGCTTCAGCCTCCAATCATTCCTATCATACGTTAATCAGTCAGGACAATCTGGAAGACAGCCAGTCCGTCAGCGGCTTTGTCAAACTGTTAAAATCCGTTAAAGCGTGCGGCGTCATACTTTGTTCTCCCTTAAGCTCTCAATATTATGAACAGATCGGTTCTATGATGCCGATCGTGCAGTGCTGCGAATATAATTCCGAAGAATATTCCTATGTCAGCATCGACGATTTCCAGGCGGCTTACAATGTTATGGAACACATTTATTCCCGCGGGCGCAGAAAAATCGCCTTTGTCAACGGTCCTCTCCATTATAAATATGCAAGGGAACGTCAGCGGGGATATGAGGCGTTTCTGGACCGCGCCGGCATTTCCCATATTTCAAGCTGGTCCATCCATCTTTCGGAGATCAACTATGATATGGCTTTCGCCTCGGTCTGCCAGCTTCTGACTTCCAGCGCGCCGCCGGACGCCATCTTCGCTTCCTCGGACCTGATCGCAGCGGCGGCAATCAAAGCGGCAAAGCTGCATCATATAAGGGTTCCCGAAGATCTGATCGTTGTGGGCTTTGACAATATCAACATCTCTACCATCTGCGATCCCGCCATTACGACGATTAGCCAGCCCCGCTTCCAGTTGGGCTATACCTCGGGGGAAATCATTCACGAACATATTATTTCTCCCACCGCTTACAAACAGCAGGTGCTTCTGAATACGGAGCTGATTATCCGGGAGTCTTCAAATTACCGGAAAGAAAACAACGAACTGGTCGTTTAGCGAATAATAACAATTGATACAAGGAGGAAAACAACATGAATTATTCTGTCTGCATTGACGCACTTTTTCATGACATGCCGTTAGAAACGGCGCTTACCGAAGTAAAGAATTGCGGTTATGACGCTATAGAATTTTGGACCTGGTGGGACAAAGACCTGGACCGCTTAAAAGAACTGTGCAACTCTCTGGACTTAAAAGTCGTTACCTTCTGCACCGACTTTCGCCCGAATCCGGGAGATCCTTCCCAACACGACGCTTATCTGGAAGGATTGGCGGCTTCCATCGAGGCGGCGCAGAAACTTGGCTGCTCCACTTTAATCGCCCAGGCAGGCTGGAGCATTCCCGGCATTTCCTTTGAAGCGCACGAGGACGCCCTGACAAAAGTTATGACCGACGCCCTTCCTCTGCTAAAGCGCCACGGCGTTACTTTGATCATGGAGCCTTTAAACGTCCTGACGGATCATCCGGGATATCATATGAGCACCAGCGCCCACGCCTTTTCCTGGCTGGAGAAAATCGGCGATCCTCATATCAAAATCCTTTTTGACCTGTACCACCAACAGATTACCGAGGGAAATCTGTTGACAAACGTCAAAGCTCATCTTTCCCGGATCGGTCATTTCCATATCGCCGCGGTACCGGGGCGGACGGAACCCACATCGGGAGAGTTAAATTACCCTTCGATTATCCGCGCCATCGACTCGTTTGGCTACAACGGATATTTCGGGCTGGAATATATGCCCAAAGCATCGCCTTCCGGGACGCTGCGGGAAGTCCGCGCTCTTTTTCCGAATTGAATTTGCCGATTGGTTTTTCCGTACAAGACTTTTAAACAATCATCCCAGCTAAAATAATACTTGCAATGGTCCCTGCAAGAGTCGCAATCAGCGCTCCCGGCAGGGTCCATTTTGTTTTATGCACCTTCGCCACCATATAGTAAACGGACATGGTGTAAAATATCGTCTCTGTGGAGCTCATCATCAGGGATGTGATCATTCCCATCAGAGAATCCGTTCCGTATCTTTTAAAAATATCCAATACCAGTCCCGTCGCCGCCGATGAAGAGAACATCTTAACAAGCGTCAGCGGCACCAGCTCTCCGGGAAATCCCAACGGGTCCGTGACCTTCCCCAATAACCCTCCCAGAAATTCCAGGAAACCGGAAGCACGCAATACTCCCACCGCCATCATCAGCCCGATCAGCGTCGGCGTAATCTCCACAACGGTTTTTAATCCCTCTTTCGCCCCTTTGATAAAGGATTCATACACCTGTGTCTTCGCCGCCAGCCCGTAGGCGACAATGTAAAAAATCAATACGGGAATAATGATATTGGATATATTTGCAAGTACGCTCATAATGTTTCCCGAGAATTATCATTGCTATAATTTATGACTTTGCGGGGCAAGTTATACCGCTTTTCCCAATTCCCGTATGTTTCTATTTTTTTCTACTCTGTTTTTCTATTTTATGTTTCTATTCTATATTTCTGTGTCTTGATTCCATCTCTTCGTGGGATACTTTAAGTTTTCCTTCCAACAGCATCACAATCACGTCAAACAGCATATACAGATGCTGTTCAAACAGATTGCCCATGGGCTGTATCGAGGGCACCGCCCGGTTGTCCGTACCGTTAAATACTGCCGCCGGCACAAACAGGATAAAATCCGCCAGCTCCGGAGAAACCCGGTCCGGCGAACCGGTCACAACGGCAACCGTCGCTCCGGTCTTTTTTGCCTGCCGCGCCACATAAGTAATATGTCCGATTGCACCCGATCCGTTGGTCGCTATAAAGAGATCTCCTTCCCCCATTCCCGGAGTGGTATCATCCCAGATCCAGTGGGTTTCCTTTCCCAAATGCATCAGGCGCATGGCAAAGCTCCTGGTTGAAATTCCCTCTCTGCCGACGCCCATCAGGAAAATCCGGCGGGCGCCTGCGATCAGCTCCATAAACCGGGATAACGCTTCGATATCCTGCTTTTGAAACACCTCCAAGTGCTCCTTCATGATCGTTTCATATAAACGCTCGTATTCTTTTTTGGTATTATCCATCTGATTTACCTCCCGAATCATTGTTTTTGTTTATTTCCCGTCTTTTATTTCGCTGCCGCAGCCTGCAGATTTTTCATGCTTAACTTCAACGTTCTTTTTTGGGACCGGATCGCCATAATGTGGTTTAACCCCAATACGACCACAAGCATAATGCCCCAGATCAGTTTTTTCGTATAAGGCGAAAGGGACATAATCGTAAATGCGCTGGACATAACCTGCATGAGAATCACTGCGATGACGACGCCTTGTACCTTTCCTTTTCCGCCGTTAGGGCTGATACCGCCGATCACGCATACAATCATTGTCTGCAGCAGATAAGAATCGCCGTATCCCACCTTGGCGGAATTGACGCGGCTTAATATAATCAGACCCGCCATTCCCGAAAGAAGCGCCGTAAGCATAAAGACGGCGACGCTCATTTTTTCATTGTGAAACGCGCTGAATCTTGCCGCCACAGGATTTCCGCCATATAAATAGAGCTTTCTGCCAAATTCCGTAAAGGACATCACCAGTCCCAGTACCAGCGCCACAATCAAAAACAGCCAGAAAATAACCGGAAGCCCGAGGAATACCTCCTTGCCGAATTCGGCAAACAGCGGATCAATCTCTCCGACGCTGGAGCCGCCCGTAACCGCCATGCCGATGCCCTGTATAAACATCATGGTTCCCAGGGTAGCGACCAGGCTGGGCGCCGAGGTTTTTGCTATCAGCAGACCGTTCAAGGCTCCGAATACCAGACTGGTCAGAAGCGCCACAAGCAGGGCAAGCAGGACCCTCATGCCGCCTTCCGTCCCAAAAGACCAGGTCCCGTTTAACACATAAGCCGTAAAAATAGCGACGGTATTCGCGTTCGCAATAATGGACAGGTCAATGCCTCCTACCATATTGGACAGCATCATGGCAAGCGCCAGAAAACCAAATTCGGGAATTTGAAATGCCATGGACTGAATATTTCTCGCCGAATACATGGAATTTCCGAACGCTGCCGCGCTCCAGAGCAGGATCACTACGGCGATCCCCACCAAAATGCTAAAATCCATATCTTTTTCAAGTATTTTCTTTAATTTGCCCATTCTCATTTCCTCCTAATCCGTAAAGATCAGATTCTTTCGGTTTTTGACTCTTTCCTGATATGACGTAACCGCAACCGCTATCACGAGAATCGCGCCTACAAAAAGGTTGTTCCAGGAAGAAGATAATCCGATCAGTATTAACGTGGAATTTAACAGATAAATAATCAGAACGCCCAAAACCGCTCCGAATATTTTACCCTGTCCGCCGGTAATTTTCGTTCCGCCGATCACGACGGCAGCTACTACCATCAGCTCGTCTCCCACCATTTTGTTAGGATACAGAGCGTTGACCTGCGCCGCATAGATAATTCCCATCATCCCGGCAAGCGCTCCCGAATAGGCGTAGACAAAGAGTCGTATCTTAAAGGGGTTAAAGCCCGCCCTTCTCGCTGATTCTTCGTCGTTTCCGATGGCGAAAACGCCCCGTCCGATCATTGTCCTGCGTAGGATAAACCAGGTTAGAAGTCCTACTGCAAGCACCGGAATCAGGAAAACGGTCAATCCGGTGGAGCCGTTTGCGGTCGCCACCTTAAATAACGTACCCTGCCCAAATTCATGCAGACATTCCGGCAGCACGCCTGAACCGAACGACTTATCGCTGATAAAAGTCGTCATAACGCCATGAAACAGATTTTGCGTGCCCAGCGTAATGATAAAGGGCGGAAGCTTGAGCCAGTTAATCAACAGCGCATTGACCAGTCCGAGACAGACGCCGATCGCCATGGATACCGCAAAAGCAAAGGCAAGACTGTTAATCCCCGTCTGAATCATGATGTAGAGGGATGTGTAGCTGCCAAACAGGGCTATCGCCATAAAAGAAACGTCAATGCCTCCCGAAATCATTACCACCAACAGACCCATGGCGACAATCATGCTTGTAGAAGAGGTCTTTATAATATCGAATACCGTCTGAATCTGTAAAAACCCCGGATTTTTAATGCTGACAAAAACACTGTAAATCACAATGATGATTATCAGCATTCTTTGAAACTGATCTGTTTTTCTAAGTTTTTTTGTCATTTCGCCGCCTCCTCTGTGGAATCGTCCGCCTGACTGCCGATTAAGTCGGAAATCAGCTTATCGACGCCTTCCTGTTTCATGTCGTCTTCATTCAGCTTCCGTATACATTTACCCTCCGCCAATACCAGTACCTGATTGCAGTTTGCCATGATTTCCTGGATTTCATCGGATATCAGAATAATCGCCATGCCCTCATCCGCAAATTTATGTATCTGTTCATAAATCTCCGCCTTGGAACCGATATCAATTCCTACCGTAGGCGTATCCATGATAAATACTTTCGGCTCCGTAGCAATCCATTTTGCAATGACAACCTTCTGCTGGTTCCCGCCGGAAAGGGTCCCGACAACAGTCTCTACGGATGGCGTCCGCACCTTCAGCTCCTCAACATACTTTTTCGCGTTCCCGTTTTCCAGTTTTGCGTTTACAATCCCTTTTTTGCAGATTTTGTTGATCATGGCGGAAGATATATTTTCCTTAATCTTCCGTTCAATAAACAGCCCCTGTTTAAATCTGTCCTCGGGCAGCAATGCAATCCCGCACCTTTTCGCCGTCATCGGGGAATCGATGACCGTTTCTTTTCCTTCCACCCGGATCACTCCGCTTTGCACTTTATTTAATCCGAAAAGGGACATGGCAAACTCCGTCCTGCCGGAGCCCAAAAGACCGGTCAGCCCGATGATATCGCCGGGACGCACCGTCATACTGATATTTTCGTACTGTCCTTTTCTGGTCAGATTTTCCACTTCCAAAATCGGCGTATTATCCTGACATTTTCTCTCATATCTGGGATATTCGATTTTCCGCCCGGTCATATAATAAGCGAGACTTTTTTCATCCAGCTCCTCACTGTTAAAGTCGCCGACCTTTTTCCCGTTTCTGAAAATCGTAATGGTATCCGCCACCTCGAAGACTTCATCCAGCTTATGGCTGATAAAAATAATGGCAAGTCCTTTTTCCTTTAACTGTAACATTACCTTCATCAGATTCTTTACTTCCACTTTGGTAAGCGCCGTGGTGGGTTCGTCCATAAACAGAATTTTTGCATCCTGGGCGAGCGCCCTGCAGACCGCCACCATCTGTCTGTTTGCCATGGATATTTCGCCTACGGCGTCGTCAAGATTCATCGTAACTCCGATTTTATCCAGTTGTTCCTTTGCGATTTCTCTGATTTTTTTCCAGCTTATGATTTTTTGATTTTCAAATTTCAGCTTGCTGATCGCAATATTTTCCGCTACCGACATATGTCCGAACAGGGACAGATCCTGATAGATAACCTGGATTCCCTGATTCATCGCCTCAACCGGCGTCAGCGTTTTGTATGTTGTCCCTGCAATCTCAATTTCGCCCTCGTCCGGCGCATATACGCCCGAAATACATTTGACAAGAGTTGATTTGCCGCACCCGTTTTCTCCCGCAAGGCAATGAATTTCTCCCGCCTTAATTGTAAGATCAATGTGGTCGAGCGCACGGACGCCAATAAAAGATTTACATATATTTTTTGCTTTAAGAATAGCCTCCATTGTCCTGCCTCCGATTATGATATGGTACTTTTGATAAAGAGGGGCTGTTGTCCTGTTGCGACAGCCCCTCTTTACCGTTTTCACTCACTTTACTTACTTTTGTTAGAAATTGTAATCGTCGATGTTGTCAGCCGTAAACTCAAGGGGCGCGTCGCCGTAAGCGATATTGCCGTCCAATTCGATGCTTTCATATCCTGTTGCCTTTAAGTCCGTACCGTCCGATACGCCCTGTCCGGATGCGATCAGATAAGCCGCATAGCAGGCGGCATACCCTGCGTCCGCCGGTCTCCAGCAAAGTCCGTTTGACATGGAGCCGTCCTTTAAATAGGTGGAGGACATGGAGGGAAGCGCGAGGGATACTACCTTTACGGTTCCTCCCAGGTCATTTTCCTGAAGCGCCTCACAGATTCCGCCTCCCTGTGCAGAGCAGTCAAAGAATCCGGCAATATCAGGATAAGCCTTCAATACTTCCAGTGCTTTGTCTCTGGCGCCTTCCACACTGTTTCCGTCCTCGTAAGGCTCGGTCGATACGTTTTCCATCTCGGGATAGTTTTCTTCCAGATAGGAAACCGCAGCTTCATACCACGCCATATGCGTTTCCATCGTCAGTCCGCCTACAAAGCCTGCATATTTTCCTTTGCCGCCCATTGCCGTCGCCAGCTTTTCCGCAAATAACTGACCGAAGGTTTCGTTGACAAACGCCTCCACGTCCAGATCCACGCTGTCCGCAATGCCGGGCGCCTCATGGGTCACAACGACGATGCCCGCCTCTCTCGCCTTCTCAATCGTAGGCACTAACGCATTGGGGTCGTTGGGCACTACGCAGATAGCGTCTACATCCTGCGCGATCAGATCTTCCATAATGGAAATCTGGCTTGCAGCGTCTCCGGTCTCGGGTACCTGTACCGATACGTTCAGCCCCGTATCCTTTTGAAGCTGTTCTACGCCTGTCGCCATATCGTCAAACCAGGAATCGGACTGTTTTACAACCAAAACAACTTTATAGTCCGCCGGATCGGCTCCCTTTGCCGTCTCCGTCTCTTCCTGCTGCGTCTCCTGTTCTTCGCTTCCCTCAGTATTCTGCGTCGTTTCCTCCTGCGAGCCGCCTTCACTGTCCGTTCCCGTGCTTCCGCATCCGGCGAGCATGGTTACTGCCATCGTAAGCGATAAAACCAATGCCAAAAATTTCTTCTTCATTTTTTCTTCCTCCAATCTTATGCTTTTGTTATCATGTTGCTTTACAACAGTCATTATAAATTAGGATATCCATAATTTATATATACAAATCCGAGGTCATTTTCCAAAAATCCGACTTTTTAAACAGACGAATTGTAAACGGATTTTATTTCTTATATACTTGGTAGCAAGGAGGCGGCAAATGAAAAACTTACATTTAAAAGCGGAAAACAGACTGAAAAATTATCCCCTTCGCATCAAGATGATATTGATCATCCTTGTGGTGCTGATACTGACTTCCATCGCTTCGGTAATCGGTATGCAGGTTGTCCTGCATTCCTGCAACGCGCTGTTATATCAGGCGCTTTCCGGTTCCCTAAGCTATAGCGCGGAGGATATTTCCAATAAGCTCTCCAATATAGAATCCATGACAAATTCCATTATTTCAAACCAGTACATCCGGAAAAGTCTGATTTCTTTAATGGACGAACCTTCCTCCGACGTTTTAATCCAAAATGCGGACAGTACCATTACGTCTTCTTTAATAGACTACTATCAGAATTATAAAGACAGCGATATCAATTATATCAACCTGTATAATTCCCGTTTTGTTTCCACCAGCTTTAAATCGGGAAGCTCCGAGATTCCGGAGGAGATATCGGACGCCGTCATAGAAGCTGCGGGAACCAATTCCGGGTACGCCTGCTGGGTTACGGATTATTGCAATACCTACGGGCTGTTTCTGAGCAGAGACAGCAGGCGGGTGCAAAATCTGAAATTTGAAACCCTGGGGACGGTAGTCGTAAACGTTGATATGGATAAGCTGGTGCGCTCTTCCACCCAGTCCATTTTAAAGGACAGCGAGGTACGGTACATCATTTATGACGCCGGAAAGGAGATTTATCATTCCTCTGAATTAAATCCGGAGTATATGTCCTCCATCAACCGCAATATGGAAACGCCCTACGATATTATTTCTCTGGGAAATGACCGCTATTTTTGCACCGGAGGCGTAATCGAAAACAACAATTGGGAATATATCTGCCTTGTACCCTATTCCTATATCGAACGCACCCTGATGTTTACCCGCATTCTTTCCCTTTTGATTTTGATTCTCGCGATCGGAATTTCCTGTTTTCTGGCGCGCATCATGATCAAATCCGTTACCGAGGATTTCGGTCGGCTGGTGGATAAGATGAAACGGTTCGGCAAAGATGAATCGGCTCTTCCTCAAACCGATTACGACTACAGCAGCCGCACGGACGAGGCGGGCATCCTGCACAGACAGTTTGACCAGATGACCGTGGAAATCCAACGGCTGATCCAGCAAAACTATGTAAATGAGATTTTGACCAAAGACGCAAAATTAAAATCGCTGGAAAGCCAGATTAACCCCCACTTTCTCTATAACGCCTTAGAATCCGTCAATTGGCGCGCCAAGGCGATCGGGGCGACGGATATTTCCGACATGGTGCAATCCCTGGGCGATCTGCTGCGCGCCACCTTAAACAACAAAGACGCCAACTTTACGGTCCGCCATGAATTGGAAATCGTAAAAGACTATATTACCATACAGAGAATCCGCTTTGACGAAGAGCGTCTCGTCTACCGCGAGGAGATATCCGAGGCTATTCTGGAAGCAAGGCTTCCCAAAATGACCATTCAGCCCCTGATCGACAACGCCATCAATTACGGTCTGGAGGTCATAACCGAAACCTGCTACATCACGCTGACCGGATATGAGGAAAACGGTATGATCCATATAAAAGTAACCAACAACGGCTCTCAATTTGAGGAGGACCTGCTGTATAAACTGGAACACGGCATCGTCAAATCCCACGGCATCGGAATAGGACTTTTAAATATCCATCAGCGGATTCAGTTAATCTACGGCAGCGATTACGGACTTTCCCTCTATAATCCCGACGAGGATCATTCCGTCGCCGAAATTATCATTCCACAAACGGAGGTATAGACATGTTAAAATTATTGATTGCAGACGACGAAAAAGCCATCCGGGAAACCATCAGCTCCCTGATCGACTGGGACGCTCTGGATATTGAACTGATCGGAACGGCAAAAGACGGTATTGAAGCGTATAATATTATTTTGGACCAATATCCCGATATTGTTTTAACAGACATCAGAATGCCCGGATTGTCCGGTCTGGATCTGATTCAAAAAATGTATGAGATCAATAAAGACACACAATTCATTATCCTTTCCGGGTATAACGAATTTGAATATGCAAAGACCGCGATGCAGTACGGCGTCAAACACTATCTTTTGAAACCCTGCAGCGAGCAGCAGATTATCGAAAGCATTGAGGAAATTAAAAAAGATTTTCATAACAGGCAGATTTCGAGATATACGCAGGAGGAACAGTTTCTTTTAAGACAGCAGTTAAACGCGGGCATCATCGTAAACATTGTCAATCATTATCTTGCCTGCGAGACCGAAAAAGCCCCGCAAAGGGAAGATCTCTGCTTTGCAGACTACAGCAGGCATTTGGGCAATACGGACAGCAGATATGAGGTTTTTTATCTGTATTTTATTGAGGATCATAATTTTGAAGCGGCGGCTGCGGCTCTTTCCGCCTTTTGGGAAACCCATTACCCCGGAATCTTTTTAAATATTTTTTATGTCCATAATACCATGCTGTTTTTCTTTGAATCCTTCTCTTCTTCCTATGAAGTCTTAGAGGATTTTTGCCGCACGCTGCATTTTTCCCGGCAAAACACCTCGCCTGCCCTAGAGCGCTTATCCTTTCCGGATCTGATGCAGGCGCTCGGCAAGATTTTAGGACAGATCAGACGTTATGAAAAAATCCATTACTCCAACGGGCATAACACGGTTATCATAAGCAATTATAACAATTTGATTAAAGATATCCAGGACTCTGTAAACCGTCTGTTTCATTTTGAAACTTCCACGGAAGACGACCTGACTTTTTTTAAGGAAACAGTCTGCCATATTTATGACCTGAATTTTCTCAAACAGGTCACGCCGTCCATTATTATGTCCGCAGTCTCCAATTCATCTTCCTTTGGAGTCGTCAAAGCCGTGGAATTTCTCTCAGAACTGGAGGGAGAAACGGATATTGAGCAATATAAAAAAGCGCTCCTTTCCCGGATTGAGAAATTATTCGCCGAGGGCAGCGGCGCTTCCTCCACGGGAGAAATCAGCGACCGGATCAAGCGCTGCGTCCTTTCCCACCTCTCCAATCCGGAGCTGTCTCTAAAGTGGATCGCCGAAAACGAATTATATATGAACGTGGACTATCTCAGCAAAAAATTTGTCAAAGAAACAGGGCAGAAATTTTCTTCGTATTTAACGGAAGTCCGGGTCCAAAAGGCAAAGGAGCTGATGACCTCTGCGGATTCCGATAAAATCCAAAATATCGCCGAACTCGTAGGCTGCGGCAATAATCCCCAATACTTTTCTCAGATCTTTAAGAAAAGTACCGGAAAAAGCCCTACCCAATACATAAAGCTGATTCAGGGACGCCAGCTCTCCAAAGACGCCCCGTCCTCATAAAGCTCCCCATTCTCCAAAGATACCCCGTCCTCATAAGGGGAAGGATTCGATAAGGTAAACTGCCCTTCCCCGTCCTCGGACTGGCTGTAATTTACGGTAAATGCAAGCTGTCTTTGGTCGTAGTCATATTCGGGTACCGCGCTCTGATCATGGACCACGCCGGGAGTTACGATCAGATACAGGTACAGCTCCCCGCCAAAACGGCTTGTAACGAACCTGACGTTACCCGTATAATCCATGCCCTGGTACGCCGCTTTCTTTGCTTCCTCCCATCCGGCATAGGACATTCCCGAAATAATCGTCTCTCCGTTTTCTTTTCCCAAAAGCTCCACGCTCTGAGCTTCTTCATCTACTTTCGCTTCTACGAGATTTTCCGCTTCGCGCTGCAAAGTTTCATCGTCCAGCCCACAGACTTCCAGACGTCCGGTATTATAAGTTTCAAATACTACTAAATATTCCCTGTAATAAGAGGTTCCTCTCCCCGCGCACGGGCAGAACACCACCTCGTCCCTTCCGTCATGATCCAGGTCTCCCGCTTCCAGCCACGGCGCATTAAAGTACATATCCCAATCCCAGTCAAAGTAGTTAAAATTGCTCTCTTCTTTCTTCATGCGATAATCTATAACAATTCCTCTGTACCCGTATTCCGGACTGATAAATCCGTATGCCGTATACATTCCGTCATCCGTCCCGGCAAGACGCACCATCCGGTCTTTTGGTATATCATCATCCATATCTTTTAAATGTTCCCAATTCGTCTCAAAATCTTCAACCTGATCCAAATCCTGATTCTTCAATATGATTCTGTCCATGACCTGCGAGAGCGGAGGCGTTTCCGTCTGACCGGATTCCTGCGTCTGCCCTCCTGCCGCCTGCTGCCCTTCCGCCGCCTGCTGCCCTTTTGCCGTCTCCTCCCGGTTATCATAAGGGGTTCCCGCATATTCCGTCCGCAGCTCGCTTTCGGACTTTTCGGAAAACACAAAATATATCAGAACCGTCGTGCAGTTTTGGTTGATGCACCTTTCCCATTCTTCCTCGTCCGCCCGGTTGAGGTTTTCACAGCGAAAGCATTCCAGATTGGTCGTATCGCCGCCTCCGATGTACCTTGCCTCGTAAATATAGGGCTGATCCGCCTCTATGCTCCGGCTCTTTCCGTCATCCCAGAGCACATCCCCTGCCCACATGGAGATATCCTCCGGTATTTGAAAGGTTCCCGTCCGGCTGATTCTGTCTGTGTTGTACATAATTTTAACTTCATTCTGCCCGTTCCCCGTAAGCACGTCGATACTTGTCATGGGGGCAAAATTCCCGTTATAATCGCTCACACTGTCGTAGGCAATCGTTTGTCTTCCCCCGTAAACGCCGGATTCATAAATGTCCGCATAGACCAGATAGCTTTTTATATTCTCCTCCAATTCATAGGAATGCTTCACGGATTCTTCCATGGATATCGTACTGGAAAGCACCGGCGCCTCATCCGTCATGGAAACCGTCAGCTTATTTTCAGGTTTTGCGTCCGTTGCAAAGAAAATGCAAAAGGCAATCAGCAAAACGCCTCCCAAAACAAGCGCCGCGATTTTGGGCTTTCGGTATTTCAAAACATTTTTTATTCTCTTCCCCGTATTGCTCTCTCCAAAATACAGCGGTCCCGCCGGCTTTTGGTTCCCTGTGGCAAAGAGCAGCAGCGTCCTGCTATAATCCTGTTTCCCGCCGTTATTCAGACTTCCGATTACTTTCTCATCACAACTCATTTCCATATCCTGACACATCAGATAATAGGAAAGCCACACGAGCGGATGGAACCAATAGATCACAGCGGTCAGATACGCCGCTGTTTTGACCAGATAATCCCGCCTGCGGATATGCTCCCGCTCATGGCTTAATATATATTCCCGCTCCTTTGCCTCCATGTGAAAAGGAATATAGATTCGCGGTTTCAAAATCCCGAACACAAAGGGAGAACGGATGTTATCACATTCAAATACGTTCCCTTCATACAATACCGCAGCAGCCGTCTGCCTTTTTACTTTCAGAAAGCGGCAGACAAAATAAATCAAAAGCGCCGCAATCCCGATTATCCAGACCGCAGCCGCAATCTTTGGCAGAAGCGTCCACACATCCGCCGCAATGCCTTCGGTTCCGGTCTGCCTGACCGCTTCCATCCGCCCTGCCGCGCCGCCAGCCGTTTCCCCCGCCATAGTCAACGCATCTGCGGCGGTCCCGCCTGCCGGAGACATGCCGCCTTCATATGCCGTCCCGCTTCCCGCAGGCGGCGCATACTTCCATCCGTTCTGCGCCCGCCTTGCACTGTCAAAAAATTGCAGATTAAAGAAACTAAACGCACCGGAAACGGAAACCGGACAAATCAGCCTAAACCCCACAACCGCCCACAGCAAATAGGAATACAGCTTGGGAAGCCTGCGAAGAAACAGCCTGATTACCAAAACCGCCAAAATGACGTATCCAGCCGTAATGCTTTTATTTAAAATCCATAAAAATATCTGTTCCATTTTCACTCCCCTCGATCTTTGCACTGTTTCGCTTATCCTGTCAGATGTTATTCCCTGTGCTCATCTATCATCCGTTTCAATTTATCGGCTTCCTGTGAGGATAATGTCCTCCCGCCCAAAAAGGCTGCAAGAAATCCCGGAAGAGAGCCTTCAAAAGTCCGTTCCACAAAATACTCCGACTCCTCCGCCTGCACCTTCTCCTTGGGAATCAGCACGGAAACCGTCGCGTCTTCATTTTGAATATATCCCTTCTCACAAAGTTTTTTAATGACCGTATAAGTCGTGGATTTCTTCCATCCCAGCTTTTCCCTGCAAAGCCCTGCCAGCTCGCCGGATTTTATCGGCGCATTCTCCCATACGACCAGCATAAACCGATAATCGCTGTCGCATAATTTCAGATTTTCCGCAGTTTTCTCCATGAACTTTTGTCTCCTTTTTTCGTCGCGTCCAAATCACGTCCAAATCGGCGCGCTTTTCTTATAATTCCTGAAAGCAAACAGGTCGATAGTTATAGACTTCTTTTAATTTAGTCTACAACTATCGACCTGCAATGTCAAGCGCCAAACGGCTTTTATCTTATTTGCTTTACCATTATTTGTTATCCATAAACTCCGTCGCATGTTTCCGCAGCCAGATCGGAAACAGATTTCTCTGACACGCGGGATTTTCCCTCTGTTTAATCCCGATTGTATGAAAAAAGGTCCTCCACAAAGAAGTGTATTCATCTTCCGTCTCTTCGGTTTTTAAAAGCTCCTCCGCTTCCGTTTTCGTCAGATAGCGGATATAAAAATCCTCATTTCGGGGATGGACCGCCGCTACCCTGCGGCTGTCGTCTATCATGATCCAATATTCGGATGGCATCCGGTCCTGAAAATGATTCGCCACAAATAAAAGCACATTGTTTTTCGGTTCGATGTGACTGACATAGACGCTGCCATCGGGGGACGCAAATCTGGAAAACTCCCGGAAATAGTGCGCCTCGTTTCCGACATTTCTTTGCAGTTCCGTGATCCGCATCACAGGCGGGCAGGAAAGCAAGGAAACAACCTTCGCCCCATAAGCAAACCCTAAAATCAAAAACCGGTAAATGGTATCCAGCGCATCCTCTTCCCTGGAAAACGCCGCATAAAATACGGAAAGATACGCCTCATAGGATATTTTCCGCTGAATGGAACGCACGACTTTCAAAACCTTTTGGGGATCAGCGTCCACATGGATATATTCGCAAAACAAATCCTGTTGAAACACCGGTTCCCTTACCAGCTTCACATTCTCATGTCCCTTCCCGCTTGCCCATGCGTCATAGACGCAGGTCATCATACTCTCAAAATCATTCTTACAGGTAAAAACCGTCATACCGTCCAAACCCCTTAAGCCAAAGAAAAATCATCAAACAACGACATCTGCCGGTATCCGTTCCGGTGCTCGATTTCCCAGTTTTCCTTCCGGTTTGTCGCCGTCAGTTGTCTTGTAATATACTGCTCCTCAATAGGAATGCGGTACATCATCTTTCCGTTGCAGGTAATGAAATAATGAGCCCTTTTCAGCACAACTCCCATTTTCTTCAGATTTTCAAATGTCAGGCTTCCAAACTTTCTCGCCTGCATAATGCGCCCCGCCGACTTAGGACCGATTCCCGGAATCCGTAAAACCATATCATAAGACGCAGTCTGTATCTCCACCGGGAACAGCTCCAGGTGCCGCAGCGCCCAATCGCATTTGGGATCAAGCTGATCGTTAAAATTGGGGCGTTCCTCGGATAACAGTTCGTCCGCCTCAAAGCCGTAAAAACGCAAAAGCCAATCCGCCTGATAGAGGCGGTGTTCTCTCAAAAGGGGCGGAGGCATATCCAGAGCCGGGAGATTCCTGTCCTCATTGACCGGCACATATGCCGAGTAGAACACCCTCTTTAAGTCATATGCTTGATATAATTTCTGAGTGGTCTGAATCAGATTATAATCCGATTCTCCGCTTGCCCCGATAATCATCTGGGTGCTCTGTCCCGCCGGAGCAAAGGACCGCTTTAAATCCCCGTCCGCTTTGGTAAGGACTGCCCTTTCCTTTCCGGCAAGAGGCACATTCGCCTCCGTCTGTCCGATATGGTTTCCATGAAAAATACTTTTCTCCAGATAACGGTTGGACGTACTGCGTTCCAGCTTCGCGTCCTTTCCCACCGCCTGTCTGTGGGCGGCGATGGTACTGCTGACCTTGCCCATGGGATTTAAGATCGTCTGAAAGTTTTTATTGGGCGCAAGTGCGGAAAGGCTTTCCGCCGTGGGCAGCTCCAGATTGATGCTGATCCTGTCCGCAAGATAACCCGCAGCCGCCAAAAGCTCGTCCGGCGCGCCGGGAATCGCCTTTACGTGAATGTATCCGTTAAAACGGTACCTGGTGCGGAGAAGCCGCAGCGCCTCACAAATCTTTTCCATAGTATAGGCGGGGCTGTTGATGACTCCCGAGCTTAAAAAAAGCCCTTCGATATAGTTGCGCTTATAAAATTCCACGGTAAGCGTACAGATTTCCTCGGGCGTAAAGGTCGTTCTGACCACATCGTTAGAGCTGCGGTTGATACAATATTTGCAGTCATAGATACAATGATTGGTCATCAAAATCTTCAATAAAGAAATGCACCGTCCGTCAGAAGCAAAGCTGTGACAGATCCCGCACGCCCTCGCATTCCCGAGAAACCCCTCTTTTCCTTTGCGCTCTACGCCGCTGGAGGTACAGGCGACATCATATTTTGCCGCATCCGCCAGAATTTGTAATTTGTCCTCTAAGGTTAAATCCTTTATAATCTCATTCATACTTCCATTATACAAACATACGTTCGATAATGCAAGTGGTAATTTTTACAAATTAAACCCTTCTATTAGAAAACTACGATCGGCAGCATTTTAAACTGTTCTTTTCCATATACCGCATGAGGATGCTTTGCAAGAAAAAACCGATTGCTTAGAAGGCATATCGCGCTTCTCCCAAGCAATCGGCTTCTTTTACCGTGCCGACAGTTTAATCCACATTTTTACTCTCATCAGCCACATATTCAAAGAAATCAAAGTCCGCATAGTGTTGGTGCTTTACCCGGTCCGCACAGGTAATTCCTACCATGGTTCCTGTAAATTCTCCGTACTTACAATACTCGTCGGAAAATCTGGTGGTATCGAATACCCTGCCGATTTTCTGATAATTTACGCCGTCATAGCTCCATTCAAACCAGGAATGTCTTCCCTGGATATAGAGCCTTAAATAAACCGCGCAATCCTCTACCGGAATACGGGTATTGAGAAATTCGGTCTTTTCCCCGTTTTCCAGATGAATGATAGATAACGCGCTCTGTCCCAGCGTCTCGCTGTAGTACTTTCTGAGATTGATATAATTCATATTGTCATAATATAAAATCAGTCCCGCGCTATGCTGGTGTACCTCGGGCGTAAACTCCATTTTTGTCGTAACCCTCGCATATACGCTGGTCAGTTTCCTTGCCAGAATGCTGACTTTATTTAAAGAAGTGCGGGACTCCTGCCCTCTGAGTCTGACATAACCGGGTCTTGTCTTAACGTCCGCAAATCTCTGCGGCATAATCCTGGGCGCATAATACCAGTTGCCCAGTTCTTCCGCGTCAAAATCATCAAAATCCGGAATCTTTGCCACCGGGCATTCCGGCAGGGAGCTTTCCGGCACTTCCACTTTGGCAAGATTGCTTCCGTCCGCCATACGCAGCCAGTTATCCTCTGTCCACATCATTTTCTGAATCGCCGTTTCCCTTCCCAGGGTACACCGCAGTTCCGGCACGAAGGGTCTCGAAGTCAGGTGTACGAGATACACCTCGCCGTCAGGCGTCTCCACATAACTTCCGTGACCGGATTTTTGCAGCACGGACTCGGGATTATAATATTTCGGCTTTAAATGGTCCGGATCATGACGTTCGTTGGAATAGCCCGGCGTAGAAGTCACAATAGGATTTGCCGGGTCCTTCTCATAAGGACCCCATACATTTTTGGACCGTCCCATGGTAACACAGTGATTATATCCGGTACCGCCTTCGGCGCACATAATATAATAATATTCTCCGCGCTTGGTCAGATGCGGCGCCTCAATGCAGCCCCTGTCCGTTCCGCCGCTCCAGATCCTCTTGGGATAGCCGATAATTTCCTGCTTTGCCGGAGAATACTCCACCATGCAGATCGCACCGGGCTTTTCATAGCCTTCCCTGGTCTCCCATTCCAGAGAGACGACCCACTTGCGCCCGTCGTCGTCATGGAGAATGGACGCGTCAAAGCCTGAGGAATGTAAATAAACCGGTTCGCTCCAGGGTCCTTTAATGTCTTTTGCGGTAATCAGATAATTATCCACGTCAAAATATCTGGCATTCATGGAGTTCATCACTCCGTAAACCACATAAAACAAATCTTCTTTTTCACAATAGGTCAGACAGGGCGCCCAAATGCCTTTGGCGGAAGGCAGCTTTTTCAGATCTACCTTCTCATCGTCCGTCAATACATGCGTATACAGTTCCCAGTTCTTCAAATCTCTGGAATGGTACACGGGAATCCCCGGGAACCATTCAAAAGTCGAAACCGCAAGATAATAATCATCCCCTTTACGGCAAATGCAGGGGTCGGGATTGAATCCCGGTAAAATAGGATTATGCAGCATCATTTGACCTCCTCGTCTTACATGTTCCTTTTTGTTTCGCGTTCGGTGGGAAACCAGCCCTGCGCCACGCATCTGCCAAGATCCCACGCGTCCCAGCCGATCCAGCCCGATTCATTGACCGTATCCACCAGCAGCTTATAATTCCAATAGAAATATCCGCTTCCTTTTTCCCATGCCTCAAGCTGCACATCCGCCACCGCACGGTAAATCTTTCTCTTTTCTTCCTCGCTGAATACCTCTTCCTGCTTTCCTTCCATACCGTTTAATACGGACTGACCGCCTTTGGTATCCACGCCGCAGGCAAGGGAATTAAAGAGGCACCATTCTCCGCAGATAACCGGGAAATATTGCTGCATTTCTTCTATCATTTTAAAATAATGTTCCTTTACATAGGAAACATAGCCTTCCACGGTCTGGGGACAGCCGTCCATTTCCGCCATCATCAGATATTGATGCGTATCCAGAATGACGTTTTGGAATTTTTCTTCCCTCATAAAGTCTTTCCATTTGTAGATATCGAACCCGTCATGGAATACAACCGCCTTTTCCACGGGAAGGTATTTTCTCAGCCTGTCATATGCCTCCACATAAAACTTTCTTAAAAATTCAAAGGAAACCGGTCCGCTTCCCGCCGCCATTTCAGCGTCTACGGGTTTGTAACGTTCGCCGATATTAAACGTATCCCAGGAGCTTTCCGTATTGGGTTCGTTTACAATCTGTATGCCCAAAAGCCCTTTTCGTTTTCCGTATCTCTCGGCAAGCCTTTCCAACACCGTCAGCGTAAACTCCACGCTCTCCGGATTCTGCGCCCATTTGCATACGCCGGAAATGCCGCCGTTGTCAAAACCGTTCTGGCTGCCGGGAACCGTATGCAGATCAATGAGGATCTGCAATCCGTATTTTTCCGCCCAGTTAAACGCCTTATCCAGCTCGCTCACGCAGCCGATAAAGGGCGGGCAGTCGCCAAAGATAAAGTAGGGCACCGGTATCCTGACCGCATTCATGCCCCAGGAGCGGATTGTTGCAAAATCCCGCTCCGTGATATATTCGCTTCTGTGCGTCCGGATACGCGCTTCATATACTTCTCCGGATAACTGCGTGGGAAGATAATATTCGTCCTCCGCCGTCGTTCCCTCGAACAAAGAAGGGCTCATCCATTTTTCCAATACCAGCCAGTTGCCAAGATTAACGCCTTTTATATTCATACCTTCTCTTCCTTTCCCAATCAATTCTATTTTTTTCTATCTTTATTTTCTTTTCCCTTTTTCGATTTTTCGCCGTCCCGCTTAGCCTTTGGCACGCTTTTTCAGATCTGCGATAATACCGTCAAATTCTTTATCCAGCTTGTAGTTTGACAGGATTAAAATGATAATCACATAGATTACAATGGGGATAATGGCAAAGGCAAGCTTTACGGAAAAGATCGCCGATGCGGACTGTACTTCCGCCGTATCCACATATCCTCCAAAGGTAATGATCCAGCCTAAAATTGCGGAGCCGAGACCGTTGCCAATCTTATAACCGAAGCTGCACGCGCTGTTTACCAGTCCCTCGGTACGGTTTCCTGTTTTCCATTCTCCATAATCGATCGTGTCGGAAACCATCGCCCACATGGTCGCACCCATACAAGCCGCCGCAACACCGCGAAGCACGCTGCAGGCAATCAGCAGATAATAATTCGTCGTCATTAACATCAGTCCGAAACCTACAATGCTGAGCGCACATCCTGCGATCATGACATTTCTTTTACCGAATTTTTTAACAAAGAACGCTACGAAAAACATAGCGGCGATCTGCGCGATATAAACCGCGTTGCCCAAAGGCGCAACCAGATCTCTGTTTCCCAGAACCGTCTTTGCATAGTAAACGGTCGCTCCGCCGTAAAGCGCCATGGAGATAAAAATCAAAGCCAGCATAACGGTTACCATGATCCAGTATTTATTTTTTGCAAGAGAAATGAAGCCCTCCTTAATCGGCACGTCTTTCTCTTCTCCGTCCTTTACCGCCGGTTTTACTCTTTCCTTACAGCCTGCGAAGTTGATAATAAACAATACCGTTGCAATGAGCCCGAACACGCCGAAGGTCTTGCTCCAAGCCGCTGCGTTGTCTCCGAAAAATTCCACAAATTTCAGTGTAAATGTATTGATAAACAAAGAACCCGCAGTCGCAAGCAAGTTTCTGAATACACTCAGTACGCTTCTTTCATAGGGGTCCTGCGTCATCAAAGCGTTCAGTGCGGAATAAGGCACGTTGATCGCCGTATAAATCACGGTAGAAACCAGGTTATAAGTAATGAATACATACACCAGTTTCGCATTGGGCGCCCAGCTTGTAGGAACCGAAAACAGCAGTATTCCCGCTAATGCAAAGGGAATGCACATTCTTAAAATCCACGGTCTTGCCTTACCGAATTTGGAATGCGTCCTGTCCACAATATTTCCCATAATCAAATCGCTGATACCGTCGAAAACACGCGAAATCAGCATAATCACGCCGACTGCAGCCGCGTTGACGCCCGCGTAATCCGTATAATACAAAAGTAAAAATCCGGTCATTGCCGTATAAATGATGTTACATCCTGCGTCGCCGCAGCCATAGGAGATCCTCTCCAGAATGGAAAGTCCTTTTCTCTTCTCCTTTTCCATGTCAAATCCTCCATCCATATTTATAGTTTGTTGTTGATTGTTCCTCGTATTTCGTTTTCAGGTATTCATGAATTCCTTTAAGATAGTTTTATTTTATTAAACTTTTATAAATAATATAAGTTATAATACAAACGAAAAAACAGGTCGATACAAACTTTTTGTTTGCCGACCTGTTCCCTTCTGCCTTTGACGTTTTCCCGTCAAATCCTTTATCTTATTTTTCGTCCTGCTTTTCGCCGCCTGCTGCCCGTCACTTTTTCTTCAACTCATTTTTCCGCGCCTCATGCGGAGAGCATCCGTAAACCTCCCGAAACATTCTGCGGAAGACCTTTTCGTTATAGAACCCGTGCTTTTCCTGAATATCCCTGATACTAATATTCGTATTCAGAATGTCCAGATAGATTTTTTCCAGTCTTACCATATTGAGATATTCCAAAAAGGTAACGCCCATATTCGCCTTAAAAAATCTGGAAAAATATATTTCATTCAACCCCACCTGCCCCGCTATTTCCGGAATGCTGATGGGCTCTTTATAATTTTCCTTGACATAATCGATGATCGCCTGAATCCGCTCCAGATTCTTCTGGTTCTTTTTCAATTCCTTCCTGTCCACCTTTTGGGAAAAGGAATGAATCAAAATATAGATCAGCTCAAAAATCAGGCTGTAACAGCGAAAGACATATCCCTCCACCTGAAACTGATAAGTGATCCACAGATCTTCCAGCGTACTGCGGATATTGGCGATCTTGGTCTGCACTCTTGCATCCTCCGAGTCCAAATCCACATAAAAACTGTATTCCCGGATATCCGGCACAAATTTTTCCAGAAAGCTAAGGGGAATTTGCAGCAAAATCGCCGTATTCCCATTCAAACATCTGGTGGAGTGGATCGTCATGGGATTTACCACGATAAACTCATTCTTTTTCAAATTGCTGGTACGGTTGTTGATCTGTACCTCCAGATCCCCGTGAATCAGATAAATGATCTCGATCCAGTCATGATAATGTTTATTGATAACGCTCTGCCCCGGGTCAATGGAAAATTCCAGATGAATGTCCATCATTTCATTGGGGGCTATAAATTCATAACGGTAATCTTCCATAACATCCTCTGCTTTTCTAAATACAGGTTCCAAGCTAAAGTAAAATAAAATTTTTTTAGCTCTATTTACAATTTATTATACCATTTTAATCAATGAATAGCATCATAATGTTAATTCCTGCTATCTTTTTCGATCTTTTACTTTACAATACACAACAGCGGCAAGCGTGCTTATAAAAGTCGCTATGATCGCCGGCGCGATAATAACCGCCGGATTCACGCTCCCATACTGACTCCTGTAAGCAATCATATTGACGGGAATCAACTGAAGGGAAGAAATATTCATGATCAAAAACACGCACATTTCGTTACTCGCCGTTCTCCCTTTGAAATTGCCATGCTCTGCCTCCGGTTCTCTTCCCCTTCGTTTCCTTTCTCTGACAATCCCCTCCGTCCCCGGTCCGCCATGCTCTGCATATTCCGGATTTCCCCGCTCCTTCTCCAGATCGGTCAGCGCCTCCATCGCTTTTAACCCCGCAGGCGTCGCCGCCCAGCCAAGCCCCAGAATATTTGCAATAAAGTTAAGAGATATATAAGACATCGCCGGATGATCTTTGGGAATCCTCGGAAACAGGAACCGCAGAAGCGGTCGCAATTTTCTCGTCAGCGCGTCTACCAGCCCCGCGTCCCTTGCAATTTCCATCATTCCCGTCCAAAGTGCCACCACGCCCAGCATGGTAATGCACAGTTGAACCGCTTCCTTGGACGAATCGATGACGCCGTTGGATATTTCCACCATCTGTCCCGTAAAAGAACCATAGATAATTCCGATAATAATCATAAAAATCCAGATATAATTCAGCATAGGCGCTTCCCCACCCGATTTATTCCCTTTATTTTATGACAAGACCACAAAAAATATGTTTTCGCCACCTGCTTCCCGCGCGCCCGTTTTCTTTGCCCGCTTCCTTTCTGTTATTGAAAAAACCGCTGAAATTGTCTATAATGTAGTTTAGCAGGGTTACGAACAGGCTTTGAATACATATCATTGCCCTGAGAATAAAGATTGAGAAGGAGTTTATTATGAGGTTAATTACACGTTCAGATTTTGACGGACTTGCATGCGGCGCTTTATTAAAGGAAGCCGGCATTATCGACCATTGGAAATTCGCGCATCCGAAGGATATTCAGGATGGGCTGGTCGAAGTAACCGAGGACGATTGTCTTGCCAACGTCCCCTTTGTAGAGGGATGCGGACTGTGGTTCGACCACCATTCCAGCGAGCACGAAAGATTACAATTAGAAGGTAAATATAAAGGAGAGAGCCGTATCACGCCTTCCTGTGCCAGAATCATTTATGAATATTACGGCGGTAAAGAGAGATTTCCGCAGTTTGACGATATGATGGAAGCGGTTGATAAGGTTGACTCGGGCAATCTGACCATTGATGAGATCCAGAATCCCAAGGGATGGATTTTAATCGGCTTTTTGATGGACCCCCGCACGGGACTCGGTCGTTTCCGCAACTTTACGATTTCCAATTACCAGTTGATGGAAAAACTGATCGACGCCTGCCGTACCATGACAACGGACGAGATCCTTGCCCTGCCGGATATTAAGGAACGTATCGAAGTATACAACGAGCAGACCGAAAAATTCAAAGAAATGGTAAAAGCCTACACCTGGGTAAAGGGCAATGTTATCGTGACCGATTTAAGAGGCGTTGACCCCATCTACACCGGAAACCGTTTTATGATCTACAGTATGTATCCCGAGCAGAATATTTCCGCATGGGTTGTCAGCGGCAAAGGCGGCGCAGGCTGTTCCGCAGCCGTAGGCTACAGCATCTTAAACCGCACCAGCGACGTAAACGTCGGCAGCCTGATGTTAAAATACGGCGGAGGCGGTCACAAAAAGGTTGGCACCTGCCAATTTTCCGACGAAAACATGGACGAAGAGCTTCCGAAAATGTTGGAAGAGCTCTGCGCGCTTGCTAATCATTGATAGGACAGATTTAAAAAGCTGCATTTATCCGGCAGGGAATGTTGTTTCCAAAAACACATATCTTTGCCGGATTTTTTATGAAAACTTCTCTTCCTGCATTTTCCACTGCTCAATTACTTCTTTCCCAATCAGCGTGATCGCTTTCTGCGGGCAGTTGCTAAAACAGCGATAGCACATTGTACATCTGCTGCCCGAAACGGCTTTTCCATTTTCAATATGAATATTATGCAGGGGACATAGTTTCTCGCATACGCCACAGCCGTTGCATTTCGCATGGTCAATTTTAGGATTTTGTGTGTATCGCTTTGTCTTATTGGCAAACCAGAGCCGCTGACCAAAAAGCCCTGCCAGATGATAGAAAAAATTTAAGCCCTCTTTTGTCGGCTGACCTGCCAGATACCTTCTTGCCCCATCGTCTATTTTATTGCCGGCTGCCGCAATCAGTTTTCTGTTTTCTTCCGGCGTTTTCTTCAATGCCTTTACATCGCCGATACAGTCCGGCATTCGCACATGCAGTCCGCCGACGATATTCGCCCCATACTTTTTCAAAAGTCTTGCCGACACACCGGCGCCGTCTCCGCTGAAAAGTCCCATAGTTGCAATAATATAAATATTCTTTCCACGCCAAAGGGTACGGTTATTTTCAATAAAATCACGGACAATTTTAGGAAGATTGCTGTAATACACCGGATAAGCAAAAACAATCTCTCCGGCATCCGCAAGCGCAGGAACCGCGTCGTCCCCTTCCATCGCATACATGGAATGTTCCGTTCCTATATTACTTAAAAACCTCGACAGGCAATATTTTGTATTACCCGTCCCGCTGAAATAAATACCTGTCATCCAAACTCCTCTCCCGTATGTTCCGCCTTTTCTATTCTGCCGTCTTTTTCATTCTGCCGCCCTTAATGATCTTCACTTTTTACCATTCGCAATATCATAGAGAAACCTTTTTGGAAAAATTCTTCCCTCTCTAATCCCAGCGCGTCTTTCAGATATGCCTGCTTACTGGTATGAAGGGAAATCAGTCCGCAGATACTTGACCACAAAACAAAGGTTGCATGCAGCGAATCGATATCCGTCTTTATAAACCCAAGTTCTTTTCCCCTGTTTAAAAAGTCACACACAATTCTATTTATTTCCTCTCCGGTATCATAAATGGATTTCAAAACGGGCAATTCTTCCATGCTTTTCGGATCTACGCTGATATTTCCGAGAATACACTCAAAATACATAGGATACTTCTCTTCAAACTGCACCAAAGTATCGCATAAAGAAAAATATGCTTTCTCATAATCATCCGCCTTGCAAAAACAGTCTTTTATCCCGTCCCGCAAAACAGACATATATTCTAATACAATATGATAATAAATATCGTCTTTATTCTTAAAATACACATAAATCGTCGCCTTACTGCAGTCCGCAGCGCGGGCGATTTCATCAACCGTTGTTTTTGAAAGACCCTTTACCTGAAAAAGCCCGCTTGCAGCGCTGAGGATATTTTTTTGATTATATTCAATCAACTTTTCCTTTTTCATGACCTTATAACTTACCCTCCCATAACTATTAAACTATCATTTCAATAATTATAACATCAGTTTTACTTATAATCAACCCCCAAAAACTCCCCCAAAAATCCAAATAGCCCCCCAAATCCAAACAAAACCCCCAAAATTGGAATAGATCCCCCTAAAAAATCAAAAACACCAAATCCAAGCAGAAAGTAATTTAAAAAAAAGAAGAGGCTGCCGCAGTTATCAAATATCATATAGATCAAAGGAAACCTTCACAAAAACGCCGGTACTTAATCCGCGTATTTTGCGGATTTACGTACCGCTGCGTTTTTATAGAGCGAAAGCGTGTTTCCGTGCTCTATAGAATATTTTATAATGGCGGCAGCCTCTTCTTCCTTTTAAATACTTCTCCTCTTTACCATTCCATCACCCCGGCGCTCCAGGTCAGTCCTGCCCCGAAGCCCGCCAGCACGATTTTATCTCCTCTTTGCAGCATACCTTTTTTATTTACCTCATCCAGCAAGATCGGCACGCTTCCCGCAGAAATATTTCCGCAATGTTCCAGCGCGGTAGGAAACTTATCCAGATCCGCCTTTAACCGTTTCGCCACCGACTGTATGATTCTGATATTCGCCTGATGCAGCAGGAAATATTTAATATCGGAAACCTCTAATCCGGCTTCTTCCAATACCTTCTTGATACTGACAGGCACGGTGCTTACCGCAAACTTATAAACCTCCTGCCCGTCCATATGCACATAGTCCGGATTCGTAGGATTTTGGACCAGCGGATTATTATTTAACCTGCTTTTACACGCCAGAACCATGCCTTTAGAACCGTCGGAACCCTGAGTAAAATTGACAAGCCCCGTTTCATCCGCCCGAACGACCGCCGCCCCCGCGCCGTCTCCAAACAATACGCAGGTGCTTCTGTCGTTCCAGTCCATCAGCCTGCTTAAAGTTTCCGCTCCGATGATCAGCGCGTTTTTATAAATGCCGCTGTGAATATATGCGTAAGCCGTATTCATCGCAAACATAAAGCCCGAGCAAGCCGCGTTCATATCAAACGCCACCGCATTATCAGCACCGATGATACTCTGTACTTCACAGGCGGTAGAAGGCGTCACATAATCTCCCGACACGGTTCCCACAATGATCAGATCCAGTTCCTCCGCTTTCATTCCCGCTTCCGCCAAGGCACGCTTTGCCGCCTCGGCAGACATCCAAGCCGTGGTCTCGTCCTTCGCCAGATGCCGCTCTCTGATCCCCGTTCTGCTGGATATCCACTCGTCCGAGGTATCCATGATCTCAGCAAGATCATCATTGGATACGATATTTTCGGGAAGATAACTTCCCGTTCCCATAATTCTGATCGTCATAATCCATGCTTTCCTTTCCGAACAGCCGCAAATCAGCCCTTATCCCCGACGGCAAAGGTCAGCTCCGCCTGTACCACCAGTTTTCCGTCCACATAAGCTTTCGCGCTTCCGACGCCAATAGGTCCCTTCATTTTAATAATTTCTGTTTCCATCATCAAAACGTCTCCGGGAACCACCTTTCCCTTAAAACGCGCTTCCTTAATACCTCCGAAAAAGACCAATTTCCCTTTGTTTTCGGGCATACTCAAGATCGCAACCGCACCGACCTGCGCCAGCGCCTCTATCATCAGCACGCCCGGCATTACCGGTTCTCCCGGAAAATGCCCGGCAAAAAACGGCTCGTTATAAGTCACGCATTTTTTTCCCGTCGCCTTTACTCCCGGTTCCAGCTCTTCAATGGTATCCACCAGCAAAAAGGGCTGTCTGTGAGGTAAAATATCCAAAATTTCCTTCGTTGTTAATACCGACATAATCTTCCTCTTTTCCGTCATGATTTTGTTTTATTTTCTCATTTATTTCTCTTTCCTTCAAGACGCCTATTCCGCGTATTTCTTGAGAATAATTGTGGCATTATGCCCGCCAAATCCTAGGGAATTAGAAAGCGCATAGGTAAATTCTCCCTCTACAGGCTCCATGCAATAATCCAGATCACATTCCTCATCCGGCTCCTTTAACCCTACGGTCTGGTGCAGATAGCCTTCCTCCAGTTCCTTTACACAGGTAATAAATTCGATCGCTCCCGCCGCTCCCAGCAGATGCCCGATCATGGACTTGGTGGAATTGATCTTCATTTCCTTCGCATGTTCGCCGAAGGCTAGTTTAATCGCCCTTGTCTCAAACAGATCGTTGTGATGCGTACTTGTGCCATGGGCATTGATGTATACAATATCCTCGGGCTGCAGACCTGCGTCCTTTACCGCGTTAGTCATCGCCCTCGCCGCGCCGGAACCGTCCTCCACAGGCGACGTAATATGATAAGCATCGGAAGAGCAGCCGTATCCCACAACTTCGCCATAGATTTTCGCGCCGCGCCCTTTGGCGTGTTCCAGCTCCTCCAGCACGACTACCGCCGCGCCTTCTCCCATGACAAACCCGCTTCTGTCTTTGTCAAAAGGCATACAGCATCTTTCGGGATCATCGGAGCTTGTCAATGCGGTCAACGCTGCAAACCCCGCAACCCCTACGGGCGTAATACAGCTTTCCGTTCCGCCTGCTACCATGATATCGGCGTCGCCGTACTGAATGGTACGATATGCCTCTCCGATGGAGTTGGTTCCCGTAGCGCATGCCGTTACACAGTTGATGCTTTTTCCCTTTAAGCCAAACTGAATGGATACGTTCCCCGCCGCCATATTGCTGATCATCATAGGCACCATCAGCGGATTGCAGCGATTCGGTCCCTTCGTTAAAATTTTTTCATACTCTCTTTCCACCGTCTGTAAAGAACCGATGCCCGATCCGATGGAAACGCCCGCCATATAAGGATCTTCCTTTTCCATATCGACTGCCGCGTCAGCCAGAGCCTCCTTCGCAGCCGCTACCGCATACTGGCAAAACAGCTCCATTCTCTTAGCCGCCTTAAAATCCATATATTCCTTGCCTGCAAATCCCTTTACCTCCGCCGCCACATGGCATTTGTATTCGGAAGCGTCAAATTTGCTGATCTCTCCGAAACCGGTTTTTCCTTCTTTTACGGAAGCCCAAAATTCATCTACGTTAAGTCCTATGGGAGTAATGGCTCCCATACCGGTTACTACCACTCTTCTACTCATGATCTTTTCCCTTTCTCATTTTACATCGCCATTCCGCCGTCTACGGAAATAACCTGTCCCGTGATATAAGCCGCCTTCGGGCTTGCCAGAAACGCAACCGTCTCCGCTACATCCTTAGGCGTTCCGATTCTCTTTAAAGGAATCTGCTGCAAGGTCGCTTCCTTCGCCGCATCAGTCATCGCCTCCGTCATATCCGTAGCGATAAATCCGGGCGCCACTGTGTTTACCGTGATGTTTCTGCTCGCCAGCTCCCTCGCCATGCTCTTAGTCAGACCAATAACTCCCGCCTTGGAAGCCGCGTAGTTCGCCTGTCCCGCATTACCGAGAATCCCCGTTACCGACGCCATGTTGATAATGGCGCCCGATCTCTGTTTCAAAAACGGACGGTACAAATGTTTGATCGTATTGTAGGTTCCCTTTAAATTCGTATTGATTACCGCGTCGAAATCCTCCGGCGATATTCTCATCAACAGGTTATCCCTTGTAATACCCGCATTATTTACGAGAATATCAATTTTTCCAAAGGTTTCCAGCGCCTTTGTTATCATTTCCCCACACGCTTCATAATCCGCAACGGAACACTGCATCGCTTCCGCTTTCCGTCCCATTTCCCGGATCTGCGCCGCCACCTCGTCCGCTTTCTCCCCGGAGCCGTTATAATTGACAATCACGTCCGCCCCGTAAGAAGCAAGGGTCAACGCGATTTCCCTGCCGATTCCCCTGCTTGCGCCGGTTACCAGCGCTGTTTTTCCTTCTAACATAGTCTCCCATCTCCCATTACTGTTTTTATATTTTGATCCATGCGCTCATGCCTTTGCACCAAGCGCTTCTGCGACCTTTTCCAGATCCTCCGGCTTTTCTATGCTGTAAACCTTCATTTCCCGGTTTATTTTCCTCATAAATCCCGTCAGCGTCTTGCCGGGTCCTATTTCAATAAAAGTATCCGCTCCGTCCGCAATCATTCTCTCTACGCTCTGCTGCCATTTGACCGGAGAGGAAACCTGTTTTTCCAATAAAGGCTTTACTTCCTCCGTATTTGTGACATAAGCCGCCGTTACATTTGCGATATACGGTATCGCAATCGGATGAATTTCCACATTTTTCAGCGCTTCGCCCAGCTTTTTCCCGGCTCCCGCCAGCATCGCGGAATGAAAAGGACCGCTGACTTTAAGGGGTACGCACCGTTTGGCTCCCGCCTCGCTGCATTTTGCCGCAGCCGCTTCTACCGCAGCCGCCTCTCCGGTAATTACCGTCTGTCCGGGGCAGTTATAATTTGCAACGGATACTATGCCTTCCGTACTTTCACACGCTTCTTCAATCTTTGCCGTATCCAGCCCCAGCACCGCCGTCATGGCTCCGCCCGTGGGTACTGCCTCCTGCATATAAATGCCTCTCTTTCGTACCAGCGCAAAGGCGTCCTCCGGGGTCAATACGCCGCTCGCCATCAGTGCGCCGTATTCTCCGAGGCTTAACCCCGCCGTCACGTCAGGCTTAATCCCCTTTTCTTCCACTGCCTTTAACATCGCTGCCTCTGCGGCTATCATCGCAATCTGCGTATATTCCGTAATATGAATCTGTTCGTTTTCTTCAAAGCAGAGAGAAACCACGTCCAGTCCGCTTGCCCTGGAAGCTGTTTCAAAAACTTCTTTACAGACGGGAAACGTATCATAAAATTCCTTTCCCATTCCTATGTACTGCGATCCCTGTCCCGGAAACATAAATGCGACTTTTCCCATTTCTTCCATCCTCTCTTAACCTGTTTCAAAAAGCCTCAAATATTTTGATATTCAAAATATTGTCTTTTATAAAAAGGAGATCCGCCGTTCTCGGATCTCCCCGATTGTCCCGCAAAACCGTCCTTATGCCTCTACGCCTTTGCTCTTCATGTATTCAATAACAGCGCCTACTGTTGTAATCTGCTCCAAATCCTCGGAAGGAATTTCAATTCCGTATTCCTCTTCAAAAGCCATAACCAGTTCAAACAAATCTAAGGAGTCAGCGCCTAAGTCGTCTTTAAAAGAAGACTCTTCTGTAATTTCAACTCCATCCAGATTTAACTGCTCTTCAATGATTTCTTTTACTCTTTCTAACATTATGATCTTCTCCTTTTTCATTCACAGAAATAGTTTGACATTCAAAGTATATTATCTGTTATCCGGTTTGTCAACAGTTTTCAGCAGATATTGATACACATCCCTTTTGGAAATTCCTCTGTCCTTCGCTACCTGCTTCATGGCTTCCTTGCGGTCCATTCCCTGATCCTCATAGATCTTCATATGATCTTCCACGGATATTGACTGCCAATCCTTCTGTTGTTCTTTTTTTCTATCATAAAGGCTTTTGCCTTCTATGACAAGTACATATTCGCCTCTGGGAGCATCTTTTTCATAATAATTTACCGCTTTTTCCAAAGTTGTAGGAAAAACCTCTTCAAATTTCTTTGTCAGTTCCCTGCACAACGTCACTCTGCGGTCTCCCAGAGCCTCATACAATTCTTCTAAGGTCGCCTTTAAATGATGGGGCGCCTCATATATAATAATCGTTCTGGACTCCTTTTGTAAATCCTCTAACACCATTTTTTTATCTTTTTTTTCGGAGGGCAGGAATCCCTCAAAGCAAAAACGCCTTGTAGACAGTCCCGAAAGGGTCAGCGCCGTAATACATGCCGCCGGTCCCGGCAGGCTGGTCACGGTTACGCCCGCTTCCTGGCACATCGCCACAAGCACCTCCCCCGGATCGGAAATCGCCGGAGTCCCCGCGTCGGTAATTAGCGCGATGTCTTCACCCTGCTGCAGCTTTTTTATTAAAGTTTTCGCTTTTTCTACTTTATTGTATTCATGATAACTGGTCATCGGCGTCCGGATACCGAAATGATTCAACAGCTTTATGCTGTTTCTCGTATCCTCCGCGGCAATCAGGTCAACCTGCTCCAGGGTTTCCCTGACCCTTGGCGTCATGTCTCCCAGATTACCGATGGGAGTCGCGCACAAATATAAAGTCCCGCTCATATTATTTTCCTTTAAATCCTATCCTGCTTTCCCGGCGGTTTTCCCACACGCTTATCCCGCTCCCGGTCGTCATATTCCGCAGGCTTATAAATATCGTAGATTTCGTCTGTATAGACCCCCGGCTCTTTGTATACAATCAGGGGACTCTCTATGGTAATCCGCGGATTACCGCCTTTTTTTGCCTCAATCAGCACCATATTCGGCTCTTTATCCACATAAGGATGCACCAGCTTCATTCTTTTCGGCTCCAGACGGTACTTGGTCATAATGCCGAAAAGTTCCACAAGTCGGAAGGGTCTGTGTACCAGAAAAAACGTGCCTCCCGGCTTTAACAGCGCCGAAGCCTCTCTTGCCACATCTTCAAAGGTGCAGAGCACTTCATGTCTCGCTATGGTTTTTCTGTCATTTTCTCCGGTCAGTCCGTGCTTGCCGATCATATAAGGAGGATTACAGGTTACGGCATCAAAGCTTCCCTTACCGAATATTTCCGAGGCTTCTTTAATATCTCCGGTTACAATCGATATCTTTTCCTCAAGCCCGTTCAAAGCAACGCTCCGCCTCGCCATATCCGCGCTTTCCGGCTGAATCTCCAGCCCGGTCAGATGCTCCGCCCCGGTCTTAGCCTCCAGCAAAATAGGAATAATACCCGTCCCCGTGCCCAGATCCAGCACCCTGCTTTTTTCTTTGATCCTGGCAAATCCGGTCAGCAGCACCGCATCGATCCCAAAGCAAAAGGCTGCCGGATTTTGTATAATCCGATAACCTTTCCTTCCCAAATCATCCAGCCGTTCTCCATCTTTCAGATCAATTGTCATCCAGCTTTGATTTTCCTTCCTGTTTTTCCAGCTTCTCCAATTCTTTCAGTTCCGCATCGTTGACATCCACTTTGTCCTTGCGGTGACGGCGTTTAAAACGAAGCTGATCCACATGGTATTCCATAATTTCCTTTTCGTCTCCGGTATCCACAACGACCTTAACAAGCTGTCTGAGGACATTGACGCTGTGTACCTCGCCCTTATATCCGTCGTCGGTAGTCACATAATCGCCCACATTGGGCAGTCTTCTGTTTAATTCCTCATACGTTTCCTCTTCATTTTTGAGACAGCACATCAATCTGCCGCACACACCGGAAATTTTGGTGGGATTCAACGACAGATTCTGCTCTTTCGCCATTTTGATCGAGACCGGCGCGAACTCCGATAAAAACGTGTGGCAGCAAAGCGCTCTTCCGCAAATACCCATGCCTCCCAATATCTTCGTCTCGTCCCTGACGCCGATCTGGCGCAGCTCAATCCTTGTCTTAAAGACGGAAGCCAGATCCTTTACCAATTCCCTGAAATCAATTCTTCCGTCCGCCGTGAAATAAAATAAGATCTTATTGTTATCAAAAGTATATTCGGTGTCGATCAGTTTCATTTCCAAATTATGCTTTTTAATCTTTTCCAGGCAGATCTGAAACGCTTCCTTCTCTTTTCTCTTATTGTCCGCCTGCTGTTTATCGTCTCTTTCCGTCGCAATTCTAATTACCGGCTTTAGGGGCTGGTTTATTTTTTCCTCATCCAGCTCCCGGATATTGCCTACGGCGGTTCCGTACTCAATTCCTCTTGCAGTCTCCACGATCACATGGTCTCCCTTTTTGATCTCAAACTGCAGCGGGTCAAAATAATATACCTTTCCTGCGGTGCGGAAACGGATTCCTACAATTTTTCGCATTCTAATTCTCCTTTATGGTTAAAAGCAGAAGCTCCATGGTCAGATCAAAATTAACATTTGCCTTCAACCTTGCCTTCGCCTTTTCAAGGGCGTCCAGAATTTCTTCAATGCCTTCATAAGCGCTCTGGTCCGCCGTCTTCTTGATATATTGGATTTCATCCCTGAAAATCAGGTGATTCACATCATTGGTCGCCTTAAACAGCAAAACGTCCCGATACCAGACGGATAAGATATCCAGATAATCGTTGATGTCAAACTTATATTCGGCGATCTTCTTAATCGCGGCTACAATTTCGTTGATTTCCATATCGCGGATATACTTTAATAAGGTTACCGCATCCGACTTGATATTGTCAAATTCCTCGCTGGAAGCAAGCGCCTTCGCCTTTCCCACATTTCCTCTGGCAAAAGCAACGCAGACGTCCGCTTTATATTCCGGAATCTTCAAATCCTTCATCAGATAATTTCTGACCAGCTCGTCTCTGACCGGTTTCATGGTCAAAAGCACGCAGCGGCTCTGAATGGTGGGCAGCAACGCATCCACATTTGTCGTCAAAAGCAGGATGACCGCATATTCCGGCGGCTCCTCCAGCGTCTTTAACAGAGCGTTCTGCGCCTGTACGGTCATTTTCTCCGCTTCGTTTACAATATAAACCTTTCTGGGGCTGCTGTACGGCTTGATCGCAATGTCCCCGGTAATCTTACGGATATCCTCAACGCCGATCGTATTGGGTTTCTCATGGGTCACGCGGATGATATCCGGCTGGTTTCCGTTCTGTGCCTGTTTGCACGAACGGCATTCGCCGCAGGGCTCCCCCTCCTGCTTCTCACATTGCAGCGCCGCGGCAAAAACCTTTGCAATAAATTCTTTACCTGCGCTTCTTTCCCCTTGCAGAATATATGCGTGAGATACCTTCTGCGTCTTTACGGCAGTCCGCAAATGCTCTACGATCTGCTCCTGTCCGATTACATCCTGAAATGTTGCCATCCCGACACCCTCTTTCCGCCCATTGCCTTACGTTCTATTATAACATGATTTATTCTTTTCTAAAATATCTAAGTAAAAATATCCAATAAAAGCCCCCGGATCTCTCCGATTTTGCTTAAAATCGCCAGATGATCCTTCTCATCCTTCATCAGCTCTCTCGCCAGCTCATCCAGCGTGTCGTCCACCTGACGGATAATCCCATATACTCTGTGCCTTCCTTTTCTGTCCAAAAAATTCTCCCTGGAAAACTTGTGGCTGCGGTTTACAACCTCATTCATAAAGTCCTTGATCAGCCCGCGGTACCGTTTCATGTCCCGCACGTCCATCTTCTTTGAAAGGCGGTCTCCCTGCCTTGTGATCTCCTCCATCATGTTCGTAAGGTAGGTCTGGAGCTCCTGCTCCTCAATGCTGCTTGCCAGTATAAACTTAAACGTACCGTCGGATACCTGTCCGGTCTCCGTCTGCTGAACCTGGGTAACGGGCGCAGCCTGATTTACCTTCATGTCCATACGCACACCTCATTTCCTAAAAGAACGCTTTCCTACGCCTGAAAAGAAAGCATATATGCCTCGATTTCTTCCAGACAACGGTTTAAATCCTCGTTATAAAACTCTTTGTCTATTCCCGCCGCCTGTTTCTTCTCCACTCCAAAATCTTCAGCATCCGCAAGGAATCTTCTGCACATTTCCTCGTATTTGGGGCTTTCCTCGCTTCTTTCCCGGTCAAGCGCCCTCTGTAAGCGAATCCCGTCGTCCAATTCTATCATAATCGGAACCACCCTTTGCGCCCCGAAATATGCTTTTGTTTTGACATAGGATTCTATGGTTCCGATGATCAGATAATTATTTTGTGAAAGATCAATCTGTCCGTCGTCCACCGTAAAATACTTCCACAAACCGCAGAAAGTATGATATTCCCGCAGCTCTATGATTTTTCCTTCCTCCTCAAAGGCACGCACAGTCCCGTCGTCCACAAAGTGATACTGTACGCCGTCCTTTTCTCCCGCGCGCACCGGTCTTGTGGTATACAATACGATCTTCTTCAGATGCAGCTTTTCTCTTTTCAGAAGCTCTTTGTAGATCGTATCTTTTCCTGATGAACTTTTTCCCATGAGATAAAAAATCTTACCCATATTTTCGCCGGGATTTTACATCCCTCTCCACTTTTCTCAGATTTCGATGACGCGGATCATATTGGTCGTTCCCGCCGTTCCCAACGGCACGCCCGCCGTCAGTACAACGACGTCTCCCTTTTTCACAAGTCCCGCTTTTTCCGCTGCTCTGGACGCCTCTTCAAACAAATCATCCGCCGTTTCTTCCTTTTCAATCAGCAAGGGCATTACGCCCCAGGAGAGATTCAACTGGCGGCAGACCCTCGGATTGACGCTGCACCCGATAATCGTACATCCCGGTTTATATCTGGAAATCATGCCTGCGGTAAAGCCTGACATGGTAACCGTGATAATCGCCGCCGCATTCAGATCCATCGCCGTCGTACAGGTCGCATGGGAAATCGCCGTCGTAATATCGGCTTTTTGATCGGAATCGTTTTTCTTCATTCTTCCGCCATAATCAATATCCCTCTCTGCTCTTTCGGCAATTCTTGCCATTGTCATAACCGCTTCCACCGGATATTTTCCGGCTGCGCTTTCTCCCGAAAGCATAATTGCGGTAGTACCGTCATAAATTGCGTTCGCTACGTCCGCGGTTTCCGCTCTGGTGGGTCTCGGATTGCTGATCATGGACTCCAGCATCTGGGTTGCCGTAATGACATGCTTACCCTTGGCTACGGCTTTCTTAATCATATCCTTCTGGATAACCGGCACTTCTTCCAGGGGAATTTCCACGCCCATATCGCCCCTAGCCACCATAATGCCGTCAGAAACCTCCAGAATTTCATCCAGATTTTCAATTCCCTGCATGTTTTCTATTTTTGCAATAATCTTCGCCTTACTGTTATTTTCATCCAAAATCTTACGTACCTGCAGAATATCCTCTTTTGTCCTTGCAAAAGAAGCCGCGAGAAAATCATATCCCATCTGCGCGCAGAATTTGATATCCTCGTAATCCACATCGCTGATATAAGGCATGGACAAAACCGCGCCCGGTACGTTGATTCCCTTATGATTGGATACGGCGCCCCCATTGATCACGCGGCAGATAATATCCGTATCCGTCATTTTCTCAATAACCATTTCAATTTTACCGTCGTCAATCAAAATTGTCATGCCCGGTTTTACATCGTTTTTCAGATTTTTATAAGTAATGGTGGCGCGCTCCTTCGTGCCCATGACCTCTTCCGTCGTCAGTGCAAAGGTCTGTCCGGCGCAAAGCTCCGCCCTTCCGTTTTCAAAATCCCGCAGACGGATTTCCGGTCCCTTTGTATCCAACAGCGTCGCAACGGGCAGCCCCAATTCATTGCTTACCTTCAGTACGCTGCTCAGTTTCTTCTTCTGCTCTTCATGCGTGCCGTGGGAAAAATTGAACCTTGCCACATTCATTCCCGCAAGCATCAATTCTCTTAATTTCTCTTCGCTCTCCGAAGCCGGTCCGATGGTACAAATAATTTTTGTCTTTCTCATGTCTTTCCCTTTCTGTCTCTTGTTTTACTGATATCAGTTATGAATATAACTATTATTTGCATTATTTATGTTTTTTACAAATATTTACAGCCTTTCCAATATTTCAATTTTCATATTTCGTCCGCCGTCCTTCAACCCCTGCACGGTCAATCCCATTCCCGCCGCCCGCTTTAAATACGCCGGCAATCCTTTCGGAATCTTTTCCCCGGGCACAATCAAAGGAATCCCCGGCGGGTACAGGCAGACAAACGCCTGGCTGATCCTTCCTTCGCTTTCCTCCAAAAAAACCGTCTCTCCCGGCATTTCAAACGCTTTTCTGATTCCATATACAGCCTCCGGCTTTTGTACCGTTTCAGATTCTTCAAAAGGCATTTCCTCCGCCTGTTTTTTCCGGCTGCTCTGCCCTGCCTTTGCATCTATTTCTTTAAGCGCACCGGCAAGCCGCTCAAATCCCTCCGCAGTATCCATCACGCTTGTCATGGCAATCACATAGTCCTGCGCCGCCATTTCCATCTGCAAATGATATTTTTCTCTCAAAATATCATATAACCGCCTGCCGCTCAGTCCGGTCTTACCCGTTCCGATGACAAGCCTTCCGGGGTCCATGACTATTTTCCTCTCTAACTGCCGTAAAGAGTTGATCCTGTCCGCATTCCATATTTCCATGCGGGATAAACCGTTTCCTTTCCGGTAAAACGCTTTTAAATTTTTTTCGTATTCTTCCAAAAGCTTTTTTTTGTTTTCCTGACAATAATGCAGGCAGGAAATCATACTTTCCATCAAAATATAGGACGGGCTGCTGGATTGAAACATCCTTAAATTCATTTTCAGCTTCTGTCTGTCAACCAATCTGCCCTGCACATGCAAAACCGCAGTCTGCGTCATGGACGGCAGGGTCTTATGCAGGCTCTGTATGACCACATCCGCCCCCTGTGCAAGCGCGTCAGACGGAAAATATCCGTTTCCGCCCCAAATGCCCAGATGAGCGCCGTGCGCCTCGTCCACAATAACCGGAATCCCCTTTTTATGAGCAATCTTGCAAATTTTTTGAATATCGCTGATCACGCCCTCGTAGGTAGGCGACGTCAAAAATATCCCCGCATAAGAATCGGAAGCTTTCAGTGCCTCCTCTATATGCTCCGCCCTGATCTCTCCCGCAAAAGAAACCCCCGGTATCCGCTCCGGATATAAATAATCCGCCTTCATATCGGCAAGATACAAAGCGTTATACGCAGATTTATGAGCATTTCGCCCCATCAAAAGCCTGCTCTCTCCGCCGCTTTTACCGGCTACTGCCGTAATCGCTCCAAGTACCCCGCAGCTACTTCCGTTTATCAGGAAAAAAGATTCCTCCGCGCCGAATAATTCTGCGGCAAATTCCTGCTCTTTTTTAATAATTCCCTCCGGGTCATGCAGATTGTCAAAACCGTCTATCTCCGTAATATCCCAGGCATACGCCTTTTCCAACTGCTCCAAAACCGGTCTTCTCTTATGTCCCGGCATATGAAACGGGTAACTGCCGCTATTCTCAAGGTCCCTGAGCGCACTTTCCAACTTATCCACACAGATCCCCCTTCATCAGATGAAGGGTCTCCATCATCGAACAATATTTATCTGCCATGGTTACCACCCACGCCTCCCGGCATTTCGGCGGAACAACCGTCAGCGGCCACATATGCTTGCTGATAATCTCATTTTCCAAATCACCGGTATGAAAATCCCTCCTGGCATTTTTCGCTGCAATCGCCGGGTGCGTAAAACCGTGCATCTTATAAAACTCAAAGATCTCTCTCAAACCTACCCGCTTATCATGCCAGTCATATTGAAAATAATCATGGAGCAAAGCTCCCCTGACCAGCTCTTTTTCAGAAAAGTGAAAGGGCAGCGTCCTGCTCAACCGTATGCTCGCCTCCGCGACATTCAGGCTATGCCTCCACACAGAAAACGAACCGTGCTGCACATAATTCCGGCTCTGCTGAAATGAATCCGCAGCTAAAATGTCTCCGCCGTACTTTCTCAATATCCTGTGAATTTTCTTATGATCTCTCATATGGCCTTCCGTCTCCCAATTCATCTGCCATTTTACATATATACGAATTTATTATAGCATAAAAGCCTTCTCTGCCAAATAGTTTTCACTAAAATCCACAGATTCTGAACGTTCTCTAAACAAACGCCCGCATGAGATAGAAAAAGGCTGCCGCACTTACCCCACCAACAGGATAAATGCCACAGCCATGCACTGTTTCCGTCAACTGATATCACAACCGCGATCACTCTTGCGTGATATCCAAAGACTCGCTGAGCGTTTTCATCAATTTTGTATCCGTATTCAAATTATACGCCGACATTTCTTCAAATGTAATCCCGTCCTGATCCGTTACCGTCATTTCATAAGGGAAAATTCTCGCCGTATCCAGATTACCGTCCTTTACCAAAATCAGATAAAAATCAAACTCTCCCGAATTTCTCACAATGTATTTATATTTCGTGGTATAAGTATCATTGAGAAGTCCCTCATGTACCTTCATATCCGCTTCGTCAATTTCCTCCGTCGCATAGACATACCATTTATATCCCTGCGTCAGATCCGCCTTCAATTCAACATGGAACGCAAAGTCATTATTTTCATCATGCGTTACCGCGTGGCTTGTCACCGGCGTCGTCAGCTCCTCAAACGAGCACCCCGGCAAAATGAGCAATGAAAGCATTACCGCTACCGCCAAAAACATTTTCCTAAATCTTTTCAATATCATCGTCTCCTTCCAAACTTTAAATCCCCTCTGCCAAAAATTACGATCACTACAAATTATGCCTCTCACTTCTGCATCATGTCAAAAAAGATTAGAAATTGCTGTTTTTTATGATCAAGTTACAGTTATTATAACAGTTTCCTGCAAAATATCAAAATACAATTTATCATTTTATATTTATTTAATAAGTAGTTTAAAAATAGTTTAATAAGCCGTCATTTACTTCCATTGAATCACGGGCATTTACTCCCCACGGCTTGGATAGATGCAGATAAAATAAAAAAGCGGAAAGCCTTTAAAAAATAAAGGTTTCCGTTTCCCTTTTGCTACTGAGCCACCGGGGACTCGAACCCCGGACAACTTGATTAAAAGTCAAGTGCTCTACCACCTGAGCTAGTGGCCCATAAAAAATGCCCAGAACCGGAATCGAACCAGTGACACGAGGATTTTCAGTCCTCTGCTCTACCGACTGAGCTATCTGGGCTAGTGCTATGTATACACTTGAGTAGCGGGGACAGGATTTGAACCTGTGACCTTCGGGTTATGAGCCCGACGAGCTTCCAGACTGCTCCACCCCGCGTTATAATATTATTATATTGTAATCTATTCCTTTTTATACGTTTTAAAAAGGAAATGGATGGAGGTGGATTCGAACCACCGAAGCAATTTGCAGCAGATTTACAGTCTGTCCCCTTTGGCCACTCGGGAATCCATCCATAAAGCCGATGATCGGACTCGAACCGATAACCTGCTGATTACAAATCAGCTGCTCTGCCAATTGAGCCACATCGGCACATTTTGTTTCCATCATCTTATATAAGCCATATAACGACTATCTCTATCTCGTACACCGCAATAACCATGTGCAATGCACAAAGAATGGGACCTATAGGGCTCGAACCTATGACCCTCTGCTTGTAAGGCAGATGCTCT
>OLGE01000044.1_pt1 | contig 128886 bp, 139 predicted proteins | sample 1605151 | NCBI WGS metagenome assembly OLGE01 (sample SAMEA3888912, study PRJEB22519) | human gut metagenome | biome: human gut; feature: human-associated habitat; material: faeces | place: Denmark | collected 2010
CTTTATTTACTTCTTCCAACATTTTCATATCTGGATTTTCTATTGTAAAATACATAACACATACTATTATTGTTAAGCAAAAATTTATTAAAAATAAATCTGGAAATATTCTTTGAATTATAAAAGATATTATTAATAATATTATAATTAAAAATATAGGAGTATATTTTTTTACAACAATATTCTTATAATTTTCTATTGTTAATACTATAATGAATACAATTCCTATGGCTACTATAAAATAGGTCATATTAACTCCTAGTCCAGTTGGGATTATAGCGTTTGCAGTTTCTTTAAAGGTAATTGAAGTGCATAGAATTATCATTGAAAATAGTATAAACAAAATTTTAAATATTAATGGTTTTATTTTAAGTATACTTTTTTTAGATATTAAATACACATATTTTATAAATGTTAGTATCCAAAATATAAAATATATTAACATCATCTTAGATAATAGAGTGTAAAATAAGTTGTTTATATTCCATCCTATTTTATATAATATATAGCTAAAGATATCTATTCCTGTACCTATAAATGTTGCAATTAACATAGATTTATATAATTTTGTTTCAGTATTGTTTGTATTTCTTTTTGAAAAGAAATTTATTATAAATATAATTATAAATATAAAACCACAAATTGAAAAATATATTCCTGACATAAAATAACTCCTTATCTATTATCAATTTTATCATATAAAAAGAAAAAAGTATATTTAAAACATACTTTATTTCTTGAATTATATTTTTCTTGTCAAAGTTTTATACTTTTTATTATCATTCTCTTGATATGGTTTTGGATCTAATTTACCATTTAATGTTCTAATAAGTGGTTCATAATAAAACTCTATATATCTTGGCATATTGCTATTTCCAAGGGTGGAACTTATTAGTTTTTCTATTTTTAATTTTAATTTTTCTATATCACATTCTTCACTATAAAGGCTAATATGATATTTTGGTACATATTGAAGTTCGTTATCCATTACTTTAGTTACAATACTTTCTCTTATTTCAGGTATTTGGCTTAATAGATTTTCTATTCTCTGTGGATAAATATTTTCTATTCCACATACAAAGCTTCTTTTTGCTCTATCAATATATACTATTTCACCATTTGGTAATATCTTAGCAATATCACCTGTTATTAGCCATTTTGTTCCATTAATTTCTATAAATGATTCTTTTGTTTCTTCTTCATTATTGTAATAACCTAACATCATTCCAGGACCATTAACTAGTAATAATCCTTCATTATCATACCCTAATTCTTCGTGGGTTATTGGATCTATTATCATATAATTATTAAACGGAATCATTACACCAACTGTTCCGTCAGAATTTTTTTTCCCCATTTTTACAGATACAGGTGCCCACATTTCAGTCATTCCTAATCCGTTCCATAAATTATCAGTTGATCCAAATTCTTCAAAAATCATATTAATTATTTGCTCTGTTAGTTCTTTTAATTGTTCTCCACCAGAGACTCCCATTTTTAGCCATGACAAATCATACTTTGATTTATCTGCTGTTCTAAGTTCCATCCTTAAGTTTTCTAAATATTCTTTATAGTTTTCTCTGTTATTACCTGAAAAATCTATATTTTGGTGTTTTTTACTTATTTCTGATAATATGTCATTAGCAAAAAATTCCCATTGGATTGGTCCAGCGAAAACTCCTGCCGGTTTAATTCTATACATTTCTTCTTCAAAATCTTTAGGTAAGGGCTTACTAACCATTTTTATATGTAAATTTTTACATAAAGCATAATGCATAGCTAATTTTCCAAATGCCATAAACATTGGAAGATTACCTAAAAATACTTCTCCTGGTTTAAGTTCTGTAACATAATCAAGAGATTTTGCAACACAATTTATGCCATTTCCATCTAGCATGACTCCTTTATGTGTTCCACTACTTCCACCAGTAAACATAATATCACTTATTTTTTTATTATGACTTGTTGAAAAAACGGCATCTTCAAAGCTGTATCCACTCTTTAATATACTATTTAGATTGTTATTCATAGAAAGTAAAAAATTACCACTAATTATTTGTTTTCCACCATAGAGAAATTTTATTAAATTATTATCTATTGACCTTACTGCTGGATATAATATTATATCCATATCTATTCCATTACTTGCATGTTTTATTTTTCTATAGGTGTCATTTATTCCTATAAACATTTTTGGCCTTACAACTTTTAAATCTTGCATTATTTTGTATTCCATATCCATTGGATTTATTGAACATATTATAGCTCCAAGTTTATTCAATGCATAGGTAATATATATTAACTCTGGGGTATTAATTGCAGATAATCCTATAATATCTCCTTCTCTAACTCCTCTTTTATATAATGCCCTAGCATATTTATCTATTTCTTCGTGTAACTGTTCATATTTGATGTCAACATTTCCAAATGAAATAGCAACATTATTCATATATGGTAAATTTCTTTCATATAAAAAACCATATGTTGTGTTATTAGGCTTTTGAGCACTTCTTGCTTCTTCACTATAGAAATTCATATTTAAGTATTCTTGTGATGGTGATTTTGTTTTTTCCATATAATAATTCCTCTTTCAATATTATTTTATTTTAAGTATTTATCTAAAGTATTTAATATTTTATTTTTATCATTTGATTTTATAATATAATCTTTAAATCCATATTTTTGATAACTATCATCATATTCTACCTTTGTATTTTTAGTAAGTAATATGCATGGTATATTAAAGTTTCTTATTTCTTGTAATTTAGTCATTATTGTATATCCATCTAATGGTTTTAATTCATCTTTAATTAATATTAAATCATATTTTTCTTTACTTCTAATTTTATCTAAACAGTACTTACCATATTCTGTTCTTTCTATGGTAATATTACTACCTCGTAATAATTTTTTTATTATTTTTTCACATGTTTCACTATCATCTACGAGTAATATTTTTTTATTATCATATTCCTTTATATAGACATTTTCCTTTGTTGGCACTATTTTGGCATCTAATACTATTTTCATAGTAGTTCCTTTATTATAATCACTATTTGCAATTATTGTTCCTTCCATCATAGTTATTATCTTTTTTGCTGTATAAAGATTATTCTTTAAGTTATTTCTATTTAATTCTTCTTTCTTTTTATAAAATATTGTATCTAATTCTTCTGGCTTAATACCTATTCCACTATCTTCTATAGAAATTATAAGTCTACAGATATCTATTTTCTTAACAAAGTTTACATTTAGTTCTACATATCCATTATTCGTATATTTAATGGCATTATCTAGTAATGTTATCATTACTTTTTTTAAATTAATACTATCTCCATATAAATATTCTGGTATATCACTAGCTATATCTGTTCTAAACTCTAGTCCTTTTTCTTGACATTTTTCTTTATATATACTTACTAATCCTTTAATTATTAATTTAATATTAAACTTGGTATTATATATTTTTATATTAGAGGCATCTATATTAGAAACATCTAATATATCATTAGTTATTGTATTAAATTTAGATATATCATATTTTATTTCTCTAGCATTATCACCAATATTTTCAATATTTGTTTCTTCTTTTGATACTTCACTTAATATATTATCAGCATGATCATCTATGTTCCTACTTATATTTCTTATTTCTTTTGTCATATTAAATAGAAACATACTTTTTTCTTGATTAGCATTATCACTTATTTTTTTTGCTTTATTTACTTCTTCCAACATTTTCATATCTGGATTTTCTATTGTAAAATACATGAGTACGGTCACAAATGTCTCCATAGATGTTGCTAATAACATTCCTGGGTTTATAAGTTGAATAATAGTAGTTATTGTTCCTATTATAATAAATGCAATGATTGGAATTAACTTTTTATCTTTTAAATTAGTTTTACTTAAAAGAATCTTTATGATTGATATCATTATATAAATAAAAGATAATATATACACCCAATAAACACTTAATCCATAAGTATACATTAATTCTCCATCATTGTAATAATTTATTGGCAAATAGAAAATAATAATAATATTTATTATATATGTCATTATTATTAATATTTTAGTATATTTAAATTTTGATTGTGGATTTTTAACTATGATAAATGTATATAATGAAAGTAAAGTTACCCAAGTCAATAGGTACACTAAATACAATTTAGTTATTAAAAAAGTTGTTTTTGGTATTTCATTTAATAGTGGAATAGTTAATCTACATCCTAATTCTAGTAATACTCCTATAAAGGAAGTAATTATTAAAATACTATATATTTTATTTTCTTTTGACTTGTATCTTCTTTTTGAAAAATATATAAACATTAAGAGTATAATATACACTAATGCATTAAATATAAAAAACTTACCTGTATTCATTTTTTATTCCCCTTTTTTTAATATTCTTGTTTTTGGTCTACTAGATACTTGTTCTTCTGCTATAATTCTAAGATGCTCATAGTCTATTTTGTGTGATTTTTCATTTTGTGGAAACTCATCTACAACTTGGATATATTTTGGTATTTCATATGATTTAAGATTGATTGGCTTATTATTAAAATATAATGTAGAATTACATTTGTCTAAAATTATTTTTTCTGTTATGCTTGGTTCATAATTATAATCACTTTTTAATTTGACAAAAGCATATCCTACTTTATCTCTTGTTGAATCGGATACTCCAACTACAACACAAGAGTCAATAAAATCAATTGATGCAATTGACTCTTGAATCATATTGCAATAAATTTTATATGCTGAGCCTGTTTCACCGAATGTTATAATAAAATCTCTATCTCTTCCTACTATATGTGCATATCCTTCTTCATCAATAAAACCAAGTGTATCTGTAATATACCAGCATACTCCATTTTGATCATATTTTTTAACTTTTGCTGTTGTTTCTTTATCGTTAAAATATTCTTTAAATACATGTTTTCCTGAATAGCATATATATCCTACTTCATTATATTTTAGTTCTTCTCCGGTTTCAGGACTAATTATCTTAACATTTGTTCCTACTAATGGTTTTCCTACTGACATTGGATTATATTTTATTCCTACTGCGTTAGTATTTGCTCCTGTTGTTTCGGCATTTCCAGATCCATTACATATACTTGCATTGCTTCCGTGTTTTTTCAAAAATTCTAATAATTCTGTACTTTTTTTAGGAGAAAGAAAATCACCACCTGATATAAACACCTGTAAAAATGATAAATCCATTTTATTTATTTTGGGGTCATTTAACATTATATTGCATATTGGTGGAATACCAAAGATATAATTTGGCTTTCTTTGCAAAAATGTATAAAAATTTTTAGCATTTAATCCTGGTGTTAGGATTGCTTCTTTTTTACTCATTAATGTCATTAAAGCACTTGTGAGTGAACCATATGGATAGGAAAAATCAACACAAACAAGACATTTTTTTCCTTTATTCATTGCTTCACCAATAGAATTTTTCATGTATATTCCTGATGAAATTATATTTTCATTTGTTATAAGTACGGCTTTAGGACTTCCTGTTGTACCACTAGTATATAATATAATTGAATCTTGTTGTTTTCCAAATTGGGAATTGATTGGATTTCTGTAATACTTGGCAAGTGATCCAATCTCGTCAAATGATATAAAATCACTATTTCCCATAGACATATTATCTATCGTAGTAAATCTTTTTAAATTGATATCATTTTTATTTAACGTGATAATTTGTCTTACCTTTGTACCATTTTTAATAATTTCATTATATTCTCTATCTTTATCATAATTAATAAATAGCGGTGAAGAAAACATATTTAAATAATATTTAATTTCTTCAATAGTTGATTGATAATTCAAAAATGTAATAATAGATCCTATTTTGTTTGCTGCTAAAAAGCATACCAATTCTTGATATAAATTGGGCATACATACAGGTATAATGTCATTTGCTTTAATACCTAATTCTTTAAAAGCTTTAGCTAACGTATCAACATCTTTAATTAATTCATTATATGTTACATTTAGATTTAAGCAATTAATCGCTTGTTCATTTCCATTAAATACATTAATTAACTTTAAGATATTATAAACACTCATATTAGGAATAATTGGATTTTTAGCAAAATGACTATAGCCTTTTTCATGTGGTTTATCTATTGATGGATATCCTGTAACTTTCATTCTTACACTCCTTTATTTTAATTATAACATAGTATTATATATATTTATAATTATTTTAATTTTTTCTTGCTTGAACTTTGTTCTTCTTTAGGTGGTTCAAATACATTGTTATTTATTATTTTTCTAATTGTTTTTAACATTATATTTAGATGATTTAATTCTTTAATATTTAATATTTTCATATATTCCATATCCATATCAGAAGCATATTCTTTTAATTCTGGAATATTTAAATTTGCTGCAATATAATCAATGATAAAACAATCTGGAAATCTAAAGTCTTCTTCATGTTTTTTTACATAATCTTGAATATAATAAATAATCCAGTCTATTTTTAATTCTCTATTTCTTAAATCAAAATATATCCATTTTTTCTTAATAGCAAAGATTTTTTTTCTTAATATTTCTAAAAGATAAGAGTGTGATAATACGTAGTTACATAAACATGTATCAAATTCATTTAATAGGTCAATAATATAATTATTTATTCCTTTTTTCTCTAATTCTTCAAAATTATTAAAGTGTTGGTGTAATCTTTTTTCTAAATTAATTGTGTCAAGAATTTCTCCAATAAATCTTTTAGCAAAAAAGTTTAATACTAATTCACTATTTCCAAAATCTTCTAATAAGGCAAAGAAACCCATTCCTACTATATTATTAAATGAATTTTTGTCTTCACATTTATTTTCTTTTTTTACTTCTGAAGCCATAATTCTATGAAAACTATAAAAACACTCTAATTTTAAACTATATTTTATAAATTGTTCTTCTTGTTCTTCTTTACCATTAGTTAATCCGCGCATTATAATAAGAAGCTCTAAATTTTGTCCTTCATTACTCGAATTTTCTAAGTAATAATTTGCTACTTGACAAACAAAATTTAAATCATTTTTAAATCTTTTTATCATCATTTTAACAAATTCATAATCTAGTTTAACTTTTTCTGAGCATAAATTGTATATATTCTTATCATTTGTTGCTAAAACAATCATACGCATAAACGTAGGATCATTTTCCAATTCTTCGATAGTATATTTTTCAATATCTTCCCCTTTAATATATGCTTCAACTGTTTTAATACTATACATTTAGTTTCCCCCCCTTAATTGACTTTGTATCTTATCATAAGAAATGAAAAATGTCAACGGCAACAAAAAAAAGATAACAAAAAAAGCATTAATACATAATGCCTTCCGGTGCACGTCTTGCTTTTCTATAACTTTTTACATCAAATGTTTCCTCATTACTTATATAATCTTCTGCTTCAAAATTATTTCTATTTGAACAATTTTTCATTTTTTCAAGTGCATTATTTTTTATTTGTCTTATTCTTTCACGGGAAATGCCTAACATACTACCTATTTCTTTTAAAGTATGACTATTATTTCCATTAAGCCCAAAATACATATCAATTATTTTTCTTTCTTTTTCTGTCAAATTTGAATTGTTTAATAATATTTCTACAATTTCAGGTCTTCTTTTTTCCATTATCATTTCCACAATATTATTTGGATCAGATGAATAACTAGGAATCAAATCACCTAATTCATCTTGTGGTAATTGATCACCTTTTCCTATTTTTTCATTAAGACTTGGACTATTTAATAATAACATTATTCTATATAATTTTTCTAATTCTTCAACTGATATTTCTAAAAATTCTGCTAATTCTTCTTTACTTGGTTCTCTGCATAGTTTTTGATATAATTTTCCCATTGCTCTACTAAGTCTATAAATTTCTCTTTTTTTGTCTCCACTGATCTTCATAATATCTGAATTCCCAATTAATCTAATTATTTCTGTATCTATACAATGATATGCATATGTAGAAAACTTATATCCTTTCTCAGGATCAAACAAATCAACGGCTCTCATTAATCCAATATTTCCTGCTTGAAATATATCTTTAATGAAATCTCGATCATAATTATAAACTCCTTTATACTTTCTTACTACATTACAAACTAACCTTAAATTATGTGTTATTAATGTATCTCTAATGGTTATATCTCCAGTTCTTCTGTATTTTGCAAATAAAGCTTTAACATTTTCATCATCAAGTGGTTCATATTGTTCTTGATGAATTTCTGTATAATAATAATTAATTATTCCATTACTCATAAACTTACCCCCTAGTGGCTTAATATAATACAATAAACATTAGGATTTGTCAACTAAAATTTTTAATGATAGATATTAGCTTATTAAAAATAAAAATGAGAATAAATTCTCAATTTTTATGAGGCATCTTTTTTATAATTTTTTATAGCAAAATCTACAATATCTGATGTTGCTTGTTTATTTATAAATTTATTTTGCATATTACTCATATTATCACATACACTCTTATCATTTAGAATCATATCCATATATAGTAATATGTCTTTACTATCCATTGCCCAAAAAGCCATTTGTCTTTTTTCAAAGAATCTTGCATTATATGTTTCACATCCTGGAATAGGCTCTGTAAATATTACTGGAATATTTTTAACAGCAACTTCTGTACTAGTAAGTCCACCTGGTTTGGTCAATATCATGTCACTAGCATCCATAAAAATATTTACGTTATCTGTATAACCAAATACATATAAGTTAGAGTTGTTAAATTTTTTTATTATTTCTGTTTTCATTTTTTTATTATTACCACATATAACTACAATATTTAATTCTTTTTTGTATTTATCTAATATTCTATTTATTGTGTCAATAATATTACCATAACCCATACTTCCTGCCATAATTAATGCTATTTTCCCGTTTACTGGTAATGATAATTGTCTTCTGGCTTCTTTTTTAGTATATTTAATATTAAACTTAGGTGATACTGGTATTCCAAGTGGTAATATTTTCTCACTAGGTATTCCTTTACTTGTGAAGTCTTCTATTAACTCACTGCTTGGTATAACAAAGTAATCTGGATTAGTTTCTTCCCAAAATGGTATACATACGTAATCAGTAGCAACATTAATGAACTTTATTTTATCATTTTTCTTTCTAATGGAAGTAAGTGTCTCTGCTGGATATAGATGAGTACATATTACTAAATCAAAATTGTTACTAGTTATGTAATCTACTAGATTACCACTGAAAAACTTGTTTATTCCATATACTGGACTTTTTATTTTTAGTTTACCATATAGTTCTCCTAAGTGATATACTTTTTTAAATAAATTTGGTCTTTTCTTTACCATATCAATATATAAATTATCTACTTTTCTAGAAAATTTTTTACTGGTTAGTTCTATAGAATCTATTCGTATAGCTTCAATATTACGTTCATTAAATTCTTCAATTAAAGCTTTTGCTGCTGCATCATGTCCTCCACCAGTAGAGCAAGATAATAATAACACTTTCATACTTTCTCCTCAATATAAGATTCTATAATATTAGAACTTTCTTTTAATACATTATTAAACTCTTCCATTTTATTCATATATTCTATATAAATTTGATTATTTTTTAATTCTAACATCTTTTTCTCAATAATTTTATCTATTTCTTTATACTTAATATCTCCTTTATATTCTAATAAAGTTGCTTCTTTTTCTAAATCTTTTATTTCATTAATTAATTTTTGAATACTATCATCTTCTTCTAAAATAGTACTAATTTTTTTATAATCTTTATATAGCTTACTTTCTTCAATAGATTTATATAATTTTTCTAAACTATTCACAAAGTTCCCCCTCAATGGACCACGTTTTAGTTTCTGTTATTTTTACATTAATAATTTTACCAATATATTCTTTTCCAATATTAACATTAACTAATTTCATTGTATCGGTATATCCCATCATTTTTCCTTTTTTATCACTTTCTGATTCAATTAGAACTGGTACTATTTGTCCTTTTAATCTATCATTACTTTCTTTGGCATATTTATTTATTAGTTGATTTAATTCTTCAAGTCTTTCTTTTTTTTCTTCTAAACTTACATTATCTTCCATTTTTTCAGCTGGTGTTCCTACTCTTTTGGAAAAAATAAAGGTATAAGCTAAATCATATTTTACTTCATTAACTATATCTAAAGTCTTTTGGAAGTCTTCTTTTGTTTCTCCTGGGAATCCTACGATGATATCTGTTGTTATGCTTACATTAGGTATTTTTTTTCTTAGTTTATCAACTAGTTCTAAGTATTCTTTGGTATTGTATTTTCTACCCATTAGTTTAAGTATTCTGTCAGAACCAGATTGTATTGGTAAATGAATATATGGCATAATATTTGGATATGCTGCTATAACTTCTATCATTTCATCAGTGAAGTCCCATGGATGAGAGGTAATAAATCTAACTCGTGGTATGCCTATTTTTGCTACATCTGAAAGTAAATTTGCCATATTGTAGTTAATGTTTAAATCTTTTCCATAGGCTGTAACATTTTGACCAAGTAATGTTACTTCTTGATAATTACTATTATATAATTCTTCACATTCACTTAGTATATCTTCTGGTAATCTGCTTCTTTGCTTTCCTCTTGTATATGGTACTATACAGTAGGTACAAAATTTGTCACAGCCATACATAATATTAACCCATGCTTTAACATTAGAATCTCTTTTAACAGGAACATTTTCAATAATATCTCCTTCAATACTATAAACATTTATTTCTCTTTCGTGATTATTAATTACATTTGATAAATATTCTGGTATTTTATGTATATTATGTGTTCCAAAAATAATATCTATCCATTTATATTTTTCTTTTAATGTGTTAACAACACTTTCTTCTTGAGCCATACACCCACAGAACATAACAATAATATCTTTTTTTATATTTTTTAAATGTTTTATTCTTCCTAACATTCCTGATACTTTATTATGAGCATTTTCTCTAATGGCACATGTATTAACAATGATAACATTGGCATTTTCCATGTCATCTGCTTTTTTATAGGACATATCTTCCATAATAGCACTGATATTCTCAGAATCATGGACATTCATTTGGCATCCATAAGTTAATATATAATAATATTTTCCATGGCCAATATTTTCCATATTTTCTGGTATATCATATTCTCCATATTTAATATTAACTTGATTTTTAGTTCTTACTTTAGCATCTTTTAAATTGGGTAAATTCATTACTGCTCACTTCCTTTATTATCAATAATTCTTAATTTATCATTTAATTTTTGATATATCACTTTCATTTGTTCTTCCTGACTAACTTCAATAGTTTTATCTATATCTATCCATGATACACCACTATTTTCATCTTCCTTAATTCTTATTTCATCTTCTTCATTAGCTTCAAAAAGATATGTACAATTAAGATGTAAATGTGAAGAAACAAAATGTCCTCTTTTTATATGTGCTGATACTGGTAAAATTTCTATACTAAAAATTCCATCACTTAACAACTTTAGATTATTTATTCCTGTTTCTTCGGATGCTTCTTTTATTGAAACACGTAATAAGTCTTCATCTCCATCAGCATGTCCACCTGTCCAAGCCCATGAATTATATATATTATGATATGCCATTAAGACCTTGGTTCTTTCTTTGTTTACTATCCAATTAGAAGCAGTAAAATGGCATAATTTATTATCACGTGTTAATATGTCAGGAAACATATCTATATATTTAAGAATTAACTTTTTATCATTTTCTTCTTGAATATTGTAAGGTATAAAAGACTCAATATTTTCCTTTAAACTCATACTATCACTACTTTCTAATTTCATCACTTTTTAATATTGATAAGAAGGCATCAGAAGGTATTTCTACTTTACCTATCATTTTCATTTTCTTTTTACCTTCTTTCTGCTTTTCTAATAATTTTCTTTTTCTTGTTATATCTCCACCATAACATTTTGCTAATACATCTTTTCGCATTGCTTTTATATCACTACGGGCAATAACTTTTGAACCAATTACAGCTTGAATAGGAACTTCAAACATTTGTCTTGGTATTAGTTCTTTTAAGTTATCTACGATAATTCTTCCTCTTTTATATGCAAAATCCTTGTGTACTATTACAGATAGGGCATCTACAATATCACCATTTAATAATATATCCATTTTAACTAAATCGCTTTCTTTATATCCAATTAATTCATAATCAAAAGAAGCATATCCTTTTGTATAACTCTTTAATTTATCAAAAAAATCATATACTATTTCAGATAATGGTAATTCATAGTGAATATTTACTCTTGATGTATCAATATATTCTGTACTTATATATATTCCTCTTTTATCTTGACATAATTCCATAATACTTCCTATATATTCGTTAGGTACAAATATATTTGTTTTAATAAATGGTTCTTTTATTGAATTGATACGTACTTTTTCTGGAAATTCAGCTGGATTATCTATGTATATAATACTTTTATCGGTTAATTCTATTTCATAGTTAACAGATGGCGAAGTAGCTATTATTTCAATATTAAATTCTCTTTCTATACGTTCTGTTATTATATCTAAGTGAAGTAATCCTAAAAATCCTGTTCTAAATCCAAAACCTAATGTACTAGAAGTTTCTGGTTCAAATATTAGTGAGGCATCGTTTAATTTTAATTTTTCTAATGCTTCCCTTAAATTAGGATATTTTTTAGAATCTATTGGATATATTCCACAGAAAACCATAGGCATCATTTTTTTATAACCTGGTAATAATTCACTAGCTGGATTATTTTCTAAAGTTATGGTATCTCCTACATTAACTTTGTCTATTTCTTTAATACTTGCACATACATAACCTACTTCTCCTGCTGATAAGGTAGTTACTATTTCTTTTTTTGGAGTATGATAGCCTAGTTCAGTTACATCATAAGATGAATTAGTTGTCATCATTTTTATTCTAGATTTATTACTAATAGTACCAGATACTACCCTTATTAAAGAAATTACTCCTAAGTAAGCATCAAAATAACTATCAAAAATTAGACATCTTAATAAATTATCATTATATTTTACTTTAGGATGTGGTATTCTTTCTATAACTGCATCAATTAGTTTATCTACACCTACACCTGTTTTTCCAGATGTTAAAATTATTTCTTCTTTTTTAAAACCAAATGTTTTATTAAGTTCTATAATTCTTTCATCTATATCAGCATTTGGTAAATCTATTTTGTTTATAACTGGTATTATTTCTAAATTATTTTCTAATGCTAAATATACATTAGCTAAAGTTTGTGCCTCTATTCCTTGTGTGGCGTCTACGACAAGAATAGCACCTTCACATGCAGCCATTGATCTAGATACTTCATAAGCAAAATCAACATGTCCTGGAGTGTCTATTAGATTCAATACATATCCATTATAGTTTAATCTAACAGCATTGAGTTTTATAGTAATGCCTCTTTCTCTTTCAATATCCATACTGTCAAGTATTTGTTCTTTCATATCTCTTGTACTAACAGCATGTGTATACTCAAGTATTCTATCAGCTAAAGTACTTTTACCATGATCAATATGTGCTATTATACAAAAATTTCTAATTTTATTTATATCCATAATTAACCCTCTTAAAAATTATAACACGACTAGAACAAAAGAACAAATATTTTTGTTCTTTGTTATTTTTTAAATTTACTCTTTATTTTTCAATAGGAATATATGGGCAAAGATACTTTACAGAGTTATTATTTACTAATGTTTGACTTATTATTACTTTATTTTTTTTATTTCTAATAACTTCTATATACATTTCTGAAGAAATTATATCTTTATTTTTTTCTATATCACTTTGTTTTAAGTATCCTGCATCTATTAAATTTTGAATTGTTATACATTGATATTCTGAATTAGTATTAGCAGAATTTTCTGTCCATATACTTTGATTCATTTCTTCTGATATGTAATTAATAGCTTGTTTTTCAATGTTTTGAATTGTTAATTCTTGAGATTTTTTCTTAGCTTTATTAATCGCTACATTGACTACCGATATTGTTATTGTAAAAATTATAGATAGAATTATTATCGTGGCTAGTAATTCTATCAATGTAAAACCTTTTTTATTTAATATCATATGTCACCATCCATTATATATTAATTATTATTTTTCATTATTATAAATTGATATTTGACTAAATTCACTATTGGCATATTCTAATAGTTTTTCTATAGTATTTGCATTGGGATTCATGTATTCTTCTAGTGAAATACCGGCTCTACATAATTCTTCACTAGATAGTGTTCCTATTTCTGAAATTATAGAATCTCTTTCTTTAATAAATTCATTTTCCATATTACACCTACATCTCTAAATTATGATATACATTTTGTACATCTTCTATTTCTTCTAATGATTCAATTAAAGATAAGACTTTTTCTTCTTCTTCCTCATTTAGTTTTATATAATTATCTGGTATAAATGTTACTTCACTTGTTATAAATTTATCATAACCATTTTTTTCTAGTTCTTCTTTAACCATAATAAAATCTTCAGGTTTTGTATAAATAATTATATCATCATCATAAAGTACATCTAAAACTGGTAAATTTAGAGCATCTTCTAAAAATTTATTTTCTTCATATACATTTTCTAATACAATAAGTCCTTTTCTCTTAAACATATAGCTTACAGAGCCATCTGTTCCTAAATTACCATTTTTCTTTGTAAATGTACTTCTAACAAAACTTGCTGTTCTATTCTTATTATCAGTTAGACAATGAACCATAATAGCAATACCCGCTGGACCATATCCTTCATATCTAACTTCTTCATAGTTTTCAGAATTATTTTTATTCATAGCTTTAGCAATAGCAGATTCAATATTACTTTTTGGCATATTACTAGCTTTAGCTTTCTCTATAACCATTCTAAGTTGAGCATTATTTATAGGATCTGGATCACCACTTTTTGCTGCGACATATAATTCTTTGGCTAGTTTTTGAAAGATTTTACTTCTTTCGGCATCTATTGCCCCTTTTTTTCTTTTGATAGTAGACCATTTTGAATGTCCTGACATAATACACCTCTTTCTTTATAAATATATCAATTATTATATAATTAGTAAATACTTTTTATTTAATATATGATAATAATATTGGACTAATTATTATTAATAGCATCAGTGGTACAAAGAATAAAACAGATATTACGCTTATTTTTATTGGTATTTTTGATATTTTAGCTTTTACTTCCATCTTTCTTTTTTCTCTTAGATAGTCAACTTGTTGATATAAATTATCTATAACATTATTTCCATAAAAGTTAGCTTGATTTAATGATAAAATTATATTGTTAATACTCTCAGATGGAATTCTTTCTTGCATATCGTTTACAGCTTCTACGAGACTTTTACCAAATGTTACTTCTCTTAATGTTTCTTTAAATTCTCTTGATAATTCTCCACTTACATTGTTTGTTGTAACTTCTAAACCTCCGGATAAATTTCTGCCTGTATCTATTGATAGCGTTAATACTTCAAAAAATTGTATAGCCTCATTTTCTAATAGAATTGTTCTCTTTTTTATTTTTCTATCCAAAAAGTAATAATTGTAAAAGTAAAAACAATATATATATGTTATGATAGGACTTAAAATATATCCAAAATCAAATAACCATAGTAGTAATATGAATATGGTTAATGTACTTATAAATTTATAAAACAAGAAATCATATGCATTATATTTACATTTAGATCCTAAGGATTTAATTTTTTTATCATATTTACATATTGTTTTTTTGCTAAAAAATATTCCTACAAATTCCTTTTTATTCATTAATATTTCACCTTCAACATTCTATTTAATACTATGACATATATGGTAAATAACATAACTATAATAAATATAACAAAATATCCTAGTGGACTTTCAAATAATGGACTAAAATAACTTGGATTTAAGATATATAGTAAAAATACATTTACTAATGGTATTATCATCAATATTTTAACTACAAGATTTGATACCATTGTTGTACTCTTAAGTTCACTTTCTAATTTTTTCTTGTCATATAAAGTCTTTTCTATAGAATCAAATACTTTAACAATATTTCCACCTGTTTTACTTAGAGTAATTAAAGAAGATGATATGTATACTGAAGATTCTACTTTAACTCTTTTAGAAAATCTATCAAAAGCTGATTCTATGGTAAGTCCATAACACATTTCACTATATATTTTCTTAAATTCATACTTTAGGGTACCATCTAATTTTTCACTTACTATTTTAACAGCTTGAATTGTTGACTTTCCTGATTTAAAAGCATTATTCATAATTATTACTGCTCTTAACATATCATTGTCAATTGTTTTATATCTAATTTTCTTTACTATAATAAGTATTAAATCATATACATAGAATCCAATTATAAACACTAACAATATAAATAATAGGGATATTTTAACTTTTTTAAAAATAGACACTATTATATATAAAACTGTAATGGCAACGGCTAATACAAATTTGTTTGTAATAATATCTTCTCCACACCCTTCTCCAATTACATATTTATCATATCTCTTTACTAATGTGGGTAGTACTTTTTTTATTGGCATCCTTAGTTTTTTTAATACATTGTTATAATTAGATATTACTTTATCATATATAGAAATATTATCATTATTCTTATTAATTGTGTATTTACTTATTCTTTTTCTTAATTTATATCTTTCACTTTCTCCAATAATAAAAGTAATTAATATTATTATAAGAAACACAATAACAATCTGTATAACAATTGCAAATAATTTACTTTCCATAAATACACCTTCCTAAAAATTATTTAGTAATAATAAGTTCACTATATACTAAGTATTTAGCTATTAAAAATATAATAATACATATAATTGCTACAATACCAATATTACCTATAAGTCTTCCAATACTAGTATTTTCTTCCATTTTATTCACCAAAAATGCTTTCTAATTTAATACCTTTTCTTTTGATTTTTTCATATACATGTGGAATATATTTATATTGTTTAAATGCTCCGATTACTTCTCCATTATTAGAAATTCCTTCTTCTGTAAATGAAAATATTTCTTTTAGTTTTAAATTATCACCATCAAATCCTACGACTTCAGAAATTGATGTTACTTTTCTTTTTCCATCATATAGTCTATCTATTTGTATAACTAAATCAATAGCTTTTTCGATATAGTTCCTAATAGCACTAACTGGTAATTCCATATTGTTCATTAAAACCATTGTTTCCAATCTATTTATAGCATCTTTAGGTGAGTTTGCGTGTAACGTTGTTATTGATCCTTCATGTCCAGTATTCATAGCTTGTAACATATCAAAGGCTTCTTTTCCTCTAACTTCTCCGACAATTATTCTGTCAGGTCTCATTCTTAAAGAGTTTCTAACTAAATCTCGTATTGTTATTTCTCCTTCACCCTCATAGTTTATAACTCTTGTTTCAAGTGATATTACATGGGTTTGATGTAATCTTAATTCAGCAGCATCTTCAATAGTAATTATTCTTTCCTCTTGATCAATAAAGCCACTTAAGATGTTAAGCAATGTTGTTTTTCCTGTACCTGTTCCTCCGGAAATAATAATATTAAGTTTTGACTTAACTGCAGCATCTAAGAAAGTTGCCATACTTGCTGTTAGAGTTCCTTTTGTTAGTAATGCTTCCATACTTTCTAAACTAGTGGAAAATTTTCTTATTGTAATAACGGGATTTTTAATAGCAAGTGGAGGAATAATAGCATTTAATCTTGAACCGTCTTCAAGTCTGGCATCAACCATTGGGTTGCTGGCATCAATTGTTCTACCTAATGGTTCTACTATTCTTTGAACTGTTCTAATGATATGTTCATTATTTATAAACGATACATTGTTATCTTTTACTAATTTTCCAGCTATTTCTACATATATCTCATTTGGTCCATTAACCATTATTTCTGTAATACTATCATTTTTAAGTAAGTCTGTTATTGGTCCATATCCTGTAATCTCTCTTTGAATTAAATTAAAGATATATTCTCTTTCTTCAGGAGATAAATCATAATAAGTTAAAATATTATTAACTTCTTCATTAACATAATCTTCCAAAGATACATCACTTGGTATATTATTATCTATTAAATTTTGAATTATTCTGCTTCTTAATTCTTCTAGTTTTGTTTTATCTCTAAATATTTCATAGTCATTTAAATCATTTATAATTGGCTTACTTTTTTCTATATTAAACGCTTCTGTCAAACTTTGTTTACTCATCTGCATCACCTCTATTATCTTTTAGTAAGGTAAAAGCCATTTTTTTAATGTTATCAATGTCACTGGCATATAAACGATTAATTGTTTTATTTAGAGTAAGTATTTCTCCATTTAGCACATATTTGTCAATGTTTTTTATGTAAAAATGTTTTAATATAGTAAAATCAACATTTCCATCAATCATACTTCTTATGTCATACATGCTAATATAATCTCGTCCTATATCTCTTGAATTATTTAATAATATATAATAATTTTTCATACCTGTTTCTTTAAATATAGCAAGCATATTTCGCATATTTTTAATATCTACTAGATCATTAGTAATAATAAATAAATTATTATATGAATTATCTAAAGCAGTCAGACTTATTTCATTCATTATATGATTTGTATCTACCAATACTACATCATATTGATACTTAGCTATATTTAAAATAGTTGGAATATATTTACTTTGTATTTTATTTGCATTTCTAGGATCTGTTGGCGAAGATAAAACATCAATATTGTTGTTATAAGATATAACATAATCTGATAATTCTGTAAATCTGTTATTAGCTATTCCATCTACTAACATATATATATCTTTCTTATTGTCAATATTAAGAAGTGTTGCTACTCCTCCGGCACATAAATCTAGATCTATAATTAAGACTTTTTTACCACTTAAACTATATATTCCTGCTAAATTTAATACAGTTGTTGTTTTTCCTACTCCTCCTTTAACTGAGGATACTACTATTACTTTACCAATATTCTTATTCATTATATCACCCTACTTATTACCTTTTTATCTTCTTCTATATATCCTTTATAAGTACTTTTTACTTCATATATTTTCTTTTTAGTAACTATTCCTTGAATATTTTTTTTTAAATCTATTTCAATTGTCCCATTTTCTATTTTAATAGTATGCTCGTTGACAGAAATATTTTTATTAATTAATTCTTCTAATTTGCTATCTATATTTTCTTCTTCTATAATATCTAAACCATAATTTAAAACTATTTTATTTATATTATTTAACTCTTGTTTTGTGATAAACATGTTAGATACATCTATTACTAATAACATTATGAAAATAATTATTGGTAATATTAAAACAAATAACACTAATGTTTGTCCTTTATTATTCATATGGAAGATACCTCACTACTTTTATTGGAAAAGGATTATCTAATATAATACTAGATCCTGGTGTAATAAGATTTACTTTGCTACTAATAGCTACTACTATATAATCATCTTTATTATTAACTGATATATCATAATCAGGATACATTGTTTTAATTTCATCTATTTCTTTTCTTTGATTAATAAATTCTATTATTTCCATACTTTTATTTTCCAGTTTGTTTTTTTCATTAAAAACCATGCCAAAATCAATAATAACAAACATTAACATTATGAATATAGGTAATATTAAAATAAACTCAACTAAAGCTTGCCCTCGTCTATTCAAAGTATCCACCTACCTTACTTTAATAATTATAACAAAATAATTACTAAAAATCTACTTATTTTATTAAATTATCAACAAAAGAGCCGTTTTTTCTTCTAACCAAAAGAGAACATTCCTATTTAATAAAAAAAGAAAGAGCTTAAATCTGCTCTTCTTATCAAGACTTATTTTTTATTATCTCTAGGATCTTTTCTTTTTTTATTTTCGTCTTTTATTTCTTTATTTTCTTTTTTAGGCTTATTTACTATAGGTTCAATAATTTTTTTTGAATTATCTTTTTTTAATTTATCTACTTCTTTATTTGCTTTCTTAGTTTCTTCATCGTCGTCATCTTTAAATATCAAATAGATAAGACCTGCTATAACTAATATAATTAATATTATAATTATTATTTTAGATATATTAGAATTAGATTTTTCTTTTTCAATTTCTTCTGGTTCACTACTAGAAGGATTGATATCTATTGTAGGATTATTATCATCTTCTTTATTATTGTCTTCTTCATATGTTACATTGTTATTAACAGGAGTGACTTCAGTTTCTTTAGCTTCCTCTCTAATAACATTGATTGTATATATTTTTACATCTCCATTTTCTGCTGTAACAGTTATTCTTACTATATTGTTTCCTACTGCTAATTCTACTGGAGATTCTATAACACTTATTGCACCAACATTAGATAGTTCTGTTTCAACATTTAATTCTGTAACTTCATTTGGTACATTAATAGAGTACTCTAATACATCTTCTTCTAAAAATATCTCTTTTTCATTAATAAATAATCTTGATAAATTATTATCACTTGAAGCGTTCACTATTATTGGTAATGTTATTTCATCGTTTTCTAAAGTCAATTCATTAACACCATCTACAAAAACATAGTCTGTAATACTAACTTCTGTTTCTCCACATGATAAAGCTTTAAATTTAATATTTAGAACAACATAATCTACTTCATTGTAGTATGGGGTATCAACTTCATCAATTACTTCTTCTCCAGATAATCTTGTGTTAAATAGATACATAAATCTATCATTTAAAACATTTCCTTTCATAGTATCTAGAGAATTAACAGATATAAGTTCTAATTTATCTTTATCATAATTAATTATACCTTCAATACCATTTAATTCATAGTCTTTAAGGCTCACTATATAGTCAATTGTGAATTCATCTCCAGTAGTTATATTACTGTCTTTTTTTTCTAATTTAGCTTTTAATGTGCCTTCATAGTCTTCATTTGAAGTTATGTCCCAATTTTTTTCATTTAAAGCCTCATTAAAATAATTTACATCTAGAATATTTTTATCTTCGCTATTTAAAGACTCTTCAATTAAATCATCAATATAATCATTTGTAACAAATACTATTTTGTAAGATATATTAGTATCTTGACAAGATAGTACTATTAACATATCATTTACTAATTCAATGTCTGTTTCTTCTTCAAGATTTATTTCATTGCCTAATTCATCTAATATTTGATAAGTAATGATACCTTCTGTCATATTATCTAAGAAATCTTTCATTTCTGATACAGTAGAAACACTTTCTTCAGACTCAATTATATATAAAGTTCCATTACCTTCATCATCATTAGTTTCAAATTTTAATTCTGGATAATTAACATCACTATTTAAGATATTATCATTATCTTCATAACTACCATACATAATAGTAATAGGTTCATTATTTTCTCTTATAATTTCTCCTTCACTATTATAAATGGTAATAGGAATAATTATTTCATGTTTTCCATGTAGATGACCATCTAAGTCATATTCTTTTTCTTCTAAATAATTTAATAAATCAGTTCCACTATATTCTACTTCATTAATAAAATAGTTATCTGTAGGGGCTAATCCTCCCATTTCTAATTCAGTATGAATAGTAAAATTGCTATTTTCTATTGAATACATTCCATTTTCTAGAGCTATTTCTTCTAATATATTATTATAAACATGATATTTAAGTCCTTTACCAAACTCTATTTTTTTATCAAGTTCACTTTCTCCAATGACTCTACTTTCTTCATCAGTTAATATAATAGAAAACTTGTATTCTCCATCAAATTTAATTTTATCAAGGATATCTAATTCTATTTCAGTACCTTGATTTAATTCAACTCCAGTTATACCTTTACTGCTACAATTATGTTCTTTTGTTTCATCCAAATAAACATAATCTTCACATGTTTCAAGAGTATAATTTACTTCTTCTAAAGTTTCTAAATATTTGACATTAATTTTATTTTCTTCTTCATTTAACGTAAGTTCAAAATCATTATTTTCTTCATAGGCAAATACTGTTTTTAAACAAGTTAAATTAGAAAATATTATAGCAAATACTAGAAAAACTTTAGTTATTTTACTTATTTTCTTACTTACCTTTTTCATTTTTCCACCTTTCTTTTATATTTAATTAACTTAAATGTTCCCCCTACTTATCAAACACCTCCATTAACTATGATAATCTACTTTATTTGCCTTCAACTATCATTCAAACTAATTATAGCACAACAATTCTACAATTAAATTAACTTTACATAAATTTTACAAAAAATAAAAGAAAGAAAGAAACTCCTCTAAATACAATAATTGTTTTTTTCTTTGCAATTATAATTTTATTTGTTAAAATTATATTAGGTGGTAGAATGAAAAGAAAATTAGAAAAAATATTTAAATTAAAAGAAAACAACACTAATATAAAGATAGAATTTATTGCTGGATTAACAACGTTCTTAGCTGTTATGTATATTTTAACAGTAAATCCTAATAATATTTTAATAGAGGGATCGAGTGATCCAAAATTTTCATCTGTTTTCTTAGCAACAGCTCTAGGTAGTGCTATAGGAACTTTATTTATGGCTTTATTTGCTAATATGCCTTTTGTAGAAGCCCCAGGAATGGGACTCAATTCTACGATAGGAGCCATTTTGGGTGGTTCACTAGGATTTGCTTTTACCTATAGTAATGTTATGTCTATCGTATTTTTAAGTGGTATCCTATTTATCATGTTATCATTTATTAAAATAAAAGGTGTATCCATAAGAGAAAAAATATTTGGTGGAATACCCAAAGTTATTATAACTGCTATACCAGTAGGAATTGGGTTGTTTATTGCTTTTATTGGTTTAAAAAATGCAGGCATTATTGAACATAGTCCTTTTACTTTATTAAAATTAACGGATTTTACAGACTTTAGTCAGTATACGGCTGGCGGTAATGTATCTAAAGCACTAGTTTGTTTATTTGGATTATTATTAATTACTATACTATCACATTATAAAGTAAAAGGAAGTGTTATAATAGGAATACTAGGTTCAACACTCTTAGCCATTCCTCTAAATGTAGCTGATATAAGTATATTACTAGGTAAAGTAGATGGAATAAGTTGGAAGTTTTGGGAAAATTTCAGTACCTATTTTTCTATGGATCCAGATAATGGTGGAATATTTATGTCTATTATAAAAGGTGGTTTTGTTTTTCCAAAAGGCTCTATTATGACCATTATTATGATAATAGTTACTTTTCTAATAATAGATTTATTTGACTCTATGGGAACTATTGTTGGTTGTACTGAAAGTGCTAATTTATTAGATGAAGACGGAAAACCTAAAAATTATTCTGAATCTATGATGGCTGATTCATTGTCTACCCCAATTGGTGCTATGTTAGGAACTTCTACTGTAACAACTTATGTTGAATCAAGTGTCGGCGTAGCCATAGGAGGAAGAACTGGTTTAACTGCTTTATTTATATCAATATTCTTTTTGTTATCGATCTTTATCTTACCAGTATTTGCTTTTATACCAATTGCTTCATCGTCTGCAGCTTTAATTTATGTTGGTTCACTAATGATAAATAGTATAAAAAAGGTAGATTTTTCTTCCATAAGAAATGCTATTCCTAACTTTCTCACTATAATATTAATGCCTTTAACATATTCTATAACTGATGGAATAGGCTTAGGTATAATTACTTATGTTATTATAGATTTAATAATTTATATTATTGATAAAATAAAAGGCAATAAAAAAGCTAAATTAAATATAAATTTAATAACAATAATTGTTTCTATATTATTTATTATATATTTCTTAATGCCAAAAATTTAATATATTATTACACCTATTAGGAATGTTCTTTCATCCTATATATTACACTTAAATAAATAAAATTATACAGTATTATAGAAAAATACATTAAATAAAAAAATAATTATTGAAGAAGATTGTATCTTGTTAACAAAAAGGTAAAATACAGGTTCTAATAATGATGAGTGTAAACTTCCCAGAGGATATTTATAGAAAATAAAAAAGTAAAACTTATTATTGACGATATTATCAATAATAAGTTTTATTATTCACTATACACTAAAAGAAGATTAGTTGCTTTTATTTTTTATTTCTTCTTTTAATAAATTTAAAAATTCTTCTTTTGTAGTAGTAAATGTATCCTTACTACCATGTTTTCTATAAGAAATTATTTTATTGCTGCATTCTTCTTCACCAAGTATTAATGTGTATGGTATTTTTTTGATTTGTGCTTCTCTTAAGCGGTAGCCTAATTTTTCATCTCTACTATCAATTTCACATCTAATATCATTTTCAATTAAATAGTCATATATTTCTTTAGCATAATCTCCATGATAAGAAGACACTACTGGTAAAACATTTACTTGTACTGGTGATAACCATAGAGGAAATACTCCAGCATAATGCTCTATCAATATTCCAATAAATCTTTCTATAGAACCATATATTACTCTATGTAACATAACTGGTCTTTTCTTACTACCATCTGAGTCAATATAAGTTAAATCAAATCTTTCTGGTAAATTCATGTCTAATTGAATAGTACCACATTGCCATACTCTTCCTAAAGAGTCTTTTATGTGAAAATCTAGTTTTGGACCATAAAATGCTCCATCACCAGGATTAATCTTATATTCATGTCCAGATTTAAGACAAGCTTCTTCCAAGGCTTTTTCAGATTTATTCCATACTTCAATATCTCCAATATATTTTTCTTCTGGTCTAGTAGATAATTCAATACTGTAAGTTAGATTAAATGTTTTATACATTCTGTCAATAAAATTAATTAATCTAATAACTTCTTCTTCAATTTGATCTGTTCTCATAAATATATGAGCATCATCTTGGGTGAATGTTCTAACTCTAAATAATCCATTTAAAGCCCCACTAGCTTCATGTCGATGTACTTGACCAAGTTCTCCAATACGAAGTGGTAAATCTTTATAGGAATGAAGAGAATTTTTATATACCAACATTCCTCCAGGACAATTCATTGGCTTAATAGCAAATGTTTTTTCATCTATTTCACTTGTATACATGTTTTCTCTGTAATTATACCAGTGACCAGATAATTCCCATAATTCTTTATTTAACATTATAGGTGTTTTTATAAATTGATAACCTTCTTTGGTGTGCTCTTTATACCAAAAATTTTCAAGCTCATTTCTTAATATCATACCTTTTGGTAAAAAGAATGGAAATCCTGGACCATATTCACTAATCATAAATAATTCTAATTCACGTCCTAGTTTCTTATGATCTCTTCTTTTAGCTTCTTCTAAATCTTCTAGGTGCTTAACTAAATCTTCTTCATTTTTAAAACATATTCCATATATTCTTTGAAGCATTTTATTATTAGCGTCACCCTTCCAATATGCTCCACTTACTTTAAGTAATTTAAAATATTTTAGTTCTTTAACTGTATCTACATGTGGACCACGACACAAATCAGTAAAATCTCCCTGAGTATAACAACTAATAACTTGTTCATTTTCATCCATTCTACTTATTAGATCAATTTTATATGGATCATCTTTAAATTTCTCTAAAGCCTCTTTTTTTGATATTTCATGGCGAATTATTTTTTTTCCGTCTTTAGAGATCTTTTTCATTTCTCTTTCTATTTTTTCTAAATCTTCTTCTTTAATTACTTCATCTCCTAAATCAATGTCATAATAAAATCCTTCTTCAATAACAGGTCCTACCCAAAACAAAGCATTAGGGTATAGGTGTTTTACAGCTTGTGCTAGTAAATGAGCACAACTGTGATTCATAACACTTAGTTCTTTATCTTCACGAATATTAATCATTTATATCATTCCCTTCCTTCTAATTTTCTTTTTCTACTTTTATATCCTTTAGCTTTAGCATGACCTCTTTCATATAAAAGTTCTTCTCTTAATTTTTTATATCTACTTATCATAGGTTTTGAGTTATGTAGTTCTTTAATTAGTAAGTGATCCGGTAATTCTTTAGCTTCTTCCAGCGACATATATTTGCGAGGTGATTCTTCTTTTACCTCTGTTTCTTGACAATAGGTAACATACCTCTCTTCTGGTACTATATATGGCAATACTGCTCCTGTATCATCATACACCATTACAATTTCTCCACACATGAGCATATCCCTATTTGATAATGAATAATCAAAGTTGCATCTTTTAACAAATGGCATATTTTTCTTTATAAGATTATGTGTTAATTTTCCATTTTTTTTACTTATATTTACCCCATAATATATTCTTAAATATTTTATTAATGACATACTTTCCATAATACTACTCCTTATTTTTAATATTATTTTACATTATTAAACTCAACATTAATAAAGTATTCAAACAAAAAACACCCCTTATAAAGGAGTGTCATTAACACGGTACCATCCTAATTGATACTTAATTTAAATAACGGGTTTAACCGAATCACTTTTCATGATTAACTCCAAGGTAGTAATTACATATCTTGTTTATTAGTTTTCACCAAACACTAACTCTCTATAAAACATCAATATATAATCGTGTCCTTTTCACAGTTTTTCTTTCTGTATAGTTACATTATATAACAATTTGATAAAATGTAAAGAGTTTTTAGTGAATTTTCTTCAAAAATAATACATAAATTAATTACTATAGATTTATTTTTTTAATTCTTCTAAGATTTCTTGAATTACTTCTCTTTCGTCAAAATGTGTTCTTTTACCATTTATTTCCTTATAATCTTCATGTCCTTTGCCTATTAGAAGTATAACATCTCCTTCTTTAGCATGTTCTATACTATATTTTATAGCTTCTTTTCTATCTGGTATAACAATATATTTTCCACCTGTTTTATCTAACTCTTTTAATATATCTTTAGCAATATCTTCAAATTGCTCAAATCTATTATTATCTTCGGTTACGATAGAAAAGTCGGAATATGTTCCACTTACACGCCCCATTTCATATCTTCTATCTACACTTTTATTTCCACCACAACCAAATATAGTCACTATTCTTTTAGGGTTATATTCTCTTATTGTTGTTATTAGACTTTCTGTACTTATTCCATTATGTGCATAATCTATTATTAAATTAAATTTATCAGGTACTTTTATAGGTTCTACCCTTCCTTTTACGAAGAAATTAACTAAAGCACTTTTTATAACGTTTGGAGTAACTCCTAACATGTATGTACATAATATTGCTGCGAGGGCATTATATGAAGAAAATTTACCTGGACTACTAACTTTAAATGTATCTTTGATTAATCCATCTGTTTTAAATTCAATTCCTAAAAAATGATCATATTTAATATATTTTATATCTGTAATTCTTAAATCACTTTTTTCATTATATCCATAAGTATTAATTGTGGAACTTTTCTTATCTATCATATTAAAGACATGCTCATCATCTAAATTAAATATACCATGATGACACATATCAAATAATTTACTTTTACTTTCTATGTAATCTTCCATACTAGAGTGTTCTGTTTTACTTATATGGTCCTTTGATAAATTAGTGAATATACCATAATCAAAATTCATTCCTTTTACTCTTCCATATTTTAAAGCTTGACTAGATACTTCCATAACTAGGTATTCTATTTTATTATCAAGCATTTCTTGTATATATTTTTGTATATCATATCCATTTGGTGTTGTATTAATTATTTTATAGTGTTTGTCTTTAATATAAACTCCATTTGTTCCAATAATTCCTACTGTATTACCATTTTTTTCAAGAATTGTTTTAATCATAAAAGCAGTTGATGTTTTTCCTTTAGTTCCTGTAATAGCAATAGATGTTAATTTGCTTATTGGATTGTTAAAATAATTAATTGCTAATTTGCAAAAAATTTCTTCTGTAGATGATACTTTAATGACTATTATATCTTTGTTGGAATAATCATTTTCTACGATTATAGCTTTTGCACCATTTTTAATAGCACTATCTATATAATCGTGTCCATCTACATTACTTCCTTTAATAGCTACGAATAAATACCCTTCTTTTATATTATTTGAATTTTGTGATATATCTTTTATATCTATATCATCTGTTCCATTTACGAGTTCATATTTAATACCTGAAAGTATTTTTTTTAATTCCATAGTTCCTCCTTAATTAAATATTTACTCCTTCTTCAAGAAGTTCTTTAGCAAATATTTCTTTAAACTTAACAAGTTCTTTTTTTATAACATCTGGATATACAGCTTTTGTTGAACTGATAGCATCATATATATTCTTCATTCCTACAGTTGTTCTGTTTTCATATAGAGCTTGTGAAAATGCTTGTCTTAATATAGTTAATGCAATATCCGGGTATCTAGAAGATATTTCATAAACTCTTTTATATTCACTTGTCATATCTACGATAAATGTCATTATTTTTTCTTTGGTAAAATCACTGTAAGGTAATTTAACTCCTGTTTGAACTTCTATTTTTGGTACTGTTCTCATAAGTATTTGTACACACATTTCTTGTGTCGGTTCTTCTATTTCGATTTTTTCAAATCTTCTAACGAAAGCTTTATCTCTTAATATATATCTTTCATACTCATAATCAGTTGTAGCTCCGATAAGTTTAATTGTTCCTCTACTTAATCCTTCTTTAAACATATTGGCGAGGTCTAATGCTCCTTCTGCGTTATTACCTATTAATGTATGTATTTCATCAATAAATATTATTATTTTTTCTTTTGTTTTTAATTCATTAACTAAAGATACCACTCTATTTTCACCATCATAGTCTCCCAATAATGATGGGGTATTAATTCTATATAGTTGGTATCCCATTAGAGCATTAGGAACATCATTTAATTGTATTCTGTAGGCTAAACCTTCTACGATTGCTGTTTTACCAATACCTGGTTTTCCTACTAAAACTGCTGACTTTTCTGGAGTGAGTAGAACCATAACTAGTTCTTTTAGTTCTTTATCACGAGCAATTGCAGGATTTACTAGATACTTAACTTCTGTTAAATTTTCACCAATTTTTTCTAATATACTTTCATTCATATTATTTTCCCCTTGTAAAAATCATTATTATTAATACTAAACTTAATATTGTAACTACTAGAGACATTAAATATAATATACTGGCGTATCCGTATGAATACTCTTTTTTTTCTTTATATGGTTTTTCTGGTAACTTTCTATTTTCTAATTTTAAATTCATATGATCACTCCAAATATAATTTACTTATTTTTTCTTTTGTATCTTTATCCAAAGTATCAATAATCTTGGTTAATTCAATACTTTTTTCATATAATTTAAGTTTATCTTCATAATACTCTAACTTTTCTACCATACTTTTTATTATTTTATGAATAGCATTTCTACTTAGCGAATAATTATCACTAATTTCTCCTAGAGATAAGTTATTAAAATAATATTCTTCAAAATATAATTTTTGCTTATCACTAAATAATATGTTATAAAAGTCATAAAGTATTATTATATAATTTCTACTTTCCATTATATTAATCTCCATATTAAATAACTGATTGCTGATATAACAAGTATTACTCCTATAATAAATAGTGTATATATTAACCATTTTTTCTTACTATCTCGAATTGTATAAGATAATCCAAAAAGTAATAAAGAAGTCATTAAAAGTAAGGCTGGTAAAAATATTATCTTTTTAATAGTAAGTATTATTAATACTAAAACAATAATTGATACCATGTAACAAAATATTTTTTCTATTTTTTTTTCCATATTTCCTCCTAAAGATCTTTAAATAATCCATATATATATTTTTCTATATCAAATGGCTCAAGATCATTAATGCCTTCACCTAGTCCTACAAATTTGACAGGTATTCCAAGTGTTTCTTTTATTCCAAGAACAATTCCTCCTTTGGCTGTACCATCTAATTTAGTTAATACTATTCCAGTAATGTTTGTAATTTCTTTGAATGCTTTGGCTTGATTAACACCATTTTGTCCAGTTGTAGCGTCTATTACCAAGAGTGTTTCATCACAACTATGTCCCATTACTTTTTCAATTACTTTATTAATTTTAGATAGTTCTTGCATTAAGTTTGTTTTATTTTGTAATCTTCCTGCTGTATCTATCAATACAAGATCATAATTTTCTTTTTTGGCAATATCTAACCCATCATAAATAACTGAAGATGGGTCTGCACTTACAGGTGTGATAACTTTTGTATCCGTTCTTTTTCCCCATTCTACTAACTGTTCTATAGCTCCTGCTCTAAAAGTATCACCTGCTATTAATAAAACTTTTTTATTTAAACTTTTATATTTATTAGCTATTTTACCAATAGTAGTTGTTTTTCCTACCCCATTAACTCCTACGAACAAAATAATGGTAGGACCATCACTATTAAAATGAATTTTACTATCAATAATATCATTACCAACATACATAATAAATAATTCATCTACTATGATTTCTTTTAAGACATTAGTATCTTCTATATTTTCTTTTTTAACTCTCTTTTTTAGTAAGTCTACAAAATTCATAACTGTAGATACACCAATGTCTGCCATAATCAAAATATTTTCTAATTCTTCAAAATAATCTTCATTAATGAATTTATATTTTTTTGATAAGTTACTAAGTTCTGAAATAAATTCTTCTCTTGTTTTCTTTAATCCCTTATCATAATTTAATACTGTTTCTTCTTTGTTTCCTTTAAAAACGTTTTTAATTTTATCAAATAATTTCATGTTAGTCACCTTAATTGTATTTTTCTATTATATATCTTTCTATATCTTCCTTTGTATTATCTAACTTATCTTTAAGTATTTCTTTTTCTATATCTTTAAGTATTTCTTTTAAATACGCTCCCGGTCTTCTATTTAATATTTTGGCTATATCGTTTGCACTAATACATATATCACTTTTGTTTAGAATAGGCAATTTATTATATATATTGTTTACTTTAACTTTGTCATATCCTTTTATTTCACAAACTACCATTGAAATATATAGACCATATTTATATATATTATATTTATCCATAGGTCTTGACATTAATTCCCTTATTAATTTCATTTGTTCTTTTTCTAGTTTAGAAAAATTATATATATTTTCAACATTTAATTGAGTCCATATTCCTATAATATCATCACACATAACAATATTAGCTATATTATCAATATTTAAATACTTTTCTAATTTATATTTTAGTATTAATTTTCTTCCTTTTTCTTTTCCCCGTGATGAAAATATTTTATTTAATTCTTCTTTTTTTCTTTCTTTAGATAAATTATTTAACAAACATCCATATTTTGCTAAATAGTATCCTGTTTTATCATCAATATCAAAATCAAGTATGGAAGCAAACCTTATGGCTCTAAGAATTCTTAGTGAATCTTCTTTAATTCTATATCTAGGATTTCCTACTGTTCTAATAAGTCTTTTATTTATATCGCTTCTTGCATTAAGAAGGTCTATTATATTACCATCTTTATCAATACATATTGTATTAATTGTAAAGTCTCTTCTTAATAAATCTTTTTTTAAATTATTTATATATTTAATTTTAATAGGTCTTCTATTGTCTACATATTTTATATCTTTTCTAAAAGTAGTAACATCAAATTTACTATTTTTATATATTACTTTTACGGAACCATAGCTAACATCACTAACAGATTGTGAGGCAAATATTTCCATTATTTCCTTGGGTCTAGCATCAGTACATATATCAATATCAGATGTTTTTATTTCTAGAATACTATCTCTTGGATAGCCTCCAACTATATAAGCAACATAACCATGTTCATAAAATATGTTTAATACTTCTAATGCTTTATTATACATTGTGTCCTCCCCATATAGTAATTATACCAAAATTAATGAGATAAGTCTATGAATACGCAGAAAAAAACAAAGTAAAAAAAATCAATGTGTTAATAGAATTTTCTAATTTTATTTTTTTACTCTTGTTATTTGGGGATTACCTAAAACATTTTTTATAAAACAGTTGGCACATACAGATACATATGTGTAAGTCACCCCATCATCAATAACTAATTGTTCTCCTTCTTTTACGTAATTACCATTCTTATCAATTCGTACATTAAAGTCTGCTCCTTTTCCACATCTACAAACGGTTCTCATTTTTGTAATTGTATCTGCTACTTCTAGGAGCCTTTTGCTTCCTGTAAATGCATGAGATAAAAAATCTGTCTTTAAACCATAACATATAACACTTACTTTATATTCTTCACTAATTCTTTTCAACTGATCAATTTGACTTTCTGTTAGGAATTGTGCTTCATCTACTAGTATATAATTTACATAATCATGTTCTATTTTATATTTTAATGTTGCATACAGAGGTGTATTTTCATCTGCAATAATATCTGCTTCTTTTTCTAGTCCTATTCTAGATTGAATTAATTTTTCATCTCTATCCAACTTTGGCTTTATTAGTAATGTTATATTACCATCTTCAATTAAATGTTCGTTTTTATATAATAGATTAGCTGTTTTACTACAGTTCATTGCCCCATAGTAATATTCTAAAGTTCCGTTTCCTCTATTGTTAACTTTGTCTATTGATTCAATCGTATCAGCTAATTCCATTAATCTAATGGCACCATTTGTTTCTTCTTGTGATATTCTTTCACCAAAAGCAATGACAGGAATATTTTCTAATTTTGCTATATAAAATAATTCTTCTATTAAAGGTTGACTTAAGTATTGTGCATTATCTACTAAGACGGCACTTATTTTTTTTAAGTCTATTTTATTATATAGACTATTGCCATCTAAAATGACATTAACGTCTCTTTCTAAATTGGCTAACTTTGATTTGATTTTTTCGTTGTTTTTGGCATTAATTATAGCTACTTCCATTCCTCTTTCGTTATAATTATAAGCTATTTGACAAATAGCTGCTGATTTACTGTATCCATATCTAAAATATAATTTTGACATAATATTACTCCTTTGCTCTTGGATGACAAGATTCATATACTTTTTTTATTTGCTCATTAGTAACATGAGTATATATACTTGTTGTATTAACATTTTCATGTCCTAATAATTCTTTAACACTAATAATATCTGCTCCATTATTTAACATATCTGTAGCAAATGTATGTCTTAACATATGTGGGTGAACATGTTTTCTAATGCCACTTTTTATCATTATATCATCTAAAATATTTCTTATCATTCTTGTCGATAAATTATTGCCATTTTTATTAAGAAGTAAATAATCGTTATTTTTATTTTTTAACAATTGACATCTTCCATCTTTTATATACATATTCATTATGTTTTCACACATATGTCCATACACTACTATTCTTTCTTTTTCTCCCTTACCTAATACTTTGATGGTTCTATTATATCGATTAATTTCATTTATTTTAATGTTCACCAGTTCACTTACCCTAATTCCTGTTGCATATAATAGTTCTAATATTAATCTATTTCTTTGTCCTAATGGTGTTGTTAAATCTGGTACTTCAAACATTTTATCTAAGTCTTTATCTTTAAGATAGTTTGGTAAACTTATTTTATGTTTGGGATTAGATATTAAATTAAAATAATTATATGATACTTTTTCTTCTTTTACTAAATAGTTATAAAATGATCTTATACTACTTAATTTTCTTGATATTGTATTCTTGTCAATTTTTAAGCTATAGAGAAATTCCAAATATGCTTCTGTATCTTTTCTTGTTATGTTTATTATATCTATTTTTTTACTTTTAAAATAATTGTATAATTCACAAATATCAAATTCATAACTAATAATAGTTTTTTCTGAATAATGTTTTATTACTTTTAAGTATTCTAAAAATTCATTAATTAATTTCATATTTATTGTCTCTTTTTAAGTAAGCTTGGCTCATTTTTTCTTTTATTGAAGTTTAAATAATGTTTTATATTTTTTTCTGTGGAAATTCCTGGAGAAAGAATATAGATTTCTTCTTCAATATACACATCTATTACTTCATTATCGAATTTTTCGGTAAATTCTTTTTTTAATTCTTCAATGCTTCTATATTTATCAACGATATTACTTTCTATGTTGTTATAATTTGTATTTCTAACATTTAGGGGGATTATTATTTTTTTATCTTTAAACATTAATACTAATGTATAATTATGTGTTTTCACTTCTATCATAAATTATATTCTCCTTCTAGTATATGTGGCAGGATATATCCCTTCTAAGTAATTGGCATATCCATCAAACCCTATTTGATTTTCTTCACATGATGCTAAGTCTAACATATCACCATCAAAAAATCTATCTTCATAATTATACATTTCATCATTAGTTTCTATAGAAGGTGTTTTGATCGTATTTGTATTGTCATGTTTTATTATTCCAAGTTCTACTAATTTAAAATAACTATCTCTATATTTCTTGTATGGTATAGTTCCATTTTTAGATGGAGCAAAATAAGCTTCTACTGTTCTTATAACATCTTGTGTTTCTAGATTTTTATATCCATCTCTATAGTTTAACATGGCATCAGTTTGAACAAAATGAATACCAAAAATTTTTATTCTTTCATTTGGAGATACTAGTATATAATTTAAAACAAGTTCCTTTATTTTAGAAATATCCATTTTATCATAAGCATACATTACTGGAGAAATTTTACCATCAAAGTCATAGCTATCATGTTTTTTTTGTCCTATTGTTACACACTTTACACGATTAGGATCTATTTTAGGATTATTTATCAACAGTTCTCTATTTATCCATTCAATCAATTCATTTTGACCATTAAATTTCTTAGTAAGTTCATCTGCTTCTTTTATTTTATTTTTTCCTGTATAAATTGTCTTAGTAGTTCCGTCCTTAAATGTTATTATAATGTATGTTCCTTTCATTATTTTTCTCCCTTCATTGATTTAAATATTTTTTTCCATAAGTTATTATCTGAATAATTTAATATACCAACTTTATATATTCTAAATCCATATTTCATAAGTAATAATATAGTTACGACCATTAGTAATATTGATATTAACATATCAAACAAGCTAAACTCACCAAGAGTATACATTGTTGGAGCTAATAAACTCGATATAAATGGTAAATAAGATGCTACTTTAATAAAGATTGACCCTTTAAATATACTTGCTAGCGATGATAAATAAAATCCTGCTAATAGAATTAATACTATTGGAGTTTGTATTTGTTGATAATCTTCCATATTTGTAGTTACGGATGCTAATACTCCACTTACTATTGAATATGCAAATAGTGTTATTATTAATAACAATAACATAAGAGGTAATGCTATTTTTATATTATCCATTATTCCACTTGATGATAAAGTACTACCTAAAGTGGTCAATTCAACTGGTAAACTATTGATAATACTTCCACTTACAAAGTATCTTATTATAATTCCTATTATGCAATATATTATTAATAATGCTCCTTGAATTAGAACAAATACATTGGAAGATATTATTTTTGAGATAAAATGTGTTTTAGCACTTACGTTTGATATAATTATTTCCATGCTTTTAGTACTTTTTTCTTCATTTATTTCTGCTCCAATCATTTGTACAAGATAAACTGTTAAGAAGAAAAATGGCATTGTTATAATAGTTACAACTAAATTGGTTAACATATTATCATCTTTATTTTCAGAATCTAATATTATTCTCTCAACTTCTACTTTACTTTCTATTTTTTCATACATTTCTTTTGTTATATTATAACTTTTTAATACTTCTTCTCTTTTTACACTGTCAAGAGTATTAGATATTATAGTATAAGTTATCGTATCCATACTGCTATTAGTTATTAACTTAGAAGTTATATAATTAGTTTCATCTTTGTCTATTACAATAAGTATTTTATCAGTATCTTTTATTTCTTCTATAGCACTATCATATCCTTCTTTATATTCTTCTATGGAATATTTTGTTTCTGATTTTAGATATTCATTATTTATTTCATATACATTTTTAAATGTATCTATTACACCAATATTATCTATGATCAGTATTTCTTCATTATTATTGAAGTCTCCTCCAAATAATTTAATTATTGAATCCATATTTATAAGTGCAGATATTACTAATAATATGATTATATTTACTACAATAAACCATTTACTTTTTATTTTCTTTCCTAACGAATATTTTGTCAAAAAACCTAATTTATTCATAATTTTCACCTACTACTGATAGAAATATTTCATTAAGAGATGGATCTTCTTCAGAAAACATTTTTATATCATATTTGCTTATTTCTTTGAATATTTTATTAGTATAACTATCATCCTCAATTGATATTATATATTTATTATTTTCTTCTTTAATATCTATTACACCATCTAATTTTTTTATTTTATCTATATTAAAATCACCCTTAACAATTATATTTTTCTTTTTATACTTATCTTTAATATCTGTCAAATACCCACTTAGAACACACTTTCCTTTTACTAAAACTACTAACTTTTCACAAAATAATTCGACGTGTTCCATTCTATGAGAAGAGAATATTATTATTGTTCCTTTCTTCTTTAGTTCTAATATTATGTTTTTGAATAATTCAACGTTAACTGGATCCAGTCCTGAAAATGGTTCATCTAGTATCAATAATTTTGGTTCATTAATGATAGCTGATATAAATTGTATTTTTTGTTGATTCCCTTTAGATAACGACTTTATTTTTCTCGATTTATATTCTTTTATGTTAAATCTCTCTAACCAGTAATCTAATCTTTCTTCGATTGTTTTTTCGTCTAATGACTTTAATGCGCCATAAAACTTTATTTGTTCATCGACGGTAAGTTTTGTTAATAAACTTCTCTCTTCTGTTAAAAATCCTATAATGTCCGTTACTTTGTAATCTATTTTTTTTCCATTTAATAGTATTTTTCCATCATAATCATCAATAAGCCCTAAGATCATTCTAAAAGTCGTCGTTTTTCCTGCTCCATTTAGTCCTAATAATCCAAAAATCCATCCTTCTTCAACAGTAAATGATAAATTATCTACAGCTGTTATATTTCCATATTTTTTTGTAACATTTTGTACTTCAAGCATATAACCCTCCTTGATTTTTATTATATTAGATATAATTATCAATGTCAATAACTACATATTCTACTTACGATACCTTTGTTTGGTCCTTTCATTAATATTATACGAAATAAATTTTAAAATTACTTTTATTTTTTTTAATTTTATTATTTTTTTCAAATAAAAAAAGAGAATGTGTTTTCTTATCCTCTTATGATGATTTTCTTTTTATTAAATTTTTTCCTCTATCCAATAATTCTTTGGTAGCAGGTGTAATCATGTACATAATTGCAGTTATTAGGAATATTAATACTATAAAGGTAATTCCTAATACTATGACACAAGTTAATATAGAATGAATATTATTGAAGAAAAGTATTTCAATATATTTAAATAAATAACATACTATAAAAAATATTATTACTGTTATCATATATGTTGTTACTACTTTATGTACACCTAACTTTTTTAAGTTTGTTTTACCAGTATCCTTAGCTTTTAAGACAATATTTACAAAATATGCTAAAGATGTAGCAAATAATAAACCATCTATACCATAAGGTTTAATTAATACAAATGATAATATTAAATTGATTATAGCGCATGTTAATGTATGATTCTTATTGGTTTTAAATTGTCCATTAGCATTTATTAGGGTTAATAATGGGTAGTATATAATACCTAAGAATAGTGTTGCAGTAAATAATACAGCTGTTCTGTAACTTAGAATATATGTTGGATCATTTATCCATAGATTTACAAAAGTTCTTATTCCTAGTAAAAATGTTAATGATAAGGAAAAAGAAATAATTGAAAATAACGTAAATGATTCATTATATAAACCAATAACTTTTTCTTCTTTTTCATCACTTGCTAAAACATTACCAAATGAATATACTGATACTACTTGTATTCTAGAGGCTATTTCTGATAAAAACCTTAATATATAATTATATGTTGTATATATACTTACTATGGTTGGTCCTAGAAATCCCATCAATAATATGGCATCTACATTATTTAGTATTAAATAGCCTATTTGACTTACACCTAAATCTTTTACCATTTTTACCATAGTAGTATTCTTGTTTTCTACTTCTTTTAACCAATAATATCTCTTTTTAACAACTATTCGCATAGTTATTTCTTCTAGTATTTTTACAATTAATATAACAATTGCTATACTTTCTAAATTTCTAAATTTTATAGATGCAAAAATTATTAATAAATCACATATTATTTTAAAAGTATTTATAACACTAGAATAAATATATTTTTCTTGATTAGAACATAATATGGAACGATATGTCTGCGTTTTTCCAAAATATGCTATTAAATAAGAACAACATATTACTATAAAACATATTAAAGCACTGCTTCTATAACCATCTGTAAATCCATAAAACAAGTATAACCCTAGGCTAACTATGGCTACTATGGCAATTATTATTATACCAATTATTTTAAATATATATCTGCTTCCAGAATATATTCTATTAATATCATCTTTATTTTTTTCAGCAAATGGCTTATATAAACTATAAATTACAGCATCGTCAAAACCAAATTGTGCTAAAAAGACATAAGATATAATTTGGTTTATAGTTTGATAATAACCATTTCCTACATCTCCTACATATTTAATCAAAACATTCATTTTGACTAGACCAATTACTCCAATTATAATATATGGTAATATATCTGTAATTACATTTAATAGCATTTTTTTTGTTCTCATATTTTCTCCCTATAGTAATTTACAATTTATAGTTCATCATACTCTTCTATCTTTATTTCTTCTTTTAATTTTTCATAACTATATTCTTCTATTTCATATTTTTTATTTATTATATCAATAAATTCTGTTATTTGTTTTTCTTCTGATTTAAAAAAAGTAATATTTAAAATGATAGTATTTTTCTTAACATCTAGTTTGTTTATATTAAATTTTGTATTACTGGTAATATCTTTTATTAGTTCTTTTATTCTATCTTTTGAGGAAGTAATTGTAACTTTAAATTCTTCACTTGTTTGTTCATATTTACTTTTTTGATTGACTATTTTATTAACATATCTTAGAAAAACATTAGAGAACAAAATTATTACTGTTCCTGATATTGCTTCAAGTATAAAACCACTAGCACATAAAACTCCTATTGATGCTGTACACCATAATGTTGCTGCTGTTGTTAATCCTCTAATTTTTACTCCATCTTTTAATATTACTCCAGCTCCTAAGAAACCTATTCCTGTTACTATTTGAGCAGCTATTCTTGTTACATCTATGTTATATCCATTTAATAAAACTGAAAAACTAACAAATAAATATGATCCCATAGCTACTAGAATAGTTGTTCTAAGACCTACAGAACGGTGTCTATATTGTCTTTCTATTCCTATAAAAAAACTTAGAAAAAAACATATTAATAAATAAACTATAAACTGTTCTAAACTCATATTATTCCCTCTATTCTTTATTATAATTATACTAAAAATTCAAAAAAAGTAAACATTTTTTTAAATTGGGTATTTTACTTTAACCATTTTTGCTTTTTTGAGTAAACTATATTAGATACTTAAAGGAGGTATTTATTATGTATTACTATGGTGGATACAATAGTGGATATGGCACAGGTACTAGTGGATGTGGATGTGGTGCTTCATATCAATCATATCCTAGTTACGGATATCCTAGCTGTGGATGCGGAGGATATGGAGGATATGGAAGTGCTGCTGCTATTGTTTTAGTACTATTTATTTTACTAGTTATAATTATAGGTACTAGAACTTTTAATGCCTAGCTCTATATTTTAAGGGAAATGCTTCCCTTTTTTTATATTATGTGTTAAAATACTTCTTGGAAAGAAGGGATAGTATGCTTAGAACTTGTGATATTCTTGATGAAAAAGATAAAAGAGTTAGAGCTGAAAATAAAGAGGTTGTTTTTCCTTTATCAAATGAAAAAAAGAAATTAATTCACGATATGCTAGAACATTTAAGATTAAGTCAGATAGAAGAATATGCTGAAAAATATGATCTTCGTCCTGGTATGGGTCTTGCTGCTCCACAAGTTGGCGTTAATGAAAGATTTTTTGTGGTTTGTCATGAAGAGGAACCTGGCAAATTTAAGGATTATGTATTAATTAATCCTAAACTTATTTCTAATTCTGAAGAACTTATATATGCATCTGAAGGAGAAGGCTGTTTAAGTGTTAATAGAGATGTCGTTGGTATTGTTCCTAGATATGCTAGAGTTACTTTTACTGGATATGATGTTGATGGTAATCCTATAAGATATAGAGCTAGAGAAGAACTATCAATTGCTTTTCAGCATGAACTTGATCACTTGAATGGAATATTGTTTGTTGATAAAATTGATCCAGATAATCCATTTAAAGACAAAGATTTTATGAGAGAAATATAAAATAGTACCTAATTAAGGTACTATTTTATTAATTCTATATTTATATCAAAATTATAATCTTTTATAAACTCATTAGTGATAGGTATTGTTATTGATAATAAATCACTAGTTTCATTAATATTTATATTTCCTACATTAGCATATTTACTAAACTTTTTAGAAAATGTTAAATTTCCATCTGTTCTACACTCGATTTTAGGATATTTACCTTCTACATTTATATATATTAGTTTATTATTTGTATCTGATAGAAAACTGATTGTACATTCCTTTTGCGTACATTCTTCTAATTCTACACTAGTATATTTATCATTATCTTTCATAATATTATTTTCTATTATAGCCTTATCATTAATTAGTATTGTTTTAACTAACATATCGTCATTCTTATCTTTTACTTTAATAGTTAGATTCAATAAGAAATATGCAAGACCAAAAGCTATTACACTTGCTAATACTACTTCAACAGTTAGATAACCTTTATTGTTTAATTTTTTCATAGTTTTTCTACCTCTAAATACGAATAATAATAGTTATTATATACTTCTGTTTCTATTATAAGATAATAATTATTTTTATTTTCAATATTATTTTCTAAGAAGGCTATATAGTCTTTAAAAGTTTGATTAGTATTATTAATTTTTTCTAAGTCTCCATAATTAGATATATATATATTGTTTGTACTTTTTAATTCATTACATAGTCCTTTACAATAACTATCTATTTTTATTGTACTTGTATATTCTTTTATTAGAGTATTTAATGTTCCATCTTTTATCATTGCATCTCTTACATTAGCTAACTTGTATATACTATCAGGATTATAATAATTTATTTTTTCTTTAAATCCCGTAAATAGTTTTCCATAACTTACATACATAGTTACTAATACAGATAATACTATTACTGATACTACTACAACTTCTGTCATCATAAACCCTTTATTATTCATTTATCCTCCTAGATGTTACATTTACTTATTTTTATTTCATCTGCATCTTTATATACATATTTTTTATTTTCATAAACCACTCCACCATTATATGTGTTGTTATATGGATCTGTTTTTTCTTTGTCAGTTAAATCTAAGTCATCTACACTTATATAACAAGTACCATTTTTAAAATTAGTTAATTTATTTTTATTATTTGAATAGTATAATTCTGCTGAAGATTCAATAATTCTTTTTTTGGCATCATCTTGTTTGGCTTTGCTTCTTTCTATTGAGGCAGTAATACTTGGTATAGCAATGGCTGATATAGCTATTAGTAAAACTATTACTGCTAATAATTCTATTAGTGTAAAGCCTTTGTTATTTAATTTCATATATTCACATCCTTTAATTTTTCTATAATGTTGGCTTCTCCGTCTAGTATACTAGATATAGAATGTCCTTGATTAAGTTCATTTATAACATAACTTAATTTATATGAACAATCTATCAAAATAAACCACTCTTTTTTTCTAATATTTTCTGGTACATAAGATAAATTTGTAGCATATACTCTATCAAAATATTTTTTCTTGTAAAATAAATCAAATTTATCAGGACCACTTGTAAACAAGGCAAATGTTGCCATTAAAAATATTCTATTAGCTTTTAATTTCTTTAGTCTTTCTGAAGTATCTAATAGTGATCCTCCTGATGCAATCATATCATCTGCTACGATAACATCTTTTCCTTCTAGTGAATCTGGGCCTAAAAAGCGATGTTCTATTATTGGATGATGTCCATTCTCTAGTTTGGTATAATCTCTTTGTTTGTAAAACGAAGCAACAGGAATTCCTCCTAATATATCAGATAGTAGACTTGCTCTTTTCATTGCTCCTTCATCAGGTGATACGACAACTAAGTTTTTAGAACTTATATTCTCTTTTGTTATTAAATTAAATAACATTTCATCGGTAGCATATATATTTTCAAAGGCAATATCTGGTATAGCATTACATATTCCACTATTATGAATATCAAACGTAATTACTTCATTTACACCACTTTTTACTAATTCTTGTAAGGCTACAGCACAGTCTAGTGATTCACGGCCTGATTTTTTATCTTGCCTTGATTGATACATATATGGCATAATTAGAGTTATTTTTTTAGCATGTCCACATATTGCACTTAGAATTCTTTTTATATCTTGGTAATGTTCATCTGGCATCATATTATGTGTTTTTCCAAATGCTTCATAAGTTATATCATAGTTAGTAACATCAGATATAATATAGACATCTTTTTCCCTAATGGTTTCATTTATCAATGCTTTACCTTCTCCGTTATTAAATCTTACTAAATCAATATCTACTAGATAATTATCTTGGGTATTTCTTAGAGCTTGGATATGGGTATTAATTTTTGAACCCATTTCTTTAAAATTCTCTGGTACAATAATTTTTAATTCACTCATTTTACTCCTCACTAATTTCCGTATTTTTAAATTTTATATTTAGAAATTTACGACTAGATAGATAATCACATTTATGAACAAATCTTTCAATTTCATTTCTAGGTATAGGTAATATTTCGTTTCCTTTATAGTCTTTATTCCATTTACCCATATGCGCTTCTATCATAGTACATAATTTTCTTACTTCTATTATATCCATTTGTAATTCATTATGATGTTCCATTATTAGTTTTGAGACAATTAGTGGGTGTTCTATTTTGGTATATTCTTCTTTAGGTAGACCTAATTTACATCCATCATGCAATACTAAGGCCATAATTATTAAGTCTTTGTCTTCATCATTAAATCTATCTTCTATATTGAACAATTCATAAGCTATTCTTATAGCTACCTTAGTATGTTTTAATAATCCATGCTTGGTGGTAGAAAATTTTGGATGATATTTTCCAGTTGAAGAAGCAGGTATTTCGAAGAAATAGTCTGGTAGTAAATTAATTAGTTTTTTTAAATCTTCTTTATTACTTTCTTTTTTTAAATAACCTATTTCTTTTTCAAAATATTTTATTTTATTCATTATTCCTCCTTATATTTACATCTATTTTATTATAAGGTATCTCAATATTGTTTTCTTTAAAATATTTTAATATTAAACCATAATAGTCTCTTTTTATTTGGTATCCTTTATTAGGAGCACACTCAATGCTTACTAGATATGATATAGATGATGAATTAAATTCATTTACTCCAAGTAGTGAGTAATCTTTAACATTTTCTATACTTAAAACGTCTTTTTTCATACTTTTTAAAGTATCTTCTAACTTTTCTATATCCGTTCCATAAGCCACGGGTAGATCTATATATAGTATTGTATTTGACATATTATAGTTTATAACTTCTTTAAAAGATGAATTAGATATAGATTTTATATCTCCATTAAATCCTCTTATCTTAGTACTTATTAACCCCAATGATACTACTTCACCTTTAAATCCATTTATTAAAACAGTATCACCAATATTATATTGATTATCAAATATTATTAATATTCCACTTAAAAGATCTCTTACTAAGTCTTGGACAGCAAGTCCTAATACTACCCCAATTATTCCAATAGAAGCTACAATTGAAGTAGTATTTACTCCATAAACATTTAATATAGATAATACAACAAAAGCTACGATTAAATATTTTATAACATTAGTTGTTAGAGAAATTATTGTTTTCTTTTTATTATCTATCTTTTTTGTTTTAAATATTTTAAGTATTATTGTTTTTATAATTGCATATATAATTATTCCTAATAATATATATATAGCTGGTTGATAAAAACGTGGAGATGTTAATATTTTCATTACAAATCACTTCCTTTTATTTTACATAATATTCTATATTTTTTATAAATATTTTGATTTAATATTTGTCTTAAATTTTTCTTTGTTATAATTGGTCACTTCCTATTATTTCACTTAGTATAGTATTAGATAAATATATATATTTTGATGGGATTCTAATATTATTATCTATGATTTCTAATTTATTATCATTAATTAATTTTTTTATTATTTCTTTTTCTAAAATATTAGTGTTATATTTTTTATTGTAATCTAGATAATTAATTCCATCTATTAATCTAAGTCCTAATATTAAACCATTCTCTTTTCTTGTTTGTTTATTTTCATAGTTATTTTCAAATATGAAATTATCTTCTAAATACTTAGATAAATTTTTAGTATTAGATATACGATAGTTATTAATATAACTTACTGCTCCCAAGCCAAATCCATAATATGATTCATTTAGCCAATATATTTTATTATGAATACTTTCATAACCTTTTTTTGCATAATTACTTATTTCGTAATGATTATAGCCTTTCTTTTTTAATTCTTCTTTTATATAATTATACATTTCATAATCTATATCTTCTGATATTGGAGTAAATTTATCGTTGTATAATTTAGTATTTTTTTCTAATATTAGTGAATAGCATGATATATGTGGTATATCTAATAATAAGAAGTTATGAATATCTTCTTTTAATGTATCAATATTATCAGTAACTCCATATATTAAGTCAATATTTATGTTAGAAAAATATTTTTTTGTTAAATCAATGGTATCAAATATTTCTTCTTTAGTATGAGTTCTTCCTAATATATTTAATGATTCTTTGTTAAATGATTCCACACCAAAACTTATCCTATTGACACCATATGATTTTAGAAGATTAATTTTATTTATATCCATATCTTCAATATTACTTTCAATAGTAAATTCTATATCATCTTCTTTATTAAATATATTTGTTATTTCTAGTAGGTATTCTAATTCTTCTAGAGTAAGACTTGTTGGAGTACCTCCACCTATATAAAGGGTGTCTATTTTTTCTCCTTTATATCTTGTATGTATTTCTTTTTTTAAATTATTTAGATAATTTTTTATATATTTTTCATTATAATTCATTTTACAAAAATCACAATAATTACATATTTTTTTGCAAAATGGTATGTGTATATAAACTCCTAACATATTACCACTCTATTTCTTTTATATTGTTCTTTTTTAAGAATTCGTTTGTTTTAGAAAATGGTCTACTGCCAAAGAAACCGCTATTTGCTGAAAATGGTGATGGATGGGGTGATTCTATAATATAATGTCTTTTATTAGTAATTAAATTTTTTTTACTTCTGGCATAATTTCCCCATAGAATAAATACGATAGTTTTTTCTCTTTCATTTAATTTTCTTATAATGGCATCAGTATATTCTTGCCATCCTATTTTGCTATGAGATGTAGGCGTATCTTTTAATACTGTTAAGACACTATTTAAAAGCAATACACCTTGATTAGCCCATGAAGTTAAGTCACCAGTAGTTTTAGTTATTCCTAAATCGTCATATAATTCTTTATATATATTTTTAAGAGATGGTGGTAATTTAATACCTTCATTTACAGAAAATGACAATCCATTTGCTTCATTTTCCCCATGATATGGATCTTGTCCTAAAATAACCACCTTTACATCATTATAATCTGTAAGTTTTAATGCTCTTAGAATATCTCTTTTTGGTGGATATACTATTTTCTCTTTATATTCTTTATTTATAAACATTGCTATGTTTTTAAAATAATTCTTTTCATATTCTTCTTTTAAGACTGCATCCCAATAATTATTGGTCATTATTTTCCTCCATCTACAGCTAATTTTAATTCATAACACTTTTCTATTTGTGGTCCATTTGGACATATTGGTTTACCACTCTCGTTCATCTCACAGATATGAAATTCTGCTACATCTTTGATTGTTTCTATGTAAAACTCACAATCTGTGACATCTTTGTATTCTTCTTTTGAGGCGGCGGGATTATAAATCTTTCCATTTTCATCACCTTTTATATATCCATATTCTACTAGTGTTTTTAATGGTATTTTGTTGTTTTTATTAATATTCCCACATATAGGTAATTCTTTTGGTGTAGTGTTTACACATTCTAATGCCATAGCGGTAGCTCCATCTATAATGTTTGCAACAAGAATATCTCTTTCTTTTTCTTTAGCTTTTTTCATAGTATTCAATGTAACTACTGTTACTACAGAGGTGATTAGAGCTAAAATTATTAGGGTAGCAAGTAATTCTATTAATGTAAAACCTTTATTTTTCATTATGTCACATCCTTCTTTATTTATAACTTAATTATATAATAAGTATAGTTAAATAACAAGAAAAAGACTAAATTTATTAGTCATTTTTGTATAAAGTATCAACTGCTTTAGCATTTAAAGTTAAATCAGCTGTAATTCCTTTTTTGTAAGCATAATATGCTGCACTTCCTATCATCGTAGCGTTATCTGTGCAATAATTTATTGATGGATATGAAAAATTAATATTCTCTTCGTTTGACATTTCTGTTAATTTTTCTCTTAGATAGCTATTTGCTGCTACGCCTCCTGCTAATACAAGATTTTTAACATTATATTCTCGTATTGCTTTTTTTGTTTTCTTGACTAGAACTTTAACAACTCTTTCTTGAAATGAATTGCACATATCATTTATTCTTATTTCATTACCTCTTTGTAATTCATTATGTACTAAATTTACAATTTTGGATTTGATACCGCTAAAACTAAAATTATAAGTATTGTCATCTAATGGAAGAGGTAAATCATAAGTGTCTTGTCCTAACTTAGCTAATTTATCTACCTTTGGTCCTCCTGGGTACTCTAGTCCCAATACTTTTGCTACTTTATCGTAACATTCTCCAACAGCATCATCTAGAGTTGAACCTATTCTTTTAAAGGTATAATCATTCTCCATATACACTAAATCTGTATGTCCACCAGATACAACTAATGCAATTAGAGGGAACTGTAATCTTTTCTCTAAATTATTGGCATATATATGTCCTGCTATATGATGAACTGGTATTAATGGTTTATTTAAAACCAATGATATCGTTTTAGCACATTCTACTCCTATTAATAGTGATCCAATTAAGCCTGGCCCATAGGTTACCCCTATGATATCTATATCTTCTAGGGTTAAGTCTGTTTTTTCTAGTAGTTCATCTAATACTATAGTTATCGATTCTATATGGCTACGACTAGCTATTTCTGGTACTACTCCTCCAAATTTTTTATGAATATCAATTTGTGTATTTGTAACTGTAGCTATTTCTTCTGTTCCATTTTTTACAATACTCATACTTGTTTCATCACAAGATGTTTCTATTGCTAAACAATATATATCTTTCATTTACATCACCTGTTTCTCCATTAAAATACCATCTTCATCTCCATAATAGTATTTTCTTAAGCTTACTTCTCTAAAGCCAAATTTTTTATATAAATTTCTAGCTATTTCATTACTTATTCTTACTTCTAAAGTAATATTTATCATTCTTGTTTCTATAGCAATACTTATAACATGAGACATTAATTTAGTAGCAATTCCTAATCCTCTATATTCTTCTTTAACAAACAAATTATCTATTTCCATTCTGTCATAGATAATTGAAAAATCTAAATAACCTACACTTATATCATCATAGAAATACTCTATTCTTCTTCCAAATGGATTGGATGCTACTATTTCTACTTCTTTAATCATTTTTATTTTCTAATGCCTGTGGTTGTTTTAAATAATTAGGTAATAATTCGTGAGACATTACCTTTCTTTTATTTTTATAATAATTAATAATAGAAAGTATATCTAAATCTACTTTACTAGTATAGTATTCTCCTAAGGTATAGATGTTATCTCCCACTAGTGTAGGATTATATTCTTTTATTAATTCTATAATATTCGTTTCATTCATAAATTGTTCATTAACTACTTCTTCATAATTCTCATCATATAATCCAATATAATAATTATTATTTTTAGCACTTATTAATGACATAATATATTCTTTTTTTTCTTTAGTACTTAAAGCTAATTCTTTTAAACTTGACATAGGGTACAAAGAATTATTAACTAAATATCCGTAGGTTTTTGCAATAGTTACACCGATTCTTATTCCAGTAAATGAACCTGGTCCTACACAAACCATTATGGTATTTACTTCTTTAGGAGAAATACTATTATTATCTAATAATGTTTTTATATCATTTGCAACATGTTTAGAGTGTTCTTTTATAGAAGACTTATTTATGCTACCTAATATAATATTATCCTTAACAATGGCAATAGATACATCAGAAGAAGATGTATCTATAAATAAACTTATCATAAAATGTCCTCACATACTCTAACGTATTCTTCACCATAAGGCTTTAATATTATAATTCTTGTATTTTCATCTACTATTTTAAATTTTATATCTAATCTTTCCTCTGGTAAATAGTCTTTAATTAATTCAGCCCATTCAATAATAGTTACTCCTCCTTTAGTATAGTATTCTTCTATACCAAGTGATTCTATTTTATCTTCTACTCTATACATATCCATATGATATAAAGGTAATTCTCCATTATATTCTTTAATTATATTGAATGTTGGAGAAGATATTTCAGGAATAGTCATAGCACTAGCAAATGCTTTAGTAAATACGGTTTTACCACTTCCTAGGTCTCCATTTAAACAAATAACCATATTAGGAAACTTCTCTGATTCAATATTTTCTGCTAACTCCATTGTTTCATTTTCATCATGTACTGTTATTTTGTATTCATTCATTTTAATCTTCCTTTCATATTCAATTACATTATAGCAAAACTCAATATAATATTACAATAGTTTTATAGCATTTTTCTTATTTTAATTTACAGAAAAAAAGAATTATTTTTTGTTTGTTAATTCTACATATTTTTCATAATAATTATTTATAACTTCTTTATTAAATGGTGTTTCTCTTACTCTAACCATATCTATTAAATTACCTAATTCATATTTTAAAATAAAATCTAATCTATTAGAATAGTGCATTTGTTTTTTATGGTATTTATATTCCATACGATCTAGTATTTTAAAACTTCCGTTAGGGAAAACTCTTAAATCTAAGTCATAGTCAATGTATTTTATTACTTTATTATCAATTAGTGCTGGTGTTGCGATATTACAATAAAAATATATTCCATAATCTTTTAACTGACCTATAATATTAAACCATCTATCTTTAAAGAAAAACATGATAGCAGGTTCTTTCGTTTTCCATACTTTTCCATCTGCATCTACGACGGTTGTTTGATTATTACCAAAAACTAAATAATCATCGTGTATTTCTAATAATGTTGCTTCATCCCAAGTTCGATGTAATGATCCGTCATGTTTATAGCAATGAATTTGTAATTTATCTCCAACTTTTATATTATTATCCACAAATTCACTTCCCTCCATTAAGTGTATTATACCACTATATTAATTTCTTTTGTAGAAAAAAATAAAAAATATCGACAAATATTATATTATTTGATATAATTTTATAAGAATATGGAGGTGTTATAATAGATATTTTTAGATGGTTTTTCTTAGGACTAAAAACTGTTATAACTATGCCAAAATATTTTATACAGGGTATTATAACATTATTTAATCCAAAGAAAGCAAATGAAATTAAGTACAATGGTAAACCTGTTATACCTATAATTATTTTATCTTTGACATTGGGTACTTATCTTATTTGTGTATTTATTTGTTCTAAGTGGTATGTTCAGCAATTGAAGTTGGATTTTCTTACAAACGATATTTTAAAAACTACAGAAGCTTTAAAAGATGAAAAGCAAGAAACTATTGATTATGTTGAATATTATCCAGATAGTGAAGACAAATATAAGAATATTAGTTTTATGAATGTTGATTTTGGGGAATTATTATCCAAAAACAGCGATACTGTGGGGTGGATTAAGGTTAATAATACTAATGTTAATTATCCAGTTGTACAAACGAGTGATAATGCATACTATTTAAAACATGATTTTAATAAAAAAAGTAATCGTAGTGGTTGGGTTTATGCTGACTATCGTGATGATTTTAAATATTTTGGTAATAATTCTATTATTTATGCTCATAATACAAGAACAGATACGATGTTTAGTACATTAACTTGGTGTTTAAAAGATAGTTGGTATACTAATGTCGATAATCATTATATCAAAGTATCCACTCCTACATCTAATACTGTATGGAAAATATTTTCAATATATATGATTAAAACAGAAGTATATTACTTAAAGACTTATTTTGAAACAGAGGAAGAACATCAAAAGTTTGTTGATACGATTAAAGGAAGAAGCATATATGATTTTAATGAAGATATTTCAACGGAAGATAAAATTTTAACTTTATCTACTTGTAATAATGATAGTACAAAAAGAATTGTTATTCATGCTAAAATGATTAAAGCTGAATATAAATAAAACTGATTAGTAAAAAATTCTAATCAGTTTTATTATTATCTAATAACTACTCTTGTGGATATATATTCGCTTTGATTATCACTAGTAGCATTATAGTAGAATATTCCATTACCAACTTCATTTCCAGCCATTCCACCACGTATAAACCAGTTATTTACTTTGTCGATAAATACAGAGTAATTGTTGTACCAAGCACCTGTATTTGACGATGACAAAAGTATTTCTTTTGTAGCGTCTCCTAAGATAAAGTTAGTACCACTATACAAATCATAATCAGTACTAGGGATAGTAGTGTTATATTTGAAATTACTATTATTTAGTGCTAAAGAATTATTTGTGGAATAATTTGCCATAACAAATTCTGAAGCACTTCCTGCCATATCATATACTCCATAGATGTTTCCTGTAGTACTGTCTTTTTCGTCTTTTCCTGAAATATATGTATTGTTTGAAGTTATCTCTGTACATTTCATGTTAGAACATATTCCATACTTTGAATGGGATAGATAACTTATAGTTCCCCATTCACTATTTTTTATTATATGATAACTGTTTGCTTTACCTTTTATAGCTTCATAATAATTAGATAAATTATTATTTCTCCATGATTCTTGATTAGGTAGTATAGTAAAGTTACTGCTATTGGTTAGGCAATTATCTTTGCAACCATTAGATACTTCGTACTTACCAACCCAAAATCCTAATAATTCCTCATTGTTAGTAAAACTACTTGGTGTATAGTATTTGTCATTATCATTTTGTGTTAAAGGTATTATTCTCCCCTCATCACTATAACAAATATTATCTTTACAGTATATACTTCCTCCACTTTCTTTATTTTTTTCAAAAGATATATCTATTCCTTTAGTGTAAGCATCATAAGAACTTATATTAGGTTCTCCAGTAACATTCCATAAACGATACTTAAATCTTGGTATCCATACATAAAATTCATTTATATCACTATCTTTAATAGTAGTTCCTAAAGGACTACTTTTATAATAGCTATCCGTTGTCATTGGATAAAAATTATTATATCCACTTACTAAATTATCAGTTATTAATATTAGATTATCCCTATAATTATTATTTACTTCTTTACTTGTCAATATATCATTATATACATATAAATCACTAACTAAAACATTTCCTATACCACCAATAGTTAATATATTATAATTTGTATTGATTGCCATACTATAATTTAAAACACTACTACCATTTATATATAGATTTATGTCTTTATCACTCATAGTAAGACTTATAATATAAAATTTATTTTCCTCAATAATATATTTATTAGATGTTATATTAAATCCATTTATATCTATAATAAAATTATTATTTTTAGTATTATATCTTAAATTAAATCCATCATTTGAAATAATATCTATATCATTATGCTTTAAGTCATTTAAAGCCAATCTTTCTACAATACTTATGTTCTTATTAATATACTTACTTAAATTTATATCTAATTTATTATTTTCTAATATTAAATTTTTATCAATTACATTTATATTACTTATATTTTTTATATTATTATTTTTACTTGATATATCATGAATAACCTTTTCTCCATCTTTTAAAACTATAGAATTAGCCCACATTTTATCATCATAATCATACCATTTATAACTAGCATCTAAATTACTTTCATCAGCTTTTTTCCATACCTTGTTATATTCATCATAATATACAGGAAGCATATTATCTTCTAGACTTGGGTGGTTAGCTCCACTTTCATCTAAAGTTTTATAAAATGAACTGCCACTGGTAATTAATGTAGCATTAAATTGTTTTCCAAGTTCAGTATTTGGAGTATTTATATCTAACCACATTTTTATTTTAAATTTTATTGTTTCCCCTGGATATAAAATTATATTTTTCTTTAATGTATTATTACTATTTTGTAGTGTTATTGGTAAATTATCATCTATTTGTACTTTAATATATTTACTATTAATTAGTTTATTATCATCATTATCAGATACTTTTAAATCAAAGATATATACAATTGTTCCTATATTTTTAACTGATAAAGTATATGGTTCATAAGACATTCCTTTAGTGTCACTAACAGGGAAAGCTTCTGGTAATTCAATGATGTTTTCTTCTTGGAATTCTAGGTCTAATATACCTGTTTTATAATTAAATTGATTAGTATCATCTACTTTAATAAACAATGAATATGTGGTACCTGATAAAGAAACGGCCACAAAAATAATTGCTATTAATAAAATATAATTTTTTTTATTTAATATTTCTTCCATAGTACCACCTTTCTAGTTATTCGTTAATCCAAGAATATACTTTTATTGTTCCTAAAAATGCTTTATTCATCATAGAATTAGGAATAGTTTCATAATCAGTCCATAACATCAAAGATATTTCATCCATTTGATATGCCTCTAGACTTTTTTCTAATAGAATATAATTAATACCATTTAAGTTTAATTTTTCACTTAATTTATCATATTTCCAAATATTATCTTCTAATTTGCTAGGATTAGTATATATATTATTATAACTTAAAATATATCTCATATACTTCGTATCTAGAGTTGTTTTTTCTGATGACTCTATAACTACTCTATAATTAATTTCTTCATTAGTATCATTAGATATAGTAAAGGAAAATTTATCATCTTCAATTGTATTATTAATAATTTCTTTTACATATCCATCACTATCCATGATAACATTGCTAGTATTAGTTATAATTGTTTTATTATCTTTAGTAACAATAGTTATATCATCAAATATAAATATATCTTCATTATTTAAATGACTTTCACGAGTTAATTCTTTATAATTATCTTCAATATTAACATTATTATCTTTATATTTAATTTGTGAATTATCAGAAACGAACACTAATAAATCATTATATTTTGTCATAGCACTTCCATTTGTATAGTATGTGGTATTATCTTTAGTTGATGCAATACTTACTTCAACATTATCAATTATTTCTATTAAAGTATTGTTTTTTATAATAATACTGTTACTTTTTCTTACACTAATTATTTTACTGCCGTCTTTAACAATAGCAGATCCATCACTATAATAATCTATTCTTATATTATGTTCTAATGATATACTTTCTGTTAATGTTGCTTGATTGTTATTTGGAAATGTTATATTTTTTCCATTTACTTTTATATCATCATTATTTCTTACAATATAATTTGTACCATTATAATTAATTAATATACTTCCATCATAGAAGTTATTTATTTCTATGCCATTTTCAATATTAGTATTTTTTAAATAAGATACTTTATTATTAGAAATATAATTTTCTTTTATATCTAGACTATTTCTTACAAACATATCTATATCACTATTAGTAATTAAAGCACTTCCATCAGTAAAATATGTTATTTTTCCATATTTAGTATCTTTTATATTATCTATGCTTATATTACTCATTTTAGTGCTCATATTGATTGTACCATTATCACTTATGCCATATTCATTATTTATGGGAGCAATTCTAATAACTGTATTATCTTCTTTATTTAATTTTAAAGCACTTTTATCACTAAAATAATATATTATGTAACTACTTGCTTCTACTTTTTTATATATAAGAATTTCACCATTAGATGTAAATACATTATTATTTTTAAAACTATTCACAGCAGTATTTTCTGGTATAGGGGTAATATTCTTCATTGTAACATCTGATATGTCATCTAAAAACTTAACTGTTATTTTAGCATCTTTGATATTAGGTTCTTCAGACACTAGTAATTTTTTTGTTACTAACATTAAACTTAGAGACACTAATCCAATGCCTATTAATAGTAATAATATAGAAAATAATGGTCCCATTTTATTTAAGAACAAAATGAACATATTTTGTTTTTTTTCAAGTAGTATTTTATTTTCTTTTTTGTTAAGTTCTACTACATCATATTTTTTCTTACTCATGAGATAACTCCTATTTTATAAGTTTAGTCTTTTTTCCTAGACTCTTTAAGCCCTTCATTATATCATAAGAAAATATTACTAGACATGGAATAATTATTACAATTATAACTGTTCCTTTACTTGCAAGTATGTCTTGTAAATATCCTAATTTAGGTATTTTTAGTATTACTTTACCTAATATATTATCATAAGGAACTAAAGCTGGATCAGCAATATTATTATTATCACCTTTTGTTCTATAATAGAAGCCTTTAATACTATCATCATAAAATTTTTCTTTTATTCTATGAGTAATAGTTATTCCTCCAAGTCTTTCATCTGGACTAATAAATGTTATAATATCTTCAACTTTAAGTCTTTCTTCAGGAACTCTTTTAGTAACAACAATATCTTTTATTTTAATCTGTGGTAACATACTACCAGACATAACAACATAAGCATTAAATACCGGTGGAGAATTATCTCCTTTCATGGCTCTTATCTTAATATCTGCTACATATAAAAGCAGTGTTCCTCCAATAAGAAGAAGCCATATAAAAACAGCATAAGATAATACACTTACAATGTATTTAAAAAGATTTTCTTTTTTCTTAATTACTTTAACTTTATAATGTTTAACGCCAAATTTATTGTCATATTCAACTGTCATTTCCGGTTTTTCTGCCATGTTAAAACACTCCTATTCTTCTAACATTATACAAAATATTTGGCAAAATATCAACTACATTTAAGTGAAATATTATTTTTTTATTAAATTACATAGATAGATAGAAAAAAGCATATTATTTTTTAAATAACATACTTTATTCATTATTTCTAATTTTCTCTAAAAGACTAGTATCAAATTTTTTATTTCTAATCATCTCTATTTCATATTTATATGGTGGATATATTCTTTCTTTGTCATCATCAGTTTTTCCTACATAAGGAGTTTCTAATATTTTTGGTATATTTTTAATTCTTTCATTATATATAATTTTAATTAATATATCAAAACCAATGTTACCATACCCTATATTCTCATGTCTATCTTTATGACTAGAGAATATATTCTTACTATCATTTATATGAATACATTTTAAATAATTTAGTCCTATTTGTTTATCAAAGTCATCTAATACTTTGTCAAAATCTGTTATATCAATACCACTATCAAATAAATGACATGTATCCATACATACTCCAATTGAATCTTTAAAATTTACTCCATCTATAATTTCTTTTAATTCTAAAAAGTTTCTTCCTAATTCGTTACCCTTACCTGCCATAGTTTCTAAACATATACAAATATTATTGTTATTTGTCAATATAGCATTTAGTCCTTTAATAATATTAGCAATTCCTTCTTCTCTTGATACATTAACGCTAGAACCGGGATGTAGAACCAAATATTTCATACCTAGTAAATTACATCTTTCTACTTCATTAGTTAAAAAATCAATTGAGAACTCCATATTATCTGGATTTGCTAAATTAACAATATATGGAGCATGTACTATTACTTTATCTAATTCAATATTATTTTCTTTCATTAATTTATATGCTTCTAAAGTCACAAAATCATTTATTTCTCCTCGTCTAGTATTTTGAGGCGCTCCCGTATAAAACATAAATGTATTGCTTCCATAAGATACTGCTTCTTTAACAGCCCCTAATAATTGATCTTTATTATTAAATGATACATGACTTCCTATAATTAATTCATTCATTTTCTTACCTCTTTCTTATAAGATAAGTATATCATAAAACTCACAAAGAAAAAAGAAGCATTTTTGCTTCTAGTTAACAATTTCCACCTTTAGCTGTTTCATCTTTTGGATAATCTCCACTAGCTTTAGCAGTGATTATAACACAACTTCTTCCATATTCATTGAATGTTACTTCCATTTTTGAAACATTTTTTGTTGATAATCCAGCTTTTTGAATTAACACTTCACTAACTTCTATTTTTTCTAATTTTAGCCTTTCTGTTTTATTGTTAGCATCAATGAAAGTATTTTTAAAGTCTGAATCACATTGTGATAATGTTGGATCACCAATTAAATATGACTGATATTGTCTGTCAAACCAATCTGCTGCTGTTGCTGCTGCTGTTTCAAATGCTTTTTTCTTGGCATTAGCTGTTGTAGTTAAAATTGTTGGTATAGTAATACCTACTACTACAGCTAGAATTATGATAACTGCTAGTAACTCAACTAATGTAAAACCTTTTCTGTTTAATTTTTTCATTTTTATTTTCCTCCTATGATATAAGGTTATCATTTTGCTTGGTCATTGTCAACTGTTAGCTATTAAATTTTACACACTTTATGATAATTATTGACAATTTCCATTACTATCACTAATATAAAAACTGATTATGTTAAATCAGTTATTTCTTATGTATATGTTTATGTATTTATATCCATATTTCTTTGCTTTATATAAGTATAAATCTTTATAGTCTCCTTTTATTTCTTTAGTATGCTCTATTACTAATATACCTTTTTTTTCTAATAGATTATATTCTAATATTTTTGATATAACTTTATCTAATACATCATAGTCATATGGTGGATCTACAAATATAATATTAAATTTAATATTATTATCTTTAAAATAATTTAGACTTTTTTTATAATCATAGTTAAGTACTATAGATTTGTCTTTAATATTTAATAATTCTATATTCTTTTTTATGGTATTTGTAGCTTCTTTGTTGTTATCTATAAAATAGCATAGTTTACTGCCATTACTAATTGCTTCTATGCCTAATTGTCCACTACCGGCAAATAGGTCTAGTACTACACTATTTTTAATGCTATCTTGAATTGTAGAAAAAACAGATTCTTTTACTCTATCCATGGTTGGTCTAGTACCACTAATATTATATCCTTCTATATTTTTACCTTTTAATATTCCACTTATTACTCTCATTATTACCTCTTTATTATTAATGCATAATTTAATTCTATATCATTATTCCTATGTGAATTAAACAATTTTCTATTACATAATGTACAAATATTATTATCTATAATATTTTCTTCCTTTATTCCTAATTTTTTGGCATCATCTTTTATTATTTTTACTAGGTTTATAAGATATTTATTACCTACTTTTTGATAATAAGACTTGTCTTTATATTTTTTTATAAATAAATCATATACATCATTATCTACTTCAAAGCAACATTCTCTTATGGATGGATTAAATACTATTTTTATGTCTTTTGATACACTGTTATATTTTTCTTTCATTTGATTTATAGCTATTGTTATAATACTTTTAAGTGTTCCTTTCCATCCTGAATGAATATTACCTAGTATTTTATTTTTAGTGTCTATTATAAAAATACTGTTACAATCTTTACTTTTAGTAACTAAAGCTATATTAGACTTATTTGTTATTAATCCATCTCCTTCATAATTCTTTGGTATGTTAGTAATATCAAATACTTTATTAGAATGTATTTGTTTTAATATATAGTAATTATCTATATTTAAGTCTTTAATTAAATTTTCTAATGTATAACCTTTATATGTATAGTAACATTCTATATTGTTATCTATATTATAAGTTATGTATTTTTCTGACATACATTTTCTCCTAGATAACTTGAATACTTTTTATTGATGCTTTTAACTAACATATATAATTCATCATATAATTCCATATATCTTTGATAAGTATGATTTTGATATAACTCTTTCTTTAGATTTAATAGTATATTTGTATCTTCTAGATTATTATATTCTTTTATTAGATTTAAAACTTTATTATCTTTTAATAATATTTCTTTGCATTCAGTTAATTCTTTAATTAAGTCTGACTTTTCTAAATCGTCTATAAAAATAAATGTATTTTCTATAATTTCGTTCATATATCAAGAATAACACAATAATTTTATATTGTCTACTTTTATTTTAAGACATCTAAGAAAGCTCTTACCATACTAATATTATTAGTTAATTTATTTATTTTATCTGTTGGCTTTAATTTATATTTATCTTTCATATCAGATATAAATGGTTTTAGATAGGTATTACTTCTATTTAGATATTTATACCAATAGGAATTTTCTCTTAGAAATTGTTTTAATCTTGGATCACTGTTTATTCTATATTGTAATTCTAAACTCATTAGTCATCAAACCTTTTATATATAGCTCTTGGTTTATATGTGGATTTTGCTTCTGTATCTTTAGATAAGAATAAATCGCTAAACAAAGTTATAGCTTTTTGAAGAGACCCTATTCCATCTTGTAATTTATCTACATCGACATTTTTGGCCATATTGACTATATCTGTTAAACTTGTTGTCTTTCTTTCTTTTGTTTTATATGATTGCCAAACTTCACTATCTTCTCCATACATATCGTACATTTCGTAGAACTTTTGCCATGTCATTTGTCCATCTGTGACATAGCTATTTAAATTGGGGTGTTTTTTTACAAAGGACTTAAATTCGTTTATGTTATCCATTATTTATCACCTATGTTATTATATGAGTATTTTTTATAAAATTAACTTAAACAATAGTATTTTTATCTATTTATGTATTAAAACAAGTGATAATTTCTTTTTTACTTGCTTTTTTACTAGGAATATATCCAGATAACATAGTAATGGTTATGTTTAATAATGATAAGATAAGCATATATTTATAATTATATTCTAGGATATTTCCCATATCTAATAGTTTATTTAATAATATATTGATAGGATTAACTAAGATATACACTATTAACGATGATATTATTGAAGAAATTATTCCAATTAAAATATTTTCTATATTAAATAATCTAGATATTGTTTTTCTACTTTTTCCTATACTTCTAAGTATTCCAATATCTTTTGTTCTTTCTAATACTCTCATATTGGTTATAATACTTATCATTATGGATGAAACAATTAGGGAAATTAGAGAAAATGTTACTAAGACAATAGTTATTATATTTATAATATTTTTTAATAGTTCTAACATATCTTTAGTGATATCAATATAAATTATTTTATCTTCTTCTTTATTATAATTATCTAAATATTTTATTAAATTTTCTTTGTCATATATGTTATTGGCATATATTTCTATTTCATAAGGAATAGTCTTATATCCAAGATAACTTAATATTTTATCTTTTGTAGTATTGCTAGGTATTATAACATTATCTGTATTTAGATATTTTTTTACTATTTTACTATTTTCATTTATAGTTAAATATTTATCAATTAATTCTTTATTATATAAAATAGTACTTATATTTTTTATTGGTTCTTTTTCTTTTACTATACCTACGATTGTTAATTCTATTCCATTACTATATTGATATTGTAGGTCATTGTTAACTATAAAATAATTATTTTCTTCTTTATAATAAATATCATTGGGTATTATTTTTATTTTAGTATTAATTAATTTATTATATTCTATGTCAGTATTTATTCCAAATGTCATAAGTAGGTCTTCTTCTACCATATTATTTTCGTCTATAGCTAGTAATACTTCATTATAGTTATTTATATTTCTTCCATATATAATATTATAATTTTCTTTTATATAATCATTATCTTTATAAGGAATCATATTGAAATATGATATATCTATATATTTATATTTATTTGTAAGTAGTGGTAAATTTATATCATACTTATATGATATGTAATAATTATTATTTAGTTTATTTATATAATTTAGATAATTATTATCTATGTTATTTTCATGTAAGTATTCATCTTTTTTCTTTATATTGATTTGATTATCTTTTAATTTTTCACTATTTGATTTTTTTTCATATATGCCATTAGAAATTGTAATTGGTATTTTAGATAAAGTTGTTTCTTCATAATTTTTTAAATCTTTATTGAAACCATTAGATATTAATAATACTAAGGCCATAGTTATAATACCTATGGAACTAGCTAATGATGTTAATATAGTTCTTTTCTTTTTACTTTTTAATCCATTTAGAGCTAATTTAATTATACTTTTTATTGATGATTTATTTTTCTTTAATATAGTTGTTTTTATATCTGTAAATTCTTTTATATAATCGTTATGTTCAATAGTACCATCTTTTATATATATAATTTTGTCTGAGTATTTTTTAGCTAATTCTATATTGTGTGTGACTATTATAACAAGTTTGTTTTTAGACATTTCTTTTAAAATATTCATTATTTTTACACTATTAATGGTATCAAGAGCTCCAGTTGGTTCATCTGCTAATAATATATCTGGATCATTAACTAATGTTCTTGCAATTGCAACGCGTTGTTTTTCTCCTCCGGATAATTTATTTACTTTTTGTTTTTGTATTTTATTTATTTCTAGTTTTGCTAGTAATTGTTTTATCTTATTGTTATTATTGGTTACTATTTTTATATTGTCTATAACTGTTATATCTTCTAATAATTTATAGTCTTGAAATATGTAACTTAAATTATAAGTTCTAAAAGAATCCCATGATTTTCTATTAAACTTATTTAATAATAAATTGTTATATTGAATAGTACCACTATCTGGTTTAATAAGTCCTGAAATAATATTTAATAATGTAGTTTTTCCGCTTCCCGATGGACCTAATATTGATATAAATCCGGTATTTTCAAAATAGAGGTTAATATTTTTTAAAATCAATTCATTATTATAACTTTTATTAATATTTTCTAGTTTTAACATTTTTTCTCCTTATGTGTTCTAGAAAGTTAGACATCATAATAATAGCATATAAAATAATTGTGTTGTTAAGAATTAACTAAATAGAAACTAAAAAAACAGAGTTTTTATTACTCTGTGGTTGCATTTTTATCCAATATAACGATACTTTTATTATTCCAATCTATCTCTTTTATTATTTTTTCTAATTCTTCTACATTTAGTGAATTAATCATGTCTATCGTATCTTCATAGATTGTTCCATCAAACAAAATATTATCTATTATCATATCATTAATCATTTCAACATTTTCATAACTAAATATTTCATTACTTATTAATACTTTCTTCTTTCTTTCAAATTCATTTTTATCAATAGTTATATTTGATGATATTTTTTCTATTTCTTTTATTAATTTTTCATATTCATAACAACTATTGATTAAAGATAATATGAAATGACTTCCAATATCTAGAAAATTATAATATAGTGTACTTGTTATTATACCTTGTTTTTTCATTTTTTCATCAAAATTAGAAGTATCTCCAAATAGTAATGTATACAATAAATACATGTAAACATTCAATTTCCTTTTATCAACTTTTAATTTATCAACATTTATTTTAACACTGTATGCTACTTTAGGTATGTTAGTATTACATTTGATTATTTCTTTTTCTTTTACAATTTTATCAGGTTCTTTATATTTTTTTACTTCAATTTTGGGAATTTCTTTTTGATTTTTTTTACTTTGATTTTCTTTAATAGTTTCTAATATTTCATCTTTATCAAAATTACCAGTAACAACAAGAAACATATTTGAAGAATTATAAAAAGTATTGTAACAAGTTTCCAATAATTCTTTTGTTATACTTTTTACCTCTTTTGCTGTCCCTATTATGCTTTCTTTAAATGGATTATTTTTTATAGTATTTTTTCTAATCATATCATATAAAATATCAGTTGGTCTATCATTGCACATATTAATTTCTTGAATAATTATGTTTTTTTCTGACTCTACATTCTCTTCTGTTAAATATAGTGATGATACATAGTCTAATAAGTAAATGATATTTTCTTTTAAATTGTCTGGTCCAGAAAAAAGATATGTCGTATTTTTAAATGTTGTATACGCATTACATAATGCACCATTTTGAGCAAAAAATTCTTCTGGTTGTGGATCTATTTCTTGAACAAATACTTTGTGTTCTAGAAAATGGGCTATTCCATTAGGTACATTTATCATTTTATCTTCATTAATGGGGGTAAATTCTTTATAGATAGATCCATATTTTGTTGTATATGTTACATAATTATTATGAATAGTTGGATTAATATAAAAATATACTTCTAATCCATTATCTAGTTTTTCATAATATATATCTTCATTTACTTTATTGATTGTTATTTTCTTCATTAGACCCCTCCAAAATATATATTGTATGTATAGTTATTTTTTTACTGAAATTAATTACTTCTTCTTTGGTTATTTTTTCAATAATTTTAATCTTTTCTTCAATTGTTGGAGATGACACCAGAATATTGGATAAGCAGTTATTAATTATACCTATTGGGTTATCTAAACTTGCTTTTAATGAAGAAATTATTGTATTTTTACTACTTTGGAATATTTCATCATTAAATTTTCCTTTTGTAATGTCTTTTAAACATTTTTTTATTAATTTAATTACTTCTTTTTCATTATCTTCATGAATTCCAGAGTATATAATCATATTATTATCATATGGTTTTATAATACTATTGACATAGTATGCATAAGAATTTTTTTCTCTTACAGTATCAAATAGAATAGAATTTGCACTTCCTCCTAACATTTCTGAATATACTAATGATACATATTTTCTTTCATATTCTGTTATACTATTAAGACTACATAAAATAGTTAGTTGAATTTGATTAATATCATCTTGTTCTCTAATTATATTAGTTTTTGCACGTGGTGTTAGTTCTTTTACAATTACTTTATTATCTACTTTATGGAATGTCTTTACTTTGAAATTTTCCTTAAATATATTTTTTATTTCTTCTGGATTTACTTCTCCAACAACAAATATATCGATTATATCGTTAGTCAAAAGATTTTCATAACATTTTTTTATATCTTCTATTGTTATTTTATTTAAGTCTTCTATATTTCCATAGAAATTATAAGAATATGGCATATCCTTTGTACTTTCTAGCAATTTTGATATTGCATACTTTACTTTATTATCATTTAATGAAAGTATACTCTTTTCTATTTTATTTTTACATTTTTCAAAATCAGCATCTAGTTTGGGTTTAAATATTAAATCTAACAATAATTTAATAGATGCATAATTCATACCTTTTTCTGTGTATTTTTCATTTAAAAAACGAATCTTCATAGATAGAAAATTATAATTTCCTATTCGATATGTTGATGTTAATAGTTTTAAATCATATAACTCTTCCGTAGCTTTTATAAGTTCTCTTTCACTTGGATAGTCATATGAGGCATTTACCATAATTTCTTTCAATAAGTTTCTTAATGTTATTTCATCTTTATTAATTTTTTCTCTAAAACATATGTCTACGGTGATTGTTTTAAATTTTTTAGTATTTACTATATGTAAATTATATGCATTCATATTATAGCAAATATATTCCATAACTATCCCTCCTTTACATATTATGGCTACTTTTTATAATTTTAAACAACTTTCTAATGCGAGAACTATCATTTCATTTAAATTTTGTTCTCTTTCTAAGGATGTTAATTTATCTTCACTAAAAAATAAATCAGAAACAGTAAGCAAACATGCAGCATTTTTTTCTAGTGTTCTTGCATTATTAAATAAGGCAAAAGATTCCATTTCAACCCCTAAAATATTATATTCTTCTATAGGTTTATTTTTGTAATCTTTTTCATAAAAAACATCTGTAGAACATATAGTTCCTTTTATTATATTCATGCTTAGTTCATTAGATGTTTTTAGAATAATATCGTTTAAATTTTTTGTTGATTTTACTAAATTATCTTGATATCCATCTAAATATTTAGCATATGTTGATTGACTATATGAATTGTCTACTAAAATAATGTCTTTTAGTTTTAATGTATGATTATATCCTCCACATGAACCTATCCTGATAATGTTTTCTACATCATAATACTTATATAATTCATATGAATATATTCCCATACTTGGTATTCCCATACCAGATGGGAATATTGTTATTCTTTTTCCTTTATAGTATCCTGTATAGGCTGTCATTCCTCTAACATTATTAACAATCTTATAATCTTGTAAATAATTTTTAGCTATATACTCACATCTTTTTGGATCGCCTGGCATTAAAATATTCTTTGAAATATCTTCTTTATTACTTGCTATATGTACTGTCATTTTTATTTAATTATATATAATATTAATAAGAGAGATTGTTATTATATATAATATCTCCTTTTTAATTTTTATTTTTAATAAATTTATTTATTAAATAGTCTCTCTAGTGAAATTATACTAAAAAAAAATATTATTGTCTATTGTTGATATAACCATTTTCATAAAAACTAAAATACTTATTATTTCCAACAATTATATGGTCTATTAAATAAATGCCATGTATATAGCCTAATTCTAGGATATTTTGTGTTAATATTATGTCTTCTTTACTTGGATTTGGATCTCCACTTGGATGATTATGAAGACATACAATGAAACTTGATGATAATAAATATGCTTCTTTAAATATTTCCCTTGGATGGACAATAGATTTATTTATACTTCCTACGAATAATTTCTTTTTTGATATAAATTTCTTTTTGGTATCTAAATATAAACAGTAAAACTCTTCTTGCTTTATGTCTTTAAACATGGAATTAAAATATTTATAAATGCTTAATGCATTGGTACATACTAATTTTTCTATATTCTCTTCTTGATATATTCTTCTACCTAACTCTATCATTGCTTTTAATTCAATTGCTTTTATATCTCCTATTCCTTCTATACTCTTTAATGTATTAATACCTACTTCTTTTAGTTTTTTTATATTACCTATTCTATATAATAAGTTATTAGCAACTTCTTTTACATTGTATTTTTTTGTTCCTGTTTTTAGTAATATACACAATAGTTCTTCATTTGATAAATATTTTTCTCCATATTTTACTAATCTTTCTCGTGGTTTTTCTTCTTTAGGTATATCTTTAAATCTAATCATATTCCTCCTTTCAATAGTATTATTCGAAAAAAAAAGATAAATTACTTTAAAAGTGGATGTTTTTATAAACTATATCCATTTTGTTGTATCTATCTCTAATAAAGTTTTATTTTCATAGGAATTGGTATAATTAATTATTTTTTTTAAAAGTTCTTTTATTATTTCTTTGTCTTTTAATGTTATTTCGTTCTCATCAACTATTTTTCTTAATCCTCTTTTATATCTATTATTTGTAACATATAAATATATACTTTTATCTAAGGCATTAATAATTTTTAATTGTCCTTCATTATTACCATTGGCAGAGAAAACAAGTTCTCGATACCAGTCTACTAACTTATCTGAAAAGGTATCTTCAAAAGGAAATTCACTATTAACAATAATGTCATAATTGGGACAATTCTTTAATATTTTTTGAACATGTTCTATATCTATTGTTTGTGTTTCTACCATACTATCACCTATCTTTATACCCAAATTATAGCTTAATTTTATTTAATTGTAAATATTAATATTCTACTTTAATTTCTTCTATTTTGGTAATATCTTCAATAACAGAGAAAAATATTTTTAATTTTACTTTATTTCCTATATTTTCTTTTTTCATTATTGAATAATCTTTTATTTTTAAAATATTGTGATTGCTTTCTTGTAACTTTTCTTTGGCATATGTTATTGCTTCTTTTATAACTTCTTCTTCAGTATAAATTTTTTCAATTATATTTACTTCGTATTGCTTTTCTTTAATAAATTTTATGGGAACAACATTATTATCCACCAATATAATTTCATCTTTTTTAAAATTATGATAATTCTTAAATGTAAATAATGGAAATGACTTATTAATGAATTTTATGGTATATACTTCTCTTTTTCTACCTGTTAATTGTTCTTCTTTATAAAAATATGGAAATTCAACTTGTGTTTCATACCAAACTTCACCAAGGATTTGTCCTAAGGCTTTTTTATATATTATTTCACCATTTGCTTTATTTAATATGCCACTGATAATTATGGTATCTTTTTTTACATAATCGTTTTTTTCTTTTAATTTTTCTCCATTATATGCTTTTATATCATATATTATGGCATTTTTTTTAGCAGTAATTGATTGATATTTATAACTATTATCTTTTGTTTCTTGTTTTCTCTCAACTACTTTAACTATATATTTTGTACCACTTTCTAATATTTCTAGCCATTCCAATTTGTCTTTATTATTTTCCAAAATTTGTTTTTTTATTATTTCAAGATTGTCATAAGATTTTTTTAACTGATACTTTTTTATATTATAATTATTTAATTCTTTATTAAGTAAATTTACTATTTCTTTATTATTATAAACTATATCAACTGAAAATATTACGTTTGATAATATATATAAAATTGTTAAAGATATAATGATAGATATTAATGTGATGAAGTTTTGTTTCAAAAACATAATAAATTTTACTTTACCGTGTACCTCCAATATACTTACCGTATATGTCTTAGAGTATTTTTTTAAATAGTTATAGTATTTATATTCTATTAAAAAGGTCATTTCATTATGTGATACTAGTGATACGTTAGTAATATTAATTTTGTTTTTTATGAGCCATAATATATAATTATTTATATTTTTACCTTCTACTTTAACCTTAATTAAATTATGCATAAATTCCCCCAATTATAGTTTTCCTAGACATAATCTAATAATTTATCATAAATAATATGATTAAATATAGCAATATTATATAAAGTTAAGTAATTTTTATGTTGTTTATTTTTCCTTTTATTAAAAGTTCGTCATCATACATTTTGGATATAACTAAATCGTCTCCTGTTACTATTACTATTTTGTTGTTAACTTTAACTGATATTTCTGTACTTGAAAAATCTAGTATAGATTTGTAATTAATAATGTCTATTTTATTGGCAAATACTGTTACTCTAAATTCATTATCATTTAAATAATTATTAATCCTATCTTTTATTTTCATATATTAAATTATATGTATCATTATTAAATAAATACTTAATATCTATGTTTAGTGCATTTGCTATAATTGAAATAGTTAATAACGAGAAGTTTTTTGGACATTTTGGGGCTTCTATTCTTCTTAAATATGCATATGAATATCCTGTTAATTTAGCTAACTCTTTTAATGTAATATTTTGGGCTATTCTATACTTTTTTATATTTTGGGCTACTATGTCATAAATGTTTTCTTTTAACATGTTCTATGAAGCTATTTTATCTCTTAGTTTTCCAATAGTCTTTGTAAGTTTTCTAGACACTTCTACTTGATGCATTCCAAAGAGGTTCCCTATATCTTGCTGTGACATTCCATAGTAGTATTTAGCCTTAATCATTTTTTGTTCCTCTTCAGATAGTTTACTAATTTCATTATATAAATCCATCTGGTCTAGTTTAATGGCATCATACCCTATTATATCGTATAAGTACATTTCTTTATCATCAATACTAATTATTTTGTCTAAACTATCTATTTCCATGTTAGCTTTCATTATTTCGGTTAATGTTATTTCATCAATTCCCATAAATACTGATAATTCATAATTACTTGGTTCTCGCATATATTTTTGACATAATAAATCTCTTACCTTTAGAATTTTTCCATATAAATTTCCCATTTCTTTATTTACTTTAATACTACGATATTGATTAACATATTTTATTACTTCTCCTAGAACATATTTATATGCATAAGAAGAAAATTTGGTATTATAATCATCTTTAAAACTTTTATATGCTTTTATTAATCCTATGGAAGCTACTTGATATAAATCTTCTAGTTCTAAATGTGATGTGTATTTATTAATTATTTTATATATTAACCATTCATTATCTAAAATAATTTTATTATAAGAATCAATGGTTTGTAGATTATCCATTAAATACCTCCAATTCATTATTAATATGTTGAATTTGATTACCAAAAAGAGTTCTCCAAATGTTTGTTTTATCACATAATACCAAATTAGTATTTTTACTTCTTAATATCTTGTTAAAATTGATTAAGTAATTGATGCCATATATATCAACATTTCTAAGTAAATCTGTATTAATAACTACTTGTTTAAAGCCATTATAGCTTATTAATTCTTCTAAAAAGTTTTCTTGTTTATAATAATTATTTTTATCTAAATCTCCAATTAATCTTACAAAAAATATTCCTTTTCTAAATTCATAATTTATTTTTAACATAATATCATCCTCTTTTCTATAATCTATCATATATTAATTAAAATATATATATTTTCGACAAAACCTTGCATTTATTTCACTCGACATTTTTTTATTAATTTATATATTATAAATATAATTAATGTTGTTACAATTATTAATATATAATATATTTTTTTGTTATTATTTTCTGTTATATTATTTTCTTGTTCTTTTAATTTATCGTTTTCTTTAATTTTATCTTCTATGATATTTGAATTGTTATTATCTGGTAATATTTCTTCTTTTTTTATATTGTCTGAAAACTTAACTGTTATTTTTTCTTTGGCTATTTCTTTGTTATCTATTTTAGAATATATTTTAAAATCATTTGTATCTTTAATATATCCATCTACATTAACATGATAATCATTATCATAATATTCTCTTTTACTACTATACCTATAAGTATATATTCTTCTATAACGGCACATTTTTTCTTTACTAACATATTCTCTAAATAAACCTTCCTCTTGTTTACTATCATATTTTTTAGTTATAAATTCTTTATCTACTAATTGCCATGGAGTATCAAAAAAAGTTATATGTCCCATACTATTATTTACTTCTTTGTATGCTATGGGGTATTGATAATTTTTATCACTATATAATGTTATTGTAAAAGTATTTATTCCACCACAATAAGCATGTAGAAATACATCGTTAACATTAAGTTTTTCTTCAAAATACTGATGCGTTCCTGCTGGATATGAGAAGTCTGTTATGTTGTTATATTTTTTTAGATTTTCTTTATTATAAAACATAATCATAACACTCTTAATAACGCCATCAAATTTATTAAGGACTAATGATTGAAATTCCTTTAACTCTTTATATACATAAATATCTTTATACTCTATATCATATAATTCTTCAGAAACTTCACACTCATTCATATATTCACTATACTCTCCATATTTTAAGTTATTTTCTTCTTCTATATATCCATTTAATTTTTCTCCTTTGGGATAATAAATACTATCATTATTATTTATTTCTTTATAAAAACGATATCTTATTTCATAATCTTTTATTTCTCGATAAGTATCTTCTGCATATACTTTAGATATGAAAAGTATTAAAATAATTAAAAATATTATAATTTTTTTTGGCATATCACTCCTTACTTTGGTCCTTTCAATAATATTATTTTATTTTATTTTGTGAATTACTTTTATTTGATAAAAATTTGGGCTAATGTGAATTAAATTTTAGCAATAATTAACATTTGGCTTATTTTATAATAAAAGAGATAGGCATTTCTGTCTATCTCATATTTTCTTATAACAAATCATTATCATCTTCATAATTAGATGTGAATGTTACCTCTAGTTTTGTAGGTATTTTTCCATCTAAAGATAATATTGTTATTTTTATATTTTCATAATTAAATTCTTGATTTTTTTTGGGTCTTCCATTTGATAGTTCTTGTATCCAACCTGTAAATGTTTTGGCTTTAGTATTTGGTAAGTTGGTATTTTCTAGATATTTATTAAAAAATGTTTTTATTTCTATATTAGGATTTATTTGAAATGTATGTAGGCCTATTTCTAAAACATTTGTAGGAAGGTCATCATATTCATCATATATTTCACCTACTAATTCCTCTAATATATCTTCAAGAGTTACAATTCCTAAGAAATTATGATCTTCATTATTATCTATTACTATAGCCATATGCATTCTACTTTTTTGAATTTTTTCTAGTGCATAAGCTAATTTTCTATTTTTATTTACATATATAGCATCTTTTAATAATGTATTAATTGATATTTCTTTTCCTTGTAAGATATCATCAATTAAATCTCCTTCATGAATGATACCTAGTACTCTTCCTGTACGTCTACATACAACGGGTATTCTTGAATATTTTTGATTGATTATTAATTGCTTTATACGTTCACTGCTATCTGTGTCATATAGAAATATTACATCTTTTTTATCAACCATGACATCTTTAATTCTTTTGTCATCAAATTCTAAAGCATTTTGAATTAATTCACTTTCAACTTGATTTAATACTCCTTCTAATTCTACTGTTTGAATTATTTCTATAAGTTCATCTTCTGTAGCAGTTATGTTTTTCTTTTTGCCTTTTAGTTTATTTTCGAGTAAACTTACTAGTTTAGTAATAGGTGTTAAAATAATTATTAATACACTAAATATTGGTGCTATAAAATAAGCAAATTCTTCAGAGTATTCTTTGGCTAATATTTTGGGAATTATTTCTCCAAAAATAAGTATTAGAATGGTCATTATTATTGTGGCATATATAACACCGCTTCCTCCTAAATACTTTGTAAATATATACGTTGCTAAAGATGTAGATAATATATTAACTATATTATTAAATACTAAAATAGTAGTTAGTGTTTTAGAGTAGTATTTTATTAGTTTATAAGCTTTTTTGGCTCTTTTATCTTTTTTCTTGGCTAATGATTTTATTCTTATAATATTAGCACTTGAAAATGCTGTTTCTGCTGCTGAACATATTGCAGATACTCCAATTAATAGGAGTAAAATTATTATGTAGATTATAACCGAGGGATCCAAATTTAATCACTTCTTTCATTTATATTAGGAATTTTTTCATTAAGGTATATTCCTATTCTACCTTTTTCTATATTATTAATTATATTGTTATAATCCATTTGTATGAAATTTTTTGTTTTATAATTATAACTATAATGTAGTTTATCATGACTTATTAATATAAAATGATCATGTTTATTATAAATATCATTTAAGTATAAATTATTAATACTTATATTATAGTCTGGACAATATTTAGTAAATATTAAATTATATATAATAGATAAGCAAGATGGTTCGATGTTAGCTATATCCATAATATTTTGTGTTTTATTCAATATGCTAGGCAAAATATTTTCTTTATTGAAATTAAGTTCTTTTAATGATTCATCAATTAATACTTCACAATAATTATTTTTAATATATCCGATTGTTTTATCTAATTCTATATCATCATTATAGTTAGAAAAATATTTTGTTTTAAACTTACTTTGTATATATGGAATATCTTTATATAAATCTATAATTAATGTTGTATTATTAATAATTATTTTATTATAGTAATCATTTTTTGATTTTATTATTTCACAATTAATGTTAGAAATTTTACATAAATAATAGTATATTTTTACAATACTTATATTGCTACATTTTCCTTTTGAAAGAGTTCCCCAGATACTATCAGTAGTACTTTGAAAGGAATATGAATAATCATCATTTTTTTCTATATCTGTATTTATATCATATCCTACTAGACTACCTAGGGAAATATATAAATATTTTGCTTTGGCTAGTTCATTAAGATTTTGAGGCATATTTTGATATATTAAATCTATGATGTGTTCTCCTCTTGCAAATATTTCATAGTCAACATATACATAACCTTTCTTGTTATTTATTATTTCACTATACATATAATTACTTCCGTTTTTTAAGAAATAATTTATAACTTCACTACTATAATTAGTAAGATCTAAATCAATATATTTACAACTTTCTTCTATCTTAGTTATATCATTTATTGATGAGATATTAAGATTAAGTATAGATTGTTTTTTCATATTCTCACCTTAATATAATTATAATATAACTTTTTTAATTTTGTAAAGATACATTTACTATATTTTTACAAATAGTTAAAAGAAAATAACACTACTAATTGTAGCATTATTTTTTAACGTATGTAACTATAACCTTCTGATATAAAATCCTCATGACCTGCTCTTCTTATCATTAATAATAGTGCTCTTCTTGCTGATTTTTCTATTTGTTCAGCTCTTTGTCTAGTAATTCCAAGTGATTTACCAATTTCTTGAAATGTTTTTGGTTCTCCTTCAAAGCCATATCTCATCATTATGACTTCTCTATATCTTTCAGATAATTTATTTAAATATTCAAATATTTTCTCTCTTTTCTTATTATTAATAGCTTCATCTTCTATATTACTTTTTCCATCTTCAATAAAATCTCCGATGCAAGCACTACCATCTTCTCCAACTGTTATATCTAATGACATTGAATCTTGAGCATATTTTTTAATTTTTCTTACTCCATCAATAGATAAATTCATTTCTCTTGCTATTTCTTCTTCTGTTGGCTCTCTATTTAGTTTTACTGTTAATTTATATATTGCATTATGTAAATCCTTTATCTTTTCAACTAGATATACAGGTAATCTAATGATTCTTTCTTTATTAGAAATTGCTCTTGTTATTTTTTGTCTTATCCACCAATAGGCATATGTTGAAAATTTACATTTTTTATCTATATTAAATCTTTCTATTGCTTTTTTAAGTCCGAAATTTCCTTCTTGTATTAGATCTCCTAATTCCATATTTGTTATACTATTTTGATATTTTTGTGCTACATGAATTACTAATCTTTGATTGGCTTCGATAAGTTTATTTTTAGCTTCTTCATCACCTTTTTTTGCTCTTTCTAATAGGGATATTTCTTCTTCTTTAGTAAGTAATGGTATTTGTATTATTTCCTTTATATATTGTGTTAGTGAATTAGGAATATTTTCTAATAGAACTTTTTCTTCTTCTATTTCATTTATAATACAATATATTTCTATAATTTCATTTATTTCTTCTCTTTTAAATAGTGTGGATATATTGCCTTTCTTTATAGCTTGTAAATTTTTATTTACTATAGTACTTACTATAGTATTAAAAGTTTCATTTGATGTTAATAAACTATTAATAGTTTCAACTTCTAAGTTTATATTATATTTATTTAGTAAATCACATATGTATTCAAGAGCTTTTAGTGCAGTATTATATTCATTTGTATTTTTAAATTTAGTATTTATAATTTCATTTAATATTTCTAATATATTTGAATCTTTATCTATTATTTTCAAAATATATTCTCTTATTTTTTCTATAATTATTGATGGGTCTTTTTCTTTTTCTGTTATATTTTTAACTATTTTTAAAAACTCTTTTTCTGCCATAATTGTATATGCTAATTCTTTATACATTTCATTTATTTGTTGAATACTTAAATTTTTCATATTTTCTCCTTTTTTAAATGTTGCTAACTATATTAACACAAATTTCTTCATTAGTAAACTTATGTTAAAAAAAAGGGGAAGCCCCTTAATTATTTTGCATCATATATGCTTTATATACATTTACTCCTAACATAGCTACGGTTAATTGACCTACTCCATATGGAACGGGAGTAATGTATGATGTTTTGTTTTTAACATTTTCAAAATCAACGTCTCCACACATATGGTTATTTTCATCTCTATTAATTCCTACATCTATAACTATGGCATTGTCTTTTACCATGTTGGCATTTACTAAATTTCTTTTTCCTACAGCTACCACTAAAATATCAGCATTTTTTGTAAGTTCACTTATATTTTTTGTTTTGGAATGACATATAGTTACAGTAGCTCCTTTATTTAGCATAAGCATAGATAGTGGTTTACCTACTAAATTACTTTTTCCTATAATAGTTACATTCTTACCTTCTACATTTATATTATAGTAATCTAACAATTCCATAATTCCGTATGGTGTACATGGTAATAAACATTCTTTATTATGAAACAATCTACCAGAATTTATATCTGTTAATCCATCTACATCTTTATATTCATTAATTTTATTTTGTATTCTTGCTTCATCTATATGTTTAGGAAGAGGCATTTGAACAAGTATTCCATTAATAGTTTTATCTTTATTCAACTTGTCTATTAAATCTAATAGTTCTTCTTCTGTTATATTTTCTTCTAAACTAATATGATTAAAAGTATATCCAAGGAAAGATGCCATATTCTTTTTTTGTCTTACATATATATTACTTGCTTCATCATTTCCTACTTGGATAACGGTTAATGATGGTTTTAACTTTAATTTATCTATCTCTATTTTTAGATTATTTAAGATATTTTCTTTTATTTTTCTACCATCCATTATAATCATATTATTTATCACTATTCTCCTCTTCTAGTTTTTTATAGGCAACTTTTCCTACCAATGTTGTTGGTAAGCTATCACGATATTCATATTCATATGGCCATGAATATTTTGCTAAGTTGTCTTCACAATATTTTTTAATACTTTTTTTAGTACTTTTATCAGCTTTTTTATCACCATTTAAAACAATATAAGCTTTAACTACTTGTTTTTTATATTCATGAGGTATACCTATGACAACACAACTTTCTACCCTAGGATGTCGGCATATTATTTCCTCAACATAACTTGGATATATATTATATCCTGAAGATATTATTAATCTTTTTAGTCTTTGTTTAAAATAAACAAATCCTTCTGTATCCATATATCCTATGTCTCCAGTATGTAACCAATATTTTCCATCATTGTGTTTAATTAGTGTTGTTTTAGTTTCATTTTCATTATTTAAGTATTTTTTCATTACTGTTGGCCCATTGACACATATTTCTCCTTCTTCCATGACATTAACTTCTTCTGTTGTACCTATTTGAACAATTTTAATAGTCATATCAGGAAAAGGCATACCTATAATATTTGGCTTATAATATTTTGTAGGTGTTAAACAAACAGCTGCTGTACTCTCTGTTAATCCATAACCACTTCTAAGTTCAGCTTTAGAACCATGATTTTTAAAAAATTCATCTACTCTATTTTTTAATTCTACAGATAATGTATCTCCTCCCGAAATAGCCACCTTAATACATGATAATTCTTTTGGTTTGAATCTATTTTTTAAAAGTCCTTCATATAAAGTTGGAACACCTGTTATGAAATTTGGATGATATTTTCTTATTAAATTGTCAAATTTTTTTGGACTAAAATCTGGAACAAAGATGCAAGTCATACCTATATACAATGGAGTATGTACGCTAACACCTAATCCAAAACCATGGAATATTGGCATTATTGACAATATAGTTTCTCCTGCTTTGGCTTCTGTCATAATGTGAGCTTGCATTGCTAAGGCATTAAAATTTAGGTTTGTTAGAACTATTCCTTTAGGATTTCCTGTTGTTCCTCCACTATAAAGTATAACAGCGTCATCATCATTTTTTCTTTTTACTGGTTTTAAATCTTTATAATATATACCCTTTTTTAAGAAATCTTTTAATAATATTGCTTTATTGTTTTTAGCTATTTTAGTTTTTCTTCCAGACATGAACCAATATATAGCATGCTTAGCATTATCCATATCATCACTTACAGAACTTACTATTATCTTTGATACATTAGTATTATCTATTATTTTAATTATTTTGTCATATACTAAGTCTATTGTCATGATATATTTGCTATTTGATGTGTTTAAATACAATTCTATTTCTTTTTCACTTGATAGAGGGTGAATCATGCTGGCAACAGCACCAACCATATTTACGGCATAAAACATACATATAGCTGAAGGTGTGTTTGGCATACATATGGTTATAACATCGCCTTCTTTTATTCCTTCTTCGAGTAATGAACTTGCCATTTTTTTGATTCTTATTATGAATTCTTTATATGTTATTTTCTTTCCATAGTACATAAAAGCATCATAGTATGGATATGATTCGGCTGTTTTTTCAATTGTTTCGTAAAGTGTCATTGTAGGATAGTTAATCTTTCTAGGATTATTACCATAATACTTATACCATGGTTCTTTATGTCTTATTTTATCAATTAAACCATTTACTCTTTTTGTTATATTATTCCATATTGATTTTATCATTTATTTCACCTTCTAACATTTTTGGATTGTCTAATATATACTCCAATAAATTAACTGCTTTTGCATAGTATACACCATCAGCTATTCTTTCATCTAGAGTAATTCCAAAGTCACAAACCCATCTTTTTTCTATTTTTCCATCTATTACTTTTGCTACTTCTTTAACTTCACCCATTGTTGCTAATATGGAATTAGTTCCAAAGTTAGTCAAGTTATGATATATGGCACCACAATGAATACTACCAAGATTAGATAATATAATAGTACTATGATATAAACTATTATTAGTTAGTGAACTTGGTAATAAATCATTATTATCTAATCTTTTAATAAACCATACAATAAAAGCAAAAAGCCATTTAGGTAGTTTACCTAGGGTGATAACCAAATTATCAGCACTATTTCCTTTATTACTTCTGATTCTTTCAACATCACCAGTTATTTTTTTACTTATAGTATTTAAATTATCTTCCTTGTCTACTGTGACAACATTCATAAATTCATTAGAATCATCTGTAAAATCTTTTTTAGCTACAAAAGATAATTTAACTTCATTTCTTTCATACTTATTTCCTTTTATTATAAATCTATTTAAGTATGGTCTATTATATATAACTTTAGCTATTGCTGTAGAAAAGGCATGAAAATAAGTTATTTTTTCTCCACTTTCTTTCTTTAAATCTATATATTTTTTTAAATTAGTTACATCTATTTCTCTTGAAATATATACTTCACTATCACTTCTTCTAGGCTTTAAATAATATAAAAATCTATCGAATCCTATATTTTTACCTTTAATTAACTTGGCATCTCTTCTTTTACTAAACATTTTAAAACTCCTTTTATATTTCTTTTTTACCTATATAGTAATTCTTTTTGCCTCTTTTTATTACAATATATGTATTATCTATAAATGAATTATTATCTACAATATAATTTATATCATTTATTTTATCCCCGTTAAGTAATATAGCATTATTTAAAACAAATTCTTTTGCTTCTCTTTTTGAAGATGATGCTTTTAGTTCTACTAATAAATCTAATATATTAGTACCCAATTTTACATTAATTATTTCCATATCAGAAAATACTTCTTTAATATCCTCACTTGTTAGTTCTTTGAATTTATTTGTAAATAAGACTTCTGATAAATTAATTGCCTTAGTTAATTCTTCTTCTCCTCTTAAATCTCTTACTACTTCCATAGCTAATGTTTTTTGGGCTAATCTTAAGTGTGGCTCTTTTTGATGTTTTTCCATTATTTCTTTTATTTCTTCTAAAGATAGAAATGTAAATATTTTTAAGTAAGATTCTACTAGGTCATCATCTGAATTAATTAAGTATTGATATATTTTGTAACTAGATGTTTTATTTTTATCTAACCATAAAGCATTTCCTTCGCTTTTACCAAATTTTTTACCTGTTTTATCTAGAACAAGTGGCATAGTAAAAGCATAAGCGTCACGACCAGTAATTTTCTTTATTAAATCTATTCCTGTAGTTATATTTCCCCATTGATCGCTACCTTCTACCTGCATTATACAATTATAGTTATTGAATAGATGTAAGAAGTCATAGCCTTGAATTAGTGTATAAGAAAATTCGGCATAAGTTATTCCTGTTTCTAATCTTCTTCTTATAATATCTTTATCTAACATATAATTAATATTTATATATTTTCCTACATCTCTTAAGAAAGTTATGTAGTCAAAGTCTTTTATCCAATCATAGTTATTAACTACTAAAGCTTTATTGTCAAATATTTCAGCAACTTGTTTTTTTATTCCTTGTAAATTTTTATTTAGGACGTCTTTATCTATTATTTCTCTTTCTGCACTTGGTTTTGGATCTCCAATTAATCCTGTGGCTCCCCCTACTAAAAGAATAGGTTTATGACCATGTAAAAATAATCTTTTAGCAGTTACTAAAGAAGAATAATGTCCAATATGTAGGCTATCTGATGTTGGGTCTGTTCCCCAATAGAAAGATATACTATGATTATCTAATAAGTCTTTTATGACTTCTTCATCACCAGCTACATCTTTTATTAATCCTCTTTCTTTTAATTCTTCATAAAAACTCATAATTTACCTCTCTTAATTATTATATCACTTATTATTATTTTTTTCTATATTATGTATTATTTCTTTAATCTTTCTAAATCTATGATTTAATCCTGACTTAGTTATTTTATCATTTGTTTCTTTACTAATTATTTCACTTAATTCTGCTAAACTAGCTTCTTTATATTTTAATCTGTAATCTATTACTAGTTTTAGTTTATCATCTAGTGTATCTATTAAATCTAACTCCTGTAATTTTTCTATGTCTTTTAATTGACTATTTGCTGTGAAGAATATTTTATCCATATTAGCTTGTTCACAGTTATTTAATCTATTAGTCATATTTTTATGGTCTCTATATATTCTTATATCTTCATAATACATTACGGCATTATAAGCTTTAATTATTCGTAAGAAATCACTTATTTTTTCTGCCTCTTTGATGTATACCATGTATTTTTTTTCTCTTTTAATTATTTTACTATTTAAATCATATTCATTTAGTAATTTACTAATAAATTTAGCATACATACTGGTATCTAATAAAAATTCTAAATGATAACGACTTGTTTTGGGATCATTTAAACTACCTACGGATATAAATAGTCCTCTTAAGTATGCTCTTAATTCATCTTCATCACTAATAATATATTCTCTTGGTATACTTAAATAATTATTATTTTCATCATATATTGATAAGTCTTGTAAAATAGTATTATTTTTTTCTTTTATCTCTAATATATAACTTATACCTTTATTAAAATATCTATTTCTTACGGTAATAATTGGTGTTATGTCATAAATTGTTCTAAATAACTTAAATATTCTTCTTGCTACAGAATTATTTTCAATAGTTATTTTAATAGAGTCTTCTATTATGGCACTATTTCTAACAATGGCTGATAACTCAGAGATAAGTTCTAATTTAGTAGAATCCAATTTTGTTACTTCATTTTTTATTTCAGTAGAAAAGCTCATGATTAATCTCCTTTTGTTAAGTAAGAAAATACTTCTAAGGCTGTTTTTAATGAATCGTGTTTAGCTTGATTATCTTTGGTATTAAGTAAATCTTTATTAATTAATTCTACGTTCATTTTCTTTATAGTTTCTTTATCTACGAATATAGGTTCACTAATTTCTTCTTTATATCGATCTAATATTTCATTATTTATTTTTGTGGAATTAGTTAGGACGACATCTATAAAGTCTTTGCAAACATATTTATTTATTTCTTTAATACAATCACTTGCTTTAAATCCATCTGTTTCACCATGTTGACTCATTATATTACATATATACATTTTCTTAGCTTTGGCATTAATTAGTGCTTTTTTAACTTCTTTAGTTAGTAAATTAGGAATAATACTTGTATATAAACTACCTATTCCAATAATTATTAAATCAGCTTCAGCAATAGCATTTAGAACTTCATCTGTTACTTTTATTTTATTTTTGTATTTTATTTTATCTATTTTTTTATGTGCTAACGTTATTTCTTCTTCACCTTCTACGATAGTACCATCTGTCATATGTGCTACTAATACGGGTTTATCTTCTGTAAATGGTAAAACTTTTCCTTTAATATTTAATATTTTACTTAAAGATTCTAATGATTTAGTTAAACTACCTGTAATATTATATAGGGCTGTTAACATTAAATTACCAACAGTATGTTTATCTAAATCACTATATGTATCAAATCTATATTGTAAAAGTTCTTCTACTAAGGGTTCTACTTCGGCAAGTGACACCAATACCTTTCTTAGATCTCCTACAGCAGGTATATTAAATTCTTTTCTAAGTCTTCCTGTTGAAGAACCATCATCAGCTACTGTTACTACAGCTGTAATATCTATTGGAAATAGTTTTAATCCTCTTAGTAATGCAGATAGGCCTGTTCCCCCACCTAGTATAACAACTTTTTTCATATTATCACCAAACCTTCTTGTTTGATTATAACACATGGTTAATTATATCTCAACTAAGTATTTACAATTTAAAAAGACAAACCATAATAGTTTGTCTAATAGTATCCTATGATTTTAAAATATAATCTTCTAGTCTTAGTTTTATTTTTGTTTTATTTTCTAAATCTTCACTGTATATTAAGTATGTTTTATTTATATTTATATCATTTACTTCAAATACTAGAATATAAGTAGAAGTATTAGAATTAATATATTGTTTTTGATAACAAGGACCTATATCAGTATACAAATAACATTTCTTTTGATTTATATAATATGTTTCTTTTCCTATTTTTAAACTAAATTTATCTAAATTAAGAGTATTTCTTCCTATTTTAGAATATACATTAAATTTTACTATAATATAATTATTACCATCTTTTGTAGATATATAACTATTATCTATTTGATATATGTTATTAGTTCCAAAAGGTTCTTTCATAGGGTATAATCTATTTTTTAATAAAACATTTTTATATAATAGATATGATGCTCCAATTAATATTACAGATATTAAAATTATACTGAAAAGAAGATTTTCTTTTATCCAATAACCTAATTCTCTCTTTCTCCTATTAATATCTCTTATAATATTTTTAGTATCTATATTTACATTTACTTCTACCTCTTCAGAATCAATATCTTCAATATTTAGTTCTTGGATGTCTTTTGTAAAATTAAACTTCTTTATATCAAATCCTAATCCTCTAATTATCATAATTATAATTATTATATATTGATATAACATAGTAAATGAAAGGGTGTCTCTATAAAACCTGATGGTTTTTGCATTGATAACTTCCATTGATAATGAAGATAAGTAGCCATTTACAAAGGCAAGTAAAATTCCCATTAAAAGATAACCAATAGTAGTAATTATGTATATTGTCTTGGGTTTCTTTTTATATTTCATCAAGTAATATACTCCTATAGATATTAGTATTACTAAGAATATAAATATAAACAAACCTTTATTAACATAATTAATAGCATCATATTTGTTAGATATTCCTGATATTAGTTCTTTTATATACTTATGTACTTTATTAAACGAAAAAGCTATATATATTAATAATGTTGATAATATAATATGAATTAATCTAAAATGCTTAATTAAGAAAGCATATGGCTTCTTTAGTATCATTTTATCACCTATAATTATATTACCATATTTTTTATTTTAAATAAATATTATTTATAATTATAAATAATTAATTGTTCTTTTTGTAAATAGATATTGTTGTTTTGTTCTAATAATTTATTAATATCGGCATTTAATCCTTTTACTACTTCGTTTAAAGTATCTCCTTCTGCTGTTATATATAATTTAGATCCTTCTTTAGGTACTAATATCGTTTGGTTTGGATATATATAATCATTTTCATTTAATCCATTAATTTGGGCTAATAGACTAGGATTAATATTATATTTTTTAGCTATTTGGTATAAGGTATCTCCTTTACTGATTGTATAGTAGTTAAAATATTTACTACTTGTTTTTGGAATAACTAAAATAGTGCCAGGAGTTAAAGTATCATAGTAACCATTTAGCTGATATATTATATCTTCGGAAATTCCAGATTTAGATGAAATACTTTTTATTGTATCTCCTTCTTTAACTATATAAGTATCAAACATTTCATCACTCCTAATATAGAGTATTCTTAATTTTAAAAAAAGTGTATATAAAAACAAGGAATATTTTTATTCCTTGTATACTAACATCTACCTTCGCTTTGATTTTTACAATCTATAGCACTTTGACATTTCATATTTGCCATACCTTCAGTTATATGATCTTCTATTTCAGATAAAGCATTTGGATCTATATTGGTTAAAAGAATTTTTTCTTTTACAGTATCAATAATTATTCTTCCCCATATTAATCCACTATGAACGGTTGAGTCGTTATACATATCTGGCATAACTGATTTGAAAAAGTGTCCAAATAAAACTCTTTTAGTACCTAATACAATTCTCTTATTAGTAAGAGCTATGACATATGTATTAGCAAAGTCAAATGAACCTTCATTCTTTTGTCCATAGAATACATATTCTACTTTTTCATCTCCATCAACGTATCTATCAATTATTTTACAATGTTGTTTTATTCTCCAACCAATGGTTAAAGGATATTTTTTTCTAAATTCACATGCTTTTTTATAGCTTTCACTTTTTATAGCCAACTTTAATCACCCATCTTTACTTTTTCTTCTAGGAAACTTACAAATTCTTCTTTTTCTACATAACCACCAATAGAGTCTAATATATCTTCACCACGCATGAGAAGTGTTGTAGGTGTTCCCCAATCTGAATTTTTCTTTAAATACTTGTTTGTTGTAGATAATTCTGTCATTTCTTCAGAAGTTAAATTATTTGTATCTACATAATAAACAGGTATTTTTTTCTCTTCTACAACCTCTTTTACTATAGGCATATATAAACCACAATAGTAGCAACCTTCTCTTTCAATTATAAATAGGAATGGTTCATTACTATCTACTAGATTTTTATAATCAGCGTATGTTATTTCATTTAATCCTACTTCACCAGATAAATTTATAGGATAATCAATATCTAGAGATTTTGTTCCTTTGGTTGAAAATATAGCAATGATTATAACTACGATAACTATTCCAATAAGTATAAAATCTGATTTTTTCATATTTACCTCCCAAATTAATTCTACACTTTTTTATAGTTAAAATCAACACTTAATAACTTATTTCTGACAATTATTACAGTAATAAGTTCCACGACCCCCTACTCTAATCTTTAGGATTTGTTCTTGGCAATTTGGACAATTACTAGTTTTTCCATGTACTAATAGTTCTTGTTGAAATAAGCCATGTATTCCATTTACAGAGGAATATGTTCTAATTGTAGTACCTCCTTGAGATATTGCTTTTTCCAATACTTCTTTGGTGTATTTAATAATATTTTCTAGTTCTAAATTAGTTAATGTATAACCTTTTCTTAACGGATTTATTTTTGATAGAAAGAGAATTTCATCAGCATATATATTACCAATACCAACGATAATAGTTTGGTCTAATAGTAATGTTTTAATAGCTATATTTCTATTTAGTTTATCTTTTAAATAACTAATGGTAAGTTCTTTATCCCATGGTTCTAATCCTAATATATTTAGTGGTGAATTATTATCATATTCTTTATTAATTAGATACATTTTTCCAAATTTTCTTGTGTCATTATATATTAAATATTTATTATTATCTAAGGTAAATATAACATGATCATGTTTAGTAATTTCATATTTATCTTTTATAAAGTATTTTCCTTCCATTTTTAGATGAGAAATCAAATTATAATCTTCTAAGACGAATACTAAATATTTTCCTCTTCTTTTTACATCTAGTATTGTTTGATTAGTTATTTTTTCTATAAATTCCTTAACACTTGGATAATTTATAATACCTTTATATAATACATCTACTTTTAATATTTTTCTATTTAGTACATAATTTTTTAAACTATTTTTAACTGTTTCTACTTCTGGTAATTCTGGCATATTTATCCTCCTGTAAATGGATTAACTACTATTTGTAAGTGATGAATTCTATTTCTTTTGCCTATCAACCTTTTTCTTAAATCTTTTTGTATTTTATAAGAATCTGTAAGTTTTAATTTATCAGACACTAATACTACTAATTCTACTTGATAATAAGAACCATATTTTATGATATTTAATTTATCAATTTTCTTTATTCTATCATCTTTTAAAATTATTTTTGTTATTTTATCTACATATTCTTTATCATCTTCTTGTTTTCCTAAAATGGAACCTACACTATCAATTAATATATTTATACCTGTATATAGTATTATTAGTGATACTATTATTGTTCCTATTAAGTCAGCATACTTAAGGAATGGATATTTTTTAGAAAATAAGGCTAATATAATGGTAATTAGGGCAAAGAAAGAAGATAAGACATTCATCATACTTTCTTTACCTGATGATACTAAGATATCATTCTTTAAATTATATCCTTCATCCATTAGATAATTTGCTATTATTACTTTTACGACAATTGTTATGATACATATATACATTACTATGTTATTTGGTACTGTAATACTACTTGAGAAAGCGTTAATAATTAGAGTTATAGACATAAAAATTATAACTATTCCTATAATAATATTTGTCAAATATTCTGCTTGTCCATAACCATATGGATGTTTTTTATCAGCAGGTTTTCTTGAAATATAGTTCCCTAATATGGCAATAATATCAGTAGATAGATCAGATAATGAATTAAATCCATCTGCTATCATTACTTGTGATGACCCTATTATTCCTATTAATATTTTTGTAATAGATAAAAATAAATTTGTAATAAAACTTTTTAATAATGCAATACTTACTCTATTCATAATCTATTTTGCTTCATACCAATTGTTTCCTTCTTCTATAGAAACTTTTAATGGAACATCTAATTTAATAATGTTTTCCATAATGTTTGAAACAATTTTTCTTACCTCTTCTTCCTCTTCTTTTATAACATTAAATATTAGTTCATCATGTACTTGTAATAACATTGTACTTTTAATATTGTTATCTTCAAAGTATTTATCTATTTTTATCATAGCCATTTTTAAAATATCGGCACTACTTCCTTGTATTGGGGTATTTAAAGCCATTCTTTCTCCCATACTTCTTACAACATGATTAGTACTATGTAATTCTTCAATTATTCTTTTTCTATTCATAATAGTTTTAACATATCCATTTTTTTTAGCTTCTTCTATTTCTTTATCCATATATTCTTTTACACCTGGATATGTTTCAAAATATTTATTAATAAATTCTTTGGCTTCTTTTGGTTTAATATTTAAGTCTTCACTAAGTCCATAACTGCTTATTCCATATAGAATTCCAAAATTAACTGCTTTGGCTTTTCTACGCATATCTTTTGTTACTTCTTCTTCTTTGACACGAAAAATATCCATAGCTGTTTTTGTGTGAATGTCCATATCATTAACAAAAGCCATAACAAGTTCTGGTACTTTAGATAGATGAGCAAAGACACGTAGTTCTATTTGGGAATAGTCACAAGACATTAAAATAGAGTTATCCAAAGGAACAAATGCTTTTCTTATTAATCTACCTAATTCATAACGAATTGGTATATTTTGTAAATTTGGTTCTATTGAAGATAATCTTCCTGTTCTTGCTACAGTTTGGGTATATATGGTATGTATTTTTCCATCAGATGAAATAGAATTTAATATTCCTTCAATATATGTTGTATATAGTTTATATAGTGTTCTATATTCTATTATATATTCCACAATGGGATAATCTCTTAGTTTTTCTAAAACACTGATATCTGTAGAATATCCTGTTTTATTTTTCTTGGCATGTGGTAGTCCTAATTTTTCAAATAAGATATCTCCAAGTTGTTTAGGAGATGAAATATTAAATTCTACTCCTGCCATATTATAAATAATTTGACTAACTTCTTCAATGCGTTTAAGTATTTCATCTTTCATTTCAAATAAAACTTCTTTTTTTACTTTAATACCGTTCATTTCCATTTTGGCAAGAACAGTTACTAACGGAAATTCTATATCGTTATATAGAGTCATAACATTTTCTTTTTGCATCATATCCATTAGTGTGTTATATGTATCATATACAAATTTTGCTTTATCTATTTCAGAATTTTCTTTACTTGAATTATCTATTTCATATCCCATTTGTTTTGCTAAATAACTTATATCATCTTTAATATTGTAATTAACTAGATATGCTCCAATCATTGTATCAAATAAACAAGTTGGAATGGTTAGATTATTCTTTTTTAACGATACATATAATCTTTTATAATCGTATGTATATATTTTTTTGTTTAAAAAAGATAAATCAGTATCTTTAGTATATGGTATATAACTACTTACAGAATTATTATATATAGCAAATCCTAGGATATTGGCATTATGGTAGTTATTGTTATCTAAGTCAATGTACAAAGAAATAATATCATCGTTTATTTCTTGTTTACTTTTATTGATATAGTTTATATTTTCTATATTATTACTATTTTCTTCTTTGTTATTAGATTCTTTTATAAGTGAATAGAATTCTAATTCATTATATATTTTATATAATTCGTTTTTATCTTTAGGAATATATGCAAGTTCTTCTAATTCAACATTAAGTGGTACATCTTTATATATTGTAGCTATATTATAACTCATATAAGCATTATCTTTATCTTGAATTAATTTATCTTTAACACTACCTTTTATTTCATCAATATGTTCATATATAGAAGATAATGATCCATAAGTTGTTAATAATTTTAAAGCTGTTTTTTCTCCTATTCCTTTAACTCCTGGTATATTATCTGATGCATCACCCATTAATGCTTTTAAATCAATCATTTTAATTGGTTCTATACCATAAGTATCGTAAAATGCTTTATAATCCATACGAATATAGTCTTTTGTTTTTAATAATTTTACTTCAGTTTGGTCAGTTATTAGTTGGAGTAAATCTTTATCACTACTTACAATTAAGGCTTTAAAGTCATCATCTTGTTCACATTTTTTACTGAACGTTCCTATTATATCGTCAGCTTCATAGCCTTGTAATTCAAAGTATTTTATATTCATTGCTGTAAGTATTTGTTTAGCTATGGGAAATTGTTCTTTTAATTCATCTGGTGTATTATCTCTTTTACCTTTATAGTAATCATATTTTTCATGTCTAAATGTTTTTCCTATGTCAAAAGCTACAGCCATATACATTGGTTTTTCTTCAGATATGATTTTATTTATCATATTTACAAATCCATATATAGCATTTGTAGGAAAGCCTTTTTTATTTCTTAGAGTACTTCCTGAATACAATGTAGCAAAATAACTTCTAAACATTAAATTATTACCATCTACCAAAACTACTTTTTTCATATTTATCACCCTTACTGTTATGTTTAATTACTATTTAATTATATATGGATCACTAATAGTACCATTTCCTTTAACTACTGTTATTCTCGGTTTTAGATATAATACAGGTCTTACATTATACTTTTCTGTACTTGTAGCAGTATAATTATCTATTCCTATTGCATATACTTTATCAAGTGTTGTATCTACTCTAGTCATAGTATATTCTAAGGAATTTTTATATAAATAATTATTAGAAGTACATCCATTATACTCAATTACATTTTTATCAGTACATGAACCTGCATATAAGTAATCACTAAAGGACATTAGTCCTACCTTAGTTATATAATTATTTTGACCATTATAGGTATATATATTATTTACTTTTACATCTAAATTATCGTTATAATCTAAATTATACTTAAATGGTATTATTTTGTTTATACTATCAACACTTAGAGAACTAGATAGTATATTATCTTCACTAAGTGAAGTATTTAAATAATATTTGTTAAAAATTTTATCAATATTGCTATCTTTATAATCATTATAAATAGTATTTTCATCATCATCAGTAGAATAATCTTTATAATTCATAGTTAAAAGATAGTCATCTTTAATTATTTTAGTATTATAATACTTTTTATCAGTATTGTAAAATATACCTATGATACGCCATAATTCACAATCGTCTTCATCATTAAAGCAAATGTAATTATCAGGATTACCACCATAGTATACATAATTATTATTGTATTCTAAGATACCATTATTGCTTTCTGTGAATCCTATATATTTATCTATTGTATATCCGTTATCAATATCTTTTATTTTGTATAATATATTGCAATGATCATTATTTTCACATATATAATAATCTTTTTCTTTAGTAAAATCGTTATTGAAGATAGTCAATGTAGTTTGGTAAGAGTCTTCTAAAGTGAATATTCCATCTTTAAAAGTAAATTTATTAGCTATAGTTAAGTTATCATTTAAATTTAGAATTTTTATATCTTTTATCACTTCATAATTGGCATCTTTTTTTACTTCTTTATTTATGGCATTCTTGACATAATCTACTAGATAATTATTAATGTAAGTTTCTGTAATTATTTTTTTATTGCTTGGTAAATCTAGTGAGCAAGTATTATTATATTCACTGGTAGCAATTCCAAGATTAACATCTATTGATTCTTCACTATCATTTATTATTATTAAACTAGTTCTTAGTATATTTTTACTTTCTATTATACCATTAGTAATGCTATGTTCGTCTTTTAAAACAGTTATATTTTTATCAAAATCATTATACCAAACGCTATAACATAGTGGTATATCTTTGGGATTATTTATATCAATATCAACTTTGTATTCAGTATCACTTGGAATACTAATTCTTCTATATTCGTTTATTGATGTATGTATTAGTAAATTATTTGGTGTTCCGATATGTACTACTTTACCTGTTTCTTTATCATATGTAAATAAGGCATAAGTAGAATATACTGATAGAGATACTATACCAACGACAATAATTAAAAGTAAATATATTTGTTTTATAGGTAACTTTTTCATATAAATAATGTCCTTTCTAATTAATATTTTACTTGTCTTGAATATACATTTATTTTTCCATACATTTTATATCCCATCTCATTATTTTGATTGTATCCTGTATCATTATACCACAACATTAATGTATATTTAGCACTTCCATTATATGCTAGATACAAATTACTAACAAGATTAGTTTTATTATTAATACTTGCTACGTTTCCTTTGGCTATTTTATCTCCACGAGAATTATATAAAATATACTTAATTGTTCCATCTGGAAAATCATTTTGGGTTGTCTCTAGATCTATAGAAATAGTTTGATTTAAAGTTCCTGAACTTGTAATTGTAAAGTTGTTTCTATAAACATTTTTATAAGTATCATAATCTGGTTCTGACATAGGTACTAATTTAGGATTATTAATATATACTCCATCAATATAATTTATTTCTAATTTACCTGTATATAGTTTGGTTCCTTCTTTTTTTTGGCTTGAAACTAGTGAATAATAAGCAAAAGAAGAACCTATAATCATTATTACTAATGTTATTATAAGTATTATAATATTAATTTTTTTACCTTTATTTTTTGTACTATATGTCATGATTATTCACCTATTATAATGATACACTAAAGGCACTAAAAAAGCAAGCATTTTGCTTGCTATTAATCGATATGACCAGTAATTTTATCGGAACCACTTGTATTAAATGATACATATAGTGTTCCATAGAAATTCTTTCCTTGTTCATCATTTTGTGAACTATTTGTTTCATTTAAATATATAACAACTTCAAATGTTCTTGGGGAACTTGTTGCTAAAGTTTTTGTTTTATAAACTGTTTCTTCTCCACTTTGTGTATAACCAAATAATGAAGAACTTTCATCTGTTGTTAGTGGAAGAGCATAACTTTTATCTTCCCCTGTTATTTCGTCAAAAACATTAGTTTTCACGGTATTTCCATCTACTGTAGTAACTTCATAAACCATATATCTTAAGTTAGTAAATTCATTTAGTCCTACTTTAATTGAAGCAGTTATATCTCTATCTTCGCCATCATTTGAAACAGTAAATCTGTACACTGAGCATACTTCTTTACCATTATCATCTATACATTTATTTGTTGTATCCTCATCATTATCTTTATCAAATACAGTAACTCTTTCGTAAGCTTTTTTTACAACTTCATTGGTAGCAGGTATTAATTTAGCAGCTGGATTAATAAGATATTGTCCATCTGAATAACTTATACTTACAATATCTGAAGATAATCCTACGGCATTGTTCTCACTATTAACCATGATTGAGAAATATGCTAATGTTGCTCCAACTATGGCTACGATTAATGTTGCTACGGCTACTACACCATAGAAAATCCCTTTTCCTTTATCATTCATTATTAACATCTCCTTTTTACTATAATAAAATGATATCATTTTGCATGATAAAAATCAAGTATTTATATTTATTTTTATAGACATTTTGTAAATTATTTGTTACGATATATTTGGTGATAAAAATGGATTGTATTTTTTGTAAAATAATAAATAATGAGATTTCTTCATATAAGATATATGAAAATGATATGGTATTATGTTTCTTGGATATTAATCCTTTAAGTTCTGGACATACTTTAATAATACCTAAAAAACACTTTAAAGATATTTCTGATATTGATAGTAAATATTTGTCTAGTATTAATGATGCTACTAAATATGTATATAATTTATTGATGTCAAAACTAGGTCCTGATGGAATTCGTATTGTACAAAACAATGGAATATGTCAAGAAATTAAACATTATCATGTGCATTTAATTCCTGTATATAATGATATGTTAGATATGGATATTGAAGAGGTTTATAATAAGATTAAAGACTCAAATTAGTAATTTGGGTCTTTTAATATTATTCTTTTATAAATAAAGGTAATATAGTCTTAAGTTTATCTTCTCCTAGAACTTCATCAAGATAAATATTATTATCTTTGTATGAAGCTTCAACTATTTTATAGTTATCTTTAATATTTGTTTCATCTTCATTAACTTCAGCAACATAGTAATACTCAATATCATTGTGAACAACTTTATCAATGACTAAATATTTTTCTTGATTACCTAGTGTTATAATTTTATTAATTTCTATTTTCATTATTCCTCCTTTATTCTAAATTATCTATTCCTAATACAGATATATCTATATCTTTAACTGGCCAAAATCCTTCATTATCTATTGTTTTATCAGATGATAATATTACATCATCTTTTTTATTATCTAAATCAATATTAGGAAATTCATAATTATCTTTATTGTTTTCTTCTTGAACAATATTTTCTGTTATTGTATTACTAGATTCATTATTTTCTTTTGTTATATCTAATATACTATTATTACTATCTTCTAAAGTATTATCTTTATTGTCATCTTTTTTTAAGTCATCTAGAAAAATATTTTCTTTAGAAATATCAACTTCAATATCATCTTGCTTTTCAATATTACTATTATCTTCTATCAAAGTATGAGTTTCTTTTGTATTATCTACTTCTATGGTATTTTTATTCATACTATTTAATATTTTTCTTAGTATATCAATAACTCTATCATAAGAATAAACTATATAGCCATTTTTTATATCTATAATTTCATTAGAACTATATTTAATATTTTCTTCCTTATTCTTTTCATTAAAATAATTATCTATAGAATTCTTTATAATACTATTATTTTCTTTATTCAACTCATTATATACATATAATAGTACATTTTTTACTCTATCTTTTGTATAAGCAATAAAACTATCACTTATGCCTATAACCATATTGTTAGTAGAAGATTTTGTTTTATCAATAACGTAATCTATACTTGGTAAGGATAATATATATTCTATATCTTTTTTTAAATTTTCATTATCACTAGTTAGTCTATCTACTAATGTTTGTTTTTCACTAACATCATCTTTAATATTTAAGATGGATAATTCTACTTGATGATAACTTTGTATACTTCTTATTTGTCTATCTATAAGCAATTTTAATTGAGAAATTAATTCTTTATTCTCAATATTTTTTAAATATTTATTTATCTTTTCTCTTTTCTTTATTAATTCTTCATAATTAGAATATGTCCCATTAATATCTTTAACAATTTCAATAAGACTTCTTCTTAATTTAGCTTCTTCCATTTCGTGTTTTACTTCATAGTGAATATCTGAATAGTCATTATTAACTGGTATAGATAACATGACGTTATATTTTTCAGTAGCATCTTTATCAGAAGAACAAATGTTATCATAATATGCATTAAATTCGATATCATTATAACTTTGTAATTGTTTTATATCTATACTATTATCTTTGCACAATTCAATAAAGTCATCACTAATTTGAATAAAGCGTTGCAATTCTTTTTCATATTTAGTAAATATTGAGTTAATTTCATCTTGTTTATTACTTAAATTACCAAGTTCTTCATTTAATTTTATAATTTCTTCTTTTAATTTTTTTAAAAATCCTTCATTTTTTATATAAGTATCAAAAATATCTCTTCTTTTTGTTAATATAGATAATTTTTCTTCACTGATATTATCTTTATTATTTTCTAATACTAATGGTATTATGGAAAATTCACCATATTTATGAGTTAATTTATTCTTAGTCTCAAATAGATTTTCTATTACAGATACCATTTTATCTAGCCTACTAGAAATTTGATATATATCGTACACATCACCATAATTCTTTAATTCTTGGATAGAAGAGTATGTTTGATCAAGAATTAATGTATAGATTTGTAGAGATATCTCTTTTAATTTTTTCAAAGTATCTTGTTCTATTCCTAATTTTGACTTAGATTGAGCTCTTAAGGTATCATATGTCATTAAGTAAATCTGATACAATCTAGTAATATTAGTCATTTTAGATATATCATACATACTTTTCCTCCCCTTTTTATTCTATATTGTTATTCATTTGGTATTGTTGGAAAGAAGTTATCTGAAAATAATTCATCAAACTCGCTTTTATCTACATTTCCTTCATCAAATTTTTTAGCATAATCATCAAAATTTCCTAAAGGTAATTTATCTTTTTTAGGTAGTTCTTCTATATTATTCTCTTCTTTATTCATAAATTGTTGACCATTAAATTCATCAAATAATTCTTTTTCAATGTCATATTTATTTTTAAAAGAAGAATTGTCTACTACTTCATTTATATATTTATTATTTGAAAAAGTTTCTTCATTATTAGGTTTTATTGGTTCTATATTTTCTTTTTCTTTATTTAAAGAAATATCTTTCATAGTTTCAAAATTATAACTATTCTTTTTATTTAAAATAGACTTTTGTTGTTCTTCTAAGAGTTTCTTTGTTCTTTTTTCCATTTCTTTTTTTCTTGTTTCTTCAATTAAACGTTGCTTTTTAGATATTTCTTCTTGTCTTTTTCTTTCTATTTCTAGTCTTTTTTGTCTTTCTTCCTCTTCTTTTAATCTTTGTTCTTTTAATATTCTTTCTTGTCTTTTTCTTTCATTATCAAGTAAAGGTTTTAATACTTGTTGAAATTCTTCACTATTATTTTCTTCTTTTATATCATTAATTTCTTTTTTTATTTCTTCCACTCTTTTTAGTAATTCATTATAAGTATTAATATCTTGTTCTTCTTTTATTATTGAAGAATATTGTTTATTTATTTCTGTCTCTACTCTATTTAAGAATTCTTTATTTGTAACACCATTCATTAATTCTTTTATCTTATTTCTTTTTGTTAATAATTCATCATAAGTATCTACTTTTCTATCATAGATTTCTATAAGACCTAAAATACACATTTTATTATTATATTCTTTATATTCTTCTTCTATTTCATTTAACATTTCTTGACATTCATTAATCATTTCAGGATTTTTTATTCTTGATTTTTCTAAATTCTTTTTAGCTATTGAGTAGAGATTTTCACATTCATAAAAATTATCTTCTATGTTACTTTGTTCATCAATAAGTAGATCTAATGATGATTCACTAAAAGTATTATGTAATAATTCTATTAATTTATGTTCTAGTTCTTGATTTAATGAATCATTAACATTTATTTTTTCTTTAGCTAACGATAATTTACTTTCCATGTTTTCAATTTCTAGTTCTAACTCGTGACATGTTTTTATGTTTTTACTATATTTATCAATTATTTTTATTCTATTTTGTAATTCTTCTAATTCATCTTTTCCACGTATTGGTGGAAGTTCTATATTTTCATAAGTTAATTGATAATGTTTTTGACATAGTTTATCGACATAGGAAATTCTTTGATTAATTAATTCTACTAGTAAAGTTAGTCTTGTTCTTTCCTCATCAATAAATTCTATTTCACGTTCATATAGTTTGTTATATTCTTCTTCATATACCACGTTAGACTCTTTAATTATTTTTGCTAATAGTTTATTTAATTGATTAATAACCATTTTCTTTTCTTCATTAGAAGATATTAGTTTTAAACTATTTGCAAACATTTCATATTGTCTTAGGCTTTGTACTACTTCTCCATTATTGTAACTTATCATTACCAACCACCTCTTATTATAATTTTATATCATTGCACATTTTTTGTCAATTTATTTAATATTCTTTTATAATTAATTTATTTCTAATGTAAAAATTGATGTCTTTGTGACATCAATAAATTTACTAAATATCTTTTCCTGCCCAAACAGCTCTTTCTTTTCCCCATGCTCTAATTTTTTCTATTTTTTCTGGATTTGTTTTCATTAATGATTTAGTATTTAGAAAACTATTAATAAATAACTCTTCTGTCAATGGTATATTTTCTGCAACCAATTTATAGGCTATATCACGAATAACAGATTCTAAGTCAGCTCCAGAAAATCCCACAGAAACTTCTAGAATTTTATTCATAAAACTATCTGCTAACTTTACTTTTAAGTATTTTTGTGAATATAGTGAAATTATTTCTGCTCTTTCATTTTTAGTCGGTAAATCTACGAAGAACATCTCATCAAATCTTCCTTTACGTAATAGTTCGGCTGGTAGACTTGTAACATCATTAGCAGTTGCTACGACAAATACTTCTTTTTGACATTCTTGGAGCCAAAATAGAAATTGACCAATCATTCTATTAGTAACTCCATTGGAATCAGTTCCTCCTGATAAACCTTTTTCTATTTCATCTATCCATAATATGCAAGGAGAGACAGATTCAGCAGCTTCTAATGCTTCTTTTAATTGTCTTTCACTTTGTCCTACATATTGTCCTTGTACTGTTGCAAAATCAAGAAGGTATAGTGGTAATTGCCACATATGTGAAATAGCTTTAGCACATAAACTTTTACCACATCCTGGTACTCCTACGATTAAAAGACCACGTGGAGGTTTTATTCCTCTTTTTTTCATTTCTTCTCTTTTTGAAGGAGACATAAGTTTTTTCTTTTCTGTTAGCCATTCTTTTAAATTATCTAATCCTCCAATGGATGTGTTTTTATCTACTTCAATTTTTTCAAGTCCACTAATATTGCTAAACATACTGTCTTTAGTATATTTTAAATCAATTAGGTCTTCTTGTGTTATTGATCCGGTTGCTATAAGTGATGATATTACATTTTTAACTTCTATTTCACTTAAGCCTGATAAAGTAGTAGCTGCTTCTTTAAAATTTTCTTCATTCCATTCTAATTGTATTTGACTTTTATAAGGTAAAATACTTTTTTTAATTATTTCATATAATTCTTCTTCAGTAGGTAGTGGTAATTCTAATGACATTCCTAATCTTTTTAAATTAGACCATATCGTATCTCCAGAATGAACAATTACTATGCTACTGCTATGTTCTTCTGCTAATGTGACAATATCATTCAAAAATCTTGATATAACACTTTCACTTTCTATATCTGTTATATCAGATAATACAAAGATATGATTATCTTTAATTTTTAATTGTTCTCCAATATAATCTAATACCCCTGTTGTTGTCTTTGTTTCATTTAAAACTTTACCACTTGTTATTTCAAATAACCCTTTTGACATTGAATAAAAATATATTGGTATATTCATTTCTTTAGATAATTCTAAAAACATTCTTTCAACTCTTTTTTTCTCAATGGAATTAATTGCTATAAATGGTATTCTTGCTAATAAATATTGTTTTGTTAAATCCTTTGTTTCAATATAATTCATTTTACCCCTCCTTAATTGTAAATCTATAACTATCTACCAATTCTTTATATCTTCCATCTATGTCAATATATGAAACATTTTTATATAATTCATCACAAAATTGATTAGATAATTTAAATAAACTATTTATTAATTCTTTTTTTGTATTATCTTTAATTATTTTAATTTTAGAAAGTTCTTCTAGATAAATAACTTCTCTTTGAAATTCTACTAATTCTAGACTTAGATTATCATAATCTATGGAATATATTCTATTCAAAAGATTATTAAGTTCATTAGATAGTCTATAAATCATTATTTTTTCTATAAATCCTTTAATATTTGGTTCTATATCATTATATACTAATAAAGTAGTACTATTTAATTTATTTATATATTCTGAATTTCTTGGAGATATTCTAATAGATTCTAAGGTATTCATCAATTCGTAATATGTCAATTTTCATTACCTCCATTTCTTTTAATAAATTGATTTGGAGGAAGTAAATCCCATTCTGGTAACCCTCTTATAAATTCTTCGGAAATATTAATATCTTCTATTCCATTTATATCATTTATTTTATCATCTTCAATTGGAATAATACTATCTATTTTGGGAATAAGTTTATTTTCATTCATATTATATTTCCTTTCTATCTATTATAATATTTCTTTCATTACTATTGGTAATAATAAAATCATTAGGATTGTATTTATTTATATAATCCGAAAAATCATCTATGTTAATATTATTTTCATTATACATAAGACAAAAATCAACTATTTCTATTATAATTTTATTTAATAATTTTTTATTTTCTTGTATCATGATATTAACTTTTTCTTTTTTTTCTGAATTTTTTTTATTAATTATATACATTTGACATATACAAAAGATAATAGTAGAAAGTAATATAATAATTGATAAAATAGGTATTTTGTATGAGATGATTATTCCTATTAATCCAATTATAATTGCTATTAACATTTCTCTATTTAATAATTTATCTTCTTTTAAATTTTGTTTATTTTTATTTAAATAGAATTCTTCTAAATATGTTTGAAGTTCTTTTTCATTACTACCATTTTTGGTTATTCCCGTCCAATCATCTATCATTATTGTGAAGTTGAGTTCTTTATTATTAAAATATTTTTTTATAACATTATTATAACCTGTTAATATATACTTCTTGCATAATCCTAAGCATACTTTTCTTGTATTTATTGTTATAAGATAATTATTTTTAGTTTCATTTAGGGCTATATTAGTAATAATAGTATATAAATCGTCTACTTCATTTAAAATAACAGAATTATTATTTTCAAATTTTTTTAAAGCCTCTTCCACATTACCGTTTTCATTTACTATTAATTTATTTTTTATAATATCTTTTTTAAGTTCATATTCATCATAATCATAATCATAAATTAAATTGCCTATAATTTTTTCTATCTTTTTTTCAAAAGAAATTACATCATAATTTTTTTTATCATATATATTTTTGAATTTTTGGATAAATTCACTATAACATTTTGATAAAATTAGTTTATCTTTTAATTCTGATGCTTCTAAGACATAGTCAGAAATATATGAAGAAATACTAATATCTTTATTAGTTATAATATTTGAGAAGTAATTTTCCCAAAAAGAAACCTGTTTATTATATATATGGTCTATTTTATCTAATTCTCTAGTCCATTCATCAATTTTATTTAAAAACTTTGTAGTTCCTTCATTTCCTAATACTCCACTTGTAATAAGGTCTACGACAAGTACAAATATTCCTTCTGTTTTTAAAGGATCTTGTAATTCAAGATATCTATCAAACCATTTTATTGCTCCATCATGTTTTTTGGCATATAAATGAATTAAGGAAAACAATAATGATGTTTTTTGATCGTTATACTTTATTGCTGATTCTAGGGCAATATAAGCCATTTCTTTATTATTTGTGTACCAAGAGCATAAGGATACTAAAGAGGAGGATAACCAATAATTATGATTATTAATAAGTGAGTCATCTCTTAAATTTTCTATTGTACTTTTTTTTATAACGTTAATATCTAAGGATTGTATAATACCTAGTATTTTATTTCTAACATTGTCTCTATATTGATAACGTTTATCAAATTCCATTTGTGATATCATTATGTTTTGTTTGGCTTCTGTTACTATTGTTGTTTCTCTTAAACTAGTAACAAGATTATTAACTTCTGTATTTAATTTATCAATTTCTTCTTTTAAATCATTAAAATTGTCATCTAGTTTAACATCAACATTATTAATTGTTTCATAGATTTTATCTATTCCATCTGCTATATAATCATCTATAGTATATGTTTGATTTTCTTCATCCATAAATGTACACCTTTCTTTGATACTCTCTCCTAGTTTAATAATACCATAAATAAGGAAAAAAAGAAACTTCTTTTTTTATGATGTCTACCGATTGGGGTTCACATCATTTCTAGTTTCTTTTTAATTATTAAAGTGCCAATCTATAATTTCTGGTAAATCTTTTCCATATTCTGCTATATACAGTTTGTGTTCTATTAATTTATCACGACATTTTTGATTTAAACCAGATCTTCTATCTCCTAGTTGTGGTAAATATTTTAAGGCATCCATAACTAAATGATATCTATCTATTTTATTTTGAACTTTCATATCAAATGGTGTTGTTATTGTTCCTTCTTCTATATAACCATGGACATGCATATTTTGATTTGTTCTTTTATACGCTAATTGATGTATTAAATCAGGGTAACCATGAAAATTAAAAATAATTGGTTTATCTTTAGTAAAGATCATATCATATTCATCATCACTTAATCCATGAGGATGTCTTCCTTGTAGTTTCATTAAATCTACAACATTTATCATTCTTATTTTTAATTCTCTAAAGTTTTCTTTTAATATTCCAATAGCAGCAATTGTCTCTAATGTAGGTGCTTCTCCACAAGAAGCCATGATTATATCAGGTTCTTGTCCATTATCATTACTTGCAAATTCCCATATGCCTATTCCTTTTGCAGTGTGTTTTATCGCTTCTTCCATAGTTAACCATTGTGGTCGTGGATGTTTTGATGCAATAATTAAATTAATATAATTTTTGGTCTTTATAATATGATTAAAACAACATAATAATGTATTAGTATCAGGGGGCAAGTAGACTCTAACTATATCTGCTTTTTTTGTAACTATATGGTTAATAAACCCTGGATCTTGATGTGTGTATCCGTTATGGTCTTGTTGCCATACATTAGATGTTAGTACGTAGTTTAGTGATGAGATTGGTGCTCTAAAAGATAGTTCATTACATACTTTTAGCCATTTGGCATGTTGACTTGCCATGGAATCTATAACTCTAATAAATGATTCATAACTGTTAAAGAAGCCATGTCTTCCTGTTAGAAGATATCCTTCTAGCCATCCTTCACATAAATGTTCTGATAACATTGCATCCATTACTCTACCATCATTAGATAAATAATCATCTGTTTTTAATTTTTTATCAATCCATCTTTTATTTGTTTTTTCAAACATTGCTGTAAGTCTATTAGACGCTGCTTCATCTGGTCCAAAAACTCTAAAATTATTTTTATTTTCAGCAATTATATCTCTGACAAATTTTCCTAGATTACGCATATCTTCTCCACAAACGGCTCCAGGATATGGTACATCTATTGCATAATTTTTATAATCTGGGACAATTAGTTCTTTTAATAGTAATCCTCCATTAGCATTGGGATTTGCTCCCATTCTTTTAATTCCTTTAGGATGCATATCTCGTAATTCTTTTATTAGAGTGCCATTTTTGTCAAATAGTTCTTCTGGATGATAACTTAATAGCCAATCTTCTAAGGCTTTTAAGCTTTTTGGTTCAGAGACATTAATTGGTATTTGATGGGCTCTATATGTTCCTTCAATAACTTTACCTTCATATTTTTTAGGCCCTGTCCATCCTTTTGGTGTTTCAAGAATTATCATTGGCCATAATGGTCTATTTTTGCTTTTACTTTGTTTTATTTTTTTTATATCTCTAACAACTTTGTCTAGTGTCTTAGCCATTCTCTCGTGAATAGTCATAGTGTCATTACCTGATACATGATATACTTTGTAACCGCATCCTAGAAAATAGGCATTACGTTCTGTATCAGACATTCTCGAAAAGATAGTAGGATTATTTATTTTATATCCGTTTAAGTGTAAAATTGGTAAAACTGTTCCATCTGTTTTGGGGTTAATAAATTTATTAGAGTGCCATGATGTTGCTAGTGGTCCTGTTTCAGCTTCACCATCTCCTACGACACAAGCTGCTATTAGGGTTGGATTATCCATTACCGCTCCATAGGCATGAGCTAAACTATATCCTAATTCTCCTCCTTCATTGATACTGCCGGGTGTTTCTGGTGCTACATGACTTGATATTCCACAAGGAAATGAAAACTGTTTAAATAGTTTTTTCATTCCTTTTTCGTCATATGTAATATTGGGATATATTTCACTATAAGTTTCTTCTAAATATGTTTGAGCTACCATGGCATTTCCACTATGACCAGGCCCTGATATATAAATCATATTTAGGTTATATTTGGTAATAATTCTATTTAGATGTGTATAAATAAAATTCTGACCTGGGACTGTTCCCCAATGTCCAACAAGCTTTGGTTTTACGTCATTTAAAGTTAATTTTCTTTTTAATAAAGGATTATCTAATAAGTATAATTGTCCTACGGACAAATAATTGCTTGCTCTAAAATAGGCATCTAATTTTTTTAATTCTTCTTTTGAAATATTACTCATATTACCCCTCTCTATTCTTTTTTTATTATATTATTTTTTTCATTGTTAGTAAAGATAGTTAGTATCAACTTTATGTAAATTATTTAAATTCTTTTTTAAATAAATTTGTATCTATTTTTTTATAATCAAGACTTAAATATAATTTATTAGCTATTTCTCTTTGACTAGATGATGTTAACATTATGTAGGAAATATTATCTTGTCTAGCCAATTCTTCTATATACTCCATAATTTTTTTAGAATATCCATATCCTCTATATTCTTTTTTTATACAAACATAGTTTATATAATAATATTTTTGATTTTTTATATAATCATTTAGAGTATCTATTATGGCAGTTCCTATTAATTCATCTTTATTTTTCATAATTATAGCTTTACAATTTTCTGATTTTATTATTTCTTTAATATTATTATCATTAACTTCCAGATTAAAACAATCTTTAATTAAATTAAACATTTCATTACATTTTTCTTCTTTTAAAAATTCAATTATCATATTGTCCCTTCTAACTTATCTTTAACTTACTTTAGCATTACTACTGCTAGATGATGATGACGATGTTATTTTACTACTTGACTCTTTACCTGTATTAGGATTTGATGAAGATGGTGTTTCTCCTTGGCAATTACATTCACAGGTTCCATTTATGCTTATATAATAATTACTTAATATTGTTATTTCATCACCTTTATAAGCATAAAACTTACATTGCCAGTCACTTGCAATATAATAATACATTGCTGTTTTAGGTATGGTATATTTACCTGATGACAGTTCTTTAGTTATATCTATTTTTTCTAAGTTAGTTATACTCCTTGCTCCAGATTCTCCATCAATTAAGTCTTCTGACATATTTTTTTGATTGGATAATATGGCTAGCATTGATAAAAGAACCATTAAGAATAATACTAATATTGCATATATTATTGATGTTATTGCAAATCCTTTGTTATTCATAGTTCCTCCTAATAAATTATTTTTTCTAATGTTTCATTTTTTATTAATTCTTCATTTTCTTTACTTGTTGTTATTGTAGTTATATCTCCATCTGATATATATCTTGATTTTTCATTCATTCTTAAGACCATTTCTATATCAAAATCTTTTCCGTTATTATCATAAGCACGACATCTTTTTAAAAATGTTTCATCAAAGTCTTTATGAAATGGACTTACTTCTGGCTCCCAACCTACTCTTAAAGCTGCTTTAGTATGATATTCTACTCCATCGTAGTTTCCATCAATAATATATTTATAGTTAGGATGTTCTTTAGAATATGGACTTCCAAAAGGAAGAGCTACTATTTTGGAGTATTTATCTTTGATTATTGTGGATAACTTGTTATACATATACCCTACTACTTCTTGAGTTTTATTAATATCTATATTTTTAAAATTATCATGCCCTTTGGTATGATTTCCTACTTCATAGCCATTATCTACCAACCATGATAATATTTTTTCATTATATTCTGGTTGATTAAATAAGTTGTTTGTTACAAAGAATATAGCAGTTACATTATAATCAGGATATTTCTTTTTAAATTCTTCTAAGATACCAACAGCACTGTTTTTATCAATAATTATATTTCCATTTTCATCTAATCCAGTTACTTTTAGGTTATTGGCATTTCCATCATCAAAAGTTAAGATAATTGGACTATATCCATAAGGAACATCTATTTTTCCTTCTATATAATCTGATATTCTTATCATTCTATATCCTTTTTCATAGTATAATTCAAGATCTTGTCTAAATGCTTCACTTGTTCTTGTATAACCATCTTTATCAACATTTCCACCTATATAGTCTGTTTCACTATTTTTTTTATCTACTATTCCATGATACATCATAATAGGTATTTTACCTAATTCATTTATATTATCTTGTTTTAATTTTTCTTTATCTATTTTTCCTTTGGATATTTTAATAATTAATTCTTTTTGATTGTCTATCTTTGTATTTTCTTTTATACTCTGTTCAATTATAGTGTCTTTATCTGTTTCATCATAGATGTATTCTTTTTCTATTTCAAAGTTATATTTTTTTATTTTATCTATTCCATCATTAATATTTAATCCTATTAAATTAGGCATATAAGACGTTGTATCTTTCAATTCTTTTTTAGATAAACTTCTTATTAAAAAAAATGAGCCTACTATTATTATTAACACTATTAATATTCTATCATATCTAATACGTCTTTTTTTTATTTTTGTCATTATATTCACCATAATAATTATATATCATATGTTTTTTTATTTCAAGATATATTATAGGTAAAAAATATTGATGTAAAGTTGATTAATATTCTATTTTGTGATAATATTTAGTTATAGTAAAGTAATAGGATAAAATTAATTTGTTTAATATGGAATAAGATGGTGGTATTATGAATAAGAAAATTACTATGATAGTTCTTTCTGTTATATTTGGTATTTGTATATTATTATTTGGATATACTTATATTAAATATACTAATATAGCTAAATTAAATAGTAATTTAAAAGAGGAAATAAAAAAGATAGATAATGATAATAATAAACTCCAAGATAGTGTTAATGATATTAATAGTAAAATAGATGAAGAAGAAAAAATAAAAAAAGATGAAGTAGAGGTATATCAATCATGGAAAAAATTGAAAGAAACACTAACAGAAGCATTATCGCATTAAACATTACATTTATTATTGTAATTATTGTACTTGTTTTTGCTATTTTTAAAGTTTATTCCAAACTAGAAGTAGAAGTTAAATTAAATAGTGAATATGAAGAAAAGATAGAAGAAAAAAAAGAAAGTTATAGTGTTATAAATAATAACAAGATAGAACTGGAAGAAAAGTTTAATAATTTAGAAAATATTGATAGTATGACTGATAGTGTAAAGGATGAAGTTTTTAAACTTGCTTTGGAATTAGAAAATAAGATAATTAAGAAGGAGACAGATTATAAAATTGCATATTTAACATTTGATGATGGTCCTTATTATTCTACGAATGATTTTTTAAAAGTATTAAAAGAAAATGATGTTAAAGCTACATTCTTTACAATTGGACTTAATAAAGAAAGATGTTACGATAATCAATTGAAAGAATGCCATTCTTTGTATAAAAAAATAGTACTTGATGGTCATACTATTGCTAATCATACTTATTCCCATCAAATATTTAATGGACTATATTCTAGTTCAACTTCATTTATTAATCAGGTAGTCAAACAAGAAGAATTTATAAAAGAAAAGACGGGAGTTATTACAAATATTGTGCGATTTCCTGGTGGGGCTTCTACGGCAGGAAACTTAAAAAATGATATTATAAAAGGTTTAAGAGAAAAAAAATATGGTTGGGTTGATTGGAGTGCACAAGATGGAGATGGTGGTTATTTACCAAATAAAGATGTAGCTTGGAATAATTTTACTAATTCTATTAATCAGAATATAGAAGTTGTATTATTTCATGATTATAATAAAATAACCTTATCTATTTTACCTGATGCTATTAAATATTTAAAGGATAATAATTATATTTTGTTACCTTTATTTTATGAAAGTAATATGATAAATAAATAAAAAACAAATTTAAAAAGTTTGTTTTTTATTGATCTTGTTGTATAGCACTTGCTTTTATATATCCTGAGAATGATTGATTAACATATTGACTATCAGCTATATTACCATCTAACCAAATGCTAATATAATACTTTGTACTACTTCCTACGTTTAACTGAAAATCATCAAGTAAAATTATAGTTCCTGTTGATTGATTTATACGTCCTACTTTTATAGGTTCTCCTGAAAAATTTTCTTTATATATGGCATATTTTAAAGCGGATTCAGTAGTCCATAGTCTAGTAGGATCTGTAACTGTTCCACCTGAACTGGTCTCACAGGCAGTTTGATTTGGATAATTTAATAAAGTTTCTAATGTTAATGCATTTTCACAATGAGCTGTTGTGGTTTCATATAACTTACTACTAATGGAATTTATGACTAATTCAATTTTACCTTTAGCAACAATATTACATCCTTCATTAATACCAATCGATATTGTTGTACTTCTACCATTTAATGGATTTGCAACCATATTTAAAGTTCCTGAGATGTCAGCACCATTTTCATAATTGACATCAAAACAACTTGTTTCTACATTGTAATTGCCATTTGTGACATTAATGGCATATGTTAACCAAGCAAATGTGGCTCCCACTATTAATGCTGCAAATAATATAATTCCAATAATTAAACCCATTAACTTTTTCTTGTCCATATTATCAGCTACCTTTTCATATTAAGAATAACATATTATTAATTCTTTTTCAAGATAGATAAAAAGATTATTAAAAAAACTTTGTATTTTTCTTGACAAAATTATCAACTTCGGTTAGTATATAAATCACCAATTCAAATTTTAGACGAATTGGTGCTAGTATCACACTAGCCAACCCCTTTTTATTCTTTTTGGGAGGCTGTTCCTTGGGGGTCAGCCTCTTTTTTGTGCTTTTTTTTATATAATAACATACGATTAGTTGAGGGATATTATGTTTTTTAAAAAAATACACAAGAGAATTAAAATTATATTATTGTCTATCATATTATGCTTTTTATTAATTATTTTTAAAGTTTTTTATATAGAGGTAATTGATTATGATAGGTTAAATGATTTGGCAAATGATTTATGGAATAGGAATCTTGTTATTGGTGCTGATAGAGGAAAAATAATTACTAGTGATAATAAGGTTATAGCTGATAATTTAACGACTGTATCTTTAGTTATTGTTCCAAATCAAGTAAAAGATAAAGATAAGGTTGTTCATGATATTGCTAATATATTAAATGTTGATGAAGAAGTTATTAGGAAACATGTTTATAAGAAATCTTCTGTTGAAATTGTTCACCCGGAAGGTAGACAATTATCCTATGATATTGCTGATAAAATTAACAATTTGCATTACGATGGGGTTTATCTTTTAAAAGAAGGCAAAAGATATTATCCTTATAATAGCCTATTTTCTCATTCATTAGGGTATGTAGGAATAGATAATCAGGGATTATCTGGATTAGAACTTAAATATGATAAGTATTTAACTGGAGAAAGTGGAGCTATTAAGTATTATAGCGATGCTAAAGGTAATAAGCTAAATATAAGTAGTATTTATTCTGAACCTACGAATGGAATGGACTTATATCTTACTATTGATTATGATATTCAGTCTTCTATTGAAAGGGAACTTAATAATGTTATGGAAAAATATAATGCAGATGGTGCTTGGGCTATTGTAATGAATCCTAATAATGGTGAAATACTTGGACTTGCTTCTAAACCAGACTTTGATCCTAATAATTATAAAAAATTTTCTATTGAAGAAATTAATAGAAATCTAGCTATATTCTCTACTTATGAACCTGGATCTACTTTTAAAATAATTACTTTAGCTGCTTCTATTGAGGAAAAAACAGTTGATATTCTTAATGATACATTTACTGATAGTGGTTCTATTAATGTTGATGGTGCTAGAATAAAATGCTGGCGTCATGGTGGCCATGGAACACAAACTTATTTACAAGTTGTTCAAAACAGTTGTAATCCTGGATTTGTTTCATTAGGTCAAAAATTAGGAAAAGAAAGATTATTTTCTTATATTGAAAACTTTGGTTTTGGAAAAAAAACTGGTATAGATTTAAATGGTGAAGAAAATGGAATATTATTTCCCCTATCCCGTGTAGGTCCTGTTGAATTAGCAACTTCTTCTTTTGGTCAAGGAATAAGCGTGACTGCTATACACCTTACTGTCTAATAAATGATACCATTACAATTACTAGAGGATTTACTAGTAAATATACAAAAAAGTATGATGTTGATTTTATTTATGATTGTTTTGTAGAAATTTAAACTTTTTTTCTTGTATTTACTTGGTAAATATTGGAAGATGTGGTATAATTTAATTGTTGTTAGATGGATGAAGTGTATATACTTTATCTTGAAAATAACGATATAAGGAGGTGATGCACCATAAAAACAATGTTAAAAGGTGCTTTACCTTCAGTGGTACACCCTTAGTATTAAATAATTAGTTAACAACCATTAAATTTAATTTTAGCGCTATGTAATAATTTGTTATTACTAAAACTATAGATGAAATTATGGAGATGGTATATTGTTAAGTATTAAGCTCTTTTTGCCACTGAAAAAATTATGCAAGTAGCAAATAAAGAGTGTGAGTATGTCAAAGCTTACAAAGGTGTAAACATTTATTTATAAATAATGCATTATTTATAAATAATTGCATATTTGCCAGAAGAGTCAACGATGATAAGTTGGCTTTTTTGTTTGTAAAAATGTTACTTTTAAAATTAAAACATTTAAAAAATAATTAAAAAAGTAACAAAAACTATTTTCTTTTATGATTTATTATTGTATAATTATTATAAGAGAGGTGTTACTTATGAGTGATTTAGAAAAAATTTTACAATTAGTACAAAAAAATGATGGATATATTACTACTAAAGAAGTGGTAGATAATGGACTAAACAAAATGGCATTAAAAAGACTATGTGATGGTGGAATATTAGAGAGAGTATCAACTGGATACTATTCATTACCTAATATGATTAATGATGATTATTATAAAATAATTTCTAAAAGTAAAAATGCTATATTTTCTTATACTACATCTTTATTTTTACATGAACTATCAGATAGAACACCACTATATTTTGATATTACAGTACCTCGTGGTTATGGTGGGCCATTACAAAATATTGATGTTGTATCACTTCACTATGTAGATAATAACATTTTAAATTTAGGAATGGAAACTATTAAATCTCCATTCGGTATGGATATTAAATGTTATGATGTTGAAAGAACTATTTGTGATATTATTAAAGATAAAAATCATATGGATAAAGAAATATATACTAAAGCCTTAAAATGGTATGCTGAAAGAAAAGATAAAGATATGCTAAAACTTGCTAAGTATTCAAAAAAATTAAATATTGAAAAAGAAGTAGCGGAAATTATGCAGGTGATTTTATAATGAATAGCGATAAACTTAATGCCCTTATTAAAAAGCGTGCTAATGGAAACAATGATGTATCACTACATCTTCATCAAATGTTTTTCTTTGAACATGTATTAATGAGATTAGAAAAAAGCAAGTATAAAGATAATATAATTTTAAAAGGTGGAGTCTTACTTTCTTCAATTATAGGAAGTGATATGAGAACTACAAAAGATATAGATGCTACTTTAAAAAGTATTCCACTTAATGAAGAGTCTATTAAAAATATTTTTGAAGAAATATTATCAATAGATATAGAAGATGGTTTTATCTTTAAAATTGAAAGTGTTAAAGATATTAGATTAGATGATTTTTATAGTGGCTATAGAATAAATGTATATGGAGAATTTGATAAATTAAAAACCCGTTTCTTTATAGAAGTAACTACTGGGGATATCATCACACCAAGAGAAATAAAATATAAATATAATTCTATTTTTGAAGATAAAACTATTAACATTATGGCATATACAATTGAAACTATAATTGCTGAAAAATTTGAAAGTATAATTAGTAAAAATATTTCTACGACTAGAGCAAAGGATTTTTATGATGTGTATATAATAGTAAACAATCATATAGATAAAATAAATAAAAATATACTTATTAAAGCAATAGAAAGAACTTTTAAACATAGAAACACAAATTTTAATATAGAATACTTAAATGATATATTTGAAATAATAAAAGATAGTATTGTATTAAAAGAATTATTTGATAATTATAGTAGGAAACTTAACTATGTAAGAAATGTGAAATTCGAAGATACTATTGATGCAATAAAGCAAATAATAGATATATTAGAACAAGAACTAGTAACTGTTTAATTGATAGGAGTTTGAATTATATGAAAAATGAAATATATGAATACTTAATAAATTATGGATTTAGTAAAGAAAATTTAGATAGATTTGAAGAATTAAATGAAGATATGTATTTTGTATCTTTAGATAAAGTTGAAGAAAATATAAATTTTTTCGCAGGTAAAGGATTAAATAATAAAGAAATAATTAGTTTAGCTAATATCAATCCATTTATATTAACTTTATCTTCAAAGAGAAAAAATGCATTTGATGAAATATATATTAATAAATTAAATTTATCTAATGAACAAATTAAATATTTGGTGAATAATAATAGTAATATTTATACATGTAGTCCTTTAGAATTTGATAAAATCATTGATTATTTAAATAAGAATTATTCTATTGATAATATTAAAAAAATTATATTAAATAACCCTAATATAATAAATAAAAAAATAGATGAAATTGTAGGAATTATATAGGTGGTGTTAATATGTATGAATATTTAGTAGAAAATTTAATTAGCTATAGTCAAGTTGATGGAAACTTAAGAAGAACTGCTGATAGAGGATTAGTATCAGAATTATATAGAAGGCAAATGAATGCACTAGCCCTTAAATACTTTGGAGTTGATTCTAATGGAAATTATACTGAAAATAAAGAAGATATTGTTGCATATAGATGCCCTTATAGTGGTGAAATAATAAGTGATTTATCTACTGCTCATTTAGAACACATATTACCAGTATCAAGTAATGGTGGTACTGTATTATTTAATTGCATTCCTATTTTAGATAAAGTAAATTTATCAAAAAGAGATGAGGCTAATCTTTTGGTATGGTGGCAAGAACAAAATTATTTTAATTATGATAGATTAGAAAGATTAATTCAATATATGTTAGAAGCATATACTTTAGCCTTTAAGGAACCAACTGAAGAAGAATTATATGATTATGATAATTCGTTAAATAGTGATGATTATATTGAAAATGATGATTTATCAATAGATTTAAAAGATAAAACGAGTAACCAAACCAATATAAATATTCAGCAAACTATAACCTATTATCAATTAATTAATGATTTAATAAATGAATTATCTAAAAATAGAGATGTATCAAGATATAATTCTCAATTAAATAGTTTAAAAGAACAAAACATATTTGATAATATAGATGAACTTGAAAAAGTAATCAATGCTGTACAAACAGTATTTAAAGAAGTATTAGGAGAAAATTCAAAACGCTATTTATCATATTCTTTGAATATTGATATGAATAAATTGTTAAGTTCCTTAAAAACTAAAGACTATGAAAGTGAAATAAGAGCAAGATTATCTTTTATTAATGAATTAGTAAAAGATAATAATAAGGAAATTAATGATTATTTTGAAAGTCTTGCTGATATAGAAGAAGAAAATATATTATATAAGTATAATCCACATCAAGAAGATATAACTTATTTTCTAAATTCTATTAGAATCAGTCACAAAAGTAAAATTAGAATATTTATAGAAATGCTATCAAACCCTAAATATACTAATTATGTAAATGGAATTTCTGATGAAAATAATATTTTTGTTAAAAATAATAAAGTTCCATTTGAAGGATATGAGCATATAAATGGATTAAATACTAGTCGTTTTTGGACACATAATTCAGATAGAATTATACAAACAATAAATACATTAAAAAATAAGTTGGAAAGTAAAGAGGAAAAAACATTTGAAGAAGAACAAAAACTAATTAAATTAAATAAGGCATTAAAAGCAATAGATGATTATAATTTTGTTAATAAAAATAATCTAAAATATAGAATAGAAGAATTTATAGAAATGCTATCAAACCCTAAATATACTAATTATGTAAATGGAACTTTTGATGGAAATAATATTTTTGGATTAAATAAAATTCCATTTGAAGGATATGAACATATTCAAAGTTTAAACACTAGTTATTTTTGGGCAGATAATTCAGATAGAATTATACAAACAATAAATACATTAAAAAATAAGTTAGAAAGTAAAGAAGAAAAAACATTTGAAGAAGAACAAAAATTAATCAAATTAAATAAGGCATTAAAAGCAATAGACGATTATAATTTTGTCAATCAAAATAACCTAAAATATAGAATAGAAAAATTTATAGAAATGCTATCAAACCCTAAATATACTAATTATGTAAATGGAACTCTTGATGAAAATAATATTTTTGATAAAAATAATAAGGTTCCGTTTGATGGATATGAACATATTCAAGGTTTAAACACTAGTCGTTTTTGGGGATATAATTCAGATAGAATTATACAAACAATAAATACATTAAAAAATAAATTGGAAAGTAAAGAAGAAAAAACTTTTGAAGAAGAACAAAAACTAATTAAATTAAATAAGACATTAAAAGCAATAAATGATTATAATTTTGTTAATAAAAATAATCTAAAATATAGAATAGAAAAATTTATAGAAATGCTATCAAATTCTAAATATACAAATTATATTAACAACATTCCAGATGATAATAACATTTTTTCTGCAACAAACAAAATCCCATTTGAAGGATATGAACACATCGATGGATTAAATACTAGTCAATTTTGGAACCACTATTCTATAAAGAATATCATTCCTTTACTATTTTATAATAATAGCTATAATGATGCAAAATATGATTCTGCCAGAAATGCAGTTATGGAATATTTAAACTATAATAGAAGAAGAAAACAACAACCTGAGTTTAAAAATATAGATGAATATATTGATACACTAGATAAAACAAAAAAAGAAGTTAAATCATTAATAGAATTAAGAGATTCATTACTATTAAGAAAACAACAATTAAGTATTGAAAATCAAGAATTAACTGAAGAATTAAATTCTTCTTATAGGAGGGCTATGTAATATGAATGATAAAATAGTTGAATTAGAAGAATATAAAACTATGATTAATAATAAAAAGAATTTAGATAATAAAACTATAAGTTTAGATGAATTACCTCTTGAAGAACTTGAAGATTTAAATAAGTTATATAGAGGAGAGGTTTCTAAATTATCACAAGAAGTTAAAGCTTTAGAAGAAGAAAATATAAATCTTAAAAGACTTCTTGGAAAGTAACGGAGGTATATAATATGTCTAAAGAATTATTTGAAAAAAGAAAAATAGAATTTAAAGAGTTTGTTACTAGAGAACACAAAATGCCTAGAATATGGGAAGTAAGATTTAGTGATAACGAAGATATGAGGTTGTGGTTTAATAAAATATCTAAGATTGAAAAATATAAGAATTTCTTTACTGAAATAAACGAGATATTAAGTAATTTTGATTTAAAAACACTCTCTAATGAAGAAAAAGAACAGGAATTTATAAATTATATAAATGAAAATAATCAAATACCACTATATGGAGAATCATATTTTAGTGATAATGATGAAATGCATTCATGGTATATGAATTATAAAGGAAAAAATAGAAATTTTGTAACAATTATTCATAATAGTTTAAAAGAATATCAAGAACTAGATTTAGCTTCTATTTGGTCATTTGTAAAAGTAGAGTTTATTAATATAATTAAAAAGTTAAAAAGAATTCCTAATCATGGGGTGACTTTAGATAGGTTTCACTATTTTTAAAAATCATCGATTTTTCTTGATTTTAAAGGGTTTCATAGAAAAATTAAAAAATGGCTTTTAACCATTTTTTGATAACTTTTTCGCCTAAATTTTCGCCTAAATTTTATTGATTATTTCCTTTATTTTCAAAGCTTTTAACTAATAATAATATATCACAAATATTATGATTTGTCATCAGTTTGATTTAATTTATTTATAGTATCTACTACTTCATCCATTTTATTGTCAAAGATGTGTGAATATGTATTTAATGTTTCATCAATCTTTGCATGACCTAAATACTTAGCTACAATGGTTACATTAGCTCCACTATTAATTAACAGAGAAGCACAACTATGTCTAAAGTCATGAATTCTAATTTGCTTAACTCCTGCTTTTTCTGCATTTTCATTTTTCTTTGTCCTTAAAGTTTGTGGATGAATAGGATTAACATCTCCAAATACAAACCATTTTTCATTAAAACCATAATACTTTTTACATTCTTTCTTATAAAGTAATAAATCATTATATAACTTATCAGATAATGGTATTGTTCTATTACTAGTTCTTGTTTTAGGAGTAGTTAAAAGCCAATATCCACCTTCACCTTTTACATTAACTACATTTTGCATTACTGTTAGTGTCTTTCTATTAAAGTCTATATTCTTCCACATTAGCCCTCTAAGTTCACCTCTTCGTAAACCACAATAATATAACGTTTCAAATAGACAAATCCACTTTAAATCTTTTTCTACACTTATAAACTTTTGAAATTCATCCCAAGTATAAAATTCCATTTCTTTTGGTATTTCATTAGGATTATCAAAATTAGTCATTTTATTATACATAGAGATAAAGTTAAAATCATGCCATTTAGTACCATAATTTAAAGCACTTTTTAAGTATTTAAACAAATCATTTTTGGTTCTAGTTGCTAGATTAGTTTTATTCATTTCATCTTTCCACTTTTCAATATGATTAATATTTAAATCACTTAATTTAATATTCCTAAGAGAGTCAAAATGTTTTACTTTCTTACCATAATTAGTCAAAGTTGTTGCCTTGACTTTATCTTTTTGATAATTATAATGTTCTTCAAATAATCCTCCTAAAGTCATTTCAGATGGATTATGTTTTTTATCCATTTCATTTAAGAACTCTCTTTCAGCATTTATTGCTTCTTTCTTTGTTAAATACTTTTTAGACTTATAAGTTTTATTATTATATCTAGTTTCATATATCCATTTGCGACCGTCCTTAGTCCATTCCTTTTCTCTTACTTGTCTTATTGCCATAACATCAGCTCATTCTACTGGCCATAGCATAGATATAATCTTCACTTAATCCTAAATATTCCAAAAGAAGCTTTGTAGGAACTTTTTTTCTACAAGATGATGGTAGCCTTTTACCACTAGCAATAATCATTTCTTCAATTTCTATTCTTATTCTTGTCGCACTATACTTACCGCATTGTGCAATCTTACATATACCATCAACATCAATCCATGGTTTTTCAATAATTTTAGACATTTCTTTATAATCCATTTATTATCATCTCCTTAAGTCAAGTTTGCCATTCCTATGATAATTGAATATTATACATAGTTTTTGTCATAAAGTACAATTTCTGTAGAAGTTTTTAATATGAGTTAGGATAATACACTCTTAAATCACTTTTAAATCGATTAAATGAAGAATTTAATTCTTTAAAATAATCTTCTCTATAGTTGTTGTATATCTTTAAATAGTCATCAATAATTGGTGAAGCTGTCTCTATTCTCTCGATGACTAAAAACAATTCATGAAAATAACAATGTCCTCTATTTATGATACTAATAATTTTTTCCAAGCTCCTTAGCATCTCTTCAAGTATCGAGCTTGTATTTATTGTTAGTCTTTTTGTTTCATCATCGAACAGTTTACTTTCCTCAACCTCATTAAAATAACATGGTTTTGAACTATATCTAGTTTGATATATATAGTTTAATTTTTGATTAAACCAATTTAGTTCTTTTGTTATCATCTCTTCTATTCTTTTTATAGAATTATCGTCTTCAATTATATCTTTATAAGGTTTTGAGTCAATTAGTTTTCTTTTCACTTTAAATAATTCTAACTCTACTAATTTTATATTATAAACAATCCATTCTTGGTTTTTATTCATAATTGTTTTTAGTATTTCGTCTCCATTATTACTTTTACACATTTCTAGTAAATTAGTTATATTATAAGCATAATGACTTTTAAATATATCTAAACATCTTTCTCTCTCTTCAATTGAGAAATACAATATCTTTTTGAACAGTTTTTCCGCTTCATAATTATTCATTTTTATTTCCTCCATTTATATATTAAACTAAGTATTATTGTAAGAGTTAAAGACTACCTAGTAATGCCTCATCTTTAGCTCAAACATCTAATACTTACTTATCATATTAACTATATGTAGATAGATATGTAAGGTTTTATAATTGGTAGGTTTGATACTAACTCATTAAGGTTGGTTGGTATATATTTATACTTACTTATAAGAAGACTTGTTACTTCTAATAAGGTATATGTATATATATCAATTAACCAAGGGAGATTAGTATTAAATCCATAGTAATTGTAATAACCTCTTAATCTATCATTTATTTTATTACAAAGACTTTTTATATCATCATCTTTATTATCGTATATACACTTTCTTATATCTTCATATTTTCTTTGGATGTTTTTATCATTAGTTTTTATACCTAACTTAATAATATTGTTTTTAGTATCTTTATAGTTATATACATTTAATCCAAGATAATTAAAAGTTATAGGAGTAACTTCTTTAACATTAAATTTAAAGATTTTTGTTTTATCTATATGGAGAGATAGATTGAAGATTTTTAATCTTTTAATTACTTCATTATATACATATATACTATCATCATAATATTCAAATAACATTATAAAGTCATCAGCATATCTAACTAAATAACAATGTCCTTTGGTTTGTTTCGTAATATCTGTTTCAAACCATAGGTCTAATACGTAATGTAGATATATATTTGCTAATATAGGAGATATAAGTCCACCTTGTGGAGTTCCTTTATCACTAGGAATTATTTCTTTCTTATCTATTATTCCAGCTTTAAGTAATCTTCTAATATATTCAATAAAGTGAGAGTCTTTAATAACTATTTGTATTAATGATATTAATATTTCTTGATTTAAACTATCAAAGAAACTCTTTATATCAGTATCTACAATATAATTAATCTTCTTATTAGATATAATATTATTTATTTCTAATAAGGCGAGATGACAATTTCTATTAGGTCTAAATCCGTAAGAACAATTTAGGAATACTTTTTCATATATATTATTAAGTATTTCTACAATTAGTCCTTGTACTATTTTATCTTCATAACTTGGTACACCTAAATATCTAACTTTATTATTATCTTTTGGTATAGATATTCTTCTTACAGGATTAGGATAGTACTTAAATTTCTTCATTTTATTAATTAGTTTATTTAAGTTTTCATCTAGGTTAGAGTTGTATTCTTCTTTACTTACTTTATCAACTCCTAAGGCCTTTTTACCATCTAATCTTTTATTTATTTCTTTTAAGTTATTTATGGTAAAGTAGTTCATTAAACCTTGTACTTGTCCGTACAAATTCATCTCTTTTTCAATTTTGGAATAATCTATCATTTTAATCACCTCCTTGTGTGATATTATGACAGTCATTCTTTTTCTTTAGCTTTCGTATACTCTGGTAACTCTACTAGAGTACACTTAAGTAAAACCACTCCAATACATTTTTCATGCTCCTTTCATATTAGGTGTTACCTTTATATATAAAACAATCACTTTTTTTGAAATTTTCATTGATTGCCTTTTTTAGCCTTTTCCTTTATATATAAATTGGCCGCACTTTTTAAAAAATGGTTGTTTACCAACTTTCAGGTCTTACCTTTATATATAAACCAATCACATTTTTTGAAATTTGATTGAGTACTAATTTTGAAGGTCTTACCTTTATATATAAAAAGAGCACAAAAAAATAATACTTTTTAAGTATTACTCTTTTGAATTAAGTTTTAATATTCTATCTAATTTAGGACGACTCCAATTCATCAACCTAGCAAATTCACTTTTGTTTATCTTCTTATTGTTGTATAAATCTAAATTCTTATAGAAACACAAAGGTATATCTTCTTTAGTTAGAGTTGGTCTTCCAAGTTTAACTCCTTTATTTCTACTATTTTCAATACCACTCTTAATTCTTTCTCTGGTAACTTCAACCTCTAAACTATTAAAAGACATTATGATATTAAGAAAGAAGGTAGTAAAAGGGTCTAACTTATCTTTTGAAAAGTCAACTACGATATTATTCATTAACAATTCTAATCTTAACTTTTTATATTTTAATATTTGTAGAGTATCAAAGAAGTCTTTAAATGACCTAGATAATCTACTCAATTCGCAACAAACAATCGTGTCTCCAATATTACATTTATCTAATAATTCCATTAATTTAGGTTTCTTTTCTTTTGTACCACTGATAAATTCATAGACTATATTTTCCTCCAATACTCCAACTTTCATTAACTCATTTATTTGTCTTGTTATATCTTGATTATTCTCATTAGTAGAACATCTACAATAACCATATCTTATATTACTATCTTCCATAGTCTCCTCCTTATATGTAACAAAAAACATACATTTAATTATTATTACAAAAAGGTGTCATTTCGTACACCTTTTTTAATCACTTTTATTAAGTTTTTAATGTAACACTAATCAAATGTTTTATGTACATACCTCTCATTTAATCAATATAGATATTAGGTTGGTACCACTAGTGTCTACAAGTACCACTATTAACCATTAGTCTCTATATCTCTTTATATGTTGTCCATCACCACCTATAACAACTCATTACCACCAGTAACATCATAATTCGTTAATATTGTTCTTCCTGCACTTCCTGTACTTTCCTCACTTCCATTTTAGACAAAATAAAAGATAGTAGGTTATACTATCTATCAGTTAATATCATTAAATCAGCGATTTCTTTTAATTCATTATAATGGTCGTTATTCATTAGTTCTTTATTACCAGAACAACAAGATATTATTATTAGTGTCTTATTCTCTTTTTTAACTAATTCTTTTAATTCTAATAACTCATCTTTGTTTATTTCTAATAATTCCAAATAATCAACCAGTATTACATTATAATCATTTATACATTTCTTTATAAAATCAATACTATCTACTTCACTAAAGATTTTTATACTATCATTTACTTTAATATGACTATTATTTTCCAAGTTAATATAGCAAGCTTTTTTATCTATACTATTTAATAAACTTACTCCTATACTTGATTTATAATTACCAGCTTTTCCATAAATAAATATCAAATTATTCTTCTCTAACATATTATCATTCCTTTCATTATTTATATATATTTGTTTTAAATAAATTCTTTAATTTTTTCATAACTTCTAGATATTACTACATTAAAAGTCTTATCTTTATTTTCTTTATATACTTCAGTAATAGCACTAATAGTCTTTTCTAATACTTCCATATCCTCAGTTATTATTACAAAAGTAATTTCTTTTTCATCCTTAATCTCATCATAAGGAATAATACCATTTTTAATTTCTATTCTTTTCATTATTCATTCTCTTTCTTTAAGCAATAGTCGAATATTATTTGCCAATTATTTTCATATTTTTTTAAAAGATTATCATCTAATACTATTTCTCTCATTTTGTCATCATTCAAATCATTACCTTTTGATATGTGACGTTCATCTCTAATTTTAATTGCTTCTTTACTTTTAAGAATATAATATTTAGGTTCTTCTTCATATAAACTAACTAACACATAGAATAAGTTATCATTATCAAATTTATTTTTATTAACTCTCCATCTATTTTTATTACTACTAGCTTTAACTTGAATTAATACATCTTTATGTGTTTCGTTATTGATTGCTATTATATCATAATCTTTACAATTATTACCAACAACTGAAGTCGTAAAGTTTCTTCTCTCTAATTCTGCAGCAACATAATGTTCTCCTACATTTCCAGTAGTAGTTTTACTTATTCTAATATCATTCATTATAAAATACCTCCTAGTCACGCTTTGACATAATTATAGTATAGCACAAATTTCCATATTCTCAAAGTATGCCCTTGTTCTTTTCTCCTAGTCAGACTTCTATAATTTTATATAGAGGTGATATTATGGCTAATAAAACTGAATCAACTGAAATTCGTGAAATATTCAGTCAAAACTTAAAATACTATAGAGTTAATTCGAGCATATCTCAAGAAAAACTTGGAGAGATGACTAATTTAAGTGATAAATATATTTCTGATTTAGAAAGAAATTTATATGACCCATCATTACAAACAATTGACTCACTTGCAAAAGCATTAAATATAGATACTTATTTACTCCTTAAATATGACGAAGCTCATAAAGATGTTCAAAATAGAATATGAAAGACTCAAGATTAACTATTCTTGAGCCTTTTAATATTTATCAATATTCCATAATCCTAATTTGCCATTTATTTCTTTGTTTGATTTGATTTTTTTTACATTTTTTAATTTCCAAGCATAACCAGTTCTAATTTTCGAGCCATATGCTATGTTATTTTCGGATATGATTTTTTGATTTAGCTTATCATCTAATTCTAAACAGTCTTCTATTTCAACTTCAGCTATTATTCTTTTAGATGGATATTTTAAATTTAAATCTTTAAATCTTTCCATTTCTTTTTTATCAATTCCTGCACCTGCATGAATTAAAACCTTACCTCTATAGTTTGTTTTCCAAGACCTAAATTCATATTCTTTTATACCTTCGGACACTAAAGTTGCCCAAGGTTGTTTTAAAGTCAACACTTTCATTTAATTATTCACTAACTGCCTTTTTTAAATCAGAAGCCAATTTACTCATATGGTCATTTAATCTATTTATATCATTCTTAGACATAAAGTATTCTTCTCCATCATTACTTCCTCTATCTAGTATATCAAACGAAATCTTATATATATGATTTTTCAATAGTTTTTCATTTTGCCATAAACAATCATTTTTAATTTTTACATAAAAGTTGTTCTTATTAATCTTTAAAATATCCATATCTTTTGGTGATGAAGCATAAAAACCTGTTGTTCTAACTTTTTTTCCATTTTTATAAGTAATCCCATCCGCATCGATATTATCATACCATTTTGAGTTAAAATAATATAAACCATCTTTATAATTACATAAATCACTTAAATTTGCGCAAGGTTCTTCTGGTAATCTACTACCGGTATACTCCTCACAAGATTTAATATATTCAATACTTACTCTTCCTTCGCATTTAACTGCTTTTTTCATAAAATCTTCTGCTGTAGTGATTATCAATAATTTTACAGTTCCTAAAGATTTATCTGATAATTCAACTTTATGAGGTTGAGCTATAATACCTTGATTATCTGATATTATGAATATTTTATCATTCATATGCAAATCTAGAAAAATACTATCCGAAAACAAAGCTTCATTCATTATAGGTATCAAATAATCAACTCTAAAGCTTGTTTCTGCCATAACAAGATATTTTTCGTCATATCCTTGATTTCTTAGTGAAACCATATATTGATTTTTTTTAAATGTTTTTACCTCAATTTGTGGTTTATTTTTTACAGGTACCCAATGATTATCAAATTGTACAAATGGAATAGCTTTATTATTATATTCCAAGCCAATAACATCAGGAGCAATTCCGGCTGTCTTTGGATTATAATCATAATAATCAGTAATTACTTCAACTTTTTCATTTTCAAAAACTCTTGGTAATATTATCTTGTTAAATAATACACTCTCTGGAATTATATTTATCCATCTATCAAAAATACCACCCATATAATCAGCTTTAGATGTAAGAGCACCTTGCATAGGCCTATCTCCTTGCATTTGAGTTAAATTAGCTATAAAATATACAGCCTTTTTTATATCATTGATATTTATTTTCACTTCATTCATATATAACTTCTCCTTACTAATCTAAAATTTTTAATATTTCCTCTGCTAGAAACTCTATAACAGGAACAGAAACTGCATTCCCTGCTTGTTTATATAGTTGAGAGTCTGGATAATTTCTTCCATTGATTTTTGTTGGCAACTCATATCCATTGTCTACTGGAAAACCTTGAAGCTTAAATGTTTCTTTTGGAGTTAATTTTCTAATACCATCTTTTACTTTAATCAATGGAACATTATGACCTCCTGTTCCCATGTTAGCCGTTAATGTAGGACAAACTCCACTTTTGTTTTTTCTTACATACATTCCTCTACGGCATTGATAAAATTCATACATCTCATCAATCTGTTGTGTTAAATTTATTTTATCTGTCAAATTGGAGTCATCTTCTATAAAATATTTTGGATACTTTTCTTTTGTATAATAATACTTTTCGTTATTTTCTTTTAAAAGGTCATAATCAACGATATTTTTAATGCTTGCAATTCTTTCTTTTTTTAATATTTTCTTTTTAAATTTTTCTATATTATTATCATTAAATAAATTAAATTTTTTAGCATCTTCTTCGTTTAAAAAACCTATAATATATATTCTCTCTCTATTTTGAGGTAATTCAGAATATTCCATTGTATTTAAAACTTTCTCATAAATAGTATAACCGGTTTCTTCCAATTTTTTCTTTATAACCTCATAAGTTCTACCCTTATCATGAGATTTCAAATTTTTTACATTTTCTAAAAAAAGAATTCTTGGCTTATAAAACTTTTTTCCTAGTTGTTCTATAAGGTCAATAATATTTAAGAAAAGGTTGCCTCGTTCATCTTCAAAACCTTTCTGCTCACCAGCTATACTAAAAGCTTGGCAAGGAAAGCCTCCATTTAACACATCAATAGGTTCTTTCAATATCATTTCATGAAGATTAACATATTTTTTGTACTCATCACCATCTTTATTATTTATATATTCAGGATGTAATATTTTTTTAATATCGCCTTCCAATAAAGTATGATTAAAATTTGTTTTATATGTTTCACAAGCATATTCGTCTATTTCATTTGCCCATAGTAGTTTATATTTAGATTTTTTTGTTTTAGCATTTTTAAAGCCTAAACATATTCCTCCAACTCCAGCGAATAAACTACCAACCTTATATTCTGTCATAATTATCACATCCTCATTTTTTTATAAATTACACAATATAAGTATATCATAAATTTCGACATTTTTTGACATTTAGGCATAAGAAAAGGAAGAAATTTCTTTCTTCCACAAAAATAATATTACTTTATACCTTTAAATAAATCTGTTATTTCAATATTTAAAGCATAACATATAATACAGAGTTCTTTTATTGTTATTCTTTTTGCTTTACCATTTAAAATATTAACTAGTCTTTTTGGAGTTATATCCGGATTAACTCTAGCACAAAGAAATTCTTGCGCAGTTATTCCTGGATTTACCTTTTTAAATTCTTCATCATTATTCATTTTATCTACGTATTTTAATATTTCTATGGTTACTTTATCATAAATATTCATTATTCATCAGCCTTTTTACTTGATAAGAAAGTGACTCTTTCAGCAACTAATAACATTTTTCTAATATCATTAGATATCTCACATTTTATATTTCCTTTAACTCCAATTATATCACCTTTTTTACAATACTCTATCGTTGTTTTAGCAAGAGTACCATCAATAGCTACATCAACAAAATCTGTATCATATTCTCCATCTTCATTTTTATAATGTCTTGGTATTGCTATTGTAATAACATTACTTTCTTTTTCTAAATCTTTAACTATTCTTCCAACTATTATAAATTGGTTCAACATACTACATCTCCATTTCTATAATTCATTAAAAAAACTATGCCCAAAAGTCTCACGACAATCTGGACATAGTATATTCGGGTCGATACTATCAGTATCATTTTCTTTACAATAAGGACATTTATTTGGTTTCAATATCTCATTAATTAAATTTCTTTGCCTATTAGTAATATCAAATATAGATTTTAATAATTCAACACTAGTAAATTCTATATTTTTTATTTTACTTTCAGACTCTTTTAATTCCTTTTGTAACTCTTTAAAGTCTTTCATCTACCTACACCTCCTAGTTTAACCTATATTAAACTGTTTTTTAAAATTCGTACATAACCTAATTAAAATATTAATTTAGATTAAATCTGGAGTTAGTTTGTTCTTTTTAATATATTTATATTATTTTTCTATTTTCGTTTAAATTTGAATATTCAGAATGTTTCTGGACATATCTTTATAACATTCCTGCTTCTTTTAGCCATTCCTCTATTCTTTCATTCATACCTAAATTACTTATACAAGAAGTTTTAAAATATGATAGCAAATTATTTATAGGTTGTTTATTCTCATCTAAATAATTATTCTTTATTATTCTAGTAGCAACATAAGCTACTACTTTCATTATTTCATCATATGTATATTTACCTTCATTTAAAAGATTAGTTAAGAAATTATCATAGCCAAAGAGATTAATATCATTTAGTTTAATAAAATTCCAATCAATTAAATATTCAGTTAAAAAGCATAAGTTTAGTTTATTTTTATCTATATTTATCTTATTTTTATTTATAGTATTTATTTCGTTATCATTTACCACCAGTGGTGGATTTGTTGGTGGTGGAGAATTAGTTTTATTATCGTTTATAACACTTTGATTAGCGTCGTCCACTATATAAAAATTATATAGTGGATTAAGTTTATTACTTTCAAAGAATATATAGTCAAAGAAGAAATGCCCTTTTTCATCTCTTAACTTAGTGATTTCTAAATAACCATTTTCTTTTAAATTATCAAGCATTACTTTAATAGCCCTATAATTTGCTTTTTGATGTGTAAGACTAATTATACCTTTCATTGTTATATTAAAGTCTGATGGTAATGATAGTATTATAGTTAATAATCCAATGCTATCTACTCTAAGATTTTTATTCTTTAAATAATCATTATTAACAATTGTATAGTTTTTATCTTTTACTACTCTAAATATATTAGCCATACTATCAACCTTACCTTATAATATACGATTAAATATTATAACTTGTTTTTTCAAATAGAGTAACCAGTTTAATAAGTATTGATATAACTTTTGATTGTAAGTCTGTAAGCAAAATAAAAAGAAGTTCCCACATTTAATCTAGTATATTCCAGATTAATGAAAACTTCTTTCTTAATAAAATATATTACATTTATTAAAAGTGTCCCAAATTTTAAATAAATACTATTTATTCTGTTAAATTCACTAAAAATCTTTCCGATTGAATAACATAATCATCCTTTATTACATAACAATCAATATAATGATGCCCTGGAAAAGATATATTTTCATATCTTGTATTTCCATTTATATCAATATAGTTAAAATCATTAGCAGTATTAGAATAAACTATATTTCCACGTAATGAATTATTCTCTACAGCCTTTTTTCCATTATTTCTAATTTTCCATAATATTGTATACTGTCCTAAAATCATCGGATGAGCTGTAAATATTAGTCGCTCATCTTTATACCTAGAAACACTTAAAGGCATATTAGATTCATAATTTCTAATAGTTCTACCATCAGTACTTCCTTCTTTAGATGATAATTGGCATTTAATCAAATTATTAGTGTTATTATCTCTTAAAATATCAAAATAGGTATTTATATATTCTTCATTATCCTCACATTGTATTATTTTTAATTCAAAATCATCAGAAAAATATTCATCACCAAAGAAATAATTCCAAGCTTCGTATATTTCTTCGCTTGTACTATTAATTGTTAAATTGTTAACTTTTGTAATTCTATTTTCTAACCTATTTTGTAAATTCTCTAATTTTTGCACATCTTTTTGTTTTACAATTAGATTCTTACTTAAATCAACAGGATTATATACACTCTTATCATATCTTAATCTTTTAACAATACTATTTACAATATTCTTTAATAAAACATCGTATGATAATGATAAGTCTTCTTTTTTTATAGCTTCATCTACTAAAACACTTATTATTAAACCGCCTGGCATTATCCAATCACTATCTTGCTTACAAAAAAACTTTAAGAACTTAGTCATCATTTGCAATCTATTATTATACTTTTGATTTTGATTATTAAACCACCAAGAAATAGCCTTAGGATTTCTTTCATCCCAACTTGTTGTTCCACAATGATAATATTTTTTATCTTTTTTACCATAAAGTGCAAAATCCAAATGATAACCTTCTTCATATTCAATTGTAATACTATTACCATTTGGGTCTGGGTTGTTTTTCATGTTATAACATTTCTTCTTCAAAGATTCCGATATTATTTTTTTAGCACTCAATGTACCATCTGGTAAAGCAGATTTATCCATAATAACACCTATATCAATATCATAGTTCTTTTCATCTGCTGATACTGCAGTACCCATAGCAATGCTACCTTGAAGTACAAACTCATCTATTTTGTATTCCGTAGAATTTTCTATGTTATACTCTTCTAATCCCTCTTTTAATCTTCTAATATTTAAATCTTTCTTCTCTTTAAGTTCTTCGACTTTTTCTAAAGGTAGAATTACATTGTTTATATAAAATGTATTTAACATTTGTGAAAAATCAACTTTTTTCAAATCTTCTAATTTTATTGCCATTTTATACCTCCTTTAAGTCAATATATTTTTCTTTATTTTTTCCATTTAGAGCTATTCCCCACTCATAAGGAACGCAAGAATCATTTTGATAATGACAAATAATAACTTCTTTTGCCATCCTATCGTTTAGTTGTTTACCAATTTCGAATGGTAAGGGTGATTGAGTTGCAAAGACTATATAAATTCTTTTTATTTCTTTTAAAGCACTAATTTCATTTATTTGTTCAATTATTTTATTACAATAATTAAACAGTTGCTTCTTCGAATAAATTGAGTTTTGATGTGGATTTGAAATGTAATTATTATAGTGTAAACAATCTCCAAATTGTGCTATTTGATGCTTTTTAATATTTGCAGTGGTGCTAACCGATATCAACGCATATTCATTAGAACTATCTTTATTTGTAATTTCCAGTTTTAATCTAGGAAAAAATATTGAGTTATTTAGTTTTTTTACATTCGAACTTTTATTTAAATATTCGTAATAATTATTTATTTTTATTTTAGAAAAGTGTCTCCCAATAATTGAAACTAATGGTATAGGAGCTATTGCAGTGTATGATAAGCCAGAAGCTAAATATTTGTAAACACAATTATCAGAATCATTAAGTACTTTTTTCAAATACTTATTTTTGTCTTTATCTTTTACATTAAACCAATTTCTTACATCAATTGTCTCAACGTTCTTATTATTTCTTTCCCAATATTCATTATTGCCGAATCCAACTATGTTAATTATTCTATCTCTATCATTATATTTAATATAAGTAATTAAACAAATAATAAATAATAAAAAGCCCAAACCACTACAATAAATAGGATTTATTTCAACTGTATCTAAATCAAATAATTTCTCTACTATTGAAATTATTAATTCTTTCACATCTGGAATTAAAACAGACATCATTGATAATCCAACCGTCATCCCTGATTTTAGTAATTTTTGCATAAAATTCCTCCTAACAAAAAAGATACTATAATAATAGTATCAATCGCTATTGTAAGTATAGCATAATTTAGCCTAAAAGTCATCGATTTCATCTAAATTTTACCAAGATTTTTTATATATTATTATTTATAATACTAATTAACCAAATATTATTAATTATCCTTCCATACGACATAATTACATTGTGGATATTTACTGCATCCTACTTTACTGCCATTATCAATTAATGCAATCATACTACCGCACTTAGGACATGTTATCGGAACTTTTGTTTTATAATTGTTATTACTTACATTATTATTAAATTCTTTATAATAATTGTCATCGTTCTTATACCAAGTTAATAACCAAACCGGCTTATTCCACCCAAATATTTCAAATTCACTTGAACTAGCTTTTCGATATTCATCACTACATAGTCTTCCATAACACTTTTTTGTAGCAATTAAGTGTTTCATATTATATTGACTCAACTGAACTGTTTTTCCATTTTCTGTATTAACAAATCTTGCTACATTAAAACTACTTATTTTTTCAGAAAACTCTAGAAGAGTCTTTGTATAACTTGGCAATGGTTTTAATTGATATTTCTTTCTTTGATTATTTATTTCTAAGTCTAAAAATATTATTCTGCCATCTCTATCATATTTTATGTCATATATTTCAGATATATTTTCTTTAATTACATCCTTGAATCTATATCTACATCTCATACAACTAGTATCAAGATAACCACATTCATGACATTCTTTATGGTTATATAATTCATTTTTTGTCATAGGACAATAACCATAGAACCCATAAAAAGCATCTATTTCATAATTATAAATTTCATCAGATAATTTATGAATATTAACATTATGCTTATATGCATATTTCTTTTTATTTTGCAATTTTAAATTATAATAAGTATCAATTATCTCTATATCACTATAAAAGTCATCTGAAATAAATGTACTTAATCCATCAAATTGATTATCGCTTATTTTAATAATGTTACCTTCAATATCAAGTTGTTGAAAATCTTTTATATCTTTATAATTTGGTTGCCTATACCAAATTCCTTCTTTCATTTGTAAAAAAACATCTAAGTTTGAATCATTGCAATCTAATTTTTTTAAAAATCTAATTGGATTCTTCCACGAGATAAGTCTCTCATCATTATTCGAATCGTTTAAATATTCAATATCTCTATCTATAACGTCAAAAATCCATATTACTTTATGTCCAAGACTCTTATAAAAATCATTTCTATCATTAAATTCAGCTTCAGTTATAGGACTATGTTGAAACTCAATTACAGTATTATTAATAAATACATCAGCTCTATGAGTTTTATTATTTTTAGTAAAAACAATTTCCTGATTATCAACCGGAAATTGATTTTGCCAATCATAATGCCAATCCGACATATCATAATGCCATCCATCTCTTTCTAAACAATTACTATTATTTTTATGTGCAAAATGATGAGCATTAGTAGTCCCCTGTCTAGTTCTTAATTCTTCACCACAAATTGGACAATAATATTTTTCATTATCTAAAACACTAGAAATATGAACTCTTCTCTTATCTTTATTTAAAGCGACAAACATAGTATACACCTCTACGTCTAGGTATTATATCATATTTTTATTATTAGTTATCACTTTATTCAACTTAAAATATGTCTTTTTCGCCTAATTTTCGCCTAACCATTTTTTAATATAGCATTAAATCTTCACAAAATCATATATTTCCTAACAAAAATGAGAGAGATATTACTTCATCTCTCTCTTCAGGGGGAAGTAATTATTCAAGATGGAATTGATGTCAGAACTATTTATGATAAATTAGAATCTTTTGATCCTGAGTTTGTTGAAAAATTATTGCTTCATTTACAAACATACAATAAAAATGCTTTATCAATTGATGATAGAATTAAAGAATTGTTAGATACAGTTTCTAACTTGGGATATATTCCTTTTCTACAAGAAAGTAGATTTTCTGATGGTACTGATATGTTTACTTGGTATGCTAGATATAAGAATATATTGCCTAATCTAGATAAAGATATTAAAGTAAGAATTTCTAAAGAAGAACCAACAAGAAAGGTTAATATATACGTTATTCCTAATTTTAAAAATAAAGGTGGAAAATTTTATACAATATGCACAAATGTTGGTGAACGATTAGATTTATCTAATGTTAATTCTTTTGATGAAGCCAAAGCAATGGATGATACTATTGTTAAAAGAGGCGGCGTTATATTAAAACAAAATGAAGAAATAGAAAGTGTAGATTTTGTGAAAGGAAGAGGAAAATAATGAAAATAAATGCAATTGATAAAGATGGTAATCTAAAAGAATATGATGCTATTTTAACTTATCATAGTGATGAATTTAATAAAGATTACGTGGCATATACCGATAATATTTATAACTCAAATAATGAATTACAAATTTATATTAATGAGTATATTTTAGAAGATCCTGAGTACTTAGTAAAAGATATCATTGATAATGATGAATATAATAAAATAAAAATAGAAATTAATAGTATTCTACTAACAATGAAAAATGAGTCAGATAAAATTGATGATATTGATCTAAATTAATAGTAAAATAGTTAAAAATTATAAACAACATAAAATATACATAAAAAGACATAAATTAGTCATGAAATAAACTTGACCGTGATTTGTCAAGTGGTATAATATAGTAAAATATGAAAAATTATGTGGAGAGGAACTACGTTCTTCTCAGAGTGTTGACAAAGTTCAATACTCTTTTCTTTTTTGAAAAAATGTTGTATAAT